>OCKZ01000003.1_pt1 | contig 112264 bp, 91 predicted proteins | sample 1495951 | NCBI WGS metagenome assembly OCKZ01 (sample SAMN03418277, study PRJEB22391) | human gut metagenome | biome: human-gut; feature: organic feature; material: feces | host: Homo sapiens | place: Tanzania | collected 2013-01 | reverse complement strand
TCAATCTAGAGTACTACGCTTTTCTCGTTTTTTCTAACCTGTCTAATCGTAACGACTCCTTAAAATCAGAAACAGTTTTTGCAAAATCAGAAAAATTCTTCTTATTAATAGAAAAATCTCTGAAACCCTCCATATAATCAATATCCAAAAAAATCGCATCAAGCGGAATATTCTTTTCTTTGTAGTTCTTGTAGACTTTTTTCAAATCCTCTTCTGAACCATATCCCCAGCGGCTCTGCATAAAACCCAGCGACCAGACCGGCGGAACGTAACTGGCTCCAATCATTTTTCTGAATTGACCCGCAACGTCTAAAAGACTATTTCCTTCTATATAGTACATATTCAAATGCACATCTTCAATTTTCACACTTACAGTATCAAAGCTAGAAAAAGCCGCATCAATCTGAACCAATCCCGGATAGTCAAAAAAAAGAGCGAACGCATTCTTGGAATCCGGCTCGTAAAAAATCATAAAATTATGAGCGCCGTAAAGAGAAGTTTTTTCTTCTGTATGATTAAATTCATCCGTACACCAGCAGTTGTAAATCCTGCCCCTTTTGTTAATTCCGCCCATGGACTGCCCTAGCCCGAAAATCATTGTTTTTGGCGAAACGTGCATTCTAAAGGAAAATCCATCGTTTTCATTTATTGAAATTTGCGCATATTTAAAAGAACTTGCATCATCTGAAAAAATTTTTGCCTCATCAGGAAGACAAACCACCGATTCCGTATTAAAAGGCTTTCCAAAAATATATTTGCTTATCATAATTTAAGTATAAAGGCACAAAAAAAAATTGTCGAATTTTTTATGCGGACAAAAGTTATATTTTTAAGCAACCCGCGTTTCAGGGCGTTCCGTCCGCTCTGGTTTCGCAACGCTCAACCGCCGCAGCCGTCGGCTGTTCCGTCCTTCGCTAACCGCTCATTCTCCGCACTCACTCCGTTCGCTTGCGGTGAACTGCTCACCGCAGGGACTCCATAGCCTAACGCACGCAAGCCACAACATATAGAACTTCTGATTCTATGCGAAAAGGAGAATATCCTGAAATTTTAAAACTTAGTGCGGTTACATACGGTGAATACAATCAACAGGAAATTGACGTGATTATCCAGCGGTTCACTTCGTTTGACAGGATAAAACGCCCTTGCAAAGAAGATTTTCCTGAAATCCGCAGAAAGCTTTTTTATCTTTCAAAGATTATGGAAAATACTCATCTGTGCTAAGAGTTTAAAAGGCGGAAGGCTGTGCACAAAAAAAGATAAGGAATATTTTGTTGATTCAATGAATATTCTCGGCAACTGCTATTTTGAGCAGAACCGATTTGCCGACTGCATTGAAGTGCTGCAGGAAATCTGTACTCAGGATTATATTTCTTATTTTGTGATTTTTATAAAAAAAATCCAGAATATAAAAAGGATAAGAATAAATGCTATGAAAAAATTGTGGCAATTTAAAAAAAAGCAGATATTCATGGTATTTCTATGGATTCTGATTTTAAAGAAAATAAAAAGATTTCAATAGATGATACATTTTTTAATTATTACAGTGAAAGATTTAACTTTAATATTGCAAAAAATACAAATAATTATTTCGAAAAAATGAATCTTGTGTTTTCATTGTATTCATTGGAAAGCTATGAAGAAGTTTTTAGAAAATATGTTTTCTTGTCTGCATACTTATAAGCGGTATAAAATATATTTTGAAACTTACACTACATATATCTTGAATTATTAAAAAATGTAGTGTAAATTATAGTTACACTACAAATAATCAAAATTAACATATTTGTAGTGTAAGTGTGTTTATATGAAATCGGATGTGGTAAAAGCGGTTTTTCAGGATGAACTAGAAAGAAACCAGCGCCTAGTATCTCGTTATGAAAAAGAATTGGAAAATCTTCCTAAAGGGTCTATTTATAAAAGAAAAATAGGTAATCATGAATATTTCTATTTAAATTACAGAGAAGGAAACAAAGTTATTTCTAAATTTTTGGGGAAAAATGAAACGTTTGATTCAGATGAATTGCAGATGCAGTTAGATAAGCGGAATGAATATAAGCAACTCATAAAAAAATTAAAACTCGAACAAAAGGATTTATTAAAGGCATTAAAATGAGAAAAGAGCAGGAAGAGGCTTTTTGGCAGACAATTAAAGCATTTGACGAAATCGGTCTATTACGTCATGTAATGATTATCGGTAGCTGGGCTGAGTATTTATTTCCGCCGTTATTTAAAACAGATTTTATGCCTAATTTAAAAACTCGTGATGTGGATTTCTTTTACAGAAACATTAATATACCAAAAGAAAAAATCAATGTTGTACAAAAACTAAAGAATATTGGCTATATTTATGACGAAGTTGATGGAATTTCCAGATTTTATAAAGAAGATCTTCTTGAACTTGAATTTCTTACAAGAGTTCTTGGGGCAGGAACTGATGAAAAGGTGAATATTAAACCTCTTGGAATTACGTCTGAAGGATTACGTGCCATAAATATTCTTTCAGATTTTGCCAGAGAAATTGAGACAACTGCAACAGATGGAGAAAAATATACGCTCATAATTCCAGAACCTTCTGCATATGTGATTCAAAAAATTCTTACAAATCCTAATCGTGAGCCTCAAGAAAAAAGAGCAAAAGATATTGTCGCCGTAAAAGAGCTCCTTTATCATATCGAAAAATCCACAGAACACAAAACTAAATTTAGCGAGGTTTATAAAACATTATCCGTAAAGCAATTAAAAATCATAAGACAAGTGTGTGAAGAAAACCTGATTGTCCTCCCTTAATTATAAACTGTATTTATGAATAAAATGCGGAATCTGTCCGGAAAAATCAAATTTTCTACTTGCAATTTTATTTCACAAGGGGTTTGAAATATGCCGGCGACTGAATACGGAAAATATCTTAAGAAGCTCAGGATTGACAAGGACAAGACTCTTGCGGCGATGGCAAAGAATATGGGGATTGCGCCTTCTTATCTTTCTGCGATTGAAAGCGGCGAGCGTGTTATTCCTGTGGATTTTACGGAAAAAATTTCTGAAAAGTATTCATTGGATGATACGGCAAAAGATGAGCTCAGGGAGCTTGAAATGAAGACTCCGCGCAATGCGCTTCAGCTGGACTTTAAGAAGTCGGGCAGCACGCAAGAACAAAAACGAAAATTCCCGCTGCTAAAATTGTAAGGCGTGTGCCCGATGTTTTTATGACGGTGCTTTCTGTTCTGCTGATGGGCGGAATGGCTTTTGCCCGGTGATAGCAAACCAGACGTAGCCGGGTAAAAAGTTTAGCAGATGGCATTAATCTGAAAAGCCCGGCGGCAATTTATTGCCGAACCACCTGTGTTTTTGAATTGCTCAAAAATGTTTTAGTCATTAAAATAGAAAAATCTTAAAATGTGCGCTGTTTTTTTGGCGCGAAAGGCATATTTATGGAAAATTCTAAACGAACTGTAACTTGCGGCGAGCTTACTAAAGCTGACGTTGGCAAGAAAGTTGTATTGAACGGTTGGGTCAGCCGAACGCGCGACCTTGGCGGACTTATTTTTATCCGTTTGCGCGACCGCTATGGAATTACTCAGGTAATGGTTGGCGACAATGCTTCGGACGAAGTTAAAAAAATCGCCGCCTCCTTAAAGTCGGAATATTGTATCGCTGTTGAGGGCGTTGTTGCCGCACGTGCTGAAAAAGACGTGAACAAGGACATGGCAACCGGCGATATTGAAGTTGAAGCTTGCGACATAGAAATCTTTACAACGTCGCAGGAATTGCCTTTTAGCATTGAAGAAGTCCGCCAGAAGGATGGAACTCTTGTTGTTGCGAACGAGGATTTGCGCCTTAAATACCGCTATCTTGATTTGCGCCGCGAACCTATGCAGCACAACATCATCTTGCGTTCGGCTGTAACTTTTGCCACACGCGAATTTTTGACTTCCAAGGGTTTTTTGGAAATTGAAACTCCTACTTTTATTAAATCAACTCCGGAAGGCGCGCGCGACTACCTTGTTCCGAGCCGTGTTCATCCGGGAAAATTCTATTCTTTACCTCAGTCGCCGCAGCTTTACAAGCAGCTTCTGATGGTTTCGGGATTTGACAAGTATTTCCAGATTGCGCGCTGTTACCGCGATGAGGATGCCCGCGGAGACCGCCAGCCGGAATTCACTCAGATTGATATGGAAATGAGCTTTACAAACCGCGAGGAAGTTCTGGAAACAACAGAAGAGCTTATGCGCCACATTTTCAAGAAAACCCTGAACTACGAGCTTCCGGTTCATTTTGACAGAATCAGCTGGGACGACGCTTTTGACCTTTACGGAAGCGACAAGCCGGACCTACGTTTTGACATGAAAATGCAGGACGCGGCTTTTATGGCGGATTTGAGCGACTTTAACGCATTCAAGGCTGGAGCCGCAAACGCAGACAAGAACATCGAGCGCCACAAGAGAAGCGGACTTAAAGCCCTTGTTGTAAAGAACGCCGCGGACAAATATTCAAGAAAGCACATTGAGGCACTTGAAGCAGTTGCAAAAATCAACCACGCTAAAGGCCTTGCCTGGATGAAGGTTGACGCGGAAGGAAAATTTGAAGGCGGAATCTCAAAGTTCTTCGCCGGAAAAGAAGCGGAAATCTGCTCAAGACTTGGAGCGGAAAAGAACGACCTTCTTTTGTTTGTAAGCGACGAAAAATGGCAGACAGCGTGCGTTGCGCTCGGAGCGGTCCGCAAGCAGCTTGGAAAAGACCTGAACCTTTACAACCCGAAAGACGAATTCCACTTCGCATGGATTATCGACTTCCCGTACTTTGCATGGAACGAGGAAGAAAACCACTGGGAAACAGAGCACCACATGTTCACGCTTCCGCAGAAAAAATACTGGGACACTTTGGAAAGCGACCCTGGTTCTGTAAAAGGCGACCTTTACGACCTTGTTTTGAACGGATACGAGCTTGCCTCAGGCTCAATGCGTATCAACGACCCGGCGCTGCAGGAACGCATCTTTGAAATCGTAGGCTACAGCCGCGAGCGCGCAGAAAAAGCGTTCGGATTCTTGGTACAGGCATTCAAGTTCGGAGCGCCGCCGCACGGAGGAATCGCACCAGGGCTTGACCGCCTTATAATGCTCATGTGCCACGAGGAAAGCATCCACGAAGTAATCGCCTTCCCGAAGAACAACCTTGCAATGTCGCCGATGGACGAATGTCCGAGCGCGGTTGACCAAAGCCAATTGGATGATTTGCATCTAAAGTGCACAGAGGTTGAGAAATAATGTGCGCGAGTTTCGGCTAGTCCGAAACTCGGTAGTGAGCGAAGCGAACGTAATGACTAGCGGCTCAAAGATCTGCATATCAACTGTTACGATGTGGAAAAAGACTAACCAAAAAAAACTGAGAGCGGAATTTCTTCTGGGAGTTCCGCTTTTTTTATCACAAAAAATTCAATATTCAGACGAGCTGCACTAAATCATCTTGCAAACATCTTCCACGACCTGTTCAAGTTTTTCCTTAAGTTCATGCTGAAGAGTTTTTGCGTAGATTTTTTTAAATGAATCATTAATGCTGGCCGGAGAACCAAATTCATCAAAAAGTATAGAAGGGCGGACATTCAGGGCCTCTGCAATTTTATCGATGGTTTCGGCACTAGGAAAACGTTCCCGGGCTTCCATATCGCCAATATACGCAGTGCTCATTCCTATTTTTTCAGCAAGTTTTTCTTGTGTAAGCCCGGCTTGTTTTCTGTAAAACTTTAGGTTTTGAATAAAAGTATGTCGAATTCCCATATCAACATTTTCCATTGATATTCAGGTTTGTTTTATTCACTAAAACTCATTAAACGTTTAAATATTGTAAATAATTGTGTTTTGAATAATAATATTATTAGCTAAAACACAGAAAACCTAAAAAATTCAGCACAAATTGGGAGTTTTATGAAAAAAATAATTCTTACATTAACATTAGTATTCTTTTCAGCATTTTGTTTTGCCCAGGAAAAAATTGACTCTGTCATTTTAAAAGTTGCAAACGATATTTCATCAAGATGCGGCACAAAAACAATTCTATGTATTCTGGATTTTAATTCGCCGACACAAGAAATGTCGGAATACATTCAGACTGAGCTTACATCGCAAGTTACAGAAAATGGAATGAAAGTTGTAACCCGCAGCAATATGGGAAAAATAGACAACGAGTTGAATTACCAGCTTTCCGGCCTTATAAGTGACGAAACGGCTCTTTCAATTTGCAAACGTTTGGGTGCAAATGCGATTGTTTTTGGTCAGATTAAAGAATTAGACAACAAATATAATCTTCAGGTTCGGCTTCTGGATGTGGAAACAGCTTCTTATGTTCTTTTTAAAACTTATGAATTCTCACGTTCCTCAAAATCAGAACAATTGCTTGGACGCGCGGCCAATTACTACAAGACATCAATCGGAATTTGCGCAGAAGTAAACAAAAATTCCATCTCTTATGTTGCGCCTGCAGCAGGAATTTATTTTGACTATTCATTTTTCAGAAAAATTTCTTTGGGCGGAAAAATTATTGCAAGTTACGATGCGTTTGAAAAAGAAAATTCTATTTATTCACTTGAACCATTGGGCGTTCTGAGAGTTTATTTGGTTTCCCCAAGCGGAGAGCCTTCCACAGGATTTTATATTGAAGGATCAGCCGGCGCAGATATTATTTTTTCAAATGAAAATATTCACACGGCTTTTGAAGCTGGCGCAGGATTCGGCTTTAGAAAAGAATTTGATTCCTTTTATATAGAACCAATGGCTCGCTTTGGGTATCCGTACATTTTTGCCGTTGGATTTGGCACAGGATTACGTTTTTAATTTCAAGGAGCAAGTTTTATGAAAAAAGAATTTAATTTTATAAAGAAAATATGCGCATTATTTGCAGCAATTACTATTATTGGAATTGAATTTATTTCCTGCGAGAACCAGTTTTTCAAGGAAGCCGCCGGCATTTATGAAGTCAGTTTTGAATCGAATGGCGGAACAGGAGTTTCAACTGTAAACACAGACAAAATTGTTTCTCAGCCAGCAACAACAAAAAATAACTGCGAATTTCTTGGCTGGTACGAAACTTCTAATTTTGAAGGAAACGCCGTTTCATTTCCTTATGAACCAAAAAAGAATACTGTTCTTTATGCGCGGTGGAATCAAAAATACACAGTTCACTTTGAATCAAACGGCGGAACATCGGTTTCTGATTTTACAGGGAACGAAATTAAAAGCGGCATAACACCATTTAAAGAAGATTACTCTTTTGCAGGCTGGTATTTGAACGCAGATTTTTCTGGAGAAGCCGTTTCGTTTCCGCTTTCTTTAAATGCCGATATTACACTTTACGCTAAATGGAATAAAAATTATACAGTCAGTTTTAATTCAAACGGAGGAACAGAAATTTCTTCTATTAAAACTGGCGTTCTTCAGGAACTTCCATTCACAGAAAAAGAAAATTATGAATTTGCCGGCTGGTATATTTCTTCCTCTTTAAGCGGAGAAAAAATTGCCGCGCCATACACTGTAACTCAGGATATAACTTTGTATGCAAAATGGCTTCCAACATATCTTGTAACTTTTGAAACAAACGGCGGAAGCGAAATTGCTTCATTTAAGACAAGAACTATAGAAAACGTTCAACAGCCGGAAAAACCAGGATTCACATTTATCGAATGGTACTTGGATTCCAGCTTGAACACAAAAGCAGTTTTCCCGCTGACAATTACAAAAGATACAACGCTCTACGCATTCTACAAACAGAATTTCACCGTAAGATTTGAAGCAAACGGTGGTTCTGCAATAAATCCGGTTTCCTGCTATTTTATAGAAACAAGCCCGGAAACCGCCAAAACTGACAAAACATTTGCCGGCTGGTATTTAGATTCAGAATGTACCGATGAAAATAAAGTGACGTTCCCATTTTATCCAGCAGAAGACGTAACTCTGTTTGCAAAATGGGTTACAGAAATGTACACAATTACCTACAATTCAAACGGAGCTACAGGCGGAAGTGTACCGGAAACAGTGCAGGTTGAAAAAGGCTCTTCTTTTGTGGTAAGCCCAAATACTGGAAATCTTACAAAAACCGGATATGCCTTTACAAAATGGGCAACCAGCACAGATGGTGCAAGCGGACAAACTTACGCGCCTGGTTACAAGCTGACCCCAAGCAGAAATATGACGCTTTACGCCCAGTGGGGAAAAGACTATGCGGCAATGGTAACAGTTCCTGGAGGAAGGTTCTATTTAGGCGCCCCGGATAACGGCACAAACCGACCAAAAATCACGCTTTCAAGCTTCCAGATTGCACAGTACGAACTGACCTACGAATTATGGCTTGAAGTTTACCGATGGGCAAAAGACAACGGCTACAACATAACAAGCGCAGGCAAAGGCTACGCCGCAAACGATGCCTACAAAGATTTTGTTCCTGCCACAAACATAAGCTGGAACGAGGCATGCGTATGGCTCAACGCCTACAGTGAATACAAAGGCTACGAACCAGTTTACTACCGCGGAAACGCTGTCTGGAAAGACGACACCAGCACTAACGGTACATTCAAATGGGAGCAAACCAAAAACGGCTACCGCCTGCCAACAGAATGTGAATGGGAATTTGCCGCCGGCGGCGGAAGCGAAGCCGAGCATGACAAATATATTTATGCCGGAAGCAACACAATTGAAGAAGTTGCATGGTATAACAGCAACAGCGGAAAAGAAGCACATAAAGTTGGAACAAAAAAGCCGAACGCTCTTGGTCTTTATGACATGAGTGGAAATGTTGCAGAATGGTGTTTTGATTATTATGCAAACTGGGGAACTGGGGAGTTAACAAATCCAGTGCATTGGAGTGGTAAGTATAAAATTTTAAAGTTGGGAAGTTTATATATGTATGATCCGTATTGCACTATTTTTAATAGAACAACTTATCATCCTGATTCTGGTTATTCTTATGCTTCAACAAAAACTGGATTTATTGGCATTCGCGTTGCTCGCAATGCTGCGGAATAAAATATATTTTGGAGACTTTTTATGAATTACATCAAAATCATTAACGATAATATCCAAATTAACCAAATGATTAATAACTGGTCGAAGGCAAGAAAATTTAAAGTTCTGCAATACCGATTCAAAGGATGCAATCAAGATTTGACAGAATGTTATCTGCAAAATCCTAATACGCAGAAAATTTACACAATCAGAGAGAATGATTTTCAATTCTTAGAAAATTATTGGACTGATTACAATAATAATGCCATTACCCGTCACGAACTAAGAAACTTAAATCGTTCTACTACATATACAATTTGTTTAATGCATTATTTAGAAATAAATAATTTGCTGAATCTAAAAAAATGAGCAAATTTGATAAACATACTACTAAAATTGTAATTGAATGTGCAACCTTATACCATATTATCGGCAAAATATAAATTATTTTCTACAAATAAGAACAAGCATTATTCTTCCGATAAACCATCTGAATTTGCCGTTAATTTACTTATGAAATATTGCTAACTTGATTTTGATTTGATAAATTTCTTATCAAGGAATAGACGAAATGTGCTGGATTGCCGACTTGGTAAGCAGTTTTTTCTTCTTTTTATAATTGAGCCTTTTTTGTCTATATTGTAAAATATTCTGCTATGAATTTAGAAAATCCTTTGATTGTTCAAGGCGACAGAACGCTTTTGCTTGATGTTCACGCTCCGCTTGCCATGGAATGCAGAAACGACCTTCTTCCTTTTGCAGAACTTGAACGTTCTCCGGAACATCTTCACACTTACAGACTGACTCCGCTTTCTTTATGGAACGCCACAAGCGCTGGTTTTACTGCTGAAAACGCCATTGATGTGCTGAAAAAATATTCGCGCTACGATGTTCCCCAGTCAATTGAAGTTTGGATAACGGAAACGGCGAGCCGTTTTGGAAAATTGCGTCTAATCCCGGGACCAACAATCAAAGTTCCTGTAAAAACAGCGGATATTCTGAATGATTCCCCAGAAAAGAAACAAACCGAACTTGTAGAAGAGCAATATCTTTATCTTGTTGCAAACTCGCGCCCGATTTTCCTTGAAATTTCTGCAAATCCTCAGGCAAAAAAGATTCTTGAACCATGCGAATTTGATGAATCAGCCGTTCCAGAAAACATTTCTGTCTCAGAAGAAGAAAAAAAATACTGCTTCCAGCTAAAACTTACTGACCGCGGAACAATCAAGCAGATTCTGCTAAAAGCGCTGTGGCCGATAAAAGATGAGATTCAGCTTAAAAACGGCGAGCCTCTGGATTTTCACCTGCTGGAAACAACAAAAGGCGGCAAAACTTTCCAAATACGAAACTATCAGAACGAAGCCGCAAACGCCCTTGTCGGAAACCGCGGACCAGGAACTGGCTTCGGAACTGTTGTTCTTCCTTGCGGCGCTGGAAAAACAATTGTTGGAATGAATGTAATGAACCTTCTGAAAACCAGCACTCTGATTATCACCACAAATATTTCAGCGGTTCATCAGTGGATTCAGGAGCTTTTAGACAAGACAAACCTTTTGCCGGAACAAATCGCCGAATACACAGGCGAAAACAAAACTCTTGCACCTGTAACTGTCGCAACTTACCAGATTCTTACATGGCGACCGGAAAAAGACGGGCCATATCCTCATTTTTCAATTTTCCGCAAAAGAAACTGGGGGCTTATAATTTATGACGAAGTCCACATGCTTCCTGCCCCGGTTTTTCGTGTAGTCGCAGAACTCCAGGCTGTGCGCAGAATTGGTCTTACCGCAACCCTAGTCCGCGAAGACGGCTGCGAAGGATACGTTTTTAGCCTGGTCGGACCAAAACGCTACGATGTTCCATGGAAAGAACTTGAAAAAAGCCACTGGATTGCAAAAGCAGAATGTATTGAAGTCCGCCTTGATTTACCGGAATCAGAAGAAATTGAATACGCGGTTGCGCCTGCACGCACAAAACATCGGCTTGCAAGCGAAAATCCTGTAAAAACGGAAGTTACAAAAGAAATAATCTCGCGCTTCCCGGAAGACAAAATTCTTGTAATCGGGCAATACCTTGAACAGCTGGAAATTCTTTCAAAAGAACTAAAAACTCCTATAATCACAGGAAAAACTCCAAACGCAGAGCGCGACAAGATTTATCAGGACTTCCGAGAAGGCAAAATACACGTTCTGGTTGTTTCAAAAGTTGCAAATTTCGCCATTGACCTACCGGATGCCTCGCTTGCAATTCAGGTAAGCGGAACATTCGGAAGCCGTCAGGAAGAAGCGCAAAGGCTCGGAAGGATTCTTCGTCCAAAAGAACGAACCAGCCGTTTTTTTACGTTAATCACAAGAAATACAGTTGAAGAGGAATTTGGCTCAAACCGCCAGAAATTTCTTGCAGAACAAGGTTATTCATACAGAATAATACGCTATGCACAGAAAAGCGATTTGGACGAACTGAACAGCGAACTGCCGGAGACTTTATGAACGCACATGAACTAAATCCAAAGACACAGCGAATAATCCGCTGGCGAGAAACTTTGTCAACAATGGAAGACGAACGTTTTTTTGAAATAATGCGGATTTACCTTGGCGAAATTCATACACCGTTCAACAAAGACAAGCTGATTGAACAACTGAGCTCCATTTTTCGCAAGGAAGAAAACAAAAACACAATCATTTCGTATCTTTCTGAATTCGATAAAAAAATCATAACCGCAATTTCGTTTATTGACAAATGCACCCAGCAAAAACTGATTGATTTTTTTAAATCAGAATATTTTCTTTCCGACATCTATTCCGAACTGATAAATTTAAATGAACGGCTGATTATTTATTCATACAAAGATTCCGACACAGGCGAAACCTTCATTGCGCTTAACCCAATTCTGGAAGACCACCTTGCTTGCGCCGCAGATCTGCGCCTGCTTTTTCCAGCGCCTTCATTTATTCAAAAAAACTTTAATCCTCACTTTTCAATTTCGCCTTCTTTTATAGCGGCGTTTTATTCCTACATTCTTGAAAATCCGGGAATGTGCAAAAACAATACAGAAATAAAAAAACGCGATGCGGAGCGGCTTTCAGAAATTTTTACAGGACACTATGACTGCGTTCAGCTGCTTCTAGCGTCATTTTTTAATCTTGGACTTATAAAATTCGGCGAAAAAGACATTTTTGCAGATACAAAAAAGTTCGAAAAATTTGCCCAGCTTGAAGAAATAAAACAGTACGCATACATCGCGGCAGCTTCTGTTACCCGCCTGAGCCGCCAGTCGCTGCAAAGCCAGGCACAGCTTCTTCTGAACACAATAGCTTCAATTCCAGAAACCGGGCTTTCTTTAGATTCTGTGTTCAGAACCGCATTTCTTATAAAATATAAAAAAAATAATATCGCGGACTCTCCAGCTCAATCCAGATTTTCAAGGCTTTTGGAATCATATAAAATTCAACCGACAGAAAATCTTTCAGAAGAAATAATCTACGACATAATCAAAAATGCTGTTACTCTTGGGCTTTTGCAAGAAGCCGGAAAAGATGAATCTGAAAATCCAATTGTAATGCCTGGCGAAATTTTCAAGGAAAAACAAAATCCTTCAGCAGAAAAAAAAGGAATTCTAAATATCAACGCAGGAACAAGCATTGCCATTCTGCCAGGACTTTCGCTGGAAGAGCTTTTGCCGCTTGCAACGTTTTTGAATATAGTTTCTTTCAACACAGTCTGCGAGTTTGAAATTTCAAAAAAATCAATTTACCGCGCCTTGGACAGAGGAATCTCCGAACACAAAATAATTGAGTATCTTTCAAAGTACAACGCCTACAGAATCCCGCAAAGCCTGCTGATGAACATTGAAGAATGGAAAAATTCATACTCGTCTGCAATTCTCTTCAAAGGCTACATTTTAAAAGTTGATGAAAAAAACCAGCGCATAATCGAAAACAATCCCAAAATATCATCGTTTATAAACGCAAAACTTGCCGAAGGAATTTATCTTTTGAACATCCCGCTTAACGAAGAGCCATCAGATTTTATTGCCCAAAGCGGACTTGAAATACTTAGCGCAGTAAAAACTTCCAGCCAGAAAACAGAATCGCTTGCCTTTCCGGTTATCAGCGAAGGAAAAAATCTTATTTCTCTGGAAACACAAAATAATCCTGCAAAAACAGAATCAAAAGAAAACCTGGCAAACACAAAAACTGCTGAAGAAATAAAATCGGCCTTCCTTGCGTATATCGATACAATCGAGCTTACAAAACAGCAAAAAGAATGCCTTGCCAACAGAATCAAAAAAAATATAATCCTTACAAAAGAACAGTTAAAACCAGAAACCGTCCGGCTGGAAATTCTTGAAGCGGACGGAATGAACTTTTCCGGAAAAATTCATTTAATTGAAAACGCAATAAACCATTCTGATATGCTGGAAATTATAGTTCCTGCGGAAAACAATTCAGGCAAGATGGAAAAATTCTTTGGAAAGCCGCTTTTAGTCATACGGCAGACAAACGACAGCATGCTGAAAATGCAGCTTGACAATTCTGAAGAGACAAAAATCTTTTCTGTAAGCCGCATAAATCATGCAAAAATCATAAAGACTTCAGTTTTCTAAAACACAAAGGAAAAAGCACCAAAAAGAAAAAAATCCTTCACAGAAAAAACTGTTAAAACAAAAAAGCCGGACAAAAATATCCGGCTTTTTACATCTCCTAGCAGAATTGAACTGCTGTTGTCGGGATGAAAACCCGATGTCCTAACCACTAGACGAAGGAGACAAAAGTTGTAGGGTCTTTATACTATTTTTTGGTATACTTTGTCAATAGCAGACCCTTTATTTTTTAATTTTTATCAGATCACAACTTTTCCGCTAAATAGGAAGTCTGTCGCGCCTGTCAAATAAACCGTATCTCCAGTGTATTTAACAATAAGCTTTCCGCCGCGGACATCAACCGTAACGTCCTCGTTCAACTTACAATAACCGTTCAAAACCGCTGCAATCACCGCCGCACAGGCACCGGTTCCACAGGCAGGAGTTTCTCCGTTTCCGCGTTCCCAAGTCCTTAACTTAAGCTCGTTCGGTCCGACAACGCGAACAAATTCCGTATTTGTGCGGTCTGGGAATTCTTCGTGGTTTTCAAACATCGGACCGATTTTTTTAACATCAACCTTATCTACGAATCCAACAAAAACAACACAATGCGGGTTTCCAACGCTAACGCAAGTAACATTATAATTTATGCCGTCAACTGTAAGAGGCTGATTAACAATGGCCTTTTCCGGCAATCCTTCAATGTTTAAAGGAATCGCCTCAAGCGTAGTAGGAAGCGACTTCGGAGCAAAATCCGGTTTTCCCATATCAACCGTTACAGAAGAAACAATTCCGTTCAACTTATAAATCTTCAAAGATTTTACGCCGCTGGCAGTTTCAATTTTAATGTTCGCAGTCGGCTCAGATTTTTTCTCATGTTTTTCCGCGATTCCGTAAATATCATTATCATAAAGATATTTTGCAACCGCGCGCAAGGCGTTTCCTGCCATCATTCCTTCCGAACCATCAAGATTAAAGAACCTTGCCTTTGCGTCCGCTATTTCAGACTTGCATACAAGAACAACAGAATCCGCCCCGATTCCTGAACGCCTGTTGCACAAGCCGACTGCAAGTCCGCCAGGATTATTTATCGCCTGCTCGTCTGTATTGATAATAATAAAATCGTTTCCAGTCGACTGCATTTTTGTAAATTTTACAGTTTCTTTTGAAGTTCTTAAATCATTGATGTCTACAAGCTCAACATTTTCAGGAGAATAGTTGCTCATCAGACAATTTGCAAGGGCATTCGCCGTATCAATGGCGGTCAGACAAGGAATATCGCGTTCAACCGCATGGCGTCGCATTCGTACTGAATCCGCGTGCGGATTTCGTCCTTTTGCAGAAGTTGAAATAACGTAGTCAATTTTTCCAGAATCAAGCAAAGTAAGAAGATTGTCGTTCGGATTTTCGTGGATTTTGTTCACAACCTGAACTTCCATTCCAAAATCCTGCAATGTTTTTGCGTTTCCTTCTGTCGCGTAAAGCTTAAATCCCATGTCATAGAATTTTCTGGCCAGCTCAGGAATTTCGTACCGGTCAGTCTTTCTAACGCTGAACAAAACTCCGCCGGAACGCTTCATTGTATACCCCGCACCGACCAAACCCTTGAACAGAGCCTCTTCCATTGTAGAAGCAATTCCCAGAACTTCTCCAGTAGATTTCATTTCCGGGCCAAGGTGAGTATCAACGTCCATCAATTTTTCAAAGCTGAAAACAGGAACTTTTACCGCAAAATACGGCGGAATTCTGTACAATCCGGTTCCATAGCCCATATCTTTTAGTTTTTCACCAAGCATGGCGCGAACAGCAAGGTCAACCATCGGAACACCGGTAACTTTTGAAATATACGGAACAGTTCGACTGGAACGCGGATTTACTTCTATAATATACAAGTCATTGTTGTAAATAAGATACTGAATATTTACCAGACCTTTTGTGCCCAGCTTAATGGCCAAGTCTTTTGACTGGCGGATAATTTTTTCACGAAGCACGTCGTTCAAGTTCCAGCTTGGGTAAACCGCAATGCTGTCGCCGGAATGGATTCCAGTTCGTTCAATGTGCTCCATAATTCCAGGGATAAGGACATCCTCTCCGTCGCAAATACCATCGACTTCAAGCTCAATTCCCTGCATATACTGGTCAATAAGAACAGGATTTTCAATTCCCTGCGCAAGAATGATTTTCATGTATTCTTTTACATCGTCGTCGTTAAAAGCAACAATCATATTCTGACCGCCAAGAACGTAAGACGGTCGCAGCAATACCGGATAACCAAGTTTCGCCGTAGCTTCAAGCGCTTCGGTTTCGTTCATTACGGTAAGCCCCTTAGGACGATTGATGTTCAGTTTTGCGCAAAGCTCCTCAAAACGCTCGCGGTCTTCTGCAAGGTCAATCGCATCCGCACTTGTTCCAAGGATTTTTATTCCCTGGCTGTCAAGAAATTTTGCAAGTTTGATTGCAGTTCCACCACCAAAAGCGACAACAACACCGACAGGTTTTTCTGTATTGATAACGCCCATCACATCTTCCGGGGTAAGCGGCTCAAAATACAAACGGTCGGCAGTATCAAAGTCTGTTGAAACAGTTTCCGGGTTATTATTGATGATTGCAACTTCGTATCCAAGTTTCTTCAATGACCATACGCACTGAACAGACGCATAATCGAATTCAATTCCCTGACCAATTCTGATTGGACCTGAACCAAGAACGATAATAGTTCCCTTTGAACTGCGTTTTTTATTTTTTGCCATTTCGTCAAGGAATTCGGCAGCCTCGTTTTCTTTGTCATAGCCGGCATAAAAATAAGGAGTTTCTGCATTAAACTCGCCGGCACAAGTGTCTACCATTTTGTAAGTCGGATCTACGTGAAAAACGCGTCGTTCTTTTTTTAGTTCAGTCATTTTATTCTTATTCCTCATTAAGTGTTTTTATGCAAAAAAAATGAGACCCCATAAAAGAGTTCTCATTTGAAATTTTTTATAAGCAAAATATTAAAATCCATGTATGTCAAGATTTTTTCTGCTGTAGTTTCCATAATCTTTTGGAGTATAATAAATTTTATAAAAAAAGTATATAGAAGAAAATAAAAATATCAGGGCAGCAGCAGGTTTTTACAAACTCGCCTTGTAAATATTAAGCACATCCTCTGGATAAAGTTTCTTCCATCCGTTTATAAATCCATTTGCGCCGCACGCTTTTACTGCCATCATCTTAAAATTTTTGTCATCAATTCCTATTGCAGACAAAGAATTCTTTAACTCAAGCTGATTAAAAAAGAAATTTTTTACATATTCTATTCCTTCTTTTGCAGCTTTTAATTTATCTTTAGTTTTTGGAATTCCGCAGACATTCACCGCAAAATCATAAAATTTTGGCAAAGTCCGCTCATCCAGCACATATTCCATCCAATGCGGCGTTAAGATTGCAAGCCCCAGGCCGTGCGTAATATCGTAAACACCGCTCAGCTGATGTTCCATTGCGTGGCAGCTCCATGGATTTTTATTGCAGCCGTAAATATATCCGTTTATTGCCCAGCTTGAAGTCCACATAAGGTTTGCCCGCGCTTCATAATTTTCCGGCTCTTTTAAGGCAACCGGCGCATATTTTAAGACAGTTTTCATCATTCCTTCCATTTGAGTGTCCAGCATATACAAATCCTGATTAAAATTAAAATAAACTTCAAACAAATGGCTAAGAATATCTGCGCTTCCACACGCCGTCTGATATTTTCCGACTGAATATGTCAAAACCGGATCGCAGAATGATGCCGCCGGAAACAGTTTATCGTTGATTAATGCAAGTTTATCCTGTGTCGCAGAATTGTTCAAAACCGCAGTGTTATCCATTTCCGAACCGGTCGCAGAAATGGTAAGCACGCAAAGCAGCGGAAGAGATTTTTCAACCGGAAGTTTTTTTGCAATAAAATCCCACACATCAAAATCAACGCAAGAACCAACCGAAATAAATTTTGAAGCATCCATGACGGAACCGCCGCCCACAGCCAGAACAACATCAATTTTATTCTGTTTACATATTTCAATTCCTTTGCGGACAGATTCTACCTTTGGATTCGGCTCAATTCCAGAACATTCAAAAATTTCCATTCCGGAATTTTTAAGGCAGGCACAAACTGAATCGTAGACGCCTGTTTTTTTTATAGAACCGCCGCCATAAACCAAAAGAACTTTTTTTCCATAGGATTTGGCGACATTTCCTAAATTTTCAAGCTGCCCTTTTCCAAAGTAAACTTTTGTCGGAATATGATATGTAAACATAAAGGCCTCCCATTTATTCAGTTTTTGTATTAGATTCTTGCTTCTCTTTTGAAATTAAATCAGGAAACTTTGTGAACAACGCGTGCTTTATAATATCAACGCAACCATCAATTCCAAGACGAGCAGTATTCAGCGTCAAATCGTAATTAACCGGATTTGTCCAATAATTTCCGCCGGTGTAATATTCGTAGTATTCAGCGCGATACTTATCCGTTTCCGAAATCGAAATATCCGCTGTTTCCGCGGTTACGCCCATTTGCTTCATAATCCTTGGCCGGCAAAAAGAGCGCGGAGCTTCAATATAAATGCTAAGAACCCGCTCGCGGTCTTTTAAAACCCAGTCAGCGGCTTTTCCAACAATAACACAGCTTTCTGTATTTGCAAGTTCTTCAATAATTTGCTTTTCATATTCGTAAAGCTGGTCGTCGCTTACAAATTTCTTTTTTTCCGGAGTTGCAACTGTCCGTCTTGGAAGCCCGCGCAAAAGCGATGTGATTCCAGAATGTTTCTGGTGAAGTTTTTCGTTGACCTCCTCAAAAAGCTGGCGGTCTATTCCGCTTAACTGGGAAGCCAACGTTAAGATACGGTTTTCGTAACAATGAATGCCCAAATCCTTTGCAACTGTCGCAGCGATTTCTTTTCCGCCTGAACCAAATCCTCTTGCAATTGTAATTGTATAATTTTCTGCACTCATATTTTATGCCTCCATATATCTTTTTAAGAATTCTTTCATTCTTGGCGTTTTTGGATTTGTAAAAATAACGTCCGGCGAATCGTTTTCCACAATAAAACCCTGATCCATAAAAATTGTGCGCGTTGAAACATCTTTCGCAAAAGCCATTTCATGCGTAACAATCATCATCGTAAGACCATCCTGAGCCAAATCTTTCATTACGTTCAGAACTTCGCCAACCATTTCCGGGTCAAGCGCGCTGGTCGGCTCATCAAACAAAAGCATTTCAGGCTGCATTGTCAAAGCACGGGCGATTGCAACCCTCTGTTTTTGACCGCCCGAAAGCTGCGCTGGATGCGCATTGATATACGGAGCCATTCCAACTTTCCGCAGATATTTTATCGCAAGAAATTCCGCCTCATCTTTTTTCATCTTAAGGACTTTTGTTGTTCCAGCCATGCAATTCTGCAAAACCGTCATATTGTTAAAAAGATTGAATGACTGAAAAACCATTCCAACTTTTGTGCGGAATTTAACAAGTTCTTTTGAGTTTGAACCGACTTCCTTTCCATTAAAGATGATTTTTCCGCTGGTCTTTGTTTCAAGTCCGTTTATGCACCGAAGCATCGTTGATTTTCCTGAACCTGACGAACCGATTACGCAGACAACTTCGCCTTTATTTACGGTAAAATCCAAATCTTTTAAAACTTCGTGATTTCCAAATTTTTTTACAAGATGCTCAACCCTTAAAATCGGTTCAGAGGTTTTAATTTCTTTTTCTTCCATAAAAAAGCTCCTGTTTATTCAGCTGTTCCGCTCATATATTCAACAGCCAGCTCATAATCCTTTTGCTGAAAAGCCTTTTTTTCCACAACTTTCAGAATCTTTGTAAAAATTGTACAAATGACAAAATAAAAAATTGCACAAATAATATAAGATTCAAAGTAACGGTAATAAATTCCTGCCGCGCTTTTTGTTGCAAAGTAAAGCTCGTAAACACCGATAACATTTAAAACCGAAGTCATCTTTAAGTTGGTTAAAAACTGGTTGACCATTTCAGGAACAATATTTCTAAACGCCTGCGGAAGAATTACCGCGAACATTGTCTTTGTGTGGCTCATTCCAAGCGCAAAGCCGCCTTCAAGCTGGCCTTTATCAATAGAAATAATTCCGCCACGGACAGTTTCTGCCATGTAAGCTCCGGTATTCATCATTAGGACAATTAACGAAGCTAAAAATGGAGAAACATCAACTCCGGCATTTTTTAATCCGTAGTAAAAAACCATTGCCTGAACCATCATTGGAGTTCCACGGAAGATTGCAACAAAAACAGAACAAACAGGTTTTAGCACACTAAAACTTATTTTATGAGCCACATTGTCGCCTTTTGAAACCGGCGTCGCCTGAACCAGTCCTATTGCAAATCCCAAAATATAACCAAGAATTGTTCCAATGATTGCGATTTCAAGAGTAAGAACCGTTCCTTTTAAAAAGTAGCTCCAGTAATTTTTAAAGATAAACCAAACCCAATAAAAAAGTCCTTTATCGTTCATAAAGACTCCCATAAAAACTCCGCGTTAGTACGTAAAACTGCCAAGTTTTTACAAAACTTGCGGCGAGCCACGGATGGCGAGAATCACAGTTTGTGAAAGCAACGCTTGAACAAACTGCAAAGATAAGAATTACAAGGATGTAATTTTTATCTTGCCTCCTTTTTTTCCAAGTAACAAATTGTGCCGCAAAAAATTAAAAATCTTTTACAGCACAAGATTTTTAGTCTCTAAACTAGTTGCTCAATGGCTGTGTTTCAATGGCCAATTTCATATACTTATCCATGGATTCCTGGTTCCAGCCGATTGCGTTCATCGCCTTTTTCAACGCATCTACCGCGACTGTATTTCCTTCAATTACAGATGGAGTGCATACATCCGACGCTCCTTCCGGCGTTACAAAGTCGTAGCCCTTTTCAAGCTGGCAGATAACAACATTCGGGTTTGAAAGACATCCAGAATAAGCAGTCGGCCAGTCCATTACACCGCAGTCAACATCGCCCATAGCGACTTTCATAATTACTTCTGTGCAAGTATCCGGGAACGGAAGAACAACCGGGTCTGGAACTTGCGCAATATACGCAGGCCAGTTCGTGTTTATCTGCGTTGTAAATTTCAATCCTTTAAATTGTTCAAGCCTTGTGTACTTTTCATAAGGGCTTCCCTTCTTTACAACGATAACATTGAATCTGTTGTAATAAGGATCGATGTAATCAAGAAAAGTATCCCGCTCGGCGGAATAAATGCTTCCTGACTCAACAAGGTCATAATCGCCTGCTTTTAAGCCCATCCAGATTGAAGCCCAGTCATTCTTGTGAATTTCAAGTTTAAGCCCCATTTCATCGGCAATCATTTTTGAAAAAATCACATCATAGCCATAAGTGTAATCCGCAGAACCAAAAATAGGCTCGGCAGTCAGCTCCGGATGTCCAGGAATTTCTTTTGTCGGCTGAGTCCAGTTGAACGGCGCGTAAGCACATTCAATTCCGACTTTTAATACACCTTTCACCTGATTTGCAAATTCCGCATATTCAGGTTTTCCTGTATACTCATATTTAACTTCCGCCTTTTTCTTGCTGCACGAATTAAATGCAACCGCCATACAAACAAGCCCAACACCGAAAATAAAGTTTCTAACTGTCTTTTTCATAGTTCACCTCGCTTTCACGAAAAATAAAAAGCGTCAAAAGAAAATTTAAAAAGCTCACTTTGCCTCTTAATTCTTTTAACGCCTTTGTTACCAGAATAATAATGTTTTTCCTTTTCAGAAGATTGTAAAAAATCGCAATAAACTTTATTTAAAAATCAATAACTTTTGCCTTGTACGAACTTTTTTTCACCTGATTCAAATATTCCTTTGGAGAAACTCCTGTAAAATCCTTAAACGAATGAACAAAATGGCTTTGATCGTAAAAATCAAACTTGCTGGAAAAATTCGGGAACGAGTCAATGTCCGAACGGTTCAGTTCATTTATGATTGTGTGCATTTTCACATTTTTGCAGAATTGCTTTGCGCTGCAGCCCAAAAATGTTTCAAACAAAAGATTTATGTAGCGCGAAGAATATCCTGTGCAGTCAACCAGCTCGCTGATTTTTAAAAGACCGTCTTTCTTTACAATCAAATCCACCATCTGAAAAAACAAATGTTTCTGCCCGCTTTGCGTAGTTTTTAGCCAGTTTCTATATTCTTCCATAAAAGTACACATTCGGGTTGTAAAGGTCTGCTGCTCAGTCATTTTTTCAGAAAGATTTTTCAAAACATCAAAATTGCGCAAATCTATTCGTTGGCCGACCAAATCCTTGACTTCCTGATTTTCAAAAAACGGATTTGCTCCCGGCTGAAAACGGATTCCAAAATAATCACAATTTTTCTTCAGTTCCAAACTCTGCAACTTTCCGGAATTTCCGATTACAAAAGAATTCATATTATTCCCGGAATATTCAAAAAGAATGTTCGAGCAGCTGTCCTCCAAAAACGGAACTTGTTTTTCTGAATCAGTCTGAAAACTATAAAAATGTGAAATTCCAAAATCCGCTACAATCTTCTGATAAAATTTTTCCGTATCTATAACCAGATATGATTGAATTGTATGAATATGCATTTTTCCGTCTTTCATAATCCGCCTCGCTAAAATCAGATTTAAACAAAAAAAAGACGTCAAAACCCTAGAGTTCTGACGTCTTTGCCATTTCTGCTAAAACATTAACGAAGAGATATTTTTTTGTCAATATTTTTTTAATAGGTCAAAAGCCGAGTCTTTTATAACATTTTATAACTGTGAAAAACGCTTTCAGCGAAGTTGCTCTCAAAAACCACAAATCACAGCGCAGGCTTAAACCGATTGTATCGCAAAGTGCTTATGTCCGCAGGGCAAGTTCCTGTGCAAATAAGCTCAGAAATATTAAAGGCCGCGCTCGGACCGATTCCAAATCCGTGTCCGGAAAAACTACATTCAACGTAAAGTCCCGGAACTTCATCAACTTTGCTTACCGTGCAAACACCGTCGCTTGCCAAATCCTCGTAGCCGGCCCAGGAGCGAACAATCTTTGCATTTGCAAGCCGCGGAAAGTAGCCAAGAATTCCCCTTGCGCATGCGCTTGTAAAATCAGCAGAGCTCGGCGGATACTCATTGCTTTCAAAAGCGGGGTTTGCATAATCCTCGTAGCCATCGTGTCCGCCAAAAACAAACGAACCGTGCTTTGTCTGATGACCGTAAAAATCCGCCATTGCCGTTCCCAGCATCTGCTTGAACATCTGCGGCTGAGCTTCCGTTACAAGACACTGCAAACGCTTTTTTTTCATTGGAATCGTAATTCCCGCAGTATTCAAAATCGGGTTGCTTTCATAACCGGCCGCAACAACAACATTTTCCGCCTCAAAAAACTGGCCTTCAGCCTCAACTCCGCAAACTTTTCCAGCCTTTAAAACAATCCTGGAAACCGGCGCGCCGGTTATAAAATCCGCCCCAAGTTTTCTTGCGCACTTGTAAAAACCCAAAGTTGTCGTAAGCGGATTCGCATGCCCATCAGTCGGACACCAGGAAGCGCCGGCGACCGCATCGCTCATATACGGATTGATTTTCCTAACTTCATCGGCATTAATCATCTTTACATCAACACCGCATTTTACCGCGTTGTCCGCAAGTTTCTGAAGAATCTTCAAATGCTCTTCCGTTTTTCCAAGGCGCAAATTTCCTTCCTGCGTGTATTCAGTGTCCACCCCAAGCTCCTCGCTTAGTCCCGGCCAGATATTTTTTACGCCCCAAACCATAAGCGGCAGCTCTTTTATATTTCGCCCCGACTGACGCACTCCGCCACCATTCCGAGAAGAACCGCCGTTTCCAATATAGTCGCTCGCTTCCAGAACAATTACACTTTTTCCTTTTTTGGCAAGATAATACGCCGTGGCATTTCCCACGATTCCAGCCCCAATTACAATAACATCAGCCTTTGTTTTCATATTACAATACCTCGCTTGCTAAAGAGCTCATCTCTGTCGGTCTAATCGGACCTCTGCTGGTCGCAGGATTTACAGTCGCCGGGCTTACTTTTTGTTCAGCCGCAACAATTCCTTTTACAAGTTTTGAACAAGTCTGTCCCTGGCAAAGCCCCATTCCAGCGCGCAAATACCGTCTTATTTCCTGCATTGTGAACATTCCATCGTGAACAGCCCTTCGTATTTCGCCCTTTGTTATTTCCTCGCAGCGGCAAATCACTAAATCATCATCCGGGCCTGGAACAAATTCTCCAATATCCCTCAATCTATCGTTCATCATAATCTTTAATCTCCATAATCTGTCGGGGAAAAACTTCCCTGCGTTCGGAACTTCCGTTCCTCTCTACATTTCAAAAGCCTAAAGTCTTTTGAAAACTCCGCATACAACACTTTTGCCGGGGAAAGCCTTCCCCTCGCTACAAAAACTGCTCTGGTTTCGACGCGCTCAACCGTCGCATCTTTTTCCGCTACCCCTTCTAACGGGGACACCCCGTAACGCCCCGCCTAGAACTTTTTCCAAAATCTAGCCTTATAGCCAAATTCGTTTGGAACTTTCATCGTAAGCAAATAAGTGTGGTCAAAAGCGGGCGCCGTTCTTACGCCAACAATTTCCGCATCGCAAAGAACCTCGCCGCTTCGGCTCAAAGCCTTTCCCACCGTACCCTTTTCCGGAACCGGCAAAAATTCGTACGGAATTGTAATGCTCGTAAAGCCCGGCTCAAAGTCTTCGTCCACAAGAAAAATCGCCTGTCCGGAACAACTTGCAACGCACATTCCGCATCCTGAACAGCCGCAGTTTTCCGCGACCACCGGCAAAGCTGTTATGCACGAGCCAATCTTTATGCAGTTTTTCCGGCACGCGTCCTGGCACGGATTGCACGGAATATTCTGAGTACATTCAATTACCGGATGAATTCCTTTCTGGTGTGTAACTCCAGGAAAGCGCTCAATTTCCTCATCTGAAACAAAACCTTTCGCAAGCAAATTCTTTGAAACCGGAATTCCTTCATCTGTTTTTTCAATTAATTTTCCACGGTTGCAAGGCGCAAACATTCCCTGGCGCAAACTGTCCAAATCTTTTTCAAACAAAGATTCGTCTTTTTCCATCAGACTTTCTTCTGTAAATCCTGTCTTGTAGGCAGCGCGTAAACCAGCCATCCGCCCTTTTATCATCGCAGAACTCGCCTCTTCAATTCCGCTTACATCGCCTGCCGCAAAAAGGCAAGAAACAGAAGTTTCTCCGTATTCGTCAACAACTGGAACTTGACCGCCGCGCTTTGGATTATCTTCCATTTTACAGCCAGACATTTTCAAAAGCTGGCTCATCGGCGAAAGGCCAACAGCAACACAAATCGTATCAACATCAAAATGGATTTCTGTTCCCGGAATAATCTTAAAATGCTCGTCAACTTTGCCAATCGTTACACCTTCAACTTTTTCAGTTCCTTCAACTTTTTGGATTGTATAGCCAAGGAAAAACGGAACTCCGGTTCGGGCAACTTTCGCCGCATGAACGCCATATCCGCCGATTCTTGGAGCCGCGTCAACAAGGGCAACAACCTCACAGCCCGCCTGCAGCAGCTGAAAGCTAACAACAAGACCAACGTTTCCGCTTCCAAGCATAAGAATCTTTTTTCCGGGCTTTACGCCATGCAGATTCATCATTGTCTGAGCCGCACCAGCTCCAATAACACCCGGCAAAGTCCAGCCTTCAAAAGGAACCATATTTTCAGCCGCACCGGTGGCAATAATCACGCTTCCGCCTTTGTAATGATGAATCGCACCGTCGTGGTTCACGGTCACTTCTTTATTTTCAAAAATACCGGTTACAGTCGCGTCCAGTTTTACCTGAACACAAACCTCCTCCGCCTCTTTTAAAAGCTCTGTCCCAATGTTAAATCCGCGGATTTTTGCCTTATGTTCCTTTGAGCCAAAAAATTTATGAATCTGCTTAAAAAGCTGGCCGCCCGGCTTATGGTTTTCATCAAAAATCATAACTTTCATTCCGCGCTTAGCAGCTTCTATTCCCGCGCTAAGACCAGCAGGTCCTGCGCCAATTACAATCAAGTCATATCTTTCCATATTCGTTTCCGCCTTACCAAGTTTTCTCAGCCGAACAACCGTATTGAGTTTGAACTTTCATCCCGGCTTTTAAAGGAGTTATGCAAGTCCTTGTATTAGGAACGCCATCCACAACCATTACGCAGTCTGTGCAACGACCGATAGCGCAAAAAATTCCTCTTGGCTTATGCAATTTAGAAGTCTCTCTGTGCTTTAAAATTCCTGCCGCACGCAAGGCCATTGCAATAGGTTCACCTTCGTAGCCTTGCATCTCTTTTCCGTCTAATGTAAATGTTATGAGTTCCCCTTTTTCCGGAACTCCTAAAATAGGATGTTCTGCTATACGTTCCATGTTCAACCTCACTTTGCACCAATGTAAAACTAAAATTTTTATTTTTCTTGTAAAAATTCGCATTGGATTTTTTTTTACAGCAAATATAATGAATCCAGATTTTGAAAAATAATTTTCTGAACCAGCTCTGGAGGCTTTATATGAATGAAAACATTTTTCCTAATATTGACATTCTGTTTTTGAACGAAAAAGATTTGATTGAATGCGGCGTAAAAAATATGAAAAACTGCATCGATGTAATGGAAAAACATTTTTCGCTGATTGGAAACGGAGATTACCGGATGGGCGGTGCAAACGGCAATGAGCACGGACTAAAAATGTCGTTCCCGGAAAGTTCTTCCATAAAAGATTTTCCGCTTAACGGCCCTGACTACCGCTTTATGGCAATGCCTGCCTATTTGGGCGGAGAATTTCATACTTGCGGAATAAAAACCTACGGCTCGAATCAGAAAAACCGCTCAAAAGGATTGCCACGCTCAGTTCTAATGCTTCAGCTGCTTGACGCGGAAAGCGGCGCGCCTTACGCATATATGTCCGCAAACCTTATAAGCTCAATGCGGACAGGAGCAGTTCCAGGACTTGGAATCCGTTATCTTTCCATAAAAGAACCAAAAACCGCGGCAATCGTAGGTCCTGGAGTAATGGGAAGAACAGCCGCCCTGGCAATCGCAACCGAAAAACCTTCTGTAACAACAATAAAAATCAAAGGACGCTCAGAAAAAGGAATCCAGGAATTCATAGATTTTTGCAAGGAATATTGCCCTACATTCAAAGATTTTGTTGTCTGCGATTCAATCGAAAGCGCGGCGAAAGACAGCGACATAATTTATTTTGGAACAACAAACGCCGCAAAATACGAAGACAATCCTTTCCTTAAAGATGAATGGATAAAGCCCGGAGCATTAGTAATAAGCACAAGCGCTCTTTTAATGAACCACGAAGGCTGGAAGGACACAAAAAAATTCAAGCTTGTAAGCGATGACTACAAAATGTACGTCGGCTGGGGAAAAGGAAAGCCTGCTCCAACGCAAAAAAATGTCTCAACGCTGATTGGCATGGCTTTTTACGACGCAGTTGTAGAAGGCACTGTAAAAGAATCAGACTTGGTGGAAATCGGCGATGTTGTGAACAACAAAAAACAAGGACGCGACATCGATGACCAGATAATCGTGTACGCAGTCGGCGGAATGCCAACAGAAGACGTTGCCTGGGGAAGATTCTGCTACGATACCGCCATAAAAAACAAAATCGGCACAAAACTGAATCTATGGAAAACTCCTGAATGGAGCTAAACGTCTGGTCAAGGTACGCTTTCGCACAAGACCTTGACTCAGCCATTTTTAAGTTTCGTATAAGCCTAAAATCAGAAAAACACAACTTTAACACCTGCCTTTTGATTTTTTACAGACAAAAGGCATTTTTTTTGAAAAAAAAACTTGACAACTAGAATGTAAGCGTTATCATTTAATCAATGAAAACGCTTACATCAATAACAACAATGCAAGAACTTGCTCAGGCCGCCGGAGTTTCTATCGCGACAGTTTCACGAGTATTTAGCGGAAGCCCGAAAGTTTCGGAAAAAACCAGGGCGAAAGTCATGGAACTGGTTCATCAGTCTGGTTTCCAGCCGAATGAAACAGCCAGAACAATGGCCGCAGGAAGTTCCCGCCTTATTGCTGTAATTTTGCCGGACATTGAAAATCCGTATTTTTCGCGTTTGCTTTCAGAAGTTGAGCAGCTTTGCGTAAAAAACGGTTATACAATGATTTTTTTCAACTCAAATGGAGACAGCGAAAAAGAAAAAGAAATTGTAACAAAAATGATGGCCCGTCAGGCAGATGGAATGCTTATCTGCATGACCCGCATAAAATCAGAAATGATTCCTGTCATAAAAACCGCGAATTTTCCTGTTGTTGTAATGACGCGGAATATCAACGGATTGGATTCAGTTGCAATCAACCACCTTGAAGGAGGACGGCTAGCCGCAGATTATCTGATTAAAAATCGCTGTGAACAATTTTTCTTCTTTGGCCTAAAAGACGATGAAAAATTCACAGGATTTTACAATGAATTGTTAAAAAAGAAAGTTCCTGAAAGCAAAATCAAAATATTTGGCAACAAGGACTGGTATTTTAATAATTATGCGCAGGCTTCAGAATTGATGGACAAATTTATGCAGGAACAAAAAACTTGTACAGAAAAAACAGGACTTTTTTGCATAAATGACCTTTTTGCGGTTCAGGCAATAAATGCGGCAAATCGAAACAATATCAAGATTCCAGAAAAACTGAATATCGTCGGTTTTGACAACACAATGCTTTGCGACATGACTTTTCCAGCATTGACTTCAATAAATCAGCCTTTGGATAAAATCGCCGCAAAAAGCTTTGAAATTTTGTGTCAAAAAATAAAAGAAAAAAAAGAAGGCAAATCTTCTCTAAAAACAATCGTTCTTGAGCCTTCCATAGTAAAAAGAGAATCATAAATCTGCAAAAACGCAGAAATTAAGATTAATTTTTCATAGGGGGAAAACATGAAAAAAATCAGTTTTATTATCGGTGCAGCAGTTCTTGCCGCTTCTGTATTTACCGGCTGCCAAAAAAAAGAATCGTCAAATTCAATCAGCATTATGTTTCAAGGTTCAGATGCTGAGCAGTCCGCAATAAAAGCTTCAACAGAGCGATTTACAGAAAAAACTGGAATCAAAGTTGAACTTTTGTACACTCCGCACGATTCCTATACTTCAAAATTGGCGAGTTTTATCAAGAATAAAAAAGTCCCAGATATTGTAAGCATCGACGGACCTATGCTCGCAAGCCTTGCATGGGCTGGAGTTATCCAGAGCGTTGAACCATACATCGACCCGGAAATTATCGCCGACATGACTCCTTCAAATGTGCTTCAGTGCACTTATCCAATCGACAACAAACTTTATGCGATAAGCTATGCCGATTCCACAGTTTTGCTTTACTGCAACAAAAAATACCTTGAAAAGGTTGGAGCAAGAATTCCAAAAAATGTCACAGACGCATGGACAGCAGAAGAATTTGATGCGATTCTTACAAAACTTGCCGCCCTTGATGAAGTAAAATGGCCGCTCGACCTGATGTGGGCTTGGAACATCGCTGGCTCAGAATGGGGAACTTATGGTTTTTATGAAACACTTGTTTCTGGCGGCGCTGACCTTATAAACAGAGAAACTTGGACGGCTGAAGGAACATTAAACAGTCCGGAGGCAGAAAAAGTCTTGCGCTATTTCCAGAAATGGGGAACAAACGGTTGGATTGTTCCAAAATCTGCCGGTGAAAACACACTTTACAACGACAAAAGACAAACAGCAATCGCATGGAACGGAAACTGGAACTTTACAACCTGCCGGGCTGCAATGGGCGACGATGTGATTGCGCTTCCGCTTCCGAACTTTGGAAAAGGAACTCGCTCTCCAAACGCCACATGGATCTGGGGAATTTCCGCAACTTCAAAAAATCCGGAAAAAGCCGGCCAGCTTTTGAACTATATGCTTACAGACACAGAATTCCTTGATGCTATAAAACTTACAGGTTCATACCCGGCATTGAACAAATTCGCAGCGCGCTGCGAAGATTATATGGACAGCTCAAAAATGGCAATCGCTTATGAACAGTCAAATGTCGCAGTAAGCCGCCCGATTCATCCGGCTTATCCAACAATAACTTTGGCATTTTCCGACGCATTTGAATCAATTTTGAACGGTGCAGACATACGAACAGAGCTTAACAAAGCAGCACAGAAGATTGATGAAGATATTAAAGACAACGATGGTTATCCTCCGTTCGGAAAATAAACCGTTTTAATTCCTGGTGGTCATTGAGCTTGTCGAAATGACCACCTACTCAACCAAAACAAGAGGTACAGTATGAAAAATACATTTATTACAACCTTAAAAGAAAAAAATATCCGACAAGAAATTTATATGCTGATTCCAGCATGTGTTTTGCTCATATTTTTTATGGTCATTCCATTTTTTTCAGCATTCGCGCTTTCCTTAACAAATCAGAAACTGATTCCAAATCCTATGGTTCCTGCAAAATTTATAGGATTAAGAAATTATATTCAAATTTTCAAAGATGCCAGTTTCTGGCAGGCATTCAGAAACGTTGTTCTTTTTACAATCATGGTAATTCCGTTGCAGTGCGGATTTGCGCTTCTTATGGCAAACGCTTTAAATAAAGCCAGATTTTTTAAAGGCTTCCTAAGAAGTATGTTTTTTCTTCCATATATTACGCCAATGGTTATTGTCGCCGTTATATGGAAATCAATTTATCAATATCCGGATGGAATTGCAAACCTTGCGCTAAAACTTGTTACTTTTGGCCAGGCTCATTCAATCGACTGGCTTGGAAATAAAAATTCCGCATTGATTGCTATCACAATTCTTTCAGCATGGCAAGCGTTCGGTTTTCAGATGATAATTTATCTTGGCTCATTGCAGAGCATTCCTTCTTACTTGTATGAAGCCGCAAACATTGATGGAGCGACTCCTTTTCAGACATTCTGGAACGTAACATGGCCAAGCTTAAAAGAGACAAATACGCTTGTGCTTATAATCACAACAATTCAGGCTTTAAAACTTTTTACACAGGTAAATATCATGACAAAGGGCGGCCCAAACGGAGCTACAAACACCCTTGTCCATTACATATATCAAAACGGATTTGCCGGACAGAAAATCGGCTACGCTTCGGCGGCTTCTGTAATTCTGTTCATTTTGATACTCGTTATTTTCCTTGTTCAAAACAAACTTCTTCGCGGCAAAGAAGAAAAATCCCGGGATTAATTTTCGATTTGACTTTTATCTAATTTTCAGGAGAAAACTATGGTACGAAATAAAGCAAAAGACATTATTTTTACAGCATTTCTTTTTGTCCTCGGACTTATAATCATCACCCCGATTTTTCTTATGTTCGTTTCGTCTTTAAAAGATGACCGCTACGAAATCATGAAAGATATGGGAAGCCTGAAAGCGTTTGTTGTGCTGAATCCAACGCTACACAACTTTAAGGAAATTCTTTTTGAATCCGTTCAGAACTTTGGGCGTGCATTCATAAATTCAATGATTGTTCTGGTTGCAACAGTCATTCTTACAAGCATCGTTTGCTCAATGGCAGGATACGCCTTGCAGCGCGGAAAACTAAAATGCCGGAAATACATTTTTTTAGCGGTGCTTTCACTTTACATAATTCCAATGGAATCAATAATGCTTCCTCTTATGTATCAGGTTTCTACGCTTGGAATTACAGATACTAACGCCGTCCAGATTTTGCCGTTTGTAGCAAGTCCGCTGTACATCTTTCTTTTTTACAATTATTTCAAGGAAGTTCCGGTTTCCCTTGCAGAAAACGCCGAGCTTGAAGGCGCATCGTTCTGGCAGATTTACAAGGATGTCTATCTTCCGCTGAACAAAAGCCCGATTATCACAGTTTGCATTCTTCAGGGAATGGATATGTGGAACCAATATTTGTGGCCGCTTCTTGTTACAACCGACGAAAAAGTACGCCCGATGTCCGTCGCAATCTCTTCTTTTACAGGAACAGGCGGAGACATTTATTGGGATCAGCTTATGGCTGCCAGTGTTGTAATGCTGCTTCCAGTGCTTTTATTGTTCATCTTCTTCCAGCGTTACTTTGTTGAATCAGTCGCTTCATCTGCTATAAAAGGATAAAACTATGACAGAAATTCTTGAAAAAGCCCAGAAAAGACAGAATGAACTTTCTGAAAAAATCAATTCTTCAAAAGAAATTTTAGCTCAACGTCCGCTTTTCCATTTTGCCACGCCGGGCGGATGGTGCAACGACCCAAACGGATTTTCAGAATTCAACGGAAAAGTTCATCTTTTTTATCAGTATCATCCATATTCAACACAATGGGGACCAATGCACTGGGGACACGTAACCACAAAAGATATGCTCACGTGGAGCTTAGAACCAGTCGCATTGGCGCCAGACACAAATGCTGACAAGAACGGATGTTTTTCAGGAACAGCGATTTCAACAGAAGACGGCAGACAGATTATCGCATATACCGGAGTTTCCAAAGACGGCGATAAAGAAATTCAAAACCAGTGCATAGCATTTGGCGATGGCAAAACTTACGAAAAATATTCAAAAAATCCGGTTCTTACGGCAAAAAATATTCCATTCGAATATCAAAAAGAACATTTCCGCGACCCAAAAATCTGGCAAAAAGACGGCAAATTCTACATGGTCTGCGTAATAAAACAGCTGGATAATTGCGGCGCAATGGTGATTTTTGAATCAAAAGACGCAAAAAAATGGACTTACAAAGGAATCTTGGATTCAAGCAGAAACGACTTCAGCGGAATGTGGGAATGTCCCGATGTGCTTAATTTAGACGGAAAAGACATGCTGATTTTTTCCCCGCAAGAAATGAAAAAAGACTACAACGCCGGATTTCATGACGGAAACAACAGCGTTTATTCAACAGGAATTCTTGACTACAAGAAATTTAAATTCTTCAGCGACATAAGAGCCGAAAATAAATGTTTTGCAGCCCAAATTGACTACGGCATTGATTTTTACGCGCCGCAAACAACAAAACTTTCAGATGGAAGAACAATTCTAATCGCATGGATGCAAGCCTGGGAATCTTACATTACGCCGGAAAATTATTTATGGTCTGGAATGATGACAATTCCGCGCGAACTTTCGTTCAAAAACAACCGGTTGTACCAGAATCCGGTTCGTGAACTGGAAAATTTAAGAACCGATGAAGAAAATTCAGAAATTCCGCCGGAAAAAGAAAAAACAATTCTGAACCAGCAGGAACGCCATTTTGAACTGGAATTTCAGGTTTCAGAAAAAACTTCCGGAACAATAAAAATAATCCTGGGAAACACAGAAGACGAATATGTCCTGTTAAAAATCGATTTGTACGAGCAAAGCATATATTTTGACCGCTCAAAATCGCAGATTCCCGGAAAAATTTCTGAAAGAAAAGCAAAGCTGCCACCAAAAGAAAAAGAAACAAAAATCAGAATTATCGGCGACACCTGTTCACTTGAAGTATTTGTGGATGACGGCAAAATGGCTTTTACAAACACATTCTTTCTTTCCAAAACAAACACAGATTTGCGCATAAAAAATGAAACTTCGCAAAAAATATGCTGCAAAACCTGGAAACTCCAGAAACAGGAGGCTAGATAAGATATGACAAGCAAAAAAGAATTTGATGTTATCGCATTAGGTGAGCTTTTGATAGATTTTACCCAGAACGGAACAACAGCTCAGGGAAACTGGCTGATGGAAGCAAACCCCGGCGGAGCGCCGTGCAATGTTCTTGCAATGCTTTCAAAACTCGGACACAAAACAAGTTTTATCGGACAGGTTGGAAACGATATGTTCGGAAAAATGCTAAAAGAACGGGTTTCTTCAATTGGTATTGACGTTCAAAACCTTGTGTTTTCGGACGAGTACAACACAACCTTGGCATTTGTTCACACAGCGCCAGACGGCGACCGCGACTTTTCATTCTACAGAAAAAGCGGAGCAGACGCATTTCTTTCAAAAGATAAAATCAATTCAGAATTAATAAAAAGCGCAAAGATTCTTCATTACGGAAGCCTTTTGATGACAAACAAAACCGTAAACGAAGCCACGGAGTTTGCCCTTAAAACTGCAAAAGAAAACGGAATTATGCTTTCGTTCGACCCGAACCTTAGAAAACCGCTCTGGAATTCAATTGAAGAAGCAAAAGAACGAATCTGGTACGGAATTTCAATGTGCGACATTCTGAAAATCGCAGAAGAAGAGCTGGAATTAATAACCGGAGAAACAAGCATTGAAAAAGGAATAGAAAAAATCCGGCAAAAATATTCAATTCCGCTCATAACCGTGACAAAAGGCAAGCACGGAAGCGACTGTTTTTATGCAGACGGAAAAACAGAACTAAAAGCCAGCGTTCCAACATTCTCAAACGTAAAAACCATCGACACAACCGGAGCGGGAGACACATTCTGCGCCTGCATCCTTCACGAAATCCTTGAAAACGGCTACAAAAACTTTACCCAAGACCGCCTGACCAAAATGCTGACATTCGCAAACGCCGCCGCCAGCCTAATCACAACAAAAAAAGGAGCCCTCTGCGTAATGCCGGACAAACAACAAATTGAAGAACTGATGGATTCGGTAATTTTTGCGTAATAAAACTTATTATTTTGGTACAAATCCAAAGTTGAACTTGAAATTTGTACCATTTTATCATGCAGGACTTAAAAAAAATAGGCAGAAATTCTTTTTAGGGGATTTTTGCCTTATTTTTTAACAAGTTTTATAACAATCACAAGACCAAAAATCTTACAAAACGCCGAAAAATATATTCATTATCCTTGCATTGCCTTTCTAACAGTATCAACCAGAATAAAATAAGATAAATCTTCATCAAAAAACTTATGAAAACCGTAATGCTCATAAAAACTTTTTGAAGTTTCTTTGGCATCCACAATGATAAAATATAAACCCGTTACATCAGCAACATGAATCGCCTTTATAAATGCCTGCGCTAAAAGCCATTTTCCAATTCCTTTTCCCTTTAAATCTTTATTAACCGCAAGCCGTGCAATTCTTAACGCAGGAATAGGATATTTTGGCAATTTTTCCTTGAAATCATCAGGAATTTCTTGATACGCCACCTGTGCCGTTGCCAATGTAAAATATCCTGCTATCTGGTTATTTTCATTCAATGCAACGAATGTTTTTCCAATGCCAAGCTCGTCATTCTTTAGCGCATACCGAGAAAGAAATTCATTCAAGGCCTCAACTTCGCAATCGAATTTTTTAAGAACTGACTTTGGACTTATTTCTTTTACAGAAACTAATCTTAATCCGCTGGTCATTTGAACAATTCCTTTAAAGCCTCATTTGGCTCTGGTGGATTATCAAGCAGATTCATGACTAAATCTCTATCCCGATTGGAAAGCACAAGCGTTTCATTTTCAGTCAAGTCAAGTTGAGCCTGGTTCAATGAAGTTGCAAGAATATATGAAGAAAGAGAAATGTGTTTAAGTTCCGCAGCACGTTCAAGCAACGATTTCTGAGTTGAATTTGCCCTAAGGTCAATTCTTACGTCTTTTAATGCAACTGCCATAATAGTACCTCTAGAGCTTAGTATACCACAATGTGTGTTATTTGTACACACATAAAAAAAACGGCACAGAACAGAAGTTTGCACCGTTTTAACGTAAAAATCGATTTTCAGTCAAATTTCAGTTATTCTACATTGCGAGCAAGACGGAATCCTATTGTATTGTATTGACCAATATTGCTTACAGAACCCTGTTCATTAGACCAGTTTAATCCTTTTAAAGAAATTCCCTTAGATTCCACACACCATTCTGTAACATTTCCTTGCATATCATACAAGCCATAGCCATTGGCTTTTTTCGTTGCAACAGGATGCGTTGTATTTTTGCTGTTGCTGCCACACCATCCAACTTCGTTAATATTGTCGCTACCTGCATATTTAAAATCCTGTCCTCCTTTTTCTGCATAGCGCCATTCTTCTGGAGTTGGAAGTCTAAAACCGTTATTTTCTTTGAAAAACTGAATACTTTCATAATAAGGTTCATCGCCCTTATTAGGCATATATTCCCATTCGTTCACATCCGTTTCTTTATTCAAAGCGTAAGCACATTCAAAACCGTACATCATGCTTAATTTGTTGCAGAAATAAATCGCATCAAAGAAACTTACATTTTCAACAGGATTATCTTTTCCTTTGAATTCACTTGGATTTTCGCCCATAATTGATTCATACAGCTTTTGTGTTACTTCGGTTTTGCCGATTGAATAATCTTTGCCTGGAATTTTTACCATATTCAAATTTTTATAAATTTTTTTATAATTTTTTAAATCTGAACGAACAATGCGGAACCCCACACTGTCACTCCTTTCATCGGCACTGCCAGTCTCCGCTCCCAAGTGATAAACGTTACTATAATAGCAACCACCACGAAAACAACGGTAATCATAGTCTTCATCATACCAATACCACTCCCATACATTTCCGTTCATGTCATACAAACCATAGCCATTAGGCTTTTTCTGCGCAACAGGATGTGTCACAAGATTACTGTTATCATCATACCAAGCAACTTTATCAATATCATCGCTTCCTGAATAATCGTAAACCTCGCCTCCTTTTGCCGCATACACCCATTCTTCCTCTGTAGGCAAACGGTAACCGTCCGCAAAAATGTTCTGTGTTATCTCGCCATAAATTTCATCTTCATTGTGCGGCTTGTAATTCCATTTACGAACACGAGTTTCTCCGTTTACCGCATAAACAGGCTGCAATCCCTTTTTTTCACTTAACTTGTTGCAGAAATAAATTGCATCATACCAGCTTACATTTTCAACCGGATAGTTTGATGTATTTCTTTTTAGATTTTTCAGTTCATCTTCATCAAGATCTTCATTGTCACGGCAGAAATAACTTGGATTTTCACCCATTACTGATTCATACAATTTTTGCGTTACTTCTGTTCTGCTGATTGAATAGTCCTTGCCCGGAATTTTTACCATGACCAGACTTGATTTGCGAACCTGTTTTACAGCAAAGAAAATTCCGCCAGCCAACAGAACTCCACAAACAGAACCTGACACAATCGCAATTATCTTTTTTGCTTTTGCGCTGAGCGGTTTGTGCGGCTTTTTCTCTTTTATGATATTTTCTGAAGATTTTTCTGTGTTCGGAGCAAATTCCTCACTGAAAGTGTCTTTATAGAATTTCCCAGGCAACATCAAATTCCAAAATGGCGCAACAAAAATACTCCAAATCGACGCAACAACAGAAAGCATAGAAGCCACAGCAACCATTCCATTCAGACCTTCTTGTATACCAAACATATAAAATCTATTGGAAAAAATATTTATAAGATAAGCAAGACCAAAATATAACGACCAATTTTTTACGAATTCCCTTTTTCGGCCTTTTATCATTTCCTTTGACTTGCTTATAGCTTCCCTTGCAGTTATATTAGGATTGTCCGCAAGAATGAAGAATGTCATTGAATATCTGATTGCGGCAATAATTCCAGGAACAATCAAAAGCAAAGACCACAGGAATATTCTTATTCCAAATAACCAACCGACACGGAATGCAACCCAAAAATCCTTAAACCCAGAAAAAAGCGTTGAAAATTTTACTTTTTTTGTTCTTGCAAGCTGCAGAATCGCACGATGAAATCCCAAAAACATTGGTCCAAATATGATGAACGGACCGACAAGCGTCACACACGACACCAACATAATCAGAATAAAAAGTACCCCGATTCCAAACATCTTCCAGTAACAGCCCTTCATTTTTTCTTTAGCTTCTGTTAGTTCATCAATAAAATCATGATTAAAATAGTTAGACATAAATTCTCCTATAAAATGTCATAAATTGGCTTAGAAGTAACATAGTAAAAAACTACTCCAAAGAAAAATTATCAATAATAATCGAATCGCTTTCTGCTTCTATATATGTTTTTGACTCTTTTTGAAAAAGTTTACTTTTTTTTACACATTTTAATTCATCATCAGTAGCATACTTTTTCAAATATGAATTTTCTAAAACAAACAAGCCTGCAAATGCCTTGAGCAAATTATAGAAATTTGCTTTTTCATAACTTGCTTTATTTTCTTGATCAAAGAAATCCATTCGATTATGTTTTACTTTATTATAACTAGACCACCAATCAGGTACTTTTTTCTTGTCACATAGCTTTATACGATTTTGCAAATTACGTTCAACTTTAAAATTTTTCCAAGGTACTATTTTTTCAATATCCCCAAAGTTTACCTCTATTTCAGATATGAGTTTATTTTCAACAAGTTCATCTTGAATATTAATCCACCATTTATAAATATTTGTATTTTTGAATTTAAAAGTATTATTCTTTCTTTTTGCAAAAACTTTTCCAACAACATCTATCTCGCTACAAACAGACAAATACAATTTTAAATACTCAAGAGAAAATGTATTATAATTTTTTTTATCAAATTCTACATACTTTAATGTAGCAAAAAAATCATCCTCAAGGCGTAAATAGAAATTCCAATAATTTTTTATAAATCTTTTTATGTCTTTATCCATTTTTTATCTCCAAAATCAGTTTTTTAATACTATTAGATTTGTTAATAAATAAATTTTCTTTCATCTAATTTTTTTACACTCGCTGTGGCAGTTACGTACCTGTTTCGCTGCGGCTTACCGCCTGCGCTACACTGGTACTACACAGCCACAACTTGTTAATTTACTTGCCTGAAAAGCGGACAATGCGGAAGCCTAAAAAGTAACAGTAAGGTGCAACCCAGCCATCATACCGTCCTTTTCTAGCAGAATTGGTTTCTATGCTATACACCTCGCATCTATCCTCCCAACAACTCCAGCCACCACCGCAGGTATATCGTTCATAGTCGTTGGAGGAATCCCAACACCACTCCGACACATTTCCACTCATATCAACAAGCCCATAACCATTTGCTTTCTTCAAACCAATTTGGTTGGTGGAGTTTCCTCCATTTTTTTTATACCACCCAACATCATCAAGATTATTACTACCTGAATAAGTATAATTCTCACCTCCTTTTGCAGCATATCTCCATTCTTCAACAGTTGGTAGCCTAAAACCATTCGCATTAGAATTCTGACTTATAACCCCATTAATTGATTTTCCATTATGTGGCTCATAATTCCATTCGTTTACATCTGTTTTTCCATCAACAGAATAAACAGGTTCAAAATCACACAACTCGCTTAATTTATTACAGAAATAAATTGCATCATACCAAGACACAGTTTCAACTGGATATAATTCACCATAGTTAAAGTAACTTGGGTTTGCTCCCATAACAAATTCATATTGACCTTGAATTACTTCCGTTTTTAATGCGTACAATTTTTCGTTGCCATATTCTATCAAAGCAAAATTTCTTTCATCAAAAAATCTTATAAAAGAATCACACCATGAAAAAGATTCTTGCAATGTCATTCCCTTATCAAAACATTTTTTTAAAATTTTTAGACTTCTTTTTACTTCTTCTGCAACACCATCCGCAATCCTCAGATCCTGTTCGGGCTTCATAGTTCTTGGCTGTTCCCTGTTCAAATTGCTTGTCTGCGTTACTTTGCCGCTTACGGTGTTTATCACCCTAATCTTGTTAAAATTGAATGTGTACTGGCTTGGCTTGTCGTCCGGCTCGGCGGTTACGTTGTAGTCAATTTCAAAGTAGATAATCGGGTCACCGCGTGTGAGCAAGGAATTGTACATATCCACGTTGTTTGTATATTCTTCTATAATTGCGTCGTTCAGTTCTGTCACCATATCAGGAGCTTTCTTGCCGCTAAGTACATCGTAATTCACAATAAAGTTATCTGTATAAAGCAGAACGCCGTCTGAATACAAACTAAGGTAAGCGTTCCAGCCGTTCTGACTGCCTTCATACGTTCCAAAGCTTACTTTAAGCTCGTCGCCCATACTGCTTACAGTGCGAATATTGCCCAACGCCTTTTGGTCGGCACGGATTTCCTGCAGAAGGCTCTGCTGCTGTGGCATTGTGCTTTGTTTTACCGCCTCGCAGTCCACAAAGAATTTGTTTGTTAGGTCTTCGTAGCTCTTTTTTACCTGATTTTCGCGGCGCGTTTTTGCCTGCTCTGTAGGCTGTCCGTCGCTTCCAAGCTCCACGGTTGTGTAGTTTTTGTTGCGGATTCTTGATTCTTCATTCTTGCGGTCCTGAACAAGCTGGTCGTAGAGTTCCTGCGAACGGTGTTCCACATTCTGGCGGATTTCCACAAGAGCCTTTTTTTTGGACTCAATTATGTTTATCTGCCCAAGAACGCCCTGCTTTTCCATTTTTAACTTACGCACTTCCGCAGCCTTTGCCGCGGCATCTTTTGCCATCTGGTCACGCTGTGTCTTTAGGGAAATGCTTCGTTCCGCCTCAAGTTTTGCGTCCGCGTCGGCACGTGCCTTTTGAGCCTTCAGTTCTTCCTGGCGTTTTTTTTCGGCGTTCTGCTTTTCCAAAAGAAGGGCTTTTTCCGCCTCAATGCGGTTCTTGTTCTGAATGGCGTTTATGTCGTTGCTCGTCATCAACTTGGAAAGTTCAGCGTCGTAGTCGTTCATCATCTTCTGGAACTGAGCCTCGTTCTGCTTTGCAAGGGCAAGCTGGTCGTCAACGCTGAAGTTAGAAGAACCGCTTGCAAGAAGATTCTTGTTTAGGTCACTTATCTGAATTCCAAGTTTTTCGCCAAGTGCAAGTGTAAGCTCGTCTATCGCGCCTGTTGAGCCGTAAAGATATTCGGCTTTTGAATATTCCTTGCTTGTCGCGCTTGCCATCTGCTCGCCGGTTGTAAGGTCGGTAAAATCCACGCTGATTACATAGCCGCTGCCTGTTTTTCTGAGTTTTGTAAAGAGCGCGAACTTTGCGGTTGTGATTTTTCCAAGCTCAATCGCGGTGGATTCATCGCGGGCATCGCTTTCGCTTTCCGCCTGTAATTTTTTTAATGCCGCCTCAGACTTTGAATCAACAACAGTTTTCATTCCAAGAAATTCCTGCAAGTTGCTCTTCAGCTTATCCTGAATCTGTCCCGGAAGCCACGCCGCCTCTGCACCGGCAAGGTTTATAACTTCCTGATTCACAACCTGAACAGGAAGTTTTGTAAGGTTTGCAAGCCGTTCAGCTTCCAGACGGGCTTTTTCTGCCTCTTCGGTCTTTTTGCGTTCTTCTTCCAACCGGCTGTTATATTGAGTAACAGACTCAATGCCTGCTATATCTGTGATTGCATAAGTTTTTGACGGCAAATCCTTTACTGCAAATGTTGTCGCAAATTTTGCCTTTTTTGTGTATGCAATGCGCTCGGTAATATTCGCCATCTCCATACCGGAAACAACCTTTATTTTGTTCTTTGCAAAAAGAGGCAAAGTAATACCGCCATCCTCAGCAACTGACATAGAAGCCAAATCAATTTCGCTCACAAAAACAGCGTTAGCGTCCTTGTTTTTTTCAAGAGCCTTTCCAAGTTTTGCATCTGCAACATTTGTCTGCGCAAAAATGGAAAAAGAAAGAATTGTTGTGATAAATATTGTTAGAATTTTTCTTAATTTCATAACTTAAAATTCCTATTTATATATAAATTTAAATATTTGGTACTTCCATTGGTTCAATTTTCAAAATACCTTTAGCCAAAGAAGGAGAAAAATCACTGTTAAGTCGATTAATAAAACTAATCATTTCAGCATTTTTCATATCTTTACTATACGCAAGCACATAATGTAGTTTTACTTCTGTTCCATACTCGTTTTTTCTTTGTATAAGCAGATTCAATTTTTTTCCAATATCTTCTCGAATGTGAGAATAAAAACCTATACTTCTTAACAATTTCATTTCAACAAAATACTCAACATTATTTATTTTGTAATAACGATCGAATATTGTTGAAGTACGAGAAATACTATTTGTTGATGAAATTTTTATATCATTTTGAACATTACAAGAATTTACTTCACAAAACTTCTTCTTATACAAATCCCATATTTTTTCTTCTTCTTTTGAATAGTTAATCTTTTTTTCTTCTTTGTTAGGTATATCTACCTCAGAAATTATATCTGCTTCAGAAGCTATATCAGATTTTTCAATTTCAGCCTTTTCATCTTTACCAGCAGATTCCAAACTGTTATTTATATTATTTTCATTTTTATTATAATTATTAACAATTTGATTTTGAGATAATCTTAAAACAAGAGAAAATTCATTTGCAATCTTATCATACCGATCTTTATATTCGTCAGCTTTTTTCCGTTCTTCTTTTATAGCTTTTTCAAAACTAAAAATCTTTACTAACGAAATTTTGTCATAAGAAGTACCGATAGCAATAACCAAAAGAAATACTAATAAAAACAGGATTTCTTTAGTTATTATAAAATTACCTTTTATAAAACTAATCACTAATCCAACTAAAATTATAACAAAAGACAAAAGTTGTAATGCAATATATACAAAGTCTCTAAAGTTTTCTAAGAAACCTTTCTTCTTCTCATTATCTTTTGAATTATTTGTGTACATATATTTTCCGCAATCCTAAAAACAACTCTCTCCGTTCTTTTTACTTCCCTACATCAAAAAATCAGCAAGATTTGCCGCTTCTTCTGTTGCTGCTTTTGTCTGAGCTTCCTGAGCGTCCATTTCTTTTGCTTTTAGGGCGGCTTTCGCAGTTTCAGCGTTGCTTGCGGCAGCGTCAGCGTTCGCCTTTGCACGTTCTGTTTCAAGGCGTGCCATCTGGACTTTGTAAAGAGCTTCTTCCTCGGCTTGTTTAGCTGAGTCCTTTTTGTCAGCGTCTGCCTTCATCTCGCTGAAAAGTGCGCCGACTTTCTTCTGTGTTTCAGTGGTCAGGTCTGCTCCGCCCATAACGTCCATAAGATACTTTTTGCAGAGGTTGTCCCATGTGCCTTTATCCATTGAATAAACTGTGTAGTAGATGTACTGCTCGCTCTGCTCCTTTGTTCCGGCTTTTGTTGTACGCACCTTCTGATAAAAGCCGGTTTCTTCGCGCAATCCTGTCATGTCAGCCTTTGTCTCGCTGGCTGCAACATAAACAGCTTCAAGCTGTCCTACGTCATTCAAACCCTGCCCTACGCGTCCGATCACTTTCTGGCTAAGCTCCGCCGCCTGCGTGTAGGCAAATCCCGCGCGGCTCAACGCCTGTGCTGTCGCTTCTGTTTTTCCGGTCGCCATGCTCACCTTTACAACACGGTTTGCATCTGTTCCCCACTGCTGCTTGAACGTGTCGGAATTTCCACGGCGCATATTTTTTAGCCACTGAGGAGCCGCAACTTCTCCCAAAGTCCTGTCCGTCCAGTCAATAACCACAACCTTGTCAACACCATCGTCAACATTAATCTTTAAAGTCGGGTCAACAGATTTTGTGCTTGCACAACCTGCCATTCCTAAAACAAGTGCAGCTGCTGCACATACAACAAATATCTTTTTCATTTTTTTCCTCCGAATGAAAATTCTATAATTCAAGGAAGCCGCTCAAATCCTTTTTTACAGCTTCCTCTGTTTCCTTTGCCAGTCTTGGAAACGCTTTTTTCTGGGCGTTTTCAAGCGAATATGCGACAGACTTTTCCGCAGTCTGAACCTCGCATGAATACACAGTTTTTTCCTCTTTGTTCTGGATTTTAAGTTCCAGTCCGGGCTTTACAGAGACGGGCTCGCTTCCAGACACATTCAGTTCTATGAAGAGTTCCGCAATGTAATTCGCCTGCTCAATGTTTTTAACAACTTTCATTCCGCAGTCTGTAAATGCGGAAGAAACAGCGCTTTCCGCAAGGCGGTTATAGTCGTTTTCTGTCTGAATATATATAGAACAATTCTGCCTGCTTTCCTCAAAAATCACTGGAATTTGTGCAATTTTGTCGCGCTCGTCCTGATAAGAGGCTTCTTCATTCGGATTTATGATTCTTCCGTACTCAAGTTTTTCCAAAAGTTCCGTTGCACTCTGCCACACCTTGCCGCACATCTTGGCTTTTTCAAAGAAATCTTTTTCCGCCTCAAGATTGGCATAAAGGCCACAAAAACTGTTCTTTTTGATTTCAATCTGAGGCTTGTACTGCTGCCATGCGTCATTGCGGTTCATGTAGACCACGCAATACCACTTTTTTTCCGCCTTGTAGTAGAACGGCTCTGTGTATTCAAGCGCGAAAAGCTCCACTTGCGACAGAACATTCACGTCGTCCACAACAAGAGTTTTCTCCTCCGCGGAATTTGCCGCTGTAACAGAAGTCATTGTTGTTGAAAGATTCGCATTTACGCTTGTCTTAAAGTAGCGGGAAAGTGCGGCGGTTGCGTCAGTCTTTGATTTTTCGGCTGTATCTCCGCTTCCACGCTGGGCAAGATATTCAGAAGCAGGAAACACCATCCTGTAGTTCTGAATCCATTCCGGCATTGCCACTTTTTTTGCATAAATCGGCACAAGGCAGGCAAAAGCCATCAAAGAGAAAAAATGTTTTTTCATCGGATTTGCTCCAAAAACGAAAAAGGCATATTTTGCACGCCAAAGCGCACAAAATATGCCTTTTTCATTTTTATTGATTTGTAAAATCTATAATTCTTATAAAATTCGATTATATCGTCTGAGTTGTTGAGTTGTTGAGTTGTTGAGTTGTTGAGTTGTTGAGTTGTTGAGTTGTTGAGTTTAAAATTTTCCAAAATGCTTGTCAACATCATATATTTATTATACACAGAAAATTTTCTATGTAAATATTACTTGAAGTTTTTAAACCAACAGAACAAACTTATTCAAAACTCTTCTTTTTTCAATCAGTCTGGCATACCCTGTTAGTTGCAACTACAAAATCTTCCCGTAAGAACCGCTTGAGCAAAAAAGCACAAAAATATGGAATCGTGTAAAAACGTCCGTTAAATCCTACATTTTTATTGCAAAACTTTATTCCAAAGCGCACATCTTCATAAGATGGATATTTTATAAGATTGTTAAGCGATGCTGTTGCTCCGTCTTTTGCCTTTACTTCAACAGGAACCAAAGATTCCGTTGTGCGCACAAAAAAGTCCATCTCAAGCTGGGCATTTTCTTTTTTATAATAATATAAGTCAAAACCTGCCGTTTTTAGCATCTGCCCAAGTAGATTTTCATAAATCGCGCCTTTAAAAACCCCTAGGTTCTTATTTTTCCGTAAATCCTCAGAAGATTCCTCATCAAGATTCGCCATTAAAAGACCTGTATCATGATAATAAATCTTGTATTTTGACTCATCGTAGTTTCCTTTTAAAGGCAGGCATACATTGTTAAGGCAGAAACAAAGGTTCACAACACCAGCATCTCTTAGCCATTCTGCACAGCCGACATAATCCCGCGACCTTGCATTTTTTGCCACTTTTGTAATCTGGAACTTTTTATTTTCCTGCGCTAGAAACACCGGAATATTCCTGTAAATGTTTTTGATTTTTGTTTTATCAAGCCCTTCTGCATATTTTGTGATGTCCTCCTCATAATCACGCACAAGTTGGCTTTGAAGAGAAAGTATATTTGAATAATTTCCATCAATCAAAAAACGTTTTACAACGGCCGGCATTCCGCCAACAACCGCATACTCCAAGAAATAATCATTCAGAAGATTCAATTCTTCTTTAGAAAAAGGCTCAAGATTCTTTAAGTGGGAATACAGCTCTTCTGTAAAACTTTCGTCATGGCCTTTTGCCCAAAGATATTCCTCAAAATCAAGCGAGTACATTTGATAGTCAAGTTTATAGCCAACACTGTTTGAAGAAATCCGATTGTAATTCAGTCCCATCATTGAGCCTGAGCAAATAACATCAAAACGTCCGTCTTCGGCAAAAAATTTAAGGCTTGTGGAGCAATCAGGATACTCCTGCAGCTCGTCAAAAAAAATAAGGGTTTCTTTAGATATAAACTTAAACTTTGGATTATGAAAGGAAATGCGTTTTATAACCTCATCAGTCGAATAACCTCGCAAAAAAATGTCTTTGTATTCAGGACTGTCAACGAAATTAATTTCCACAAAAGATTTATAATTTTTTCCAAACTGCCGGACAGAGTAAGTCTTGCCAATCTGCCTTGCCCCACGGATAATCAAAGGCAAATGATTTTCCGAACTTCTCCATTTCTCTAGAAAATCCAGTATTTTTCGCTTAATTACATTTTCCATGCCCACAGAATACACAAAATATGAACAAAATTCAAACGCTATGTACACAAAATATGAAGAAAATTTAACCTAATTATGCACAAAACATGAAAGAATACAATAATCTTATTTACAAAAACATGCACATATAATGCGGAATCGTGATTTTCTTTCCAATCTGCCCTACATTGCCGTTTATTATCTTGTAGCCGTATTTTATTTCATCTTTTTTAAGAAGGGAATCAAAAGATGAAGTGCCGCCTTTTTTAGCCTTCACTTCAACCGGCACAACCGAACATTCTTTTTCAAGCAAAAACTCAACCTCGCTGGAGCTGTCATCGCGCTTAAAATAATAAAGAGGATAATTTTTCTTGACTAAAAAATCGGCAATCAGATTTTCGTAAATTCCGCCCTTTACAGTTCCCGAAAGAGAATCCGTAACAACAGCCTCCTTCATCTGGTAGCCGTACATACAGATTAAAAGCCCTATGTCATTCAGGTAAATTCTAAACTGCTCATCCCGAACATAAGCCGCCAGCGGAAATTCAGGCGGAATGCAGTTGTAGCAGTAACGCACAAGATTCGCATCGCGCAGCCAGTCAAGGGAATTCGCATACTTCCGGGCTGTTCCGCCTTTTTCAACCTCACTGTATTTAAATTTCGTGTTTTCCTTCGCAAGCTGGCGCGGAATTGAAAGATAGCAATTTCTTGCCTTCGGCTTGTCCGGCGTTGAGGCATATTTTGCAATGTCGTTCAGATAGTCATTCAGGATTTTCTGCTGTTCCTCGTGAACCACATTGTAATTGCTTGTCTCAAGAAATTTGTTCACAACCTCAGGCATTCCGCCAACAGCCATAAACTCGCGCAGATACTTCTGCATAATTTCATTCGTGGATTTTTCAACAGGAAGTTTTTTATCAAAGTTTTCCTTCAGGCTTAAAATCGCGCTCCGCTCAATTCCCAAGGCCCAAAGAAATTCCTCAAAATCAAGGGAATGCATTTCGTACTGCCGCTCATAGCCAACCGGAATAGAAGAAATTTCCTTGTAATTTATTCCAAGAAGCGAACCTGTCGCAATCACATCAAAAGTGTCATCCTGCGCCAGAAATTTCAAAGCCGTTCTTGCCTGCGGACAAGACTGAATCTCATCAAAAAAAAGAAGTGTCTTATGCGGAACAATTTTTATGCCAGGCTTGCGAAGCGAAATTTCCTTTATTATATTCGGAACATCAAGGTTTCCGTCAAATGCGGACTTTAGCTCAGGCTCTTTTTCAAAATTAAGCTCAATAAAACTTTCATAGTTTTCTTTTCCAAACTGGCGGACAAGAAAAGTTTTTCCAATCTGACGCGCGCCTTTTATAAGCAGACATTCGTTCTTTTTTAATTTTCGCCATTCATCAAGAAAACTATATGCTCTTCTCTTTAACATGATAAAATTATGCAGATTTTTAGAACACTTTTCAAGGTGAAATTGCATATTTTTAGAATGGTTTTTAAGGTAAATTTGCACATTTTTAGAATGTTTCTTGGTTTAAAAATATAGTTTTATGTACCAGTCAATATCGTTAAGTCCATAAAAAAACGGCACAAAACTTCGATAATTCGCTAACAATCTCTATTAAATCTTACATTCATGTATAAACCGTTTTAATAAAAAATCGCAAAAATAAGGAATAGAATTCATCACAAAATTCCAACAATAAATATCTCAAAAATCACATTTTTCCATATAAATAAAGCGTATTTTTCACAAAATTCTTTTTTAATAAAAGAAAATGTGTGCGAAAAAATAAAAAGTGACTATACTATTCAATAAGTATGAAACTTCAAAGTCCAACCTTCGCAAATACCGTCGCCAGCCTAATAACAACAAAAAAAGGACCTCTGCATAATGCAAACTAAACAACAAATCGAAGAATCGGAGAATTCGGCAAGAATATAAAAAAATAGGCAGAAATTCTTTTTTGGGGGAATTTCTGCCTTCATTTTTTTAACAAGTTTTATAACAACTATAAAATAACTTACATTTTTGTCAATGACTCAATTACTCCAGTAAATCGACCTAACATAGTAAATTGGTCAAGAGGATCATTGTAATTGGCATAAAAGGCTTGTTTTACTCCTCTCATATCAAGATTTATAAGATAAATACTACCAACTTCATACGAATCATTGTTCTTATTCATGTTAAAAGTTGTTGTAAAAGTAATCAGTTCATTTTTAGCAGTAACTAATAATAAATTGCCATTTCTTTTTTTTATGATTTGATATTTATTGTTCAATGGTTCGTAACTACCACTTACAGCTTTGAACATTTCTTCTGCAACCTTTTTATCTATAATTTCTTGTTGCCTTCGTTCTTCTTCTCGTTTTTTATCTCTTTCAGCTTTTAATCTTGCTTTTTCTGCATTTTTTTTAGCTTCTAATTCTTCTGCTTTTTTTATTTTTTCTAATCTTTCAGTTTCTTTTGCTTTTTCAATTTCCTGTTTTTTTATCTTCGTGAAATTTTCACGATTGCTATTAATTCTATTATCCAAGAAATGCATTTCAAGAAAATGCATTCTATTACCTGACATACTATGATTCATACTTTTAAGACAAGTATTCAAATATTTTGAACGATCTCCTAAATCTTTATAATATCCTTGTTCACAGTCCAATAAAATTTTATATGAAAGATTACAATAGTAACAACGAGTAACCAAATCTTTATGCTCAGGATCATTATAGAAATGCATCCATTCTGAGAATGATTCATAATTTTTAAAATAGTGATTTGTTGAATGGAATTTCCATAAGTCATTAACAGATAATTCTGTTTTTTCTGTAGGGTTATACTTATAATCATCACCGTCCCATTGATAATTTTCTATATTGTCTACACTATCTAATAAATTAAGCACAAGCTTTATACAAGTTTGTTCATCTCTTTTTTTCAATTCTTTAGTTAATAGTTTTTCATAATCTTTCTCACAGGAAATAAAAAACATTGATAAAATCAATATAATACCAGTTATTACATTTCTTTTCATATTACCACCTTTGTTAAGTATTTTATTTTCTTTTTCTTTATTCATATAAAACCTCATATTTTTATTTTTCAAAATCAATATTACTTTGTAGTTCGAACAACACGAAAACCTATGTTGCAAAATCTAAAGCAAGCACTATTATAAATTTGAGCCGTAACCAAACAATCGCTTTCTTCATCAATCCAACTACCGCCACAAAGACTATGATGTTTGTAATACTCTTCAGAAAAATCCCAACACCATTCCCAAATATTACCGCTCATATCGTATAAACCATAACCATTAGGATTTTTTTGAGCTACAGGATGTATTTGGCTATTGCAATTATCTCTGCACCATCCAATCTCATTAAGATTATCACTTCCTGAATAAATATAATTTTGATTTCCATTAGCAGCATATTGCCATTCTTTTATTGTTGGCAATCTGAACCCATTTGCATTCTTATCCTGAATTATTTTTGTCGGTATAGAATCTCCTGTATTTGGTACATAGTTCCATTCCGAAATATTTTTTTTTCCATCCACAGAATAAACAGGTTCTAATCCAAAAAACTTACTTAACTTATTACAAAAATAGACAGCATCATACCAACTCACATTTTCAACAGGATTATCTTCACATTCAAAAGTGCTTGGTTTTTCTCCTATTATTTTTTCATAAAGTTCTTGAGTTACAGGAGTTTTTTGCATTGAATATTTTTTTTCTGGTATCTGAACAAAAGATTCTAAGAAGTTATCTAATATATTTCTTCTTTTACTTCGTAAATCCAAAAAACTTGAATGTTTTCTAAGCTGAAAGTCAATATTCTTGATTATATTTGAATTACAGTCAGTAACCAAAAATGGAATCGGACCATTTTCTGCAGTTATTAGTTGCTTGCCTTTTATAAACCATTTTTCTGAAACAATAATTTCATCGTCTAAAATAAAAATCATAGAAATTTTGCCTCTCTTAAATTAATGAATTTAATAAAATCTGGAATTTCATTTTTTCTTAAATCAATGATTAACTTTCCGCTTTCCAAATCATCAATAATTTGATTTTTTATAATTTCAATTTCTTTTTCATTCAGAAATTGCATTCCATTGATTTCCAGAACCTCTTTATTCAACTTAAAATCAGAAATTGAAATAATGTAATTTTCAATTAGTAAAATCACAATAATTCTCCTTTTTTTGCCTATATTTCTAAATATCTTTTATTTCTGAATCTCATATTCAATTTTATCTAGAGACAATTTGATTTCTGGGAAATTTTTCATAAAATTTCTTGTAGATTTTAAGTTTGAACCTGTAACAGTGTCATCAGATTCGGAATATTGCCCATATTCAAGGTAGATTGCAACAAGATTGATGTGGGCATTTCCGCTGTCTATTTTTTCCATTACAGACTGTGGTATTCCTTCAAACTCTATTTTATTTTTCCATTCTATTTTGTCTGATGAATTTCCAAAAGCATTAATCGGCAAATATCTATTTGGTTTTACAAGCTCATTTCCATTGTCATCAACAATATTAAGTTTCAAATCATAAAGTGTAGTTTCAAACCAGCCTGTAGATGAAAGATTATATTTAAACTTCTTGCCGCCTGCCCTGGTATGAGCAAAAGCATTGTAGACCCCAGTATTTCCGGCAGCGGAAATATCGTTCCCATAATAAGCACTTGCAGCCAAAAACATCATCTCATCATCTGTAAAATTCGGTTTTAGACTAGAACGGTAAACAGCAACTCCATCAATCAAATTTGATGCGGCCTGATGTCCAGAAACAGAATCATTTTCTGGCCAATTGATAGGCTGAGGAAGATCAGACCAATCATCTTTATAAGCCTTTTTATAGCCCTCTTTTATGAGTTTTATAACATTTTTATATCTCGTTGACTCCTCAAATTCTATAGTTGCGGAATATGTCGCTGTCCTTGTGCTGTAATCAAGTTTTTCTTGCTCCAATTTTCCTATTATGAATTTATACTTTCCATATTCAGTACCGTACTTTTCTGCATCAATTAGAAGTTCCTTCCATGCATCATGCAACTGGAAATCATTGTATGTGCCATAGCCAGGTTTCCCACTTTTTATAATATCTGATAACTCATTATATTTTTCTGTTGCAGCGGAAGAAATATTATTTTCTTCTTCTATACATTTTGCATCATAATAACATCCCAAAACATAGCATAATTGATTATTAGTTTCAAAATTCTCAACTTTTGAAAGGCTCTCTGCTGTCAGTTTTGAAACTTCATCTATTTTATTTGATTTTGCTATTTCAAAATCAGTTTTATAACCTTTTCCTGCTGCCTCGTTGCTCTTTCTTTGAGCATCAAGTTCTGTATCACAAAACGCACCTAATCCAGAATTTTCATTATTCTTAATCTGCTCTGTCAATTCCCTATCCGTAAAACGACCTTTGCCATTAGCATCGTTATTAGCACGTTGTTGCTCAAGAATAACATTTAGTTCTGCATCTGTATATTCACCATAGCCAAGTTCTTCATTTCTCCTTCTTTCTCTATAAAGTTTATCAAGGTAGTCACTATATTCATACTCTGACATCAGACCTTCGATTCTATCCAGCATATACCCCCTTTCTTCAGAAACCGTTCCAATATTATAATGCATCCCTATAACAATTTTTCCAGACAACTTCTTTCTTTCATCAAAATCACGAGATTCAAAAACTTCATAAATATCCCCTTCGGGTATACCTCGCCTAAGAGGAAGACTAAATATCATATTCTCTAACTGATCTTTCATTGCAGAATTCTTAGGGATATAAATTACAATACTTTTTCCATTGAATTTTCTCAGATTTTTTTTAAACTCTTCGTAAGTGTCAAATTCAAATATCTTTTTATTGTAAAAAACTGCACATTTCTCCGAATCTGATTGCAAAGCAGTCTGAAAGTTTGAATCATAATTGTTATTATTCAAAGAAAATAATGACCCATATTGTGAAAACATAGGTGTCATTGCAAATAAAACAACTAATAATGTAAATATTTTTTTCATATAAACCTCCGAATAAGTTTTATTAATATGAAATTATTGTTTAGGTTGATTCTTTAACCAAGATAATATAAGTTCAATTTCTTTTTTGTATTTCTCATTGCAATCTTTGTTAATCTCTTTTTCAAGGAATGATATTGAATATTGTTTCTTTTTTGCATCCATTGAAGTTATGTCATTTTTTATATGTTTTTTATAATGCAAATCAATAACTGCTTTTATGATATGAGATTGTAGAGCAGCTTCAATAACTTCTTCTTCATTTAGAAATTGTGCGTATCTGTTTTTATCTCCTTGCGAAAAATTGAGGAATCTTCTGATTAAAGTATTATTTGCTCTCCATTTTTCAACTGTTTTTTCTGCACAAAAGTTATCAAACAGCTTTTTGTCCTCTTCTGACAAACTATCATATAAAAAACGACATCGTTTTTCATATAGATATTCTAAATCTTCTTTTTCCATCTTCTTTCCACTTTTCTTGTTTTTAAAAAAGAATTTCTATTTTCTGCCAACAACAGTTTCCTGAATCAACGATTCAGTTTGTCATATCTAAATAATTATTTAACTAATTACTTAAATCTGACAATTAGTAAAAATTATAACTTTGATATAACAAACTGTCAAACAAAATTACTTAAATCAAAGTAAAATGCAAATATGAGATTTAGAGAAAATCTTAAAGCAGAATTAACTTATCAGGGAATTTTAGTAAAAGAACTTTCTGCAAAAACTGGCATCAGTAAACGTACATTAGACAATTACCTACGAGAAAAAGGTTCTATGCCTCCTGCAGATTACGCAGTTCTAATCGCAAAAGCTCTTAACACATCTGTTGAATACCTTGTAACTGGAGAGACTTCTTCTAATTCTGATTCGCAGTTAAAAAAATATCTACTTTTATTTTCCCAGCTTTCAAAAAATGATCAGGATTTTTTTATCAGACTGATGGAAGGAATCTTGAAAAAATAAATTTTTTAAAATTTAGATTTAATTATTCATTTCAATTGTTTTTTAATAAAAAGATTTACAATTAAATTATTTAATATGCTTAAAAAAAAAGAGGTCATTGAGCTAAGTCGAAATGACCTCTTTTTTATTATTCAATTAAAAATAGCAATTCTACGATGGTTTCGACATGATCAACCATCACATAATCGCAAACTTTTTACAATGCCATAACTCCCTGGGAATTCTCAATTTCGTAGCCGGTCATTTCTTCAATAACTTTGTCCGGGTAGCCAAGTTTTTTTGCTTCAACGTACAATTCCTGGGTAAGTTCGGCTGTTCCATTTTCAGAAAGTTCCGCGCCTTCTTTTATCATCTGGAACATATCTTCCATGTCAACAAGATTCATAAGTTTGTTCAGGAACCATTCGTCTATCATTGTAACTTTATGGATTTCTTCCACAGTCATAATTCCGCGCTTTAACGCCTGGAAAACTGCAAACAATCGCTGGTCAGTACACTGGCCGACCCGCTCAATGATTTTTTCATCAGATTCTTCTTTAAACTTTTTAAGGTTCAGGGAAGTTACGCCGATTTCCGCTCCACGGGCAGCCTTCATCAACGCTTCTTCAAAGGTGCGTCCAATAGCCATAACTTCGCCAGTCGCCTTCATCTGAGTTCCGAGTTTTCTTGCCGCATAGACAAATTTGTCAAACGGGAATTTTGGCATTTTTACAACAACGTAATCCAGAACAGGCTCAAAACAGGCAGAAGTCTTCTTTGTTACAGAGTTTGGAATTTCATCAAGATTATAGCCAATTGCAATCAAAGTAGCTATTTTCGCAATCGGGTAACCAGTCGCCTTGGAAGCCAGCGCAGAAGAACGTGAAACACGCGGATTTACCTCGATTACTGCATATTCAAAAGATTCCGGATTCAACGCAAACTGACAGTTACAACCGCCTTCCATTCCAAGGGAAGAAATTATGTTCAAGGAAGCGGTTCTTAACATCTGATATTCCTTGTCAGAAAGAGTTACCGTCGGCGCAATTACAATTGAATCTCCTGTATGAACGCCAACCGGATCAAAGTTTTCCATTGAACAGACAGTCAGAACGTTTCCGCTGTGGTCGCGAACAACTTCAAATTCAATTTCTTTCCAGCCGGAAATACATTTTTCAACAAGAATCTGATGAATCGGAGAACGGTGCAAGCCATTGTGCGCAATCTCATTGAATTCATCTTCATTATTGGCAATACCGCCGCCAGTTCCACCCAAGGTAAACGCAGGACGAATAATCGCCGGAAAACCGATTACATTTTTTACAAAATCAAGAGCATCCTCATAAGTTGTTACAACCTTGGAAGGAATGCAAGGCTCTCCTATTGATTCCATAGTATCCTTGAACATCTGGCGGTCTTCTGCCTTGTCGATTGTCTCAGGCTTTGCCCCGAGCAACCGGACATTGTGCTCTTTCAAAAAACCTGATTTTGCCAGTTCCATGCACAAAGTCAAACCAGTCTGTCCGCCAAGGGAAGAAAGAATTGAATCAGGCTTTTCCTTTTCAATAATTCTTTCTATAACTTCTGGAATCAACGGTTCAATATAAATATGATCAGCCATTGCGTGGTCTGTCATCAAAGTCGCAGGATTTGAATTTACAAGCACAACTTCAAGCCCCTGCTCCTTTAAAGCCTTGCAGGCCTGACTTCCGGCATAGTCAAATTCTGCCGCCTGGCCGATAATAATCGGACCAGAACCAATAACCATAACTTTGTGAATATCTTTATTAAGTGGCATTTTTTCCTTCCTAAATTTTTAAGCCTTAGCCTTTGTGGCTTTAATTGTTGAAGCAAAATAAACAATCGCATCAACTCTTTCGTATTCAGATTTGAAATTCTTAAAATAATCGTGATTATTAATGAGCGTTACAAATTCATCGAACAGGAAATTCGCGTCAAGCGGGCCAGAGCAAGCCTCCGGGTGAAACTGAACGCTGAATGCAGGAATCTTTGTATAAGTCAAACCTTCGCAAGTTCCATCATTTGTATTAACAAAACTTTGAACAGCTCCTTCCGGCAGACAATCATTTTTTACAGCATAGCCATGGTTCTGCGAAGTAATGTAAACGCGTCCTGTTTTTGTATATTTTACAGGCTGGTTCGCGCCGCGGTGACCATATTTTAGTTTCATAGTCTGCGCTCCGTTCGCCAGAGCCAAAAGCTGATGTCCCAGACAAATTCCAAAAATCGGAATTCCTGTCTTCAGAAGTTTTTTGATTTCTGCAATAATTCCGGCATTTTCCGCAGGATCACCAGGTCCATTGCTGAGCATAACTCCATCCGGATTCAAAGCCATAATCTGTTCCGCAGTATATGAGCATGGAACTGTAACAACTTCAAGACCGCGCTTTAAAAGTTCACGGCGGATATTAGCTTTTGCGCCAAAATCCCAAAGAACAACCTTTTTGCCCTTTCCGGCTTTCATCGCCTCTTTTTCATCATTTATTTTAGTTCCATCCGCAGTTACCGGAACAAAGCGGTATTTTGCGCTTTCAGAAAAAACAACATCCGCAGGTTCTTCTACACCGGTCGCGCTGCCTGTTACAGACTCAACAGCTTTTTCAATTTTGTATGATTTTATTTTTTCAAGAAGAGCAGTTTTTTTCTTTTCATCTTTTAATGCCGCAAAAGCTTCAAGAGCGTCCTTGCTGTTTCCGCTTATAAGCATGCCGTTCATAACGCCAACTTCGCGCAAAATCTTTGTAAGCCTGCGGGTATCAATATCGTAAAGACCTATAATGTTCTGTGATTTTAAATAAGAATCCAAATCTCCATCGCAACGGAAATTAGAAGGTTCCTCACACCACTGACGCACAATATAACCGCGAAGATTACACTTTGAACTTTCGTAATCCTTCTTTATGTCGCCATAGTTTCCAATAAGTGGAAAAGTTTGTGTTACAATTTGACCATAATAACTTGGATCTGTAAGAGTTTCCAGGTAACCATTCATACCTGTAGTAAAAACTGTTTCGCCAATTATTATTCCTTCAGCGCCAAATGACCTTCCTTCAAAAACCAGTCCGTTTGCCAGGACCAAACATGCTTTAGTATCCATACTAAAATGTCATTATATCAAATCTTATCTAGTATGGGAATGGGAATTTTTACCTGAAAAAACAACAGCGGCAACGTTTTTAATCAGATTTACATGGGCGCAAATTAAAACCGCAACCAGCTTTTCAGTGTTGTCAGAGGCTGTAAATAAAAATTTTCATCCATATTATAAAATAAAAAACAACATCCAGGTTTTTTCAACGCGCACAAAAAAAGCGGGCACAGCCTCCGGCTTCGCCGCACTTCCAATCTGGCGCAAGAATATTTTTCATTGCTATCCATGGGAAAACCGGCAGTTCATTTTTTTTCCTTTTTGCAATACCAGTATTTTTCAGTATTTCATAAGCACTGCGCTTTTCAATGTTTCACGGAAACTAACGGTCAGCGGAACAACGTTCTGAATGCCATCTGTTTCAAAAAGAATTGCAACCGGGTACATTTCCGGCTCAGACATCAACGGATGCACTCAGCGCACGGCTCAATTACTTTGAAAATTCTGCGACGTTGACCATGCGCGTATCAGGAATATCGTTTCCAGCGACTGTTGCTTTCTGCTAAAAATAATATTTTTTCCATTGGCGGAAACAAGGCATGCAGGACTAAGGATTATTTACAGTCCGTGTATTTTAACCAGATTCAACGGCCGGGCTTTCGCATCGTAATATGCCTTTGAATATTCATTTGTTTCCAAAAATCCGGGAATTGCGTTCGTTGCGCCATCAAGACTCATTTTTACATTAAAAGAACGTAAATTTCACATCATAAGCAATTGTGTTGTCTGCCATGGAATTGATAACACAATTTTTGGCGCGTCAATTTTCAATGCCGAATTACCGTCATCTTCATTCGACTAGTTCTTCTATCCCAAAAATGCAAGACATAATGCTGTACGTTTTGATTAAAACGAAAATAGACAGCACTTATTTAATCTGACACATCATACAATCATTCTTTTTATAAAAATCTTACGGCAGCTTTTGCTTTATCAGCCTGAATATCGAGTTTTTACAGAAATCCATAAATTGAATGGTAAAAAAACAAAGCGGCAACCGAGCCACTCTGAACGCTAGCAAGCAATTTTGAAAAAATTGCGCGACTTATACCTTTACGCACAATTTTGCCTCCGCTACCGGGAAACTTTTTCTCCAGAGTACGGATTTACAACATTCCGGAATATTCAAAACAAAAAGAAAAAAACACTTTCTGCCAACAGAAAACCGTCGGTTTTTCAATCTGCAAAAAAGTCTGATTTCAGTCTGTGAATAAAACGATTTTTTATCCTTCACAAACCAAGATATTTTTGACTAATAATCGTTCGTTTGAAAATTTTCATACAAACGTAAGTTATAGTTTTTATAAACTTCCGTTCGTTTGTTTACTGTTTCACGTGAAACACAGGTTTCTACACATTTTTCACTTTTTATAAAAAAAATGCAAATTAGTAAAATCAATTTACAAAACAATCAAAAAAACTCAATTTAAATTAAAATCACCAAGATTATTGTTTCACGTGAAACAGCCTCCACCCACCCTAAAATCTCCCTAAAAAATCTCTAAAAAAAATCAGCAAAGTGTAAAGTTTCACGTGAAACAAAAAAAAACAAAAATATGCAAGGTTTCACGTGAAACAATAAATCACAGAATACAGCCAAAATTATCATTTACCGCAATAAAAGAAAAAATCACGCATAATAAAAATTGCTCCAATTTACACACAAATACAAAAATCCAGAAATATAAAAAATCTGACCGAATCAAAAATTATTCTTATTAAGATAAATCATAACCCTTTGAATATATTTTCTTCTGATATTTTCCCCGACGGATACAATCTGCAAATATTTTTATAAACACAAAATGTTTCACGTGGAACATAAGATTTGCCATAGATTAAAAAGAACCATTATTTTCAAACAATCTGGCTTACATAATTTTAAACACAAGTTATCCACAATAAGTGGATAAAAAGTGGATAAGTTATAAATTCATTTTAAAACAAAAAGGGCCAGTCTTCCGACTGACCCTTTGCCTGATGTATAAATATTTCCCTAGTTAATACTACTACCCTTTTTTACTATAATATAAAAAGCATAATTTGTCATCTAAAAAAAATATTTTTTCATATTTTTTATAAAATCTGTAATTCTTTATAATATAAAGAATTAATTTTCATTTCTAGGAACTTTATCAAATCCTACAAGGAAATCCGGTTCAGAAACCTTTACAACCTTAACTCCTGTAGACTGATTGCCCTGCTGCGTGATAGTTTCCGCTGTAACCCTTAAAGTTTTTCCCTGGCTTGTCATGCAGACAATTTCATCCTTGTCAGAAACCGCCAGAACTCCAACTATTTCACCGCGGGAGTCTGTGTTTCCAAAAATCTTCTGTCCGCCAGTTCCTCTTCCATGGGGATTAAAGTTTTCAAACTTTACACGCTTTCCGTAACCCTTTTCTGTAAGAAGAAGAATGCTGTCATCTGCCTCAATTTTTATTGCTCCGGAAATCTCATCGCCTTCAGAAAGCTTCATTCCTTTTATGCCGCTGCTGGCTCTTCCCATACATCGGACATCTTTTTCGCTAAAGCGCAGGGCTTTTCCACGTCTGGTAACAAGAAGAACTTCTGATTCTCCATCTGTCGGAATCGCGCTTATAAGTTTGTCGCCATCCCTCAATTTAAGACCGATAATACCCCTTGTCTTCGCATTGGAAAATTCTGAAGTCTGAACTTTCTTTACAATGCCATTTGCTGTTGTCATAAACAGATACTGATCTTCGCTGAATTCACGCAGAGTTACAACAGTCGTTATTTCTTCATCCGCTCCAATCGCTATCAAGCTCTTGATATTTGTTCCACGTGCGTTTTTAGAAGATTCAGGAATTTCATGGACTTTTATCCAATATGCTTTTCCGATATTCGTTACAAACAAAATGTGGTCGTGTGTTGAACCAATAAAAAGCTGGTTTACATAATCATCTTCAATAAGGGATGCGCTGTTGCTTCCAGTTCCTCCCCTACTCTGCTTTTTGTATTGAGTTACAGAAACCCTCTTCATATAACCAAGTTTAGAAATCATGACAACCATGTCTTCTTCCTTAATCATATCTTCAACGTTTATCTGTTCAACTTCATCGGCAATAATGTCTGTCCGGCGGTCATCACCGTATTTTTCTGCAAGTTTATTAACATCTTCCTTTATAAGATTTAAAATTTTTTCATGATGTTCCAATAAATCCTGTAAATAATCTATCCAGGCCTGAAGCTCTTTTATTTCTTTTTGCAAATCTTCAATCTGCAAATGAGTAAGACGCTTAAGCTGCATATCAACAATAGCCTGAGCCTGCTCGTCGTCAAAATTAAATCTCTTTTCAAGGGAAAGTTTTGCAATTTCAGTCGATTCGCTTCCGCGGATAATTTTGATTACTTCATCAATATTATTGATTGCCGTAATCAATGCTTCCAAAATATGCATTCTGTGTTTTGCAACTTTTAAGTCATAAATTGTGCGGCGGGTAATTACTTCATCACGATGAGAAACATAATGACCAATGAGCTGCTTTAGATTTAAAATCTCTGGCTTTAAATAAACCGCAGGAAGTGTCAAATACCCAGGTTCTTCGTAACGAGGAGGAACTCCTTCTTTTTCCTTAGGAACGAGCGCAAGGTTTATTATACCAAAATTTGACTGCAAGTCTGTTTTTGCAAAAAGCTGATTCAGTACAAGTTTTGTAACTGCACCTTTTTTTAGTTCAACTACAAGGCGCATTCCAGTCCGGGCAGAAGATTCTTCGTTTGCATCTACAATGCCGTCAATTACTTTATTTTCTTTCAGGTCATTAATTTTTTTTATGATTGAAGTTGTATTCACACCGTACGGAACTTCTGTAAATACAATTTTTTCACGACCCTTTTTATCTGTTTCAATTGTGAACTTTGAACGAATTGTTACTCTTCCACGGCCGGTTCTATAAGCTTTTTTAATGCCATCACGGCCATAAATGATTCCGCCTGTTGGAAAGTCCGGACCTTTTATGTATTTCATCAATTCATCAATTGAAATTTCAGGATTGTCTATATAAGCGCAAATTGCAGCCGCCACTTCACGAAGGTTGTGAGTCGGCATATTTGTTGCCATGCCGACTGCAATTCCTGTTGTACCGTTACAAAGCAAGAAAGGAAATGCTCCTGGAAGAACAGAAGGCTCTTTTGTTGTGTCGTCAAAGTTTGGAACCATATCAACGGTATTTTTAGAAATGTCGGCAACCATTTCTTCCGTGATTTTAGACATTTTTGCTTCGGTATAACGGTATGCGGCCGGAGGGTCTCCGCCAATTGAACCGAAGTTTCCCTGAGGAATTACAGTTGTGTAACGCTGTGCAAAATTTTGTCCAAGACGAACAAGAGCATCGTAAACAGAAGCATCTCCATGCGGATGGTAATGACCAAGAACTTCACCAACGATTGTAGCGCATTTTTTTGTTTTTCCGCCGGAATCAAGATGAAGAGTATCCATCGCATACATAATTCTTCTGTGAACAGGTTTTAATCCGTCACGGACATCCGGCAATGCACGCTGTACAATTACCGACATTGAATAATCGATATATGCTTTTTTTACTTCTTCTTCAATTGGAATTTTTATTAAAGTTCCGCCTTCCGCGGTTTTTGTCTGTTCTAACATTTATGATTTCCGTTTTGGCCATTGAGCTTTTCGAAATGACCATTTATTTTTTAAGAAGTGGTTTCGACAAGCCCAACCACCATAATATCTTAAATATCCAAATTAGCGTAACTTGAATTTGTTTCTATAAACTCACGGCGAGGCTCTACTTCCTCACCCATGCAGACAGTAAAAATTTTGTCAGCAGCTTCTGCATCTGGAATTGTAACAACCCTCATGTGCCGGTGGGCAGGATCCATTGTTGTATCCCAAAGCTGATTTCCGTCCATTTCACCAAGACCCTTGTAACGCTGTACATCCGCTTTATTTCTGTTTTCACCAAGTTCCATAAGGGCATTATCGCGTTCCTGTTCTGAATAGCAGTAAACAGGATCTTTTTTGCCTAACTGGACTTTAAATAAAGGAGGCATCGCAAGGTAAACATATCCTTTTTCAATAAGCTGCGGCATATATCTGAAGAAGAACGTTAAAAGCAAAGTTCTGATGTGAGAACCGTCAACATCGGCATCCGCCATAATTATAATTTTATGGTAGCGAAGTTTTTCTATATTAAAGTCTTTTCCAAATCCTGTTCCAAGAGTATTAATTACAGGTTCCAGTTTTTCATTGTTCATAACTTTATCTGCAGAAACTTTTTCTACGTTCAGCATTTTTCCCCAAAGAGGCAAAATCGCCTGGGTCTTTGCGTCACGTCCATCTTTTGCAGAACCGCCGGCAGAATCTCCTTCGACAATGTAAACTTCACAAATTTCAGGATTGTCCTTTATTGAACAGTCTGCAAGTTTTTCAGGTTTTTTAAAACCAGTTAAACCTGACTTTTTACGGCTTGCATCTTTTGCTTTTCGGGCTGCAATTCTGGCAGTCGCCTCGGCAACGGCTTTTTCAAGGACTTTTTCTACAACATGAGGATTTTGTTCAAAGAAAATTGTAAGCTTCTCTTTTACAAGAGAATCAACTATTCCCCTGACCTCAGGATTTCCAAGCTTATCCTTTGTTTGACCTACAAATTCCGGTTCAGGAACTTTCATTGAAAGAACTGCAACAAGTCCGGCTTTTACGTCATCTCCATTTATTTTTTCGTAAGGATCATCTTTTGGATCTATTTTACCGTCTTTTTTTGGCATTCTCTTTTTTATCTTTTCATTTGAATCAAGAAATTTAGATATAACAAAAAGAAGCGCCGATTTAAATCCGTCAAGGTGCGTACCGCCGTCTGTTGTCCTAATATCGTTTACATAAGTGTGAATATTTTCGGAATAACTTTCGTTGTATTGAAAAGAAAGTTCTGTAATCACATCATCTTTTTCGCCAGTAATATAAATTGGTTCTTCTGGATATTTAAATTTAGCCTTAGAATTAATTTCATTTACGTAGTGAACAATTCCGCCTTCATATTTAAGAATTTCTTCTTTAGGATTTTCGAGCCGTTCATCCCTAAAAACAATTGTTATTCCGCTGTTTAAAAAAGCAAGTTCCTTAAGGCGCTGAATAAGAATGTCCCAATCATAAGTTGTTGTTACAGTAAAAATTGTTGAATCAGCTTTCCATCGGATTGTTGTTCCATGAACTGAAGAATCAATGTCGCCGATTACTTCTACTTTTGTTTTAGGAATACCTTTTTCGTATTTCTGCTGATAAATATGACCATCACGTTTTACAGTTGCTTCCATCCATACAGAAAGAGCATTTACACAGGAAACACCTACACCGTGCAAACCGCCGGAAACTTTGTAAGAACCTTTATCAAATTTTCCGCCTGCATGAAGACGTGTAAGAACAAGTTCCAGCGCAGAAATATGTTCAGTCGGGTGAATATCAACAGGAATTCCGCGTCCATTGTCTTCTACGCGAACTACATCATCTTTTTCAAGAGCAACAACAATTTTATCGCAATAACCAGCCATTGCTTCATCAATGGAATTGTCAACGGTTTCATAAACAAGATGATGAAGTCCTTTTGGACCTGTAGAACCTATGTACATTCCAGGACGTTTTCTTACAGCTTCAAGTCCTTTTAAAACCTGAATATTACTTGCACCATATTCTGCAGCCATTACTTTTTTCCTTGATTTTGTCTAATTTTTGGAAATTTATATTCATAAAATAAACTAACCCTGAGTCACTAAGGCTGGGTATCGTTCGTTTTTATAAGTCATCGTAACCGGTTACATTCCTTGAACACAAATATCAGAAAATATAACCTTTGCGCGAATCTTTATTACATTATAGAAATAACTTAATTAAAATATACTTTGATTGATTAAAAAAGTAAAGGCAGTTTATAATCATAAAGTATGAGCGAACAGAATTATAAAGAAATTTGGCCATTTGCAATGGAACAAATACATGAAGAATACAAAAACATCGGCCAGGAAAATGAATTTTTACTCTGGTACAAAATGGAATATCTTGAAGATACTTTAGACACAATCACAGTTTCTGTTCCATCAGAATTTTTGTGGCAGAGAATGCTTTCCAAGGGTAATGTAAAAAAAGTTGAAAACAAAATTTGTGAAATAACCGGACGTTCAAATATAAATATTACTCCTAAATTCAACTCCACTACGATTCAAGCTTCTTCAGATTTTAAGGAAGAATTAAATTCAAAAGAAGAGCCTAAAAAAATTGAAAAAGAAGCAAAAAAACAAGTTTCACCACATAACAACACAAATTCAACTTTGAATCCAAATTTTACTTTTGAAAATTTTGTAACTGGCGAAGAAATAGGAAGTAAATTTGCATACAATGTTTGTTATGCCGCATCCCTTGCACCGGGAGAAAAAACAAATCCAATACTTATTTACGGTGGAGTCGGTCTTGGAAAAACTCACCTTATGCAGGCAATTGGAAACGAAATCTTAAAAAACAGCTCTGAACAGAAAAAAATTTGTTTTATTCAGACTGAAAGTTTCTTGAATGAATTTTCCTCTTCAATAATCAATAAGACAACTGAAAAATTCAAAAGAAAATATAGAAATCTTGATGTTTTTCTTCTCGATGATATTCACTTTTTAAACGGAAAAAGCGGACTTCAGGAAGAACTTTTTTATGTCTTTGAAGCATTGCACAAGAAAAAAGCCCAGATGGTTTTTACATGCGACCGTCCTTTAAACGAAATTGGAAATATGGCAGAAAGACTTGTAAGCCGTCTTGGAAGCGGAGCATGTCTTGACCTTCATATTCCTAATTTTGACACAAGAAAGGCAATCATACATAAAAAACTTGAAATAAAAGACAAGGCATTGCCGGAAGAAATTATTGACTACATTGCAAAAACTGTAGAAACAAATATCCGTGACCTTGAGTCGGCTTTGAACAAAATTATTATGTACACGGAATTTGTAAGTCCAAACATAACCCTTGAAATTGTACAGCAGCAGCTTTCAAATCTTTACGCCGCTCCAGGAACAGGAAATGTTTCCATAGAAAATATACAAAAGGTCGTTGCTGAAGCATATAACATAAAAGTTGAAGAATTAAAAGGAAAAAGAAGAGATAAAAAATATATAATTCCAAGATTCATCGCAGTTTATATAACTAGAGAAATGACAGAATATGCTTACACAGAAATAGGAAACGAATTTGGAGGACGCGACCATACTTCAATAATGAACGGATACAACAAAATTGTTGATAAGATAAATTCAGATCCATCTCTTGCTCAGAAAATAAAAAATTTGATGGAGGAAGTTAAAAAATACACAAAATAAGTATATACTATGTTAAAATGATGTGGATAACTTGTTTATAATGAAAAAAAATAAACAAAATTGTGAATAAGTTATTTAAAAGTGAATAGAACTGCCTTGGTTATAAACAATGCAATTCTTTCACATATAAAAAGATAAATAACTTTTCCACTTTAAACGCGTACTTATTATTAAATTTACTAAATTTATATAAATTTAATAAATTCTAAATCTGTGAATAAAAAGGAGAACTTATGAAATTCACTTTCGACAGAGAAGCAATGATAAAGGAAATTGCTATTGCTCAGGAAATTATTACAAATAAAAGCCCTATTTCAATACTTTCAAATATACTTTTAATAGCAAATGACAACACTCTCACTATAAAAGCTTCTGACACTGCTGTAAATTTTATAACAAGCATTCCGGTTGATGTTATAGAAGAAGGAAGCACAACTATTTTTTGCGATAAATTCAGCACAATACTTTCTTCTTTGCCAAACGGAGAAATTGAATTCGAGCAGAAAGACATAAAAGTTACAATCAAACCTGTTTCAAAAAAAGTAAAATTTCAGCTTAAAAGCATTGCAAGTGAAAAATTTGCAGAAATTCCTGAGGCAAACAACGTTCCTTTCTTTGAAATGCCTTCAAAAGACTTAAAGGAAATGATTCAGCATACAATTTTTTCTGTTTCAGAAGACCAGAACCGTTATTTTATGACGGGCGTTTATTTTACAAGAAAAGATGACAAATTTGTAACAGTTTCTACGGATGCAAGACGCCTTTCTTATGCGGAAAAAGATTTGCCGGCAGGAATAAATTTTGAATCTTCTATTGTTCCTACAAAAATTCTTAGGTGCATACTTAAAAACGCGCCGGATGAAGGAAACATTCAAATTGCGATTGTTGAAAAATTGATTTTTGTTCGTTTTGGAAGTTATGAGTTTTCTTCAAAACTTTTGGAAGGACAGTTTCCTAACTACCAGAAAGTAATTCCTGAAAAACAAAATTCATATTTTGCGGTTAACAAGTCTGATTTGGAATCGGCATTGCGCAGAATTGAAATTATGATTGATAAAAAGGTTAATAGAGTTCTGTTTAAAATCAGTCCTGGAACTTTGACATTGACTTCTCCTGAATCAGAGATTGGTACTGCGGATGAGGAAATTCCATGTCAGTATGAAGGAAATGAAATAACAATTGCCTTAAACAGCCGTTATGTTTCCGAACCGTTAAAAAATATCAGCACTGAAAATATTGTTTTTGAATTTTCAGAAGTTATGAAAGCAATTACATTGCGTCCTGAACCTGCAGGTGATTTCTTTCATATAATAATGCCAATGAATTTGAACGGCTAGAAAATGCCATTTCTTTCACTTTCTTTATTTAATTTTCGCAATTTGAAGAACGATAAAATAAATCTTCTTTCTAAAGAAGTTTATTTTGTAGGAGAAAATGGTCAGGGGAAAAGCAATCTTCTTGAATCCCTTTACTATTCTGCCTACGGTTCATCATTTAGAACTCATGTTGATTCTCAGATTATAAAAGAAGGTGAGCAGAATTTTGCTATAAATTCACTTTATACTAATGAAAAAGAAAATACTCAAAATATAAAGGTCATATACGACAAAGGAAAAAAAATAATTGAAAAAAATTCAAAGCGTATAAAAGACAGAAAAGAACTTGTAAACACAATTCCTTGCGTTATTTTTTGTCATGATGATATGCACTTTGCAACTGGTGAGCCGGAATTCAGAAGATTTTTTTTAGATCAGTCATTAACGATGTATGATGAGCTTTACATTGATGACCTTAGAAATTACAGAAAAATTTTAAAAACAAGAAATTTGCTTTTAAAAGAATGTAATTATGAGATGCTTGATATTTATGATTATCAGCTTGCTCAAAAAGGACTGGAAATTCAGATTAAACGAAAAAATCTTGTTTTTCAGTTCAATGAAATTTTTGGAAAACTTTATGAGCAAATTTCAGGTATTGAAAATGTAGCTATTTCTTATGTTCCAAGCTGGAAAGAAATAAGGCAGGAGGTAGGAACAAAATTTCCTTCTGTAAATGATATAACGGAGTTTTTAAAGAGTAAAAGGGATCAGGATAAAATAATGCAGACTACCCTTTCTGGTCCTCATAGAGATAAAATAATATTTGTAAAAGATGGAAAACAATTTGTGCCTACAGCGTCAACAGGACAATGCAGGCTTGTTTCTTTGATTTTAAGGATTGCCCAGTCAGTTTATTACACACGATTAACAGGAATAAAGCCGGTTCTTCTTATGGATGATGTAATGCTTGAGCTTGACCCTGAAAAAAGACAGAAGATAACTGCTCTTCTTCCGGAATATGACCAGCTTTTCTGCACATTTCTTCCGGGAGAACCATATAAAAATTATATGAAGGAAAGTACTAAAGTTTATAAAATAAAGAATGGAGAATGGTATGAAGAATGAAATCATTGACTGTTCTGAAATGCTTACAAGAACTTTTGACAACATAGAAAAATCAACTTTAGAAAAAAATAATAAATTCTATTCTTCGTGGAAAACAGTTGTAACAAAAATCAACAGGATTGGAGATAAAAATTTTGGTCAGAAATTGTATGACCACAGTTCAATTGTTGATATAAAAAATGAAACTCTTCTTGTGGAAACAGACCATCCTGCATGGTCACAGATGATGCAGTTTTATTCAAAATTTATAATAAACGGACTAAAAATGTACAGTCCTGAAATGCGTATAAAAGGAATAGTATTTAGAACACGTGGAAGCAATGCTGTTTTAAATTCTGTTGATTATGGTGAAGAAATAAAAAAAGCTGATAAAAAATTGTTTGAGCGATATGAAAAAGAAAATGAAGTTATAAATAAATATTCAGAAAAAAAGGAAAAAAATAAAGAAGAAAAAGAGGAACTTCCGGAAGAATTAAAAGCAATGTTTGATACGATAAGAAAAAGTATGTTGACCAAAAATAGAAATAATTGATATATTATTTTACTACATTTTGATATTTTATAATTCGCATAAAATATACGGATTTTATTTATAAAGAAGGAGCATTGTACTTATGTTACGTACATACCAACCAAGCAAAGTTAAACGCAATAGAAAATTTGGTTTTAGAGCTAGAATGGCTACTAAAGGCGGACGCAAAGTTCTTGCACGCCGACGTGCCAAAGGCAGAGCAAAACTTTCAATTTCTGACGAAAAGAAGCCATACTGATTTTTTTAGGGATGGAAACAGAGTTAGTCAAAACAGGATTTTTTAAACGCAATGAACGCTTAAAAAATCCTGCTGATTTCAAAACACTGTTTAAAAAAGGAAACAGAGCGAGTATTTCCGGTGCCAGAATTTTTTTTAGAGAAAATGGTACAGAAATAAATCGAATAGGATTTCCTTTGCCTCGCGGTTACGGTAATGCTGTAAAAAGAAATTTGTCTAAACGTTACAGCCGTGAAGCCTATCGTTTTTTTAAAACACATCTGAACACTGGATATGATATTATAATTCTTGTTTATCCTGGAAATGACTCGTTCAGCACGCGATGTGTTCAATTTCGTACATTGTTTCAAAAGGCAGGATTAATAAAAGAATGAAAAATTTTCTTAAAAAATTTTTCTGTTTTTTTATCCGTTTTTATCAAAAATATATTTCGCCTTTGCACCCTCGTTGTTGCAGATTCACACCATCATGTTCTCAATACGCGTTGGAAGCAATTCAAAAATATGGTTCTGGTAAAGGAACTTTTCTGGCAATAAAACGAATATTACGTTGTAATCCTTTTTTCAAGGGTGGTTATGATCCTGTTCCCTGATTATGGGTTAACTAAAAAATCGCCTGAGGAGAATTTTCATGAATAAAAACACAATTCTGGCAATTGTTCTTTCTACGGTTGTTGTTGTGGCTTCTATTTTTTTGCAGTCACGATTTATGCCAAAAACTCCTGCTAAACCTGAAAATTCAGTTGCTGAAAATGTAGTTTCTGAGCCAACTAATGATGAGGCAGCTGAGGAAATAAAAAATCTCGGCATAAAATCTGTAAAGGAAGTTACAGAAGAAAAGCAGATTGTTGTAAAAACTTCAAAAACGGAAGTAGTCCTTACAAATAAGGGCGGAGACGTTATCAGTTATAGATTGACAGACCATATTGACGTTGACACAAAAGATGGTGTTCAGATGGTTGATAACGTTTCTGAGTTTAACAGGGCATGTGCAGTTGCTTTTGGTAAAAATTATAATGCGAAAATTTTAAACGAACTTTTTAATTTTTCGCAGCCGGATGAAAAAACTTATTTGTTTACAAAAAATTTTGTAACAACTGATGATGAAGGAAAAAATCATAAAGTTACATTCGGAAAAAGATACACTTTTGAAGATGACTATATGTTCAAACTTGAAATTCTGTTCCATTCTGATGATGAAACAGAATTTTCTTATACTTTAAGGACTTCCCCGCAGATTGGACCTTATTTTAATCCAAAGCTGAACAGATATGAAAACCGTCAGTTTATTTCCTTTAATGGAAATAAAGCTAAAAGACAGATTATTGGAAACAAACCTGAAATAAAATTGTACGGCAAAGAATATTTGTGGAACGGAATCGGCGGAAAATATTTTGAGGAAATTTTAATTCCTGAAAATATCAATTCAATGGACTATTCTTATTATTCAAATATTGTTGAAGTAAATAATTATGCAAATGCCCAGGTTATTTCCATCAGAAAACCTGTTAAAGCGACAGATTTAAAAGATACATATTATATGTATTTTGGTCCTAGAAACGAAAAAGACCTTAAGATTTATAATTCGTCTGAAAAAAATGTATGGAATTTAAGCGGACTTAGACTTACTGAAAGTTTGAATTCAAATGGCTGGCTTGGCTGGCTTGAGACAATCCTTAAGTGGATTATGGAAGTTATTAATAAAGTCGTTCATAACTGGGGTATTTCTATCATAATTATGACGATTTTAATAAAGCTTGCAATGTTCCCGATGACAAAAAATCAGTCGATGTCTACGCTCAAAATGCAGGAAATTCAGCCTAAAGTACAGTCTGTTCAGAACAAATATAAGGACAATCCGCAGAAAATGCAGCAGGAAATGGCAAAAGTTTATAAGGATGTTGGATATAATCCGATGAGCGGATGTCTTCCGATGCTTGTTCAGTTCCTTATTTTGTGGTCAATGTACAACCTGTTCAATAATTATTTTGAATTCCGCGGCTCAAGTTTTATTCCTCACTGGATTGAAGACCTTTCTTCTGGTGACAGCATTTATGTATTTAAATTTAATATACCGTTCTTTGGAAATCATCTTAGGATTTTACCTTTTATTTACCTTGCTTCTCAGCTGTTCTTTGGAAAAATTACAAATATGGGCGGAACTGCCGGAGCTGCAGGTTCTTCACAGGCTCAAATGAAAATGATGATGTACGGTATGCCGATTTTATTCTTTGTATTGTTTTATAACGCTCCGTCCGGACTCTTGCTTTATTGGACTGTAAGCAATGTTTTCCAGATGATTCAGCAGATTATAATAAACAAAGCGATGAAATCTAAAAAAGCAGAAATTTCCACCAAAAAAAACAAATAATGGGAGTAATATAAATGACTTACGAATTTGAAGGAAAAACAGAAAAAGAAGCAATTGAAATTGCCGCAAATGAACTTGGTCTTCAGAGAGACCAGTTTGATGTTGAAATTTTGGAATCTCAGAAAAAAACACTTTTCAAGAACGGATATGTAAAAATCTGTGTTCATACTTTGGATGATGCGCAGCCGTCTACTTTGAGTACAAATGGTTCTTCTTTTGCAGCTATAAGCAGAACTGCAATAAATCCTGTTCCGCAGGATGAATTTGAAGAAAAGATGGTTGATTTTGTAAAAAACGTAATTGAAAAAATGGGTTACGATGTAAAGGTAGAGCTTGCATTCCGCGAAGAAAAGAAGATTGGAATAAAGCTTGATTCGCAGAATTCTTCAATTCTTATTGGAAGAAAAGGTAAAAACCTTGATGCCCTGCAGCTTTTGGCAAATATTTATGCGGGACGCCTTGGACATGAAGAAATTCGTGTGATTCTTGATACAGAAAACTACAGAATTCGCCGCGAGGAATCTTTGGTTAGACTTGCCTATACAACTGCGGATAAGGTTCATACTTCTCACAAGTCAATATTGCTTGAACCTATGAATCCTTTTGAAAGAAGACTTATTCATACAACTTTAAACGATATTCCTGATATTGATACAAAATCTGAAGGTGAAGGACTTTATAAACAGGTCCGCGTACTTTACAAAGGATTTGAAAGATAATTTTTTAGCACCATTTTTAAGTTTTAGTTGAATTAAGAGTTTTCTGTTTGTAACTTTTTATAAAATGGTGCTTTTTAATTTTAAATACTGTAGAGGTTAGTTGATATGAAAAAAATTATTTTGGCTGTATTTTGCGTTTTTTGCATGATGTCAGCAGGTTTTTCTCAGAATGTAAATCTTGAAGAGCTTATAAGTCCAGATTACGCAGATTATTTGAAATCAAATGGAAACATTACAATAATTCATCCAAAAAATGAAAAGGAATTGACTTTAGTTCCAAACTGTCCTTATTCAGAGCAGATAAAAAGCGATTTGATTTGTGAAAAAGAAAAAGGAGTTCCTTTTCTGGCGGAATTTTTATATTTGATTCCAAAATCAGAACTTACTGAAGATGTTTCAAAAGTAAATGCAGACAGCATGAGCGTTATTTTCCGTTCAATCAGCAAAATGCAGGGAATGACATATATCCATAACGGCGGAAAAGAAGATGTTCTTTACAAAAAGGCGTATGCGGTCGCTTCTGCTGATTCCAATGAACCTGTTCCAGATCCGCTGGAAGGCCCTACAGATGGTCTTGTGGCTTACGGCTATCAGCATGACCATAGTTTTGGAGATACAAAATATAAGCTTAATTACTATCAAAAAGACAATGTTATTTTTGCAACTTTTTTGAATGTAATACCGATGAGCAAACTTGGAATAAAAGCTGTTATGCCTGAAAACCTTAGGATGAATATTGTTTCCATTGATTTGGGCGATGATTTGCTTTTGTATCTTGTTGCCGATGTAAGCGCAAAAAATTTGCTGGGAGTAAGGGCTCAGATTCAGGATTCAATGACTGTAAGAATGGAAGCGATTTACAGATGGTTTTTGAAGCAGTATAAATAGGAATCTTGAAGGAGCGTTTAAAAAATGAAAATAAAAAAAATATTTATGGCGGCTTTGTTTGGAATTTCAATATTAACGAATGGAGCGTGCCGTTCTAAAGGAAATGCTATGGATTCTATCAAGGGAAAAGACGGATTATTTGCAATTATGGAAACTTCTAAAGGCGAGATTGCTCTGGAATTGTATTACAAGGATGCGCCTTTAACAGTTTGTAATTTTGTTGGTTTGGCTGAAGGAACTTTGGATGCTGCCAACGGAAAGCCTTTTTACAATGGCTTGAAATTTCACCGTGTAATAAAAGATTTTATGATTCAGGGCGGAGACCCGCGCGGAAACGGAACTGGCGGTCCGGGATATAAATTTGCAGATGAGGAAGTTCCTTATAAGTTTGATAAGTCCGGATATCTTGCAATGGCGAATTCTGGAGCAAACACAAACGGTTCACAGTTTTTTATTACCCATGTTGAAACTCCGTGGCTTAATGGAAAGCACACAATTTTTGGTCATGTTGTAACTTCTGAAGATCAGGATATTGTAAACGCAGTTGCCCAGGGCGACGAGATAAAATCTGTTAAAATTATCCGTCAGGGTGATGAGGCGCAGGCTTTTAAAGCAACTCAGGAAGATTGGGAAAAACTGAATAAAGTTGCTGTTCAGAAAGCAAACGCTGCAAAAGAAGCAAAATATGCTGCAAAAATTGCGGAAGTTGAAAAGAATTTCCCAGGTTTTGAAAAGACCGTTGATGGAATTTATTATAAGACTACAAAAGCGGGTTCTGGCTCAAAATGTGGAAAAGGTAAAAATGCGAACGTAGACTACAAGGGTTATCTTGTTGACGGAACAGTTTTTGACGGTTCAAGCGGAATGATTCAGGGTGGACACGAAGCTTTGAATTTTACAACTGGAGCAGGCCAGATGATTCCGGGATTTGATTCAATGGTTCAGGATATGACAAAAGGTGAAGTAAGAACTTTTGTTCTTCCGCCGGATTTGGCTTATGGTGAACGCGGATATCCTGGAGTTATTCCGGAGAGCGCGTACATTGCTTTTGATGTGCAGTTGAACAGATTTTAGCGGATGGCTTAAGGATAGTAGGGGCACGAAGTGTTTGCAAAACGTGAGGTAAAACGAGCGTTTTGCAAATGAAGGCGAAAGCCGTAACCCCGGATAGCCTGGCGGTACAAAGTACCGAAAGCCCCAAAAAAGAAAATTACAATTTCATTCGGAAAACCTTTGAATTTCGTTCTGGAGTCCAAAGGTTTTTTCGTTCTTCTGGAAGAGAGGAAATTTTGTCTGGCTTAAAGCCAAGCTGTTCAAACCAGTCGGAAGTTTGGGTTGTTAAAATAAAAACGCTGGAAAGATTTTTGTTTTTTGCCTGACGGATAAGATATTCAACGAGTTTTGGACCTATTCCAAGATGAGAGAAGGATTCTTCAACGGCAATTCCTGCAATTTCGGCCTGATTGGTGTCGTAAACGTGAAGGGAGGCTGATGCACGGATTCCACCGTCAATTTCGTAGACTATATAATCTGCAAGGTTTGTATTAAGGTCTTTTTCGGTGCGCGGTAAAAGAATTTTTTTCTGTATGAACGGGTTCATTATTGAAAGAACAGAAGGAATGTCCGTTTGCGTCATTTGGCGGATGTGTCCGTAATTTTGTGAATAAATCATCGTGCCTGAACCAAGGTCGCTGAATATTTCGCATGGAATTGAGCCGTTCTGGGAACCGTTCAGAATGTGAGAGCGCGTTACACCATTTTTACAGGCGTTTTCTGAGATTTTCAGAAGAAAAATAATTTTCTGGTTTTCGTTTTTTTCATTTAATTTTATAAAGTTGTGGAGTTCCGTAAGATTCAGGGCGGGAATATTTCCTTCAGAGGAAATTCCGAGCGAGTCCGGAACATTAAAATTTTTTTCTGAAATCACGCCGTTTTTTATAAGAAAGAAAAGTTTGTCAGCCTTTAGATTTGTGGCGATTGTTTCTGCAAGTTTTATTGAAGAAATATTGTAGGGCTTCCCTGCACTGCTCCATCCGATGCACGGAAAAATTGGAATGAATCCATTGTTAAGAGTGTTTTTTATCGCATCTGTCTGTATTTTGTCTATTTCGCCGGCTGTTACGTAATCGATTCCATCAATAACGCCTTTTGCTCGTGCCCTGACCCAGTTTCCGATTGCGGCGGTTATGTGGTTTGCGGCAAGGCTTGTCATTACAATGTTTGAAATGTCGAATGCCGCCATTTTTATAAGGTTTATGCCCTTTTCACTTGTAATTCTTGTTCCGTTTTCGTACGTCCATTTTATGCGTGAAGTTTTTAAAACCTGGTCAATGCGTTTCTTTGAACCCGGCACAATCGCAACTTTTATTCCGGCCTGATGTAAAAGGGAAATGTCGTGTATGTGGCTTGAAAATAAAGGAGAATCTATGATTTCATCGTCAAGATAAATGACAACTGTGGCATTTTGAAATTTCTGGATGTAGCGTATTACATCGCGGATTTGCTGTGCTTTTTTTTCGGTTTTGTGCTGCATATTTTTAGTATACAGTTTATGAACAAAGTGGAAAAGATTTTTTTTGTTTTTGATTTCTTGCGCCAGGTGATGTTGAAATTTATTTCGGAACGTTTATTCTTTTTGTGGATTGTTTTCTGCGCGGAATTTTTCTGTATTGTTTTTGCTGTAAACGCAACCGCAATACTGCTGGCGGTAAAGTTCATATTCTTCTGAAAGTTCAAGGCTTCTTTTGAATCCGCCTTTTTTCTTGAAATCCGAAGGAAGCCATTTTATTTTTTTTATGGAATCGCAGAGTTCCTTTCCGATTGTGTTGATTTTTTCGGAATCCTTAAAAGGTGAAATGCTTAGGGTTGTACAAAAGTAGTCGAAGTTGTTTTTAACAGCGTATTCACAGGCTTTTTTTAGGCGGAATTCATAGCAGCGGCGGCAGCGTTCGCCTTTTTCCGGTTCGTCTGCAAATTCAGGGTGATTTTTTATTTCCAGCGCAGAATAGAATTCTTCCGGGTCATAGTTTTGTTCAACGAATTTTACGTTATTTTTGAATGCGGAAGGAAAACGCGGAAGAAAATTTTTAAGTTCATTCAGACGGCGCAGATATTCTTCTTCCGGGTAAATGTTCGGGTTGTAGTAAAGGATTGTGATGCTAAAATATTTTGAAAGATATTCAAGAACATAGGAAGAACAGGGGCCGCAGCATGCGTGCAGCAATAACGAAGGTCTGGCCGCCGAAGCCGCCAGACTTTCAATTATTTCGTCGAGTTCTTTCTGATAGTTTTTTTTAGCAGATTTCGCAGTCATTTGACTTTGATGTTGTCAAAGGTTTGCCGTCGGCTGTAAGAGCAACTCCTGCAATCTGCGCTATATGATTTTTAATTTCATAGTAGCATTTACAGAATTTATCAATATCGATTTTTGCAGGTTTCTGAAACGATGCATCTGCTCCTTCCAGAACAACCGGTGTTCCTGCGGCAGCCCACGGCGCGGTAAGAAGCTCAACTTTTTCTTTTCCGTCTTCTGTGTAATCTGCGGCAAGCAGCATTCCGCGGCTTTCAACGCCTTTCATTTTTCGTGGAGCAAGGTTGGACGCAATGATTACGTGCTGGCCGAGCAGCTCTTCTTCCTTAAGGTATGGGCGCAGTCCAGACTGGATGATTCTGTCTTCTCCAGAGCCGTCGTCCATGTGTTCAATGTAAAGCTTATCGCCCTGAGGGTTGCATTCAACAGATTTGATTACGGCGACTTTAAGCTCGATGTGTTCGTTAAAGTAAGCGACCTGGTCTTCTGCAAATTTTGGACCTTCCGATTTTTTTGCAGGAGCTGATTTTGGCTCTTCTTTTTTTTGAGCGGTTTTTTCCGCTTTTTTGCTGTGAGGGTCTGGTGTAGCCGCAAGAAGCTCTTCAAGGTCGATTTCGCCGCCAAAGCAAGGTACGGTTATCGCCCAATTTTCCAAAACCTGAGGATGAACTTCGCCAAATACACCAACCTGTTTTCCTTTGATGATTACGGCCGCCTGCCTTCCAGGAATAAATCTTGGGTCATCTGATTCTTTTACTTCATATTTGTGATCAAGGAAGTAAAGAACAGAAGCAACTTCTGAGGCGGCTGTGTTGTAGTTTGCGTTTGATTCTGCTGTAAGGAATCCAAGGCATTGTCGTGTTCTTGTTCCTGTGTTTTCTTCCGGGCAAAGGTATGCAACCTTTCCGATTTCGAAAATTTTGTGCGGATAAATTGCATTTGCAGATTTTGATTCTGCGCGTAGCAATGAAGAGAGAATGTCTGAACGCACAAACTGGTAATTTTCGCTCATTGGATTTGCAATTTCAATTACGTGTGCCGGGTCAATGTTCATATTTTCAATGTAGTCCTTGCGTGAACCTACATAATTGAAAATCATTTCCTGGTAGCCAAGTCCGACCATCAATGTTTTTGCTTTTCTGGAATAATAAGTTACCGGAAGAAGGCGGCCGATTGTAAAATCGCTAGGTTTTGCCGGCTCGTAAGTTTCCAGTTTTGTTCCAATCATTACGTCTTCGATTATATCAACTTCGTGAAGGAAGTCGTTTCTGTAAGGAGCAGGAGAAAGCGTATACTCAAAATCATCATCTGCAATTTTTTTGGAAACAACTTTTGAACCCATTCTTGTAAGAGCGTCCAAAACTGTCGCGTCGTCAAAATTAGTTCCAAGAAGTTTGTTTATGTGCTTTAATGTTGCTTTTGTTTCAGGCTGGAAATAGAACGGAGCTACAACATCGCGTCCAAAGCAAGTGTCGTACGGATGTTTTACCATAACAGGCTCGATTTCATAACCTACATCAGCAAAATCGCAGGCGACTATGTTTGCGGCAAGCATAAGATTTTCCATGTTGTCGCCGGTAAGTTCAACCATAAGGCCTTTGTCTCCAACCTGAACTGCGCCAAGGGTTGCGCTGTTGATTACTGGAGGCATAGACATAATTTCATTCTTGTCGTCTGCAAGAATCGGGAATTTTTTTAAATCTTTGATAATCCAGCCGAAGTCCTTTCCCTTTGGATGTTCTGTAAGTATTTGGCGGCAGGTTAAAGGTTTTTCAAACTGAAGAGGAACAAAAGAAGTAGTGTCCGGGTCAACAGCCTTGTAATGAACAGGGAATTTTATTTCTTCAGCGCGGTAAACGCCCATGGAAATTGATTTTCGCTTGCGGCCAAAATTCCAGGCAAGTTTTTCCTGAGTCTGGACAATATCTTTTAACATCGGATCATCGATTGCTTTTCCGTTGATAACAAAGGCGACCATGTAAGGGCGAATTTCCTTAAGTTCCGGGTCTACTGTAACAATTCTGTTTCCGCAGTCTTTGATATTATCTTTTGTTGAAAGAAATTTTGAATAGTCAACAGTTTTTCCGCCGCGGTGAAGTTTAAGCTGGCGGGCAACTCCGTTTGTTGACCACAAATCAGGACGGTTTGTATCGTTTAATTCAATTTTTATAACTCGTTCTGATTCTGGTATGGAAGTATCTGGTTTTTCATCAAGTTCGGCTTTTGCGTAAGTAAGAACTTTTTCAAGGTCATCGTAATTATATTTTTTTTCAAGAAGTTTAAAGAAAAGCTGTTCATTTACTTCAATTTTTGGCATTTTTTTCCTCTGAATGGCTTATTAAAAGATGAATTATTATAAATCAATCTATAGAAACATTCAATTGAACGGATTGAATAAAAAAACTGGTATTTTTGCTAAATGGATTAATTTCGAGTTTTTTTTACAAATTACGAAAGAACGCTTTCGGCATATTTCCAATTTGCTCAGATGGATTTGGCTCGCGCTACGCTTGTATTAATTCGGGTGCTCCGCACTTTAATTAATTCAATCGCCAAAAATCTTCACAAATTGCAAATCTGCCTGCGCTTTTATTCTTTTTGCAAAAAAACTCGATATTCAACCTAAATGAATAAAATGAATGATTCCATTCGGAGTTTATAGTTCCGGGCTTTTTTGAGAAGATGTTTGTTTGTTGGAAAACATTAGAATTTGCTTGAAATATATTGAATTTTAATACCATATTTTGTATATTCTAAAAATAGATAGTCTAGCTTTAGAATAATTATTTTATAAAAGAGAGGTTTTTATGCTTCCTCCTGACATATTGGAACACACGGCTTCAATAATGAAATTTGGGTATATCCAGAAATCTTGGGTAGCACAACATATAGAGCCAGTTGCAAAAAAAAATAAACTTAAGCTTTCTGACATAAGCCTGCTGTATCTTCTGCATTTAAACAAGGAATTTAATACGGCGAAAGATGTTGAAAAATACAGTGATTTAAAGAGAGGAAACATTTCCTTAATTGTTGAGTCTTTGACTTGCCGCGGATTTTTAATACAGGAACAGATAGAAGGCGACAGAAGAATGAAAAAGCTTGTTCTTACTTCTAAATGCAATCCGATTTTTGAAGAGTGTGATGAGATTGTAGGAGCGCTTTTGAAAATTTCGCTTCAGGGAATATCAGAAGAAGAAATTCAGGTTATGAAAAATTGTTTTAAAAAAATGTATAGAAATATGCAAAATGAAGAAAAAAGGTCTTTGGAGGCATCCATGGCTCGCCGCTGACGCGGTATTTTATAGGGGGAATAAATGAATTCTAAACTAATTAGATTTTTGGCGGTTTTAATTGCTTTTGCTTCTTGCGGATTTGCGTTTGCCCAGGAATCAGATTCAAATAAAAATGAAAAGTTGATTCTTACAGTTGATGATGCGGTAAATTATGCGCTGAAAAACAATCAGTCGCTAAAAAGCGCGGCAATTGACTTGGAAATAAAAAAACGCGCGAACAGTTATTCCTGGAATACGTTTTTGCCTTCTGCTGGAGTTAGCGGAACAGCGGCAAGAACAAACGATTATGGTGGTACTTCGGCAGCGATGTCTCAATTAGTTTCATCTATTCTACATACTGAACCTCAGACAGATTTTGACAGCGAAGAAGACAGATGGGCTGTGGTTGGCAAAGTCGGAGTTTCATGGGCTTTTAATATGGCGATGGTTTCTCAGATACAGATTGCAAAAAAGCAGTATGAAGCCGGATTGATTTCTTATGATACTTCCTGCACAAAGATGGAAATGAATATCAGAAAATTGTTCTACGGACTTTTGATTCAGCAGGAAAATTTAAAAATAAACAAAGAAGGTCTTGCAAACGCAAAGGCTCGTTATGAGCAGGCTGAAATAAATTACAGGAATGGACTTACGCCAGAACTTCAGGTTTTAAACAGTCAGGTTACATACGAAAACAAAAAGCCTTCTGTTTTAAAGGCGGAAAACCAGCTTAACCAGAGTTTTGACACTTTTGCTTTTCTTCTTGGCTTGCCGTTCGGAACAAAAATTGAACTGCAGGGAGATATAAATCCAAAAACTATTTCTGTAGATGCTGACAGTCTTGTAAAAGATTACGTTGCTTCCAGCAATGAAATATTGTCTATGAAAAAAACTATTGAAATTGCAAAATTAGGTTTGAACGCAAAAAAACTTTCAATATATACGCCAAGTCTTGCTGTGAATTATTCTTATTCGCCACTGCTTATGAATGCCGGTGAATGGTATTCCGGAGACGATATTTATGATTCAGGAAGTCTTTCGCTGACAATTGCTTTTTCAGATGTATTAAGCTGGCTTCCGTGGTCATCGGCTTATCAGGGAATAAAAGATTTAAAGCAGCAGATTGCTCAGGCGGAACTTGGCTATGAGCAGCTTGTTAATAATGCGGAAGTTGAAATACATAAGCTGGTCGATAATCTTGAAGTTGCAAAAGTAAATATAAAATCAATGGAAGCAAACGTTGCTCTTGCGCAAAAAGCTTATTCTTCAACGTTAAAAGCGTTTAATAACGGTACACAGGAATGGCTTTCCGTAAGAGAGTCAGATGCTTCGCTGCAGCAGGCTAGGCTTGGTCTGATGAATGAAAAGTTTAATTACATTTCTGCAATTTTAGATCTTGAAGAAAAACTTAACAAAAAGCTGACAGAATAGCCGGGCCTTGCGGGCTGGCGTTTGAAGCCCGCTCTTAAGATAAAAAATAGAAACTTTTTATGGGAGAAATATATGAAAGCGATGAAAATTTTTGCGGTTGCGGGATGTGCTCTGGTTGCTTCCGCGCTGCTTGCTGGTTGCAACAAAAAAGTTGCTGAAAATACTGAACAGGCGGAAACGGTGTTCGCTGTAAATGTCTATAAGGCTGTTCCTAGAAATCTTGATGATTATCTTGAATTTGGCGGAAACGTACAGACCGCTTCCAGCGTTGATATTTATCCGGATGTTCAGAGCGGAAAACTTTCTAGAATTCTTGTAAAAGTCGGCGATAAAGTAAAGAAAGATCAGGTTCTTTGCGAAGTTGATGCAAGCCGTCCGGGTATGGATTATAAAAACAGCCCGATAAAAGCTCCTGTTTCGGGAACAATTACTTCCTTTCCGTACAATATCGGGCAGACGGTCGCGGCTTCCATGCCGGTTGGAAAAATAAGTTCTACTGGAACTCTTGAAGTAAAGACAAACGTTGCGGAACGCTTTGTAAGCAGAATTTCGATGAATCAGAAAGCGGAACTTTCTTTTGATGCTTATCCGGGCGAAAAATTCCCGGCTACTCTTGTAGAGATTGACCCTGTTCTTGATACAACAACAAGAACTCTGGGAATTAAACTTGTTCAGAGTCCATCTGATTCCCGGCTCAGAGCGGGAATGTACGCAAGAATCAAGCTTGTTACCGGCACAAAGAAAAATACAATCGTTATTCCGAACAACGTAATTGTTACAAGAAATGAGGAAGAAATTGTTTACATCGTAGATTCAATGACAAATACGGTAAAAGCTAGCCCTGTAAAAAAAGGAATTCGTGTTGATGACAAGCAGGAAATCCAGATGGGCATTGCTCCAGGAGATTTGGTCGTTATAAAAGGTCAGGCGCTTCTTACAGACGGCGCAAAAGTTAATGTGGTTTCTATTGTTGAATAGAATTGTGTTTTTAAGCTTATGGTTTTTATGGGAGATTAAATGTCTTTTTCTAAATTAGCTGTAAAAAAACCGGTAACGACTCTTATTACTTTTATTCTTGCAACGTTGCTCGGTATTTATTGTACAATAACTTTGCCGATAGATTTGTATCCTGATATGGACATTCCATACATCATGGTTTTTACAAGCTATTCAAATGCTGGTCCTGAAGAAACTGAAAAAAGTGTTACGCGAACAATGGAAAGCGCGCTTTCGAGCGTTACCGGATTGAAAAAATTGCAGTCGCAGTCAATGACAGGAACTTCTCTTGTTGTTCTTGAGTTTGAATACGGAACTAACCTGGATGAAGCGAAAGCGGATATACGCGATAAAATCGATATGATCCGCAATTATCTGCCGGACAGCGCAGATTCACCGGTTATTTTCCAGATGGATCCTTCTATGATTCCGATTATGGGGCTTGTTGTTTCAGGCACAAGAACTCCGGAAGAATTAAGCTCCTATGTTGAAGATATAATTCAGCCTCGTCTTGAACAGGTTGATGGCGTTGCTTCTGCGACTCTTGTAGGTAACAGCGAAAAATGTATTAAAGTAGAAGTTCCACGCGACCGCCTGGATGCTTACGGACTTACAATTACTCAGATTTGCCAGATGATTGGCGCCCAGAATATGACAAGCTCGGGCGGACAGATTGAACAGGGCGACACAAATTATACGATTTCTGCTGAAGGAACCTACAAATCCGTTGAAGATGTGAAGGGAACGGTTGTTACTTACAAGGCAAATTCAAAGGGAGAAATTGTTCCGATTCTTTTGCGCGATGTTGCGAATGTTTATGCAGGATATAAGGATGTAACTTCTGAAGCGTATGTGGGTGGAAAATCCTGCGTAATGCTTATGGTTCAGAAGCAGTCAGGAAAGAATTCCGTTGCGACTGCTGAAAAGTGCCGTGCTCAGGTTAAAAAGATTTTGCAGGAACTTCCAGGCGATGTAAAAATTATTGAAGCGTACAACACAACAGATGATATCAACAATACAATTAAAAACGTTGTAAGCTCGCTTCTTCAGGGAATTGTGCTTGCTGTTGTTGTTCTTTATATTTTCTTGCGCTCTATAAAAAGTACATTTATTATTGCGCTTTCAATTCCTATTTCAGTTCTTATAACCCTTGCGCTGATGTATTTCTGCGGATTTACAATCAACATGATGACTCTGTCCGGACTTCTCTTGGGAATCGGTATGCTTGTTGATAACTCAATTGTAATCCTGGAAAACATATTCAGTTACCGTGAGCGCGATGCAAAGGCTGATGTTGCGGCTGTTCTTGGTTCGGAAGAAATGCTTGGTTCAATTACAGCATCTACATTGACTTCTGTATGTATCTTCCTTCCGATGGTAATGTTCCAGAAAATGCTTGGAATGATGGGAAAGCTTTTCGTTTCGTTTGCGTTTACAATTATTTTCTCGCTTCTCTGCTCATTGCTTACCGCCGCAGTTCTTGTTCCGGTTCTTTCCTCAAAATATCTTGTTGTGGAAAAACAGTCAGAACGAAAAATGCCGAAATGGCTTCAGGGTTTTGACGGTCTGATGAGCCGGTTCTTTACATGGCTTGATAATGCGTACGCTTCTGGCGTTGAAAAAGTTCTGCGCCACAGAAAACTTGTTATTATTTCGCTGGTGGTTCTTTTTATTGCCTCAGTTTCTGCCGTAAAAGTAATCGGCTTTATCTTTATGCCGGAAGAAGCCACGACTTCTGTTTCTGTCTCGCTGGAAATGCCTAAGGGAACAACGCTTGACCTTACGCGGGAAGTTATTCAGCAGTACGAAGCGAATGTCATGAAGGATTTGAAAGGCGTAAAATATTCGCTTGTTTCTGTAGGCGGTTCAACGATGATGTCTACGGCTTCAGATTCAAACACCGCGACTCTTAGAATTTCTCTGTATCCGGAAAGCGAGCGACTCCCTGATTACGATAATGAAAAATCAACAAAGGAAAAATGCAGGAAATACTTTAATTCTTTCCCTGGAGCGGAATTTACATTCAGCTCAGGAATGAGTTTTGCAAGTTCTGCAATTGATGTTGTAATACGTTCGGACGATTTGAACCTGGCTAGGGCAACATCAAAGGAAATTCAAAAAGTAATCAAGGAAAATTGTTCTGACTATGTAAATGAAGTGACAAGCGACCTTGAAGACGGACTTCCTCAGCTTAAAATCAATTTGGACAGAAACCGAATGTACGAGCTTGGCATTACTGCTTACGGCGCCGGTTCTGAATTAAATGCTGCTATAAACGGAAAAACGGCCAGCCGCTACGACGATAACGGAACTCAGATTGATATTGTTGTTGGAATTGATGAGGCAGATAAGCAAAAATTTGGTGATTTGGAAAACATCTACGTTACAAATTCAATGGGCAACAGAATTCCGTTTGCAAGTTTTTCCCGCTACGAGGAATCTCTTGCGCCGGTTACTATTCGCCGCGAAAACCAATCCCGAACAATCCGCCTTTCTGTTGAGCCAAAATCAGGAATTTCCATTAATGAAGTTCAGGAGGCAATTGCCGATACCGTCCGAAAAAACGTTGTTCTTGATGAAAAAGTAATGGTTTCTTATGAAGGTTCTTTTGAAGATATGATTGATTCTGTAAAGAAATTCAGCGTAATCATTATTATGGCGGTTCTGCTTGTATTTGCGGTAATGGCGAGCCAGTTTGAATCGTACAGAGATCCGTTTATCATTCTGTTTACGATTCCGCTTTCGTTTATCGGTGTAATATTCATTTATTTAATTACCCATACGATGCTTAATATTGTGTCTGTAGTCGGAATGCTGGTTCTTGTTGGAACAATCGTAAACAATGGTATTGTATTGGTTGACTACACAAACCTTTTAAGAAAACGTGGATATGCGCTTAAAGAAGCTTGTATAGAAGCCGCCCGAAGCCGTTTGCGCCCGATTTTGATGTCAACATTGACAACTGTTACATCTTTGATTCCTATGGCGTTCTTCCCTGGAGAAACAGGAGCTATGACGCAGCCTATCGGACTTACAGTTCTTGGCGGAATGACGTTCGGTTCTTTGATGACATTGTTTGTTATGCCTGTAATTTACTTTATCTTCAATAAAAAAGGAGAAGATAAACGTCTTGCTCAGCTGGAAGAAGATTTAAAAAATCCTCTGAAAATTGAAAAAGAAATAAAGGCAGAAGAAAGAAAGTCCCGCGGTTTAAAAAAGATTGTAAAAGCTCTGGAAGATAAGGTTGAAAAAAGGGATGTTTCCGAAGATTCATCTGAAAATTCCAATAAGGGAGGAAATGAATAATGAAAAGAATAGAAGTTATTCTTACTCAGGCTATTGAATCAGATTTTTTACAGTTGTATGAACGCGAATGCAGACGAGCGCAAATAAAATGCAAATACACAAAGATTGAAAATGTTATGGGTTCTGGAAATACAAATCCAAAACTTGGTGATTCAATCTGGCCGCAGCTTAACGTTATGTTCATTCTTTATGTGGAAGACGGATTTGTGCCGGTTGTTTCAGGCATTATGAAAAAACTTCACGAGATGTACGTTGGCGAAGGCGCGGCTGCGTTTGTAACAGAATGCAACTGTTCTGATATATGCTGATTCGTTAAGATTTTATTCCTGCCTGCATAAACTAAGATGTCGGCAGGATTTTTTTATAGCCCCAATGCCGAGATTTTTATTGAATCCGTAAAATTACGTTTTTTCCGGCAGCCTATTCGTTTTTTTGTGCTGAATTAAAACCTGATATTTGGGCAATAGTACAAATCAATATACTACATACATTTTTCTAGTTAAAAAGAAAAAAGAAAATTATTATACTTAGCCTTAGCTTCGAGTTTTTTTGCAAATTATGAAAGAACGCTTTCGGCATATTTCCAATTTGCTCAGATGGATTTGGCTCGAATTCGGGTGCTCCGCACTTTAATTAATTCAATCGCCAAAAATCTTCACAAATTGCAAATCTGCCTGCGCTTTTATTCTTTTTACAAAAAACTCTAAATTCGAGCTATTTAAAATAAATTTTATTTTAAACTCAGAATGAATTTGTGGGAAAAGAATTTATTCTGTGTAAATAAGGAATACGGAGATGACTATGCAAAAAATAATCGAATTAATGGAATCTATTGCCGACTGTCGAGGACAAATTGCAAAGTATCGGGCTTATGTAAATGAGCATCCTGATTGCGGTTTTGAATGGGAGAATAAAATTGTTGCAATGGAAAGAAAACTTAGCCAGATGGAATTGAAGTTCCAGGTGGCAAGTTTTGCATTTTAGGCTATTTGCCCATACTCATTGATTTTTTCCATGCGGCGCTTGCGCCTTCTATTACTGCATTTCGGAATCCGTTTGCTTCCAGCGCGGCAACACCTTCAATTGTTGTTCCTGCAGGGGAGCAAACGGCATCTTTTAGTTCTGCCGGGCATCGTTCATCTTGCAAGACCATAGCCGCGGCTCCTTTCAGCGTTTGTGCCGCATAAATATATGCCTGATTTCTTGGCATTCCGAATTTCACCGCCGCGTCGGCAAGGGCTTCTATAAAAATAAAGGCGTATGCCGGTCCTGAGCCGCTTACAGCCGTTACGCAATCCATAAGTTTTTCATCAACTTTTTCGACTTTTCCGCATGATTCCAAAAGTTCTGTAACAATCTTAAGTTCTTCAGAAGGGATTTCGTTCAGACAGCACAGTGCGGTCATTGCCTCGCCGATTTGCGCAGGCATATTTGGCATAATTCTGATGTAGCAGGCATCGTAGAATTCCATAAGCTTGTTGAGGGAAACTCCTGCCGCCATTGAAATTATTATTGCATCAGGGCGCAAAGATTTTTTTATGCCTGAAATAACTTCCCTTATGTACGCAGGTTTTACGGCAAGAAAAATATATTTTGCATCTTTAACCGCATCTGCGTTTGATTCTGTTGCGCAGCAGCCGTTTTTTTTGGCAAACTCCTGTGCGTTTTCAAAATGTTTTGCGGTGACGGTTATGCTTTTTGCGTCAAATTTTTTGCAGATTGCGCTCATAATTGCGCCGCCCATCGAACCGCATCCGATACAAGCAATTTTTTCCATAATATTTCCTCCTGTTGCCAATCTTTTTACTGAACGGTAAATAATGTCCCTAGGGCTGTTCCGTTTTCCAGGTTTGTCAGGATGTTTTCGTGGCTTCCGTTTGCAAGAAGGATTGGAATGCCGTAAACTGTTGTTTTTTCCGCAGCCTGGATTTTTGTTTCAATTCCGCCTGTGCCGAAAGCGTTTTTTTCGCCGATTTTAATGGATTTGCGCAGCTCCGGAATGTTTTCCACAACTTCAACAATTTTTGCATTTTTGTTTGTTTTTGGATTGTCTGTAAAAATTCCGTCAACATCGCTAAAAAGAATCAGCAAATCCGCGCTCCAAAGAATAGCGGTAAGCGCAGAAAGATTATCGTTGTCACCGATTTGGAATTCATCAATTGAAACAGAATCGTTTTCGTTTATTATAGGAACAACGCCTTCGTCTTCAAGAGTGAACAGAGTGTTTCTGATGTTAAGTGAACGGTGGTCGTTTTCAAAATCTTCTTTAGTCAACAAAAGCTGGCCGATATGAATTCCTTGTTCACTAAAGGCTTTTCTCCACTGGGTCATAAGTTCAACCTGCCCTATTGCGCACAAAGCCTGGCGAAAATGAACATCCTTTTTACGCGCCCATTCGCTTAGCGTTGAAACTCCGGAAACCTGCGCGCCGGAAGAAACTACAACAATCTGTTTTCCCTGGTCTATCAGTTTTTTGCACTGAGATGCAAAACTTGCCATAAATTCTGTGTTTTGCGTTCCATCATCTTTTGCAAGCGTGTTTGAACCAATTTTGATAACTATTTTTCGTGCATTTTTTAATGCTTCAGAAATTACTTCGCTCATTTTTTTGTTCCTTTTTATGTTTATCGGATTTGACCTTCGCCGTCAATTAAATATTTTGTGGTTGTAAGCGCCTTGATTCCCATTGGACCGCGGGCATGAAGCTTTTGCGTTGAAATTCCAAGTTCCGCGCCAAAACCGAATTCTCCGCCGTCTGTAAATCTTGTCGAGGCGTTTACGTAGACACAGCTCGCGTCGATTTTTTTCTGAAAAAGCCGGGCGTTTGCAAGATTTTCGGTTATTATGCTCTCGCTGTGTTTTGTGTTGTGCGAATTTATGTAGGAAATGGCTTCCTTGATATTTTCCACAGATTTTATGCAACATTCGTAGCCAAGGTATTCGTTTCCAAAGTCGTTTTCTGTTGCGTTGAATAAAATTCCCTGCTCCTTTGCGCTGGTTTTTTCCAGAATTTTGAAAGAATCCTCGTCTGCGTGGAATTTTATCCGTCCGGAAAATTGTTTTTCCAGCAAAGGCAGGAATTCTGGAGCGATTTTTTTGTTCACAACGATACATTCAATTGCGTTGCACACGCTTGGCCGCTGGATTTTTGCGTTTTCCGCGATTTTTGCCGCCATTTCAAGATTTGCAAATTCATCAATATAAAGATGGCAGACTCCGCTTCCGGTTTCAATAACAGGAATTTTCGCATTGGAAACGACAGTTTGAATCAATCTTTTTCCGCCGCGCGGAAGAACAACATCTATGAGTCCGACTGCGTTTAAAATTTGGTCAACGTCTGAATGGTCGTGTTCCTTTGCTTCTGCAAGTTCAATAGCTTCAGGAACTCCGTTTTCTTCCGAAGAAAGAGCGTCCTTTATTATTTTTACGATTGCCTTGTTTGAATTCAGCGCAGAAGATGAGCCGCGCAGAAGAATTGAATTTCCGCTTTTATAGGCAAGGCTGAATGCATCTACAGTTACGTTCGGCCGGCTTTCGTAAATTATTGCGACAACTCCAAGAGGAACTCTTACTTGCCGTATATTTAATCCGTTTGGAGTTTTCCAGCCGGCAATTTCTTCTCCAATTGGGTCTGACTGGGAAATCACAATGTTCAGGCTTTCTATGATTCCGTTGATTCTTTTGTCGTCCAAGGATAAACGGTCAATCAGGGAATCAGGAATTCCGTTTGCCTTTGCGTTTTCAATATCTTTTTTGTTTGCGGAAAGAATTGCAGCTCGTTCTGAATCAAGGGCTTTTGCTACGGCTGAAAGAACTTTGTTTTTTGTTGCCGCATTTTGCAAGGAAAGCACTTCGCTTCCTTTTCTTAATTTTTCACAAGTTTTTTTTAAATCCATAAAATCTCCAGATTTTTAAAACAAAAAAGCCGAAACTTGGCAAAAGTTTCGGCCTGTTAATTTGCGTATTAGTAATTTGCCAAAAAGTACATTCCCAGCAAAACTGCGTTACGGCATTTTTCAACGGACCATTCTGCTGCTGTGGGGAGACTTTTTATGTACCACCAGAAAATTCCAAAACCCGGATCGATGCGGAGAGAATATTCTGTAAAGTCTTCAGATTTTGTCTGCTGACCGAACATAAGGTAAACTGCATCATTCAGAATTTTTAGAAAATCTTTATAGGTTTTTGACCAGTCTGAACAGTCCTTGCAAAGTGTTTCCAGTTGAAACAAAATCTGCTCTTTTAAAGCGATGTCAGATTTTTCAACCCAGGTTTTTTCTATTAAAAGTTTTAAGTTTTTATTAAAACTTTCAATAATTTTTGATTCCTCCGTTGATGCAAATGTGCCTGCGAATCCAAACATTGCGGCAATTTTTTCAACATCAGAATTGTTGTTTTCATCTGTGCCTGTAAAAGTTTTTACAGATTTTACTGTTTCAGCGTCAATAAATCCTTCGATAAGGTTTTCTACCTTGTTAGAAATAGCCATACCAAGATAATAGTTTTTAAAAGAGTTTTTTACAAGTATCTTTATTATTTATTCTTATCTTACGGCATCCATTGCGGCGGCGGCAATGTTCATTGTTTTTTCAACATCATCCCCATCCCAAATGCCGGATACAGCCGGTCCCATACATTGCCAGAATCTTCCAAGCTGAATGATTGTTGGCATTGGCTTTGAATACTTAAGCTGATTTACAATCGCTTTTGAATATTCATCGTTGATTTGAATGTCATTTCGCGGCGGAATCTGATCTGTTATTTCAAAACGTTTTTGAAGCATTTCTCTTGAAGTTATAAATTTTGCGAATTCTTTTGCTTCTTCCGGATGTTCTGAATATGAGCTTACAAAAGCAAGCCTTACACCAGAAAAAGATGAGGCTGGCTTGTTCTTTCCTGGAAATTCAGGGAGCGTTGAAATTCCAAAATTCATTCCGTCTTTTTTAAATTCGTTTATTTTCCATGAGCCTGTAATAATCATCGGAGAAGCTCCGGAATGGAACGAGGCGTGGCAAAAATCTCTGGAAACGTCGCCGGCCGGAATGTTTAAAACAAGATTGCGAAGCTTCTGGAAATATTTCATTCCTTCAATTGCTTCAGGGCTGTTCAAGTTGTGTTCTTTTGGATTGTTTCCGTCCGGTCCAAACAAAGTTGCTCCGAAACTGTCTAAGAACATAAAGGAATAGTAAGGATCGGTAACAGCCCAGGAAAGCGCGAATTTGTTTTCAACAGGGACATTCCAGTTCTGCGCGTAAGATATTATTTCTTCCCACGTTTTTAATGGATTTTTAAGAATATCTTTGTTGTAAAAAAGAATGTACGTTTCTGCGCCAAGCGGATAACCGTAAACAACACCGTCGAATGCGGCGGCTTTTTTTGCAAGAGATAAAAAATCTTTCATATATTCGTCGGCATTATCAACAGGAAGAATATGGTTTCCAGTAACAAGAGCGCCTATATGGTCATGCGGAGCGACAAAAATATCTGCGCCGACACCAGCTGGACCATCAAGTTCAATTTTATTTCTGGCATCTGTAGATTCCACAGGCTCACAACGAATTCTTACTTTCGGATTTACCTTTTTGAATTCTTTAATCGCATACATAATGTAAGACTGCTCGCTTCCAGAAGATTCCCAGACTTTTAGTTCAATTTTCTTTTCCGCCGAAAACCCCGCGCTTAAAATTAAAGTTGCAAAAAGCAACAAAGCAATATTTTTTTTCATTAGTAACCCCACTAAATATTATAGTAAGATAATGATATTTTTTTATTTAGGCAAATTTTGTTGGAATTTTACTTTAAAGAGTAAGTTCTGTTCCTATTAGCGCCATTTGGAATTATCTTACCCTCTTTTACAAGTTCAGAAAGATAGTCTTTTGTCCTTGATTCTTTTAAGCCGATGAACAATGCAATATCCTTAGTACGAGCTTCTGCATTTTCTTTCAGATATTCCAGAATCTTGTCTTTGTAGTTTATCGCCGATTCAGTTCGCCTTATTGTTAAAATCCTGAAAAAATTATAAATTCAGAACATATTTTACGTTTGTGATGAAACGGCAGATTCCACGGAACACGCTTTTCTAATGATGCCAAGGCGCGCTAGAAAATAACATTTGCAAGTAAATTGGTGGTAAAAAATTGTTATTGCTTTTTACTGCCCGACAAAAATTTATTTGGAGGCTTGTGATGAACAAGTTTGTTAAGCGTTATTTTATTGACGCGATGAGTGGAATGGCGCAGGGGCTTTTTGCGTCTTTGCTGGTTGGAACTATTATTCGTACGCTGGGGCAGCAGCTTCTTCGCCTTGGGGCAAATCCTGTTTTTCAGTTTTTGGTGGACGCAGGTTCTTTTTGCTGTGAGCCGCATGTTGTTGGCGCGGCAATGGCTGTTGGAATCGGATTTGCGATGGGTGTCCACGCCCTTGTTTTGTTCAGTCTGATTACTGTTGGTGCTACTGCAAATACTTTGGGCGGAGCCGGCGGTCCTTTGGCTGTTTTGATAATAGCAATCATTGCGGCTGAAGTTGGAATGCTTGTCAGCAAAAAAACAAAAGTCGACATTCTTGTTACTCCGATTGTAACAATTCTTGCAGGTTGCCTTGTTTCCGTGCTTTGCGCAAAATACATTGGAATTGCCGCCAGCTGGGTTGGAAAATTAATTATGCTCACAACAGAGCTTCATCCTTTTGTTATGGGAATGCTTGTTTCTGTTGTGGTTGGCGTTGCGTTGACGCTTCCTATTTCTTCAGCGGCGATTTGCGCGGCTCTTGGACTTACAGGGCTTGCCGGCGGCGCGGCAGTTGCAGGATGCTGCGCGCAGATGATTGGTTTTGCGGTGATGAGTTTTAAGGAAAACCGATGGGGAGGAATTCTTTCCCAGGGTCTTGGAACATCAATGCTTCAGATGCCGAATATTGTGAAAAATCCGAAAATATGGATTCCTTCAATAGTAACAAGCGCAATTACGGGCCCGGTTTCTACGTGCATTTTTAAAATGACAATGAACGGCGCGGCGGTTTCTTCTGGAATGGGTACTTGCGGTCTGGTTGGCCAGATTGGAGTTATTACCGGATGGTTCAATCCGAGCGCTCAGGCAGTGAATTGGGCGGTTCATAAGGCGGAAAAAGCGGGATTTGCCGCGGAAAAGATTGCGGAAATTACTCAGGAAACTCTGGCTGTTACTCCTGGATTTTTTGAATGGTTTGGACTTTTGATGGTCTGCTTTATTCTTCCAGGTGCGATTTGCTGGGCTTTGTCATTGCTGCTTAGAAAAATCGGCTGGATAAAAGACGGCGATTTGAAATTGCCAGAGTAATGTTTTTTTTCATTTGATATTCATAATGTGTCTGATTTTCCTGATGTTATTTGGTGCAACGGATTTTACATTGTGATATGCTAATCATATCATGGAAAGTAAAACTCTTATAAAAGTAAATAACTGTAGAATTGAAAATTCAAAAAGAATTCCAGTTCAAGATTTTAGCTGGGAAATGAAAACTGGAGAAGCATGGCTTGTTGTCGGTCCGAACGGCGGCGGAAAAGCGGACTTTCTTCAGGCGATAGACGGAGGATTTGGTTCAAAAATTGTTCCGAATCTTCCAAAAGGCGAAAAAGAAGTTCCGCTTTATTCAAATCTCTTTGAAGATTCTGTTGAATCTGTTTCGCTGGAGCGCGCGGCGCGTATTATTCAGGAAGAACGTGCCGAAGACGAAAGCGAATTTGCAGAAGGCGGTGTTGACCACGGACGTACCGGACGCATTTTTATTGCGGAAGGCATTGTCGGAAAAATAAAAAAAGGTTCAGAACCGCCTTCTCTTTGTGCTGAACTGGACGCTTATCCGGAGATAAAGCTTTGTGGCGTGGAAAAAATCCTTGACCGCGGCATAAAATATATGTCCACCGGCGAAATTCGCCGGACTCTTCTTGCCCGCGCGCTTGTTTCCCGAAAAAAACTTTTGCTTTTAAGCGATCCTTTTGCCGGACTTGACGCAGAAAGCCGCGGAATTCTGCTGGATTTTTTTGATACAATCGCAGGCAAGCAGCTGAGCGACAGCAAAAATGACTCAACTTTTCCGCGGATAATTTTGAGCATGGAGCGTTACGTTGAAATTCCTGCGGCAATTACAAATGTTATTGAATTTACAGATGGAAAAGTTTCTTTCTGCGGAAAAAAATCTGATTACGAAAAAATTGTAGAAGAAAAAAACAAGGAAAACGAAAAAGCCCGAAAAGCAAATTACGAAAAATTTGCCGCAACGGTAAAAAAACTCAGTAATGAAGTAAATATTGTAATGGGCGTTGAAAATTATCAGCCGGAAAACGATATTCTTGTTGAAATGCGCGGTGTGAATGTCGGATGGGACGACCACAAAGTTCTGCGCAATCTGAGCTGGACTTTAAAACGCGGCGAGCATTGGCTTATCCGCGGCTCGAATGGCTCTGGAAAAACCACATTGCTTGAGCTTATTACCGGCGACAATATGCAGGTTTTCAGCAACGATATAAAAATTTTTGGCGCGCGGCGCGGTTCCGGCGAGACAATCTGGGAAATAAAGCACAGGCTGGGAATTGTTTCTTACCGGCTTCATGTTGAATACAGAATGCTGGGCGGAACTTCTTTGCGTGATGTGATTATAAGCGGATTCCACGATTCAATAGGAATGTATGAAATTCCAACTGATGTGGAAAAAGCCGCCGCTGAGGAGTGGCTTAAGCTTGGTGGATTTGAAGGCCGGGGCAGGGAATCTTTTGGAAATTTAAGCTACGGTGAACAGCGTGCGGTTCTTATTCTTCGGGGCGCGGTAAAATGTCCGCCGATAATGATTCTTGACGAGCCTTGCCACGGACTGGATGAGCAGATGCGGCAAAAAACGCTTGATTTGCTTGAGCTAATTGCGGAACTTGGAACAACAACTTTTCTGCATGTTACGCATGAACCAAGCGAAGTTTTAAAATGCGAAAAGCACGTTCTTGAACTTCATCCTGACGAAGAGCCGATGTATAAAATTTTTGAACAATAAAATGGATTTTGCCTTATGAAGAGACTTTTTTTGATTTTGCTTATTTTTTGCGCTGTTTTTAGTGTTTCTGCAAAAAACAACGAATCTTTAGAATATTTAAAAAATTCAAGAAAAACTGCGTACAGGCAGAAAACAATTTCAGGGGATGCTGTGGAAATGCAGGAAATCTGGGGCTGGGTGATGCAAAGCCGTTTTTCTGAATTTGATAATGCTTTGCCGCTTACTGATGTTGGTTTCTTTGCCGCGGATGTTGACAGTTACGGAAACCTTGCGAATGTTCCAGACCGAAGCAAACTTGCGAATTTTCCAGGAAGAGTCCATCTTGTTCTTGTGTGCGACAGCAAGAGCCTTACGCATTTTGTGCTTGACCCGAAATTTGGGCTTGCAGACAACATGATAAAGCAGATTATGGAAGCGGCAGAGCCTTTTGATGGAATTAACGTTGATTACGAGCTTATTCCTGCAAAAGACGGACAGAATTTTTTGAATTTTCTTGAAAAACTTAAGAATGAATGTAAAAAAAACGGAAAAATGTTTACGGTCTGCGTTCCTGCGCGCATAAGAACGATAGAAGATGATGTTTTTCCGTACAAAAAAATTGCAGACATGGCTGACCGGGTTATGATTATGGCTTATGACGAGCACTGGTCAACCAGCCGGCCCGGACCGATTGCTTCTATGAATTGGTGTGAAAAAATTGCCGGTTATGCGGTTACAGTTATTCCGCAGGAAAAACTTGTTATGGGCTTGCCATTCTACGGAAGAAGCTGGGCGAACGAAAAGCCGGCGCAGGCATGGTATTTTGAAGGCGTGAACAGAATTATTGATGAATATAAGTCCGGCCGGGTAACTTACGTGAACGACATTCCGAATGTTGAAGTGACAATGAAAGTGAAGGCGGATTTTTGGTTTGAAGATGCGTATTCAACGGTTGCAAAAATGCGGCTTTACAAAAATTTTGATGTGAATAAAATCGCGTTCTGGCGAATCGGGCAGGAAGACAAAAACATCTGGCGGTGGATAAAGGTGGAAGAAAATTCTGCGGAGAATAAATGAGTTAATCGACGCAAATTTGCGGTGATTAACGGACTTTGTTGTTAAACGTTGTTAAAATAAAAAAGTTCATCCGGAGATATGAAAAATTCAAGCAGCGGATGAACTTTTTGTTTTTTTACTTGGCTTTATAACCTTAATTTTGAGTTTTTTTGCAAATTATGAAAGAACGCTTTCGGCAGATTTCCAATTTGCTCAGATGGATTTGGCTCGCGCTACGCTTGTATTAATTCGGGTGCTCCGCACTTTAATTAATTCAATCGCCAAAAATCTTCACAAATTGCAAATCTGCCTGCGCTTTTATTCTTTTTACAAAAAACTCGACATTCAGGCTTTATAAGTTATTTTTTTGTGTAAGTTCCTAAGACACCAAAACCAGTTATGGTTACTCCCATTGTTTTTCCGTCTTTTGAAATTTTCCCGGTGCCGAGGCTTTCAAAGGAAACCAATTTTGTAGACTCAGATTCATCATCCAGCATAGCTTCTATAATTTTTTCTACTTTAATTTCGATTACAACATTTGATTTTGTTGTGTCGCCAGAGTAAGTTCCGGTCATTGCAACAAGACCATCTAATTTAACAGAAAAAGTGTTGTCATCATAGCAAGTGATTGTTTCGTCTTCTGAAACCCATTCTGTAACAACAGCTGGAGAATCATCATCGTCGTCTTTACAAGACACAGCTGCGAACGCCATACAAATTGCAAAAACTGCAAAACCAATTTTTTTTAATGTTTTCATAAAATACCCTTGTCCGAGATTAAACTCAGATCCTTTATTAGATTTGTCTAAAAGTAGACATTTTGATTTTACCCCCCCCCATATTTTGTCAAGTATTTTTCATGCTTTTTGTTTTTTTTATTGGCTTTATAACCTTAATTTCGAGTTTTTTTGCAAATTATGAAAGAACGCTCTCGGCATATTTCCAATTTGCTCAGATGGATTTGGCTCGCGCTACGCTTGTATTAATTCGGGTGCTTCGCACTTTAATTAATTCAATCGCCAAAAATCTTCACAAATTGTAAATCTGCCTGCGCTTTTATTCTTTTTACAAAAAAACTCGACCCTCAGGCTAAATAAAAATAAAAGTTTGCATTGCGTTATGGATTGGAAGGGCTGCGAAGCAGTAGTTTTGAGCCGAAGGCGAAAAGCTATGAGCCGCGGCTAGTCGGCGAACCCTGGAAAGCCAGACCGCTGCGTGGCAGCGGGAACGCCCGATAATTGCTAACAATGAATGTTTTTGGTATATTTAGGTTATGAGTGAAAAAATTGAAAATTGCCCTTGTGGTTCGGGAAAAAAATACAGCGAATGCTGTGAGCCAATTATAAAAGGAACTGAAAAAGCTGCGACTCCGGAAGCGTTGATGAGAGCGCGCTATTCGGCTTATGTTGCGCACGAAATTGATTTTATTGTGAATTCTTGCGAAGAAGGCGAAGGAATTGCGGATATTGATAAGCAGGCTACGGAAGACTGGAGCCGCCAGTCAGTTTGGCAGGGTTTGCATATTATCAGAACAGAAGAAAAAGATGACGAAGGTGTTGTTGAATTTATTGCTGACTACACAATGAAACATCTTGTTGAGCATCATCACGAGATTGCCGGTTTTAAAAAGATTAACGGCGAATGGAAATATGTTACCGGAAATATTATTACTGAAACTGTAAAACGCGATGGCGAAAAAATCGGAAGAAATGATCCGTGTCCTTGCGGAAGCGGCAAGAAGTATAAAAAATGCTGCGGTAAATAATTGAAATTTATGCTGAAAAGATTTGTCCGTTTGCGATGAATCTTTTTTTTCATAAAGGGAAATGCAGTTTTTTTTGGTGAAGTAAAAATAAAATGTCTGAAAAAATTATTACTGGCTTTCATGCGATAGAAGAACGCGTGTTAAAAGCGAAGGATTCTGCCGGAAAAAATAATGCTGGCGGCGGAATGCGTATTGTCTACAGCAAGATTGGGCCGCGCGTAAAAAAAATTATTGCGGCGGCAAAAGAGGCTGAAATTCCGTGCTCGCAGGGTGATGAGCGGGATCTTGACAGAATGGTTCAGAATTTGCCGGAAACCAGCCGTGAGCACCGTGGAATTGTTCTTTGCGTGAGCGGTGAAAATGCAAAATCCGCAAATCTTGTTGATTTTGACGAATGGCTGAATGCGGCTAAAGCAAGACCTGAGGATGAGCGGCAGGTTGTTGTTGTTCTGGATTCAATAACTGATCCTCATAATGTAGGGGCGATAATAAGAAGTTGCGACCAGTTTGGCGCAAGCCTTGTTGTTGTTCCGGAGCGCCGCGGAATAAAAGATGTTGATTCAAACGAGGTGATTGCCCGCAGTTCTGCCGGTTCTGTCGCATGGGTTCCTGTTGCGGTTGTAAATAATCTTGTCAGGACGGTTCAAAAGCTTAAGGAAAATGGATTCTGGTCATACGGTGCGGATGCTGGCGGAGAAAATGTTACAAAACTGAAATTTTCGCCTCGTTCTGTGATTGTCATGGGAAGCGAAGGTTCGGGGATTGCACGGCTTCTTGAATCTGAATGTGACACAATTGTTTCAATTCCGACTTGTGGAAAAATTGACAGCCTGAATGTTTCTGTTGCTGCCGGTGTTTTGCTTTACGAAAATTACAGGCAGGGCGGCGAACAGCATTAAAATTAAAAATATGAATGAAAATAGAAAGATTGTGGTCGCCGTTACGGGTTCGGACGGTGCGATGGGCGGCGAAGTTGTGGCGCATTTGCTTGCCTCTAAAAAGAATTTTGAATTAAGGCTTTTTGTTTATAATCATGTAAAGCGTTACAGGTCGTTTTTTAAGCGGCTTTTGCGAAAAGGGCGCGGAAGAATTACGATAGTAAAAGGCGACCTTGGAAATTACGATGATGTTGAGCAGCTTGTTTCTGGGGCTGATTACGTGATTCACTGCGGGGCGGTTATTCCTCCAAAAGCAGACCATAACCCTGAAAATACTGTAAGAACGAATTTTGGCGGCACAAAAAATGTTGTTGATGCGGTTATGAACAGCGGCCGCGCTGAAGAAATAAAGCTGGTTCATATTTCTACAGTTGCCGTTTATGGTAACAGAAACTACAAGCACATGTGGGCTAGAATGGGCGACCCGGTAATGTCTTCTGCGTACGACTATTATTCTGCGGCAAAAATAAAGGGCGAGCGTTATGTTCTGGAAAGCGGGCTCCCTAACTGGGTTGTTTTGCGGCAGACTGCCGTTTACCACAAATATTTTTTGGCGAACAACATGAATGACGGTCTGATGTTCCATACATGCTGGAATGCGCCGCTTGAATGGATTACCGACCGGGATTCCGGTTTGTGCATTCAAAATCTTGTTGAGCGCGATTTGGACGGAAAGCTGAACGGATTCTGGCAAAACGATTACAATATTGGCGGCGGGGCGGCTTGCCGTGAAACCGGTTATGAAACTTTTAATTCCGGTTTTGCCTTGATGGGCGCAGGCGCGGAAAAATTCTTTGAGCCGAACTGGAACATTCCGCGGAACTTTCATGGCGTGTGGTATACGGACAGTCATATTTTGGATGAATGGTTGAACTACCGCACAGAAAGCAGCGCGGACTATTGGCGTAGAATGCGGAAAGAATTGTGGTATTACTGGTTTGGCCGCATAGTTCCATCAGTTCTTATCAGAAAATTGGCGATTGAGCGGCTTCTGAAAAACAGCAATGCTCCGCTGAACTGGGTTCGTCTTGGAAAAAAAGGCCGCATTGACGCGTTTTTTGGCGGACTGGAGGCATTTAATGCAGAGCCTAAAACCTGGCAGGAATTCCCGGTTCTTGCAAAAGGACAGTCGCCGGAAGGTTCTGTTGATTACGGCGAGCTTAAAGACGAGTCCAAGGCTGGAAAATATAAGCTTGACCACGGATACGATGAGTCAAAGCCGGATTCTGAAATTGATTTGGAAGATTTAAGGGCGGCGGCAAAATTCCGTGGCGGAGAAGTCGTCTCTGCTTCAATGGAAAAAGGAAACCTTCATAAAAAAATCACTTGGAAATGCCACAACGGGCACGTTTTTGAAAGCAAGCCGTTTACAATTCTTAAAGGCGGTTTCTGGTGTCCGGAATGTTGCGAGGCGCTTCCTTCGTGGGCGTTTGATGCTTCGGCGGCAAAAGTTCCGTTTTATGCGCAGGTATGGTATGACACTCATTCAAAATCAGAGGAAAACAATGTTTATCCTTATGATGAGCATGAGGATGCTGATATGATTGTGCCGGTGGAAAAACTCTGATTTGTCCGGATATTTTATTTTCCGGCTGTTTTGTTGCCGCGGAGGGGGCGTTTATTCTGAAGTTATGAAAAAGGCTGTAATTTACGTTTTTAGTGGAACAGGAAATACTCGTCTGATTGCGGATTTGTACAAGCAGAATCTTACAGAATACGAAACAACGGTTTACGATGTAAAAATGAAAAAAAATGTTTCCGCGGTTTCTGGGAAAACGTTTTTTGAGTTTGAGCCGTTTCCGGATCCCAGGGAATTTGATCTGGTCGGATTTGGGCATCCTGTTTATGGATTTAATATTCCAAAGCCATTTGATGATTTTATAAATCTTTTGCCTGCATTGGGAACAAAATCAGAAAAGGTGAAAAAAGCGTTTGTTTTTAAGACGAGCGGCGAAGGTTTGTACATAAACGAATTTTCTTCGCAGCGGCTTATTGCAAAAATGGAAAAAAAGGGTTTTGAATTTGTTTCTGACCGCCACTACGTAATGCCTTATAATATGATTTTCAGGCATACGCCGGAAATGGTGAAGAGAGAATGGCTTTACGCGAGCGCCTACTCAAAACTTTCGTGCATGGAAATTCAGCAGGGCAAAGCCGACAAAGTTCATATAAATCCGGTTTTACGATTCTGGGTTCCGTTTGTTCGCATAGAATGGCTTTATTATCCGCTGTCTGCGCCTTTTTCCTTAAAAGTCGATTTGGAAAAGTGTATAAAATGTCAGAAATGTGTAAAAAGCTGTCCGTTGAATAACATTTCTTTTAATGGGAAAGAATTTAAATTTGGAAATAACTGCACGATGTGCACAAGCTGCTCGTTCGGCTGTCCGACAAGCGCAATCAGCATTGGGCTTTTAAATGGCTGGAAAATAAACGGTTCTTACAGCATAAAGAAAACCGCGGAAAACAAAAAAGTGGAGTCGCCGGAAATTGGAAAGGATTATTCGGGCCTGCATCCGTGGCTTTACAAAAAATATTACCGCAGGATTGACAAAAAACTGATTTCCGCTGGAATTGAACTGTAATTTTTTTGCCAAAATGCAAGTTCTTGTGGTATAATCTTACCAAATGTCTGCACTTAAATTAGTTATTATTGGGGCGGGAGTTGCAGGGCTTGCGGCTGGTGTTTATGCCCGCAGGTCTGGATTTGAAACTGTTATTTTAGAAAAGCACATTATTCCTGGCGGGCTTAGCACGAGCTGGTCAAGGAAAGGCTATCTTTTTGAAGGTGGCATGCATTGGCTTACAGGTTCATCTGAAAAATTAACTTTAAATAGAATTTGGCGGGAAGTTGGCGCATTAAAGGAAAATAATCCGATTTATTACCGCGACCCGATTTATACGCTTGTAAAAAAAGATGGAAAAAAAATAAATCTATTCCGCGACTTGAAAAAACTAAAAACAGAATTTCTTGCGTGCGCGCCGGAAGACAGAAGGATGATAAACAAGCTGTGTTCGGATGTAAAAAAATTTATTAATGTTCATATGCTTGTTAAGGATATTCCTGGCTTGAAGGCAAAGAATCCGACGCGGCCGAAATTTTCTGAATATTTAAAAATGATTCCGGCCGGCACAAGGTTCTTGCGGCTTATGTTTACATCTTATGTGGATTATGTTTCAAGATTTAAAAATAAAGAATTGCGCGAACTGCTGCTGACTGCGATTGGAACGCGGTACAACGCGCTTTCATTTGTATATACGCTGGCTTCTTTTTCAAGCGGTGATTGCGGCTATCCGAAAGGCGGCTCGCTGCGGCTTACAAGAAATATGGCGGATACGTTTGAATCTCTTGGCGGAAAAATTGAATACCGCCAGACCGTGGAAAAAGTTCTTGTTGAAAATGGAAAGGTTTCCAGTGTTGTTGCAAACGGCGTGAAGATTCCGGCTGATGCTGTTATTGTAACGCAGGATACAAGAAAGGCGGTGGAAGACCTGTTTGAAATTCCATTAAAAGAAAAGTGGATTTCAAAGATGAAGAAGAAAGTTATTTCTGAGCAGAATATGTATATTGCGCTGGGTGTGAAATGTGAATTGAAAAATTATCCTCAGTGCGCGGTTTTTCCTTTAGAAAAACCGTTTAATGCCGGCGGAATTGAATTCAGTCATTTTAGAATCAATAATTATTCGGGTTATGAAAATCATTCCCCGGCGAACTGCTCTACATTGACCTGCCTGCTTTTGGGAAACTGCTACGATTTTTGGAAAAAAGCGAAGGAAGATGGTTCTTACAAGGCTAAAAAACAGGAGCTTGCAGAAAAATTTATTGCCGAGCTGGAAAAATTTATTCCGGAAATCAAAGGAAATGTCGAGGTTTATGATGTCGCCACTCCAATAACATACGAGCGTTACTGCAATACTTTTGAAGGCAGCTGGATGAGCGTATGGAAAGCCGGAGAGTCTGGTTTTGTTTTTCCGCAGAAATCAGAATCGGTGGAAGGGCTTTATTTTGCAGGTCAACGGACGATGATGCCGGGAGGACTTCCGATTACAGTCTGTTCCGGCAGAACGGCTGTTCAATATCTTTGCAAAGACACAAAGACTGTTTTTGTATAATTATTTTTAGCGATCCGCGGTTGTTTTTGCTCTGGTGCAAGAGAACATCATTGCGGCGAATCCAATCATTGATACGGCGATAAAAGCTTTTTTTGTTGTTTTCATAGATTTTTCCTTGCCATAAAGCAGATCGGTTTTGCGACGGACTTTGACGCCCAGGCATCTGTTCCGTTTCCCCCTCTGCTTTTGACATCGCCATAGTAGAATTCCTGTTTCAAGATTTTCTGGTGGAAATGTCAAGATTGTGTGAAGATTTAAAAGAAATGGAAAGAAATAAAAAAAACAGCCCCTGCTATAAGACAGAAGCTGCCTGAAAAACACAACACGTAAGCAAAAAATCTGCAATCCCGCATAATTCATTACGCATTAATAATTGTCCAGCGAATTGAATTTACTTTCCTACTTCCGTTTTACAGGAATCCAGATTGCGCTGCGGTAATCTTCGTCCGTCATTGAGCCGCGTTCGCAATCGTACCATTCAATGCTAAATCCGCCAGCCATCTCGTAGTCAGGGTTGCCCGGAAGCCATTCTTTGAAGATTTTTGTGTTCACGCTCTGGAGGGCTTTTGGCATTGGGCCAACACATTTGAACTTTGCCCATTCCAGATCGGGAAACTCAAAAAGCTTTAGTCCGTCTGGAACTTTGCCTCCGCAGTATTTTCCAGCCACAAGATAGCGGAACTTTCCGCCGCCGATGTCGTCAATGCACACTCCGTACTCGCCGATGCAGTTGTCTTTTATAGCTTGCTCTTGCGGATTTAAATCTTTTTTGCCTGAATAAACATTGCTGAAATATTTTTCGCACAGCTCGTTCCAGAATTTCGGAATCTCGTCGTAGGAATTTTCCATGCTGAAAATCCGTTCAAAGCCAATCACCTTGAAGCCGAACATCGGGCTTACCGTAAAGTCAAGTTTTTCCATTTTGTTTCCTCCTGTGATGGAAATCGTGATTTTCAGCGGAAGAAAAACGTGAAGCTGCTCCGGCGAGTTTTTGAGCTGAACCGGCGAAACTCCGTGAAACCTTGTAAAAGCGCGCGTAAAGCTTTCTGGAGTTTCGTAGCGGTACTTTAGCGCAATGTCAATCACTTTTTCCTTTCCGCCCAGAACGTCAAGAGCCGCAAGATAAAGCCGCCTGTTCCTGATGTACTCGGAAGGCGTCATCTCCGTCAGAATCTTGAATCCGCGCTGAAAATAAAACGGAGACATAAAGATTTCCGCCGCAACGTCATCGGCCGAAATATCATCCAAAAGATGCGCCTCCATAAAATCAATTGATTTTTTCATCGCCGTAAGCCATTCCATTTTTTTCCCCTTGCTGAAAATGAATTTGATTCGTGCCTCGAAAGCACAATAAAAGAATACAGCGGAAACAAAATCTGCTCCTGACATTTTCTGCACAGTTTTGTCATGCGTCAAGGGAAAATTTATGGACGTTTCCCTCGCTCTGTTTCGGTAAGCCCAACAGCCGTTCGGGTCATGGCTGTCAGATATTTGACCAACCACCCGAAATATTATACTCTTCGGAATAGGGGACGCACGTTCCCGCATTTTATTTTTTGGGGGATTTTATGCCCGACGGGTCGATACCCTTACTTGTTTCTCTTTTTGTTTTGATTGCTTTTTCCGCTTTTTTTTCTGCAACGGAAACTGCATACACCAGCGCCAGCAGAATCCGGCTCAAGTCGCTTGCAACGGGCGGCAACAGAAGGGCTGAAAAAGTTCTTGCGCTCTGCGAAAATTCCTACGACAAGCTTCTAAGCACAATTCTGATTGGTAACAACATCGTGAACCTTTCGGCTTCAACAATAAGCGCGCTTTTTTTTGCAAAGATTCTTTTTGGAAGCCGGCTGAATCCGTCCATAGTTTCAACCGCGGCGATTACGGTTGTTGTGCTGATTTTCGGCGAGATTACGCCAAAGTACATCGGCAAATTTTGCGCGGAAAAACTTGCGATGGCGGTCTATCCTTTTATTTCAATTCTGATTTTTTTATTTTATCCGCTGAACATTGTGTTTTCCGGCTGGAAGAAGCTGATTGTCAGGATTTTCCGCTTTAAGGCTAAGGATGTGATTACCGAAGAGGAGATTATAACCATGGTTGAGGAAGCTGAGGAAGACGGCACGATTAAAAAGGAAGAAACGAACCTTATCCGCTCGGTGATTGAATTTGACGACCTTGATGCGAAGGACGTTCTTGTTCCGCGCGTGAATATCTGTGCGGTTGAGGTCAGCAGTGCGCCGGAAGAAATCATGAGGAAATTTGAGGAGAGCGGGTTTTCAAGGATTCCGGTTTATGAAGGCGACATCGACACAATCATCGGAATAATCCACGAGAAAGATTTTTTCAGGGCGTTTCAGGCGGATTTGGAAAAAAATGCGGAAAAAAGCGGACTGTTTATAAAATCAATTATGCAGAAACCGTTCTTTGCCATTGAAACAACAAAAATTTCCCTGCTTTTACGAAAAATGCAGAAAGAGCGGAACCACATGGCGATTGTGATAGACGAATACGGCGGAACTTCGGGTCTTATTACAATGGAAGACATTCTTGAGGAGCTTGTAGGCGAAATTTACGATGAGCACGACAGCGACAGCGATTCCGGCTGCATAAAGCCCTGTGGTGAAAATGCTTTTATTGTAAGCGGCGAGACTTCCGTGAGCAAGATGATGAAATATTTTGAGCTTGACGAGGACGAAACCAGCGGCTCTACCACGGTCAGCGGCTGGATAACAGAAAAACTGGGAGACTTTCCGGAAGAAGGAAAAAAACTCCGCTGGCAGGACAAGATTGAAATAGAAGTTCTTAAAACCGACAAGAACACAATCCGAAGCCTAAAGGTTGTAAAACTATAGGGAAAACTGTGCTTTCAAAACTGAAAGGCGGCTATGGTAATAAAACAGCGGAATGCCGGCCATTATTGCCGCCCTTTTTTAAAGACAGCTTTTTTTTGATTTAAGAGATTTAAAACAAAAAATTTTTACATGCGTTTGCCCTGAAGAAGCCGCAATGGAAATTCAGACAGCAGCAGTTTCTAGCTGGCTATATGAATTTCCAAAGAGGCATTTTTTATTCGGACTTTAAATAGTCGATTTCAGATGAAACAGAAACATCTCTTGACAATGCAACGAATTTTATTTCGATTCCGGGCTTTGTATGTTCAAGCGAAATTTCGTAGTTGCCTTTTTCAAGCTGAACTTGCCCGATTACAGCTCTAGTTTCTTTTCCTTCTGTTGAACGGCATTCAAATGCGAATGTTGGTTTTCCGTCGATAAGAACGTTGCATACAGATTGTGAAACTTTGTCCACATCAGTTGGCTTTGAATAAACTCCAAGCACATTGTAAACTCCGTTTTCCGGCGCAAAGAAAATTCTTTTTGTTTCCCCGTTGCAAAGAAATCTGAAATTTTCCTGAGCTGGATTTTTTGCATTTTGATTTTCTGCTTTTGGAGCAAAGACTGGAATATTGTTTAGCGGACGAAGCTTGCGTTCTGCAACAAGAGTTTTTGCAAGGAATTTTATAATATCCATTGCGCAAACTTGAAGTTCCGCAGTTGTGAGCTCGCCGTTTTTTAAGCTTGACTTTATATTGTCGTTGTTTCCGTCTTTTTCCGCAGTGTCGTTGTTTACAATCATGTAGATGTCATTTCTTGCGCGGACCATCGAGGCTGTAAGTTCAATTTCACCTTTTCCGCCTTTTACGCAGTCGTTTATTCTTGCCCACCAGTCGGTCATTACAATGCCTGTGTATTTCCAGTTTTTGCGGAGAATTGTTGAATTTAAATCGTAGTTGCTTGCTGTAAAGTGTCCATTGATTTGATTGTAGCTTGTCATAATTGACTGTGCGTTTCCACGTTTTACAGCAGCCTCAAATGGTTTAAGATAAATTTCTCGCAATGCACGTTCTGAAACAATTGAATCGTGTTCGTGTCTTTGTGTTTCCTGGCTGTTCGCGGCGAAATGTTTTATTGTTGCAAACGGACCTTCTTTTGAAACGCCTTTTAAAATCGCAAGCGTCATTTCAGAAGTGAGTAGCGGATCTTCAGAAAAATATTCAAAGTTTCTTCCATTAAGTGGATTTCTGTGAATGTTTATTCCAGGTCCAAGAACTGTGTCAATCTGGTTTTGCTTTAATTCTTGTCCTTCAAATTCAAAAAGCTCTTGAACAAGAGGCGGATTCCAAGTGCAGGCCAGCAAAGTTCCGATTGGCATAAGAGAAGTTTCTTTGCCTGTGTCTAGTCTTATGCCTGATGGTCCGTCCGCGCATCCTGCAACAGGAATTCCGTAGTTGTAAAGAGATTCGCTTACGCCGCCAAAAACTGAAGCGATTCCCATTGTCGCTTTGCGGCTCATCATTCCTTCTCCGCGTACAAGAGTTGCAAGCTCTTCGTTGTTCAACTGGGCAACAAATTTTTCAAGCAGCTCAGGATTTTTCTTTACGTCTTGAAATTTTATTCCTTTGTTTCCCGTGAATGGAATTTCTTTTGGGAGATTTTCTTTTATGCGTTGTTCAAGGCTAAACGATTCAAGCGGAACATTTTCTTCTTGAATTGAATAATTTCCGTCCGGCTTTATTTGTGCAGGCTTGATTCTTGAAAAAGCTTTTCTTGGAGCAAGCGCCTGACAAAGTTTTTCCGTAGCGTAAGTTTTTTCAAGTGAAATACAATCGCTGCTTCCCAAAGGAATTTTCTTTGCGTTTTCAGAATCAGTTCCCATGAACACAAAATATTTTCCTTCTTCAAGAACAAACGAAAATTCAAATCCAGAAATTCCAGAGTCGTCATAAGAAGCAATTGATTCCAAATTAAATGAAAGCTCAAGCTCTTGCGAGTGGCCTGGTTTTAGCAAATTTGATTTTTTGAATGCGGCAAGAACTTTTGAGGGCTTTCCGAGTTTTCCCTGCGGAGCTTGAACATAAAGCTGGACAATTTCTTTTCCGCTGAATTTTTTTCCGATATTTTCCACGCGGACTTTTACGTTTATATTTTTTCCCTCCACAGAAGAAGAAACAAATTCAGTTTTAAATTCTGTGTAAGAAAGTCCGAATCCAAATGGAAACAAAATTTTTTCTTTTGCGAATGTTGAAAAATATCTGTAGCCGACATAAATATCTTCCATATAAAAAGATTCATTTTGTGTTGCGAAATTTTTTGTGGAAGGATAGTCGTCTATTGATTTTGCGATTGTATCTGTGAGTTTTCCGCATGGAACTGATTTTCCGCACAGAACATTTGCGCAGGCTCTTCCGGATTCTTGACCGCCTTGCCAAGCGTAGACTACGGATTTTATTTTTCCAGAAAATTCTTCATCGTCAATCCAAGCTGTGTCGATTATTCCGCATGAATTGAAAACAATTATTACGCTTTCAAATGCCGAGCAAATTTCCTTGATTACGTTTCGCTCTTCGTCAGTTAAAAGCCAGCAGCCTTTTTCTTTTGTAAAGTCTTTGTCTTCGCCGGCATTTCTTCCCACAACGAAAATCGCCTTTTTTGAAACTTTCGCGGCATTTTTTGCAAGCTCCGCAGAAACATAAAATTCCTTTTGAAAATAAGGCTCCATTGCCCATCCGCCACCGCCATTGTCAAACGGATTTTCCTTTATCCAGTTTCTGTAAATTTCTGCAAGCTCTTTGTTTGCCATTGGAATGTTGTCTGTTAAATTTGTGGAATAAGGTGAGCGAACAGAACCTCCAGAACCCATTCCGCATTTGTAAAAATCAAACTGGCATCTTCCAAAAATAGAGACAGTTTCATTTTCTGAAAGCGGAAGCGTATTTTCGTTGTTCCTAAGAAGTACGATTCCTTCCTGCGCGGCTTCAAGAATTTTTTCTGCAAATGTCATAAAATCCCCTGTAATAATTTTTAAGTAAAAATGTTAAAAAAAACAACACCTGTTTTTTATCAATATTAACATAGTCTGCTTTTTTTTCCTTAATTTTCTCGCAGATTTTTTTCTGGCAGCCCATTGCATCGATTGTGATTATCATTTCCCTTATATAAATCAGTTCCAAAAGCTCAGGAATTGCAGTGATTTCATTTGACTTTTCATCTGTCTTTACCTGCCCAAGAATGAGGGACAGTTCATCTGACCATGCACTTACAATGTGAATTCCCTTTGCTCCCGTGACCTTGTTTGAGCCGCACATCGTCTTTCCGTCGATGGCAACAATTGTTCTGTCCGGTTCAATTTTTACTTTCTCGTAAATTCCATGAGCCCACTTTATAAAAACTTTCTCGATTTTATCTGCGTTCACATTTCTGAAAACCCGGAGAATTGTGTCGGCACTTGGCGGACCGAACTCAAACCTCACCAGCCCCTTGATGGACTCTTCCGCTTCCTCCGCCCATTCAGCTATGTGCTCAATGTCCTTGATGCCGCTTAGCAGCCCGAACAAAACCAGCAGGAAAATATCTGCCAGTTCAAACTTCCTGCACCTTTTTACTCTAAAATCGTCTATTTCTTCCAGACTTTCTCTTAAAAGCATAATTCCACCCAAGGGGATTTTACCATTTTGTGCATTTTTAAATAGTAGTTAAGAGATTTAAAACAAAAAAAATTTTACATGCGTTTGCCCTGAAAATGCCCCCAAAAACATCTCTAAAAATATATTCATTCAAATCCTGGAAATTTTATTCCACATACATTATTCATATAACAAGCATATTCAAACATAGTTATTATTGTTAGTTTTTTTTTGTACTGCTTAAAAACATAAATTTCATAAAAAATGAATACTTGAAACTTCAAGCAAAATATAAAGATGTAGTACTACTGAAATTACAAAAAAGTATAAAGATTTAAAATTAAAAGAATTAAGATTGTCCTATGAATATCAAGAAAAACTACACAAGGAAAAAGAAGAGCAACGTCTGATTAGAGAACAAATGCGTGAAGAAGAAAAGCTTCAGAAAGAAATAGAAAGAAAACAAAAAGAAGCTGAAAATACAAAAATACCGACAAGTATTTAATTTGTATAATTCTAGTTTCGATTCTGTAAAGTCGCGGAACCGTAAATCAATAATAACAAGGCGAATGTAAACTTTTATATTTTACTGTCATTATCGGGCTTGCTCCGACTTTTTATCGCCAAACGGAAAATCCAGCAATCTGTAAAAAATCCGAATAGAAAGAAGAATTGATTTTTTCATTGTGCATCTCGTTTTAGTTGGATTTTATTAAAGTCAGAAGAAAACAGATATGCTTTTTCCGCATTGTTAGTTTTATATTTATTTTTTGTAAAATTTAAATCTTACTTGATACAGATTTATTATAAAAATATACTGTTTGTGAGGAATATTTTTTATGGAACAAAAACTCTTAGAAACTGACAGAAAATTATTTTATGTAAAGCTTCCTTTTCTGCTGCTTTTATCTTCGTTTTCACCATTCTTGCTGGCTCCAGTTTACTTATGCATTACTGGAATTACCACGATTGATGAATTTATCACTATCCTGCTTTCACCTTACACTATTCTTGCATACGTGATTGCGGTTTTGTGTCCGTTTGCTTTTTACAGGTTTCTTCGGAAAAATATAGAAACTTATGACGGAACAGATGAAGTCATTAGGAAAATAAATCTTATATTGAAATATTCCGGAAAAATAATTTTTGCAATAAATTTAGTTTTAGGAATTGCAATACCTTTTCTTGCCTGCTTTGTGATTCATTTAAAAGACACGCAGTTTGCAGCATTTGAAGGAAGTTCTCCGTATCTTTCAATCATTCTTATCTGCACAGGCTTTATGCTTCTCTACGGAATCAGCTTTTACACAGTTTTCAACAGCCGCTTCGAGCACTTCCTGCACTGGCTTCCATTTGACAAATCCGTTGTAACTTCATCAAACCGCGAGCGAATCATCTTGATGACGCTTGTAAATCTTTTGGGCTGCTTTCTAATTATTACGGCATCTTTTTTGGTTCCCAGTGTTGCATCCGACTCTTCGGTTTCTGGCGTTCTGAAAGTTATTTTCCCAGCAGCGGTATTCAGTTTTATTTCAGTCGGACTTACAACTTCAGTTACCGCTTACGACATAAAGAACAACCTTCAGCAGGAAAAAGCTATTTTGGGTGCGCTTGCTGAAAAAAACTATGCCATAAAACATGCGCAGGTTGTTACAAGAAACGACTTCGGAATCATCATAAACGACTTGAACAACGCATACAAAATCATAAGAACGATTTTTCAGGAAATCAGCAAGGACGTAAATTCCACGCTGTCTGTTTCATCTGAAGTTTCTGAGCACGTTGACCAGTCAATTTCAGAAATCGCAAACGTAAAGAGCATTTCAAATTCTGTAAAAAATGAAATGATAAATCAGGTTGCTTCTGTTGAAGAGACGAGCGCGACAGTTGAAGAAATCATCAAGCACATCCGCCATTTGAACGATGAAATTGAAAAGCAGACATCTGCAATTGACCAGTCGTCGGCCGCAATCGAGCAGATGGTTGCGAACGTAAACGGTGTAACTTCAAGCCTTAAGAAAAACAACGGCACAGTCCAGGAGCTTGAAAGCGCATCTGAAGCCGGAATGAAAAAAGTCCACATTGCAAGCGAGCTTTCCGAAGAAGTTCTGGAAAAATCAACCTTGCTTATGGACGCAAGCAAAGTAATTCAGGACATTGCAAGCCAGACAAACCTTCTTTCCATGAACGCGGCGATTGAAGCTGCCCATGCCGGTGAATTCGGAAAAGGATTCTCCGTTGTTGCGGACGAAATCAGAAAGCTTGCCGAGCAGTGCAATGAGCGCGCAAGGTCCATCGAAAACGATCTTCAAAGTCTTTCTGAATTAATCAACTCGGTTGCCACAAATGCAAGTGACGTTTCTGACCAGTTCAATAATATTTATTCTCTCATAAAGAGGGTTCAGAACGAGGAGCTTATAATTTCCAACGCAATGACAGAGCAGACTGAAGGCAACAAGCAGATTCTTGAAGGAATCAGCCGGTTGACAGAATCAACAACAACTGTAAAGGACGGCGCGGCGGAAATGCTGAAAGGCGGCGAGCAGATTTCAATTGAAATGAAAAACCTGAACAAAGTTACTTCAGAAACAAACACAAAAGTAAATTCGATTAACGAATCTGTTCAAAAAGTTACAGAAACTTTGGCTGACTCAAAAGAACACGTTCTGGAAAATTCCGCGAATGTAAAGTCATTAAGCGAAAAAATGTCGGACTTTAAATTTTAACTTTTGCTATTGACATCGCCTCCCTTTTCCGTGCATACTGCAAAAAGCAAAGGGGGAGTAGTTACTTCCTTAAGAATCAACAGCCGGCTCTTTGAGTCTGGTTCTTAGGCTTCGGCTTGACCGGAGAAACAAGACCTTTTGCCTGATTATCCTGTTTATTTCAGGGTGACCGGGCAAAGGGTCTTTTTTTTTGCGGCGGCGGATTTTACAGACGGAGGTTTTGAAATGGAACGGATTTTGGATTATTTTTTAAGCGGAATCGGGGCGATGACCTGGGAGAATTTTGCGATGATTGCGATAGGCGCGCTGCTGATTTTTCTTGCGGTCTACAAAAAGTACGAGCCGATGCTGCTCTTGCCGATTGGTTTTGGCGCGATTCTGGTGAATCTTCCGCTGGCGGTTGTCCTTGGAACGGCTGAGCATCCTGGCGCGCTTCAGATTCTTTTTGAGTGCGGAATTATGACGGAACTTTTTCCGCTGCTGATTTTTGTGGGCGTAGGTGCGATGATTGACTTTAAGCCGCTGCTTGAACGTCCGTGGCTTTTAGTTTTCGGGATTGTGGCGCATTTCGGGATTTTTATTGCGGCGGCGGTCGCATACTGGGGATTCGGCTTCAGCATAAACGAAGCGCTGAGTATCGGCGTTATTGGCGCGGCGGACGGTCCTACCGCGATTGTTGTGGCAAGCCGTTTCGCAAAAAATCTTTTGGGACAGATTACGGTTGTCGCCTATTCGTACATGAGCCTTGTTCCTATTATAATGCCTCCTGTAATCAAGCTTCTTACAACAAAAAAGGAGCGCACGACTAGAATTCAGGCGAAAAACAAGAACATTCCACATTGGGTGATGGTCGTTTTTCCGATAGCGGTTACGGTTGCGGTAAGCATTCTGATTCCGGACGCGGCGGCTTTAATCGGTTTTCTGATGTTCGGAAATTTAATCCGCGAGTGCGGTGTTCTTGAAAAACTTTCGTCGGCGGCGCAGAACGAACTTTCAAACATTGTGACTTTGCTTCTGGGAATCAGTGTAGGAGCGAGCATGACGGCGCAGAATTTCCTTAACGTTCAGACGCTCCTGATTATGCTTTTGGGGCTGATTGCATTTGCAGGCGACACAGTCTGCGGAATCCTGTTCGCGAAATTCCTGAACTTGTTCCGCAAAAAAGGAAACAAGCTGAATCCGATGATTGGTGCGTGCGGAATTTCTGCGTTTCCTATGGCAAGCCGCGTAGTGCAGAAACTTGCCCTTGAGGAAGACAACCAGAACTTTATCCTTATGCACGCGGTTAGCGCGAACGTTTCAGGGCAAATCGGGTCGCTTGTTATAGGCGGAATAATAATGGGATTTTTAGGCGGAATATAAAAACGATTATTTATTTTGAAAAGGACCGGAATTTCGTTCCCAGAAAACGCCGCCGCTGTAGCCCTGGATGGACTTGTCTGTTTCCGCGAGGGCAAGGCGCTTTTCCGCCCAAAGGCAATATTCTTCGTTCTGTTCGATTCCGCAGAAGCGCCGGCCGAGTTTTTTTGCCACAACGCTTGCAGTGCCGCTTCCCAAAAACGGATCAAACACGATGTCGCCGGGGCGCGAGCTTGCAAGAATCAGTTTTGCGTAAAGTTTTTCGGGCTTTTGCGTAGGATGGTCGGTGTTTTCTGGCATTGACCAGAACGGAACTGAAATATCGTCCCAAAAATTGGAAGGATACGTAAGCCGGAAGTTTCCCTCCGATTCCTCATCCCAGTCCTTCGGCTTTCCGTCAGCCTTGTACGGCGCAAGGACTTTCCGCTTCATCTTTACGGCTTCAACATCAAAATAATAGTCGGCAGGATTTTTCACAGCAAACCAGATGTCTTCCATTCCGTTCTTCCAGTTTGATTTTGCGCCGCGCCCTTTTTCACGCTGCCAGGTAATTCTGTTCAGAACTGTAAGTTCACTTTCAACAGCACGCTGAAGAGAGGAAGTGCATTTCCAGTCGCCACAAATATAAAGCGAGCCGTTGGATTTTAGTTTTTTGCACACCAGCGGAAACCAAGTCGCCAGATATTCGTCATAGCCTTCCTGCGAGCGCGAGGCGAACTTCATTCCGTTGAAATTCTTGGAAAGATTGTACGGCGGGTCAATGATAATCAGGTCGGCGAATCCGTCCGGTGTAAACTCAAGCATTTTCAGAATATCGCCATTCAGTGTGCGGTTCACGATGTCCGTTTCCGCAGAAATATTCGATTCGGTGAGCAGGCGGCTTTTCAAGCCTTCAACTTCCTCTGGTTCAAGCGTCAATGTCCTGTTGTTTGCCGCGCGTTCTTTTTTTTCCATCAGACTGTCCGTTTTTTTAGTTTTGAAACTTTCTTCTATAATATCATAAAAGATTTTTACCAGGAAAAAAAGTGTGTTTTAATTTTATGAAACTCGAAATTTGTGGTATATAACTTTAATTTCGAGTTTTTTGTAAAAAGAATAAAAGCGCAGGCAGATTTGCAATTTGTGAAGATTTTTGGCGATTGAATTAATTAAAGTGCGGAGCACCCGAATT
>OCKZ01000002.1_pt1 | contig 117132 bp, 106 predicted proteins | sample 1495951 | NCBI WGS metagenome assembly OCKZ01 (sample SAMN03418277, study PRJEB22391) | human gut metagenome | biome: human-gut; feature: organic feature; material: feces | host: Homo sapiens | place: Tanzania | collected 2013-01 | reverse complement strand
TTCTGTTATTTTTTTCAGTTCCTGGAACGGAATGGCTGCCGCCCCCGCAACGCCCCCGCTTGAATTCTGCGCAATTTCTATTCCTTCAAAAGAACTGGTTACCGCGGAATATTCATTTAAGACGCTGCGCCAGTATTTCGCCGCAAACGAAGAGTTAAAAAGCGCTCCGTTGTTCCGCGCAAAGAATATTCTGGAATGGCTGAAGAACACAAAGTATTGTTCCTCATGTTCACAAGAGCTGAAGTTTCACAGTAAACTTTCCGCGCTGGAATGTCCTTCCTGCAAAAAGATATATTTTCCGCGGATTGAACCCTGTGTAATAATCGCAATCCGCAACCCCGAAGGAAAAGTTCTTTTAGCCCGCCATGCAAACAGAAACACTTCAATGCATGCCTGCATCGCAGGTTTTTTGGAGGCAGGGGAATCCGCGGAGCAGGCCTGCCGCCGGGAAATATTTGAAGAAACCGGACTCAGGATAAAAAATCTGGTTTACCGCGGAAGCCAGAGCTGGCCGTTTCCAGACCAGCTTATGCTGGGCTTTACCGCCGAATACGAAAGCGGCGAGCTTAAGCTCCAGAAAGAAGAAATTTCCGACGCCGCCTGGTTCGACCCCGAAAACTGCCCCGACAGCCCGCCACCCGGCTCAATCGCATATAAGTTGATTCATAATCTTTTCTGACATTTATTGTATTTTTAACTGCCTATGGAATGTTTTGTAAGTTAAAGGTTATATAAAAACAAATAAAAAATCCCGCTGGAAACAAAAAATCTTTTGAACCAGCGGGATTTTTGCAAATTGTCAGTTTTTCAAGCTATTAAGCCTGGCCTGCTGAGCCGAATGCCTTGCAAAGGTCGATTACTTTTGCTGTAATTGCATCGAAGCCTGGTTTAAGGAGTTTGCGAGGATCGTATCCTTTTCCTTCCTTGTCTTTTCCGTCTTCAATGTATTTGCGTGTCGCAGCGGCAAATTCAAGCTGGAGCTCTGTGTTGATGTTTACTTTAGAAACTCCGTTTTCAACGGCTCTTTTTACCTGGTCAAAAGGAATTCCTGAGCCGCCATGAAGTACGAGCGGTTTTCCTGCTACCACGGCATTGATTTTTTCAAGCTGGCCAAAGTTCAAGCCTTTCCAGTTTGCTGGATAAACACCGTGGATGTTTCCGATTCCGCAGGCAAGGAAATCTACGCCAAGAGCGGCGATGTTCTTACATTCTTCTGGATCTGCAAGTTCACCGTTAGAAGCAACGCCATCCTCAACACCGCCGATTCCGCCGACTTCGCATTCAACAGACATTCCTTTTGCGTGCGCAAGCTCAATGATTTCCTTTGATTTTGCAACGTTTTCGTCAAAGCCAAAGTGTGAACCGTCGAACATTACAGAAGTGAATCCAGCTTCAATAACTTTTTTAGCACCTTCGTAAGTTCCGTGGTCAAGGTGAAGCGCTACAGGAACTGTGATTCCCATAGATTCGTAAAGATCTTTTACAAGATTTACAACAGTCTTGTAGCCGCCCATATATTTTGCCGCGCCTTCTGAAACCTGGATGATTGCAGGTGATTTTGCTTCCTGAATACCGGCAAGAATAGATTTTGTCCATTCAAGGTTATTTGTGTTGAATGCAGGAATTGCATAATGTCCGGCATGTGCCTTTTTTACCATTTCTACAGCAGAAACTAAAGCCATTTTATGACCTCCAAAAATATTTCGTTAATCGTATAACTCATGACCTTACACGATTTTTCGGAACTCCCGAAAGACTTCCGAATCAGACATATACTATCATAATTCAATATTATTGAAAATACTTAAAAATCGCTTGCAGTTTATTTGACAAATAGGAATACTGTAAATATAATTGTAATGACTTATCAAGAATTGATTTCTTAATTTTTGAAGAAGTAAAAATTGTAACCATTAAAGATATTTATTCCGATAATATTGAAGAAACATTCCATTTTCGGAATGTAATATGGTATAAGGAGTTTTACATGAAAAAGGGCTTTAGAGTCTTTGTAAATCTTGCACTGCTTTTTGCGCTTTGCATTCCGGCATTCAGTCAGCCAAACTCAAAAAGTGTTGAGACATTCCCTATTGATAACTTTGACACGGAAAAGGAGTGGTCTTGGACGGTAAATGCCAGCCGTTTTGTTGCTGAAGGATATCCAAAGTTTGGTTATTTCAACGGCATTCCTAATTCTTTGAAACCATTTCAGCCTGCTGATGTTGAGCCAAAGGTTTTTGGCATAAATGTGGCTTTCAACAGAAAAGGCGATAACTGGCTTGAAGTTATTCCAATGAAAGACGGAAAAACTTATGAACCGCCGTTTGTCGGAAATGTTGATCATCTTGATTTCTGGGTTTGGGGCGCAAATTATCTTTACTATCTTGAAGTTATGATTCGTGATGCGGAAGGCCGGGTTCATATTCTTCCTGCATGCAATACGCGTTTTAACGGCTGGAAAAACGTTATTGTAAAGATTCCGGGCTGGATTTCTCAGCATTCAAGGCTTCGTTCCGGTCCAAGAAATCTTTCTTTTGTCGGATTCAGAATCAGGTCGGACGCCGCTGAATACGTTGATGACTTTACGATTTATTTCGACAATATAAAGTATATGTCTAATTCCCTGTCATTCATTTATGATGGTTATGAATTGAAAGATCAGGATTTCAGCGGTGCTGAGACAGGTACAAACGCTGCTAATTCCGGCTCTTCATCAACTTCTTCTTCGGAGGCTAAATAATAATGAAAAAGTTTCTTTTGTCAGTTTTAGTTGCAGCCGCTGCGTGCGCGGTTTTTGCTCAGAATAGTCTTGTTGAAGAACCTAATCCGGAAACTGTAGGCAATGATTCTGCCATGCAGGCTTTGCGCGAAATTTCGCTTGATAAATTTGAACGCGACGGTTCATGGTTTGTTCATATGTCGCCTGATTACGGCGTTATTGCCGCGCGCAATTTTGAAGGTTCTCCTGCGATGAAAGAGCCTTTGAAGGGCGAGGAGGAAGTTGAGGACACACAGGTTCTTGGCGTTAAGGTTGAATTTTTCCGCCGCGGTGTGAATTCTTTCTATATCAATGCGCAGAGGCCGATTGCAATTGAAGGCGTTACAAAAACTGTTTCTGTATGGGTTTGCGGACGCAATCAGGGACACGATATGTTTCTTCTGGTTGAAGATTATTTTGGCCGCAACTACGAGCTTTACATGGGTAATCTTGGCTTTTCCGGCTGGAAAAAGCTTACTTGCGTAGTTCCTCCTAGTCCGGACAGTGAGCATGGAATCGTTCAGCGCAGCGCATACTATGGCAATAAGCCTGGTCTTCGCGTAATTGGTTTCCGCGTTGACTGCAACCCTATGCTTGCCCGCGGAACATATTACATGTATCTTGATGACCTTCGATGTGTAACAGATCTTTATGATTTGGAAAATCAGGACGTTGATGATATGTCTGATGCCTGGTAATTAAAAAAAACTGTTATGTACGGCAGCCTTCGGTTTTGAAGGCTGTCTTTTTTTTTGTTGTGATTCAGATTCTTGCGCCTGCTCTGTTATTTTTTGTATTTTTCTGGGATTTTATAAAATTTTGTGCGGCCCTCTGTTTTTGTCTGTTCAAAAATATTCATTCGCACAAAAAGCCATGCCATAAGATTTGCGTAGGCATAGGCGTTTTTTGGTCTTGCGCTGTCAGTTTTCAGCAGGGCGGAAATATCTTTTGCGCAGAACTCTTCGGAAAGCCCTTCGGGAAGTAACGCAAGGTAATCCTTTGCTTCTGAGAAAATTTTTGTTCCGGTTATTTCTTCCAGCTTTTTGTCTGCTTTCTGCCAGTTTTTTTTTAATCTTCTGCGTCCGTTTTCTGACTGTTCGGGATTTTCTGTTTCTGTCCTTAGTTCCGTGGTTTTTGTAAATACCGCTTTTAGCGTAAAATTTTCTTCAAGCAAAACCGGATATATTCCGGTAAGTTCCCTGAGCATTGTGTATTCGTTCTGTTTTTTGGGACTTTTGTGTTTTTTTAATAAAGTTCCGTCTTTTGAATGTGTTTCTATTGTTTTTGATTCGATTACCGGATGGATAACCGTGCATTTTCTTCCTTTTGAAAGCGCGTCCTGAATTTTCCTAAGGAGTTTTCCCAGGTTCTGAGTCTGAATCTCTATTACGTTTCCTTCTTTTGTGAGTATGTCGTAAATGTGTCCGTCTTTTTCAACTTCTGTTCTTGAGCCTTCTTCAAGCGCGTAAAGTTCCTTTAGAGTCCTGTGAAGGCTGCTTTCTTTGTAAGTGTTTATCATTTTTTGGTTCTTTTATTCTTACTATACGAATATGTGGAAAAATATACTTAAACTTAAAACTTTTTGCAATTATCGGCTGTTTTTTCAATTGACTTTATGAATTTGTTGATTAAAATGGTATTTAAGTGGGAAAAAGTAGTAAAAAGTGGAAGAAAATGGCATGAAACTTCTTACAGGTGAATATAGAAATACGCTTGATGAAAAAGGGCGGATTATGTTTCCTTCGAAATTGCGTGCCGGAATTTCTTCAAATGTCATGATTGTTACAAAGGCAATCGAACGGTGTTTGTGGCTTTTTACAACGGATGAATGGGAGAATATGTCTTCAAAGCTTATGGCGAACGCTTCTCCATTCAGTGAGCAAAACAGGATTATCATGCGGCGTTTTATCGCGCCTGCTCAAGAAATTGAGTTTGACAAATCCGGTCGTCTTTCTATCCCGCAGAGTTTAAGGGAGTATGCCTCTCTTTCAAAAGATTGTGTTTTTCTTGGCGAGCAGAAATTTATTGAGCTTTGGGATGCCCAGTCTTATGAAAAATATATGGCAGAAACTGAAGATAAACTTCTGGAAGCAAGCGAGCAGTTTAAGGACATAAGCTTCTAGATTTTTAATTTTTTTTTCGGGAGATAAAAGTGGAAATCGTTCATACTCCGGTTTTGTTAAAGCCTTGCCTTGAATATCTTAGTCCTGCAGGCGAGCCTTACGAAAAATCAGCTTGGATGGTTGACTCTACTTTGGGGGAAGGCGGACATTCAAATGCTTTTCTTTCAAATTTTCCTTCTTTAAATGTTATTGGCATTGATGCAGATTCTGTTATCCAGGCACGCGCCAAAGAAAGGCTTAAGCCATATGGAAACAGAATGCATTTTTATAATGGCTGGTTCAACGATTTTTATGCGTCGTATCCGGCTGAATTTCCGAAACCGGATTTAATCCTTTTTGACTTGGGAATTTCTGTGTTTCATTACGAGCGCAGCGGCCGCGGTTTTTCTTTCAGGTATGACGAGCCTCTTGATATGCGCCTTGATCCGGATTCTGAAAAAGAGTCGGCGGCGGATATTGTAAACGGCATGAACGAAGAGGAGCTCGCGAACCTTATTTATCTTTATGGTGAGGAAAAACTTAGCCGCAGGATTGCCCGTGCGGTTGTGGAAGCAAGGAATGGTGGCAAGATTGAATCTTCTAAGGTGCTTGCTGAAGTGATTTTTAATGCTGTGCCGGCGAATTACCGTTATGGGCAGATTCATCCGGCAACAAGAACTTTTCAGGCGTTAAGAATCGCAGTGAACAGCGAGCTTCGCCATATTCCTGATGCTTTGCACAATGCTTTCAATGCTCTGAATACCGGCGGAAAACTCGGTGTGATAACGTTCCATTCGCTGGAAGACCGCATTGTAAAGAATTATTTTAGAAATTTAGGTAAAAAATGCGTCTGTCCGCCGGAAGTTTCAACCTGCCGCTGCGGCGGACTTCCATGCGCGGAGATTCTTACCCGGAAGCCTGTCGGACCTGACGAAAATGAGATAAGGGAGAATTCTCCTTCCCGCAGCGCAAAGCTTCGTGTCGTAAGAAAACTTCGCGACGCGACAAAATATCATCTCTGGGGAGTGGAAGGTTACTGATGAATAGTTATATTAAAAGCGTTTTTTATAAAATCGGCGTATGCGCGCTTGCCGTTTCAGTTCCTCTGCTCCTGATTGCCTATGCGGCTCAGACCAGGAGATATGCGGAGCTTTCCCGCGAGATTGCCAGTCTTGAGCAGAAGCAGGAACGCCTTATTGAACAGAATAAAAAACTTGTAAGCGATATAAGCTTGCTTTCAAATACGGACAGAATTGAAAAAATTGCTTCTGAAGAGCTTGGAATGCACAAGGCGGAAACTGAAGATATTGTCCGCGTTGAGATGAATGCTTCAAGGAAATAGGAGAGTGCGGATGTCTTTGCTGAATTTGAATGAAATTTTGTCCTCTGTAAACGGAAAATTTGTCGGAAACAAGAATAATATGTCTAAATTCGGGTTTTCCTCAGTAACAACGGACAGCCGCGGTGTCTGCAAGGGAAGCCTGTTTGTTCCGCTTATCGGGCAGGTGCAGGATGGGCATAAATATATTCCTTCTGCAATTGAAAAAGGCGCTTCTGTGATTTTTGTTGCGGAAAAAGAATATAATTCAGATTCTGAAAAATACAATTCCATTTCTGAAAAGAATGAAAATGTTTCATTTATTGTGGTGCGTGATACCTTAAAGGCGCTTCAGGATGCCGCCGCCGCTTACGTTGAAAAATTTCCTTCACTTATAAAAGTCGGAATTACAGGTTCAAGCGGAAAGACCACAACAAAAGAGATGGTTGTTTCTGTTTTAAAGCAAAAATACAATGTTGTGTACACGCAGGGAAATTTTAATTCTGAGACCGGACTTCCTCTTTCAGTTTTTAACATACGCCCTGAGCATGAAGTCGGAGTTTTTGAGCTTGGAATGAACCGCAGGGATGAGATTGGCGAAATTGCCGCTGTTCTTAAGCCAAAATACGCTCTGATTACAAATATTGGAACTGCCCACATTGGAATTCTGGGCAGCCGAAAAAATATTGCGGTTGAAAAACGTAAAATTTTCAAATATCTTCCGCAGGATGGAGTTGCGTTTATTCCGGCGGAAGATGATTTTTCTGAATTCCTTGCTGAAAATGTGCGCTCATCCGTTGCTTATTACGGAGATTCTGTTCCTGAGCAGGAATCCGGCGCAAGGTATCTCTCTGATTTGGGGCTTGATGGAACTGAATTTTCGCTGGACGGAATAAAAATCCACCTTAAAAATCCGGGAATCTACAATTACAGAAATGCGCTTGGAGCATGCGCGGTTGGAAAAATTCTTGGACTTTCTGCCGGACAGATTAAAAAAGGGCTTGAAAATGTGGATTCAGTAAACGGAAGAATGGAAACGCTCAGCCTTAAGCTTAAAAACGGCGCGGACATCACCTTGATAAAGGACTGTTATAATGCGAATCCTGAGTCAATGTGCAATGTGCTGGATTTTTGTTCCTCGCTAAAAAATGCAGGCGGCAGAATTTATGTTCTTGGCGATATGCTTGAGCTTGGCGAAAAATCTTGTTCTGAGCATGAAAGGATTGCGCTAAAAGCGGAAGAATCGTCTCCTAAGCTGGTTCTGCTCGTGGGCAGCGAAATGCGCCATGGATTTGAGGCCATTCAAAAAAAAGGTTTTAATAATGCGGAATATATCGCGGCTTACGACAATGATGCGATTGCGGCGGCGGGAAAGAAAATTCTTATGGCTGCCGGGGATGGGGATGTAGTCCTTGTAAAGGCGAGCCGGGGAATTGCCCTTGAACGCATCGTTTCTGTTATAGACGGAGAGGAAAAATAATGGGAAACTACAAATTTAGCATAGATAAGACTGCGGACAGCTATAACAAAAGCGATTCCGGCTTTCTTGCTGCGGTTATTTTTATTCTTGGTCTGGGGCTTTTTACCTTGTATTTTTGTTCCCAGTCGGCAGGATTAAGATTTTTTCACGATTCATTTTATTTTGTGCGCCGCCAGCTTATCTGTGTTATTGCCGGCATTGCAGGTTTTCTTATTATTTCGCTTGTTCCGATGGAAAAAATAAGAAAGGCGATACCTGTCATTCTGTTCATTACGATTGTCCTGTGTATATGCACATACATCAAGCCTATTTCTGTTGAGCGCAACGGCGCCAGGCGCTGGCTGAAGCTTCCTTTCGGCGGTTTTACTCTTCAGACTTCAGAAGTTGTAAAGTTTACGCTGGTGATTTTTCTTGCAAATTTTTTTGATAAGTATTCACAAAAAACGGATGACGAGGAAAAAACTGTTCTTGGCGCAGTTGGCGTAATGCTTCTTCTTGTAGGATTTGTGCTTACGCAGAAAGACTTTTCTACCTCGGTATTCCTTTATGTTTTTGCCTGCGGAATGTTCTGGTGCTGCCGCGCAAAAGTACGCTGGTTCTGGTTTGTTTCTTTTCTTATGGCGCTTCTTTTTGTGTTTTATGTAGTGAACAATTCTTTTCGTCTGGACAGAATCATTGCATTCTTAAATCCTACGGAAGACATATCAAATACAAACTATCAGGCTATGAGTTCAAAGCGCGCGATAAGCGCAGGCGGCTTTTGGGGCGCGGGGATAGGTTCAAGCCTTGTTCAGAGCAATAAAATTCCAGAAGTGCAGACTGACTACATTTTCGCTTCATGGAGCGAGGCGATGGGGCTGCTTGGCGTTACAGGATACTTTTTGGCTCTTGCATTTTTTGCGTTCAGGGGACTAAAAATTGCCTTTGAATGTAAAAACCGTTTTGCATCTTATGCGTCGTTCGGTTTTGTTTCAATGATTGTGTTTCAGTCTTTGATGAATATCGCCGTTGTGTGCGGAGCCTTGCCTTCCACAGGAATTCCTCTTCCGTTTTTTTCTTCGGGAGGTTCTTCCGTTATAATAACCCTGTGCATGTGCGGATTTGTTGTTAATGCTTCACGCTACAATTCCGAAAATAAATATGTAAAGGTTATGAACGAAAGCTTTGTAAAGGTTGATTCAATAAGCGGAGTAGATGTGTATGAGTGACATTAGCATTTTGTTTGATTCAGAAACTGATGAAAATGAATTCGGCGGTTTTTCGGACGGAACTTTTAAAGTTAATTCAAAAAAGCCGGAAGATAAAACAGTCAAGGCTATAAAAGTTATTATGGCAATTCTTATTGTTTTCGGAATCCTGGAATTTGGTTTCTATAATTTTATACGTCCGTGTCTTAACTATCCTAAAGTTTCTGTTGACGGCAACTTGAACTACACTTCTTCAGAGATTGTGGAAATGCTTCGTCCTATGAACGCAAGGAACTGGTTCGGCTTTAGCGTTGAATCTGCGGCTTCTATAATTTCTTCTGCAAGCGGAATAGATTCTGTTTCCGTCCGCAAGGTTTTTCCGGACAAGATTTATATAGAGGTTTTTGAGCGCCAGCCGGTTGCAATGACTTTTATCAATCAGAATGGAAGAAGCCTTGCCGTGCAGATAGACAAGACTGGAGTCCTTTTTCCGGAACATTCGCTTGATTCAATTGATGTTTCCACTGTTCCGATTATTTCAGGGCTTCCTGTGGAGCATCTTACGGAAGGAATGAGGATTCCGCAGAAATACAGAACTCTGATTGAGCAGATTTCGGCAATCCGCCAGATGGGACAAAAATATTTTGCCGCGATTTCTGAAATATGCGTAATTCCTAAAGAATACGGAAATTACGAGCTTATGCTTATTCCCGAAGGCTCGAAAATCAAAGTTCTTACCGACCGAACATTGAATGAAGACGCGTTAAAGTATATGATGGTGGTATTGGACGTTGTTAATTCCATAGATTCAAATGTTTCTGAAGTTGATTTAAGATATGGTGCCGTTTCATACAGAAAACGTTGACGGACGGGTGGGTTATAGCAGATGATAGTCGGTCTTGATATTGGAACCAGCAGCATAAGGGTTGCAATCGGTGAAATAGATGAAGAAACTAAAAAACTCAAAATAGCAGGAACTTCCTGTGAAAAATCCGCAGGTTTACGGAACGGAAACATTGTAAATATTGAGGCTGCTTCCGGAGCAATCCGCAATGCGATTGAAGAGGCTGAACAGAATGCCGGCGTTGACGTAAATTCTTGTTTTACGGCTATTGGCGGCGAGCAGATTGAAGGAATCAATTCAACCGGAAAAGTCGCGGTTTCAACAAAAGGAAAATCATCCCGGGAAATCTCGCAGGATGATATTCAGCGCGTCCGGGATTGCGCCCAGGCTGTCCAGATTTCTTTAGACCGCGAGATGCTTCATGTAATCACGCAGGATTATACGGTTGACCATGTAAGCGGAATAAAAGATCCCATGCACCGGCTCGGGGTTTGCCTGGAATCTTCTGTTCATATTGTTACAGCTTCAAAAACTACCATTCAGAACATACAGAAATGTATTAACCGGGCCGGATACGAAATGGATGGAGTTATTTTAAAGACGCTTGCCGCCGCGCAGACTGTAGCCACGGAAGACGAGATGGAGCTTGGTTCTATCCTGATTGACCTTGGCGCCGGTACAACTGATTTTTTTGTCCTTGTGAATGGCGCGCCTGTATGCACGGCTTCAATCCCTGTAGGCGGAAACCTTGTAACGAACGACATTGCGATTGTTGAGGGAATAAACGTTGCCGAGGCGGAACGGATTAAGCTGGAGGCCGGCTGCTGCTGGGCGGAAAATGTTGATCCTTCGGGAACTGTTATAATAAACGGAATCGGCGGACAGCCGCCGCGCGAGGTGAAGCAGTCTGAAATCTGCGACATAATTTCCGCGCGCATACGTGAAATCTTTAACATGGTTCTGAACAAGATAATTGATATGACCAGCGTAGTTCAGCTTAGCGGAAACATCATACTTACTGGCGGCGGCGCAAATCTTGATGGAATCATAGAAATCGCGCAGGAAGTTTTTGAAACTTCTGCTGTAAGAATCGGATTTCCTGAAAAGCTGGGTGGAATTGAAGAGGATTACGACGGACCAGAATGGGCTACCGTAATCGGTCTTGTAAAATTCTGCAACGAGCAGCTTTCTCAGTATCCGGATAAAAAGACAAAGAAAATGCTTAGGCTTAATAAAGAAAAAAATAAATCGGAAAATAAATTTATAAAAATGCTAAAATCTTTATTCTGAAAGTGGGGTCGGGAGGAATTATGATGGAAGTGGAAGTTGTTAATGGTGAAGGTTCTGATTTATCAGATGTTTCTCCAACTATAATCAAGGTTATTGGTTGTGGCGGAGGCGGTTCAAATGCCGTAAACCGCATGATTGAGGCAAACATAAAGGGTGTTGAATTCATTGCCTTGAACACTGATAAGCAGGCTCTGGGGCGTTCAAAAGCCGCTTCCAGGCTTGCAATCGGACAGAAGCTTACACAGGGACTTGGCGCCGGCGGCGATCCTGAAATCGGGGAAAAAGCCGCGCAGGAAGACAAGGAAAAAATCTCTAATATTTTAAAGGGCGCTAACATGGTTTTTGTCACTGCCGGAATGGGCGGAGGAACAGGAACCGGTTCAGCTCCGATTGTCGCTTCGATTGCAAAGGAAATGGGCGCTCTGACGATTGGTGTCGTTACCACGCCTTTTGCGCGCGAAGGAAAGCAGCGAATGCAGCTTGCCATGGAAGGAATTAAACGCCTTCGGGAATCTGTTGACTCAGTGATTGTTATTCCTAACGAAAAAATCGTGAAAGTTTTTGGTGAAAACATTTCTTATATTGAACAGTACCGGCTTGCGGACGACATTCTTCGCCAGGGAATAGAGGGAATGTCGCGCATAATCACGGATTACAGTTATCCAAATATTGACTTTGCGGACGTTCGCGCTGCGATGCAAGGCCAGGGAGCCGCTATTTTTGGAATAGGCGAGGCGTCTGGTGAAAACCGCGCGGTAGAAGCGGCTTCAAAGGCGATAAATAATCCTTTGCTGGAAGATTTCAGTTTTGACGGAGCAAAGCATTTTGTTATTCAGGTAAGGGCTTCAAGCAATTTCAGCCAGAAAGAGCTTGACGAGATTTCAAATATCGTGTGCGCTTCTGCATGCCCGAGCTACAGTCTGAAGGACGGAATTGTCCCGGATGACGACATGGGCGACGCAATCAGCGTTACGGTAATTGCCACAGGCTTCAACAATTCAGCAGTTCCAGGACCTGAGCCGGAAGAAGTTGCCGAACCACACGAGGAGACTCCGCCTGTTGATTCCAATATAGTTTCTTCCGATGAATTCGCAAGTCTTTTGGGTGGAAATCCTGTTCCTTCCGCATATCCTGATTCGCCAAATCTTTTTGAGTCTTATGAGGAAGAAAACAGCGATGCTGAAAAATCTGTTCCGGCAAGCGCTGTGGGAACTTTTAAGACGGTTGTACGGCCTGGCGAACAGCACACCGCTGCTAAGTCAGATGATCTTTCTGTTCCTGCTTACCTGCGAAACAGGACAATAAACCTTAAACGAAAGTAATTTGGATTCTTCTGAAAAAAAACTGCAGGGCTTTTTGGCAAGGTTCTATACGGATTTGCTTCTGGTGGAACGCTTGTCAAAGGAGTCTGCGGAAACTTACCGCTATGAGGCTGAAATCTTTCTGCACTGGCTTCAGCAGAACAGAATAAAACTTTCGGATGTCACCGTGCAGAATATTGTTTATTTTCTTGCGTGGCGAAAAACTACAAATCATGCTCCTCTTACTCTTTCCAAGGATATTTCTTCCTTGCGTTCTTTCGGCAGTTATGTTGAAAGAATGGGAATCTGGCCGGAAAACTACGCGCTTCTGATTGAACGTCCAAAGGCTTCCCATTCGTTGCCTCGCGTTCTTTCCGTTCAGCAGGTTGAGAAAATTCTTTCTGCGATAGATGATTCAAATCCTGTAGGAAAGAGGGACAGCGCCCTGTTTGAGCTTATATATTCATGCGGCCTCAGGGTAAGCGAAGCCTGCGGTCTGCTTATGGAAAACCTTCATCTTAAGGAGCATCTTATTCTGGTCCACGGAAAAGGTGACAAGGAAAGAATTGTTCCTTTTGGAGAAACCGCAAAGGATAAGCTTGAAAAATATCTTTTTGAAGCCCGTCCTGCCCTTGTGGGAAATAAGATTGTCTCAGAAGTTTTTGTGAATTACCGCGGTGAGCCGATTTCAAGAAAAGGCGTATGGAAAAAATTCAAGGAGCTTAATATTCTTGCCGGAATAGATGCGAAGGTTCACACATTAAGACATTCTTTTGCAACCCATCTTCTTGCCGGCGGAGCAGACCTGCGTTCCGTCCAGGAGCTTCTGGGGCACTCCGACCTTGCTACTACACAAATATATACACATGTTGACGATAAGGAACTTTCGTCATATCATCAGAAGTACTTTCCCGGTCATCATAAAGAATCTACGGAGGAAAAATGAAAAGAAACGTAATTTTCTTGCTGTCCTGTTCTGTTCTGGCATTTTCAGTGTTTTTTTCAGGCTGTAATTATTCAAACAAGGCTTTGCTCCAGAAAAGGCTTCAGAATATTGAAAAGTATTCCGGAAACCCCGGTAACATTGAAGAAATCAAAAAAGGCATTGAAAAATATGACGCCGAAGCCAGGGAGCTTGCTGAAAAAAACGCAAAAATCGGAATCTGGTACAAAATTCTTGGAACGCGCTATCTTGATAAAAAAATGTATGGCAAGGCGCTGGAAAGTTTTCAGAAAGCCATTGAATTTTATCCTGAAAACCCGAACCTTTATTATTACGTCGGAGTTTCGGCGGCTTTTGTAAGTCATTCCGCCCTTGATTTTAACGGTTCCGGAAGAAATGATGCAAAAATGAACTATCTGAGGCTTTCTGAAAGCGCTTTTAAGCAGGCCTTGAATATTGACGGACGCTATGCAAAGGCTCTTTATTCGCTGGGTGTTCTTTATGTCTATGACCTTGACGATGGCGGGCAGGCTGTAAAATATCTTGAGCGCTACGTTGAAATAGAAAAGCGTGATACGGACGGAATGCAGGTTCTTGCGAGCGCCTATTACATGACTTCGCAGTTTGAGAAGGCGGCTGAAATGTATGATAAAATCATTTCAATTACAAAATCTGCCGAACGAAAAGCGGATGCCGAATCTAAAAAAAAGGTGATGCTGGACGCAATCTATGGAAATTAATAAAAATGGACAAACCTCTGCCCGTTCCGAGCCGGTATGTTCTTTGCGCGAAAAGCAGCTTTTATTGATTTCTCTGGCAAGAATCACCTTTCTTTCTCTGGCGGAAAAACTAATTTTATTGAAAAAACTTGACAGTTCCGACGACCTTGCATTACTGTCTTTAACAGACCTTTCTGAAATTTGCAGAAGGCCTCTGGAAAAGGCGGTTTGGAACGGTGAAGAAAACCTTCGGATGGCAAAGAGGGAAGAAGCCGTTGTCCGGGCTAAGAATATTCAGATTGTACCTTATGCGGCTTCTGAATATCCGGCGCTGCTTAGGGAATGTGTAAATGCTCCGTTTGCATTGTTCTGCATGGGAGACATTTCGTGCCTTTCCGGCAAAACCGTTTCTGTTGTGGGAACAAGAAGAATTGCGCCGGAAGCAAGAAAGGCGGCGGTTCAGTTTGCCTATGACGCCGTTTCTGACGGTGTTACTGTTGTAAGCGGTCTTGCCTACGGAGTTGATTCCGCGGCGCATTCCGGCGCCGTGAAGGCTTGCCTTGATGCGGCGGATTCTTCATCGTACGGAAAGACCTGCGCGGTTCTTCCATGCGGCATTGATACGATTGTTCCTTATGCGAACAGAAAACTTGCCGAAAATATTTTAAGGTCGGGTGGAGCTATTGTCAGTGAATATGTTCCGGGCATTCCTGCCGAACGGTGGCGTTTTGTCCAGAGAAACAGAATTATTGCCGCTCTGTCGCCTGCGACATTAGTTGTTCAGGCTCCGTGCGGAAGCGGCTCCCTTATTACTGCGGATTTTGCGCTGGAATGCGGGCGGGATGTTCTGTTTCATAAGGCGGCGTTTTCGGAAAATGCCTGTTCTGTAAGAAACCTGGTCGAATCTGAGCTTCAGGCAAAGTTTGCCATGGGAAAGGCAGGCAGGAAAAAACTTGAAAATACTCCTGAAAAATATCTTGAGGCAGGCGCGCCTGTGATAGAAAATTATCAGGATTTCTGCAAATGCATGACAGAAATGCCGGGTATGCGCAGGTATATAAATGAAAAAAATATGCAGCTTGAACTGATTTAGTTCCGCGCAAAAACATCATTATGAGGATTTTATGGCTGAAAAAAAATCTACATCAAAAAAATCTAAAGCAAACAAAAAACAGACTCTTGTTATTGTGGAGTCTCCGGCTAAGGCTCATACAATAGAAAAATATCTTGGTTCCGGTTATACGGTCAAGGCGTCTATGGGTCATCTTATTGATTTGCCTAAGTCGCGCCTTGCGATTGATGTGGAGCATGGTTTTCAGCCTGAATATATTACTGTCCGCGGAAGGGCAAAACTTTTAAAGGAGCTTCAGAGGGATGCAAAAAAATCAGACGAAGTTCTGCTTGCATCCGATAACGACCGCGAAGGAGAAGCGATCGCATGGCACCTGAACAACGCCCTTAAGGACAAGACTGACGCAAAAATCAGCAGGATTGTCTTTAACGAAATTACTCCTGGAGCAATAACAGAGGCGGTTCAGAACCCTGGCGAGATTGTCGAGTCAAAGGTGAATGCCCAGAAAGCCAGGCGGGTTCTTGACCGTCTTGTGGGTTACAATCTGAGTCCTATTCTTTGGGCAAAGGTAAAGAACGGACTTTCTGCAGGACGCGTGCAGTCTGTCGCTCTAAGGCTTATCTGCGAGCGCGAAAAAGAAGTTGAAGATTTTATTCCGGAAGAATATTGGACTCTGGATGCGGATTTTGTAAAAGGAAAGACAAAATTTACTGCGCGCCTTGTAAAGTACAAGGGTGAAAATCCTGAGCTTAAAAACGAAAATGCCGTAAATGATATTATTGCGGAAATTCAAAATTCTGAATGCAAGGTTGAAAATATAAAGCAGTCGGAAAAAACTGTGCGTCCTAAAGCTCCGTTCACTACTTCCAAAATGCAGCAGGAAGCGGCGAACCGCCTTGGGTTTACTTCTAAAAAGACAATGCAGATTGCGCAGCAGCTTTACGAAGGTATAAATATCGGGCAGAACCGCGTTGGTCTTATAACTTATATGCGAACGGATTCCGTGCGTATTTCCCAGACGGCTCTTGATGATGTGCGCGGCTGGCTCGCAAAGAACTTTGCCGATGAGCTTCCTGAAGAGCCGATTCACTATGCGGTTGGAAAAAGCGCCCAGGATGCCCACGAAGGTATCCGTCCTACTTATGTTGAATACACGCCTGATTCGGTAAAGGATTATCTTACGCGCGACCAGCTAAGGCTTTATACGATAATCTGGGAGCGTTTTGTTTCAAGCCAGATGAAAAATGCGAAGACAACTACTACATCCGCTGAAATTTCGGCCGGAGACGCCTTGTTCCGCGTAAGCGCATCCAGAATTACGGAAAAAGGTTTTTACAATGTAATAAAGCTTCTTTCTTCAAAAGAGGAAAAAACTGGAACTCTTCCGGCCTTGAAAGTTGGCGAGGTCTTGAAATCCGATAAATTTTATCCGGAGCAGCATTTTACTCAGGGACCGGCCCGCTATACGGATGCTTCGATTGTCCGCACGCTTGAGGAAAAAGGAATAGGACGCCCTTCAACGTATGCTCCGATAATTTCCGTTCTTCTTGACCGGTATTACGTTACCCGCTCTAACAAGCAGCTTGTCCCGACTCAGCTTGGCCGCATTATTTGCAGGATTCTTGTGGAGTCTTTCCCGGATGTTATAAACGAGCATTTTACGGCGGAGGTTGAAACAAACCTTGACAAAGTTGAGGAAGATAAGCTTGTCTGGAACAATATGATTGCTGATTTTTTTGATCCGTTCAGAAAACGCGTTGACGAGGTTATGCAGTCAGTTCAGAGCATAAAGGGAAGCCTTGACGAGCCTACGGACAAGATATGCGAAAAATGCGGAAAGCCGATGGTGAAAAAACTCGGCCGTTTCGGATATTTTCTTGCCTGCTCAGGATTCCCGGAATGTCACAATACAAAATCTATTCCGCTTGCAAAATGCCCTGTGCCGGGATGCAACGGCGAAATTGTCGCCAGAAAAACAAAAGGCCGCGGAAAAGAATTCTACGGATGCACAAATTATCCGGCCTGCAGTTTTATAAGTCATTTTAAACCGATTGACCAGTATTGTCCTAAGTGCGGATGGTTTCTGGTTGAAAAGTTTGACAAAAAGAACGGCTCTTATAAATCTTGCATAAATCCTGACTGCGACTATCTGCATTCAGCAGGTGAAGAAGATGAGTAAAAGTCTTTCTCTGAAGCAGGCTGGCGAAGAATTTTTTATTTATCTTTCTTCTGTCCGCGAGCTTTCAGAAAATTCGATTATTGCCTACAAAAATGATTTTTCTCACCTTGAAAAAGCGCTTGGCGGCGACTGCCCGGTGGATGATATTACCACAGAGGATTTGCGCCTTTGCATCGCGCGTCTTTCGCAACAGAAGATGGCGGCTTCCAGCATAAACAGATTTATTGCGGCGGTCAGAACTTTTTTTGCCTATTGCCGAAAATTTGATTATATTAAAATAAATCCATCTGTAAAGCTGGCTTCGGTAAAGCTTCCTAAATATATGCCGCGGTTTCTTACAAGCCCGGAAATAGATGAGCTTTGCGAGCAGCCTGAAAAAAAAGAACTTCTCTGGGCAAACCGGGACAGGGCTCTTTTTGAGATGATGTATTCTTCCGGCTGCCGTGTAAGCGAGATTGTCGGGCTGAAATTTTCTGACATGTCGGAAGATTTTGGTTCTGCTGTTGTTACTGGAAAAGGCCGCAAGGATAGGATTGTTTATTTTGAGCGTGATGCAAAAATTGCGCTTAAAAATTATATAAGGGATCGCGAGCAGCTGTTCCGCGGACTGAACAAAAAGGATGACGTAAAGGAAATATTCGTAAACCAGAAAGGAACTCCGCTTACGGCGCATGGCGTGCGCTGGATTCTTTCCCGGTATACGGGCATGGAAGGAACGAACCATCATGTCTCGCCGCATGCCCTTCGCCATACTTTTGCCACGGCAATGCTTATGCACGGCGCGGATGTCAGGATTGTTCAGGAACTCTTAGGACATTCAAGCGTTTCTACAACGCAGCGCTATACGCATATAACAACAGAAAAACTTATAGATGTCTATAATAAAGCTCATCCGCATTCATAGATTTGGAGATTTATATGAAGAATAAAATCAGAAGCACTACGGTTATCGCCGTAAAAAAAGACGGTCATGTCGCCATGGCAGGGGACGGTCAGGTTACATCCGGAAATACAGTTATGAAAGGAAACGCCCACAAAGTCCGCCGCATTTACGATGGAAAAATTCTTACAGGATTTGCAGGAAGCGTCGCGGACGCGTTTACTCTGTTCGACCTTTTTGAAACAAAAATAAAGGAATTTAATGGCGATTTGACCCGCGCCGCAGTTGAGCTCGCAAAAATGTGGCGCACGGAAAAATCTCTCCAGAAGCTGGAAGCCCTTCTTCTTGTTGCGGATAAGAATAAAATTCTTCTTATAAGCGGAGACGGAAATGTCATTGAGCCGGAAAACGATGTTCTTGCTATCGGCTCCGGCGGAAACTACGCGTATTCCGCGGCGCTGGCATATCTTGAAAGCTCAAGTTATTCGGCCCGCGAAATTGCTGAAAAATCATTAAAAATTGCAGGTGATATATGTATCTATACTAACGGCAATATCACTGTGGAGGAACTTTAATCTTATGGAAAAAAATATTGACTTGACACCTAAGCAGATTGTAGAAAAACTTGATCAATATATAATCGGTCAGGATAAAGCGAAGCGTGCCGTTGCTGTTGCCCTTAGAAACAGAACCCGTCGCCTTAAGCTTGACGAGTCTATACGTGATGAGGTCGCTCCTAAGAATATACTGATGATCGGGCCTACCGGTTGTGGAAAAACCGAGATTGCGCGCCGTCTTGCGAAGCTTTGCAACGCTCCGTTCCTTAAAGTTGAAGCCACTAAGTACACCGAGGTAGGATATGTCGGCCGCGACGTGGAATCTATGGTGCGGGATCTTATGGCTGTCGGCGTAAACGATGTAAAGGCTGAGATGGAAGATGAGCTGAAGGAAAAGTCGGTTTCTGTTGTTGAAGAAAAACTCCTTGACCTTCTTTTGCCTGGAACTGGAAAAAAACAGCCTGCCGCTGAAAATACGGCGGAGCTTCCTGCTGAAAATGCTGATTCAACACGCGAAAAATTCCGTCAGATGCTTAGGGAAGGAAAACTGGAGGACCGCGAGGTTGAAGTTACTGTAAGCCGTCAGACAGGAGTTTCCGGAATGGAAATAATTGCGGGCGGTTCGCTTGATGACCTTCAGAGCAGCATGCAGAACCTTGCCGGAATGCTTCAGGGCGGACGCCGCAAGAAGCGGACTGTTTCCGTAAAGGAAGCGCGGAAGATTCTTACGCAGGAGACTCTTGACGGCATGGTCGACAACGACAAGGTTATCGACAGGGCCAAGGAGCGGGTTGAAAACAGCGGAATTATTTTTATAGACGAAATTGATAAAATCGCAGTTCACGGCGAAAGCCACGGACAGGATGTAAGCCGCGAAGGCGTTCAGCGCGATATTCTTCCGATTGTTGAAGGAAGCAATGTCAGCACGAAATTCGGCGTAATCAATACTACGCATATTCTGTTTATTGCGGCGGGCGCGTTCAGCGTGGCTTCTCCAAGCGATTTGATTCCTGAGCTGCAGGGACGTTTTCCGCTCCGCGTTGAGCTTGAAAGCCTTACGAAGGAAGATTTTAAGAAAATTCTTAAAGAACCTAAGAACAGCCTTATAATGCAGTACAAGTCATTGCTTGCAACGGAAGATGTTGTTCTTGAGATTACAGAGGACGCGATTGAATGTATGAGCGCAATCGCAGAGGATGTCAACAACAAGGCTGAGAATATAGGAGCGCGGCGTCTTCATACAGTTATGGAAAAAGTTCTTGATGAAATCAATTTTTCTGCCGATGAACATTCCGGAGAGACCTTCAAAATTGATGCGGAATACGTCAATTCAAAGCTGAAGGACATCGCCCGCGATCAGGATTTATCAAGATATATCCTGTAAAATTGTAAAAAAAACTAAACATATTGTTTGTCTTTCCGAAAATTTTATATAGGAAGGACAAGGAATATGAATACTTTTACAAGAAATGTCGATTTGCTTCAGCGCACAATGGATGCAGTATCGCTTCGCTATCAGGTGAGCGCAAACAATCTTGCCAACAGTGAAGTTCCTGGTTTTAAACGTTCAACAGTAAATTTTGAAAGCGAGCTGAAGCGCGCCTTTGAGTCGGAAGAAAAGGCAAAAGACGGTTTTCAGTTCACACGCACAGATTCTCGTCATATTTCTTTTAATACTCCGTATGATTACAGAGATGTAGAGCCGCGCAGGGTTCTTGATTATACTACAACGGCAAAGGCAAACGGAAATAACGTTGATGCCGAAACAGAAGCGAATAACATCCTTCAGATTCAGATGCAGTACAGGCTTCTTTCCCAGCTTACAAATTTTGAATTTTCACAGATTAATTCCGTTATGAAAAAATAATTCTATAGGAGCTTGATATGGGACTTTTTACATCAATAAATATCGCGTCGACAGGAATGTCCGCTGAAAGACTTAGAACAGATGTTATTTCAAACAATATAGCCAACGCATCTACAACAAGAACCCAGGAAGGCGGCGCATTCAAACGTTCCCGCGTGGTTTTTGAGCCTGTAAGCGCAGGGCGTCCGCAGTTTCGGACTCCGTTTACTCCTTCTGACCTTGATAACGGTCCTGGAAAAGGCGTAAAGGTTCTTGAAATTGTAAAAGATACTTCTGAAGGCCGTCTTGTTTACGATCCGGAGCATCCACATGCGATAAAATCAGGACCGAACGCAGGCTATGTTGAATATCCGAACGTAAACATTGTGAATGAAATGGTTGACCTTATTTCTGCAAGCCGCGCTTACGAGGCGAATTCAACGGTTGTAGAGGGCGCGAAAAGTATGTTCTCTGCGGCTCTGGAAATAGGTTCCCGCTGATTTTAATTGAATGATGCGCTCTATTTATGGGCAATCCTCAATTGACAGTATCCCCAAGTCGATGTAAAATTTTACTCGGGTGAGGAAATATGAAGATACCAGAGTTAAATTCATTTCAGTTGAACAGAACGGAAACCGGGCACGCCGCGAAGGCTTCTTTCGGGCTTTCGCAGGAAAATTACGCAAGAACCGAAGTTTCAAAAAATTCAGCCTCGTTCGGAGATTATCTGCTTCAGGCTTTTCAGGCTATGAACGACCAGCAGATTGAGGCGGGCGATATGCAGAAAAAGGTTATCACGGACCCGGATTCTGTTGACCTTCACGATGTTACTATTGCAATGTCAAAGGCCAGAATGTCTCTGAACCTTGCAAATTCCATAATTGACCGTATTGTAAGCGGATGGTCGGAAATTACAACAACCCGATAAAATCTTGCTTTTCAGAATTCTTATTATGTGTTAAAATAACTCATTAAAATAATCGTTTTTGCTCGTTCACGGGAGGGGACTGATGAACGAATGGTTTAAAAATATGATTGAAAAGTTTCAGAATTTCTGGAAAACAAGTTCAGTCATTGTAAAAGTTATTGTTATCGGCATTGCCCTTGCTGTTGTTGGCGCCGTTATCTTTGCCGTTAACGTAAGCGGCTCTGATTCCACTGTAAAGCTTTTTCCTCAGGCTGTAACCGACGAATCTGTAAGAAACCAGATTCTTGACCGCGTTGCCCGGGAAAATGTGCAGGTTTACGTGAATGACGAAGGGGTTATTTCCGTTAATGATGAAAAAACTGCGCGCCGCATAAGGACTCTTCTTTCTGTGGAAGGTCTGGCTCCTTCAAATTATGATCCGTTTGCAGAATTTTATAACCGTTCATGGTCCACCACTGATGCGGAACAGAATGTGCGCCGTAAAAATGCTATTTCTGCTGCGTTGAAACAGCATCTTGAATCTCTTTCTGATATTGATGTGGCGTTTGTTACCCTTGTTCTTCCAGACAAGGCTCTTTTTGCTTCGGAACAGAATCCTGTTACGGCAAGCATTGCGATCAGACCGTCGCGTACAAGCGACATTCTTTCAGACAGAAGAAAAGTAAAGGGAATCCAGGATTATATTTTAAAGGCTGTTGAAGGACTTTCCGCGGAAAACCTTACGATTATAGATCAGAATGGTCATATTCTTAACGATTTTGAGGGAATGGCGGAAAGCGACCGCGTCTCGATAATCGAAAAGCAGCAGAAACTTATACGCAAGATGGAAGCGCAGCTGGAGGCGAAAGTTCTTGCCGCCCTTCAGAATAACTATACTTCTGACAGAATTACAGATGTAATTGCACATTACGAGATGGATATGTCGGAAAAGCACAGCGATTCCACGATTTATTCTCCGATTCAGATTAGACCGGATAACCCGGATACGCCTTATGACGACTCTGAATACCGTGATACGCTGCCTATCAGCCAGCAGACAGTTACCAAGGAATGGCAGGGAACAGGCTACAATCCGGAAGGACCAGCCGGCGTGGAAGGCCAGACTCCTCCGGTTTATTCCGATGTCTCAAATGTAATCGGAAAGTCTACGGAAACAGGCGTTTCTCAGAATAATGTGATAAATACAACTCATATTACGGAAAAGGTTGCCCCTCAGCCTGGCCGGATTACTGTTTCCGCGAACATAGACGGCGTATGGAAGCTTAAGAAAGATCCTAAGACCCATGAATATATAATAAATGAAGAGGACGGAAGCCTTGTGCGCGAGTACACTCCTATTTCGCCGGAAGATCTTGCGAAAATAAAGGAGTATGTGGAGGCTGCTGTAGGATTCAATAAAAGCCGGAACGATGTTGTTACGATTACAAACATTCCGATAGACCATACCCAGGAATTCCGGGAATTTGATGAAGCGTATTTTAAAAAGCTTCAGACAAGAAGAACTGTTCTTCTTGTTCTTGCTGCCGTAGCTGTGGTTCTTATCGGTTTTATTCTTTTCCGCATTATCAGCAAGGAAATCGAGCGCCGCCGTCGCGCCCGCGAGGAAGAGCTTTTGCGCCAGCAGCAGCTTGCGCGCGAACAGGCTTTGTGGGAAGCAAAAGACGAGGCGCAGACAGTTACTATGTCTGTTGAGGAGAGCCGCCGTGCGGAACTTCAGGAAAATGCCATCAATATGGCTAAAGAACACCCTGAAGATGTTGCTATGCTTATCAGAACATGGCTTATGGAGGAGTAGAAAATGGCAGATGATGTACCAAAATCGAATCCAAAACCGATTCCTAAGGCTGGCAGCCTGAAGCCTGCCGGCTCTTCTAAAAAAGATAAAAAAGACTATAAAAGCCTTACCGGCCGTCAGAAAGCCGCGATATTTCTTGTTTCGCTTGGTTCGGATGTTTCTGCAGAAGTAATGAAGCACTTGCGTGAAGACGAGGTTGAAACCCTTACTTTTGAAATTGCCCGGCTTGAGACAGTAGACGCTGAATACAAAGATGCGGTTCTTGAAGAATTCCAGGAAATGATGAACGCGCAGAACTTTATCACAACCGGTGGTATTGACTATGCGCGTGAGCTTCTTGAAAAGTCCCTGGGCTCGCAGAAAGCGATTGATATTATCAACAGGCTTACTTCAAGCCTTCAGGTTCGTCCATTCGACTTTATTCGCCGCACTGACCCTGCTCATTTGCTGAACTTTATACAGCAGGAATATCCGCAGACGATTGCCCTGATTCTGGCTTATCTTGAACCGGGAAAAGCGGCTATTATCCTGCAGAATCTTCCGGAGGAAATGCAGCCGGAAGTTTCAAAGCGACTTGCCACAATGGACCGGACTTCTCCGGATGTTCTGCGCGAAGTTGAAAGGGTTCTTGAAAAGAAACTTTCAACTCTTTCCAGCGAAGACTACACAGCGGCCGGCGGTGTTGAATCTATTGTTGAGATTCTTAACCTTGTTGACCGTTCTTCTGAAAAAGCGATTATTGAATCCCTTGAAGAGGAAGATCCGGATTTGGCGGAAGAAATCAAAAAGCGAATGTTCGTTTTCGAAGATATTGTTATGCTCGACGACCGCGCGATTCAGAAGGTTCTCCGCGAAGTCGATACGCAGGAGCTTTCAAAAGCGCTCAAGTCTGTTGATACCGAGGTTCAGGACAAGATTTTCCGCAATATGTCAAAGCGTGCCGCAAGCATGTTAAAAGAAGATATGGAGTTCATGGGACCTGTCCGGCTTAAGGATGTTGAGGAAGCCCAGCAGAAGATTGTTTCTACAATCCGGCGTCTTGAAGATTCCGGCGAAATCGTTATTGCCCGCTCTGGCGAGGACGAGCTGGTTCAGTAACAGAATGATTCTATAAAAATTGTGGGAATGTAAGATGGCAAAGCAAGTATTCAGACCGAATGAAATTAAACTCAAGGATAATGAGAAGAAATTCAATCTTCCGCTTCTGCATGACTACAGACCGCATGAAGAAAAACCGGAAGTTGTTGAAGAGGTTTATCAGGGGCCAAGCGCAGAAGATTTGCGTAAAGAAGCCGAGGCGTTCCGGCAGGGCTGGGAAATTGAAAAGCAGCATCTTTTGGAAGAGGCGAATGCTCAGGCTGATGAAATTATAAAAAACGCGAAAGATGCGGCATTTGAGGAAGTAAAGCGAAAAACAGACGAGGCTTCGGTTATTAAGTCTGATGCGCAGGCTCAGGCTGATGAGATAATTGCGAATGCAAAATCCGAGGCAGAGAAAATAATTCAGGATGCGCATCTGGAAGAGCAGAAGATAAAGGACGACGCAAAGCAGGACGGTTTCAGGCAGGGGCATGATGATGGCTATTCTGCCGGTGAGTCTGAGATAGAAAGACTTGTGGAGCGACTTCGCAAGATGGTCGAGGCCTTGATGATTCGCCGCGAGGAGATTCTTAAGGAAACCGAGCAGCAGATTGTTGAGCTTGTGATTCTTATGACCCGAAAAGTAGTAAAAATCATTTCGGAGACGCAAAAAACGGCTATTATGAGCAATATTCTTGCCGCGCTGAAAAAAGTAAAGTCGCGCGGAAACGTAATCCTTCATGTAAATCTTGAGGACTTGAAGCTTGCGTCTGCAAATGCTGATGAATTTATAAAAAGGGTAGAAAATATCCAGGGAATCACGGTTGTGGAAGATTCAACTGTTGAAAAAGGCGGCTGCGTTGTTGAAACTGATTTTGGAGCGGTCGATGCCCGTATTTCAAGCCAGCTTAGCGAGCTTGAGGAAAAAATCATGGAAATTTCTCCTATAAAATCGGTGAAAAAAGGCGCAGACATTCCTTCCGCGGAGTGATTATGGAATTCAATTTTTCAAAGTATATAAAAACCGTTGAGGATTTTGACCCGATTGTATATATCGGCTATGTTTCTGCCGTAAGCGGAAAACAAATTGTAAGCAACGGACCTGTTGCCCGGATTGGTGAAATCTGCACAATAAAATTTAAGAATGGAAAAGAGATTTTTGCCGAAGTCGTAGGGCTTGACAAAAAACAAGTTCTGCTGACTCCTTACGGCGACACGGAAGGTATTGAAATCGGCTGCGAGGTTGTCGGCTCTGGAAAAACCCTTCAGGTTCCGGTTGGAATGTCGCTCTTGGGAAGAACGATTGATGCGACAGGAAAACCTTGCGACGGACTTGGGGAACTTTTGCCGGAAGCTTATTATCCTGCGCTGAATGTTCCGACTGATCCGATGAAAAAAAAGCCTATAAACAGGCGCATTACAACAGGTGTTCGCTCGATTGATGCGATGCTTACCTGTGGCAAAGGGCAGCGAATCGGGATTTTTGCGGGTTCCGGCGTTGGAAAATCAACTTTGCTTGGAATGATTGCGCGTAACACAGATGCGGAGATAAATGTTGTAGGTCTTATTGGCGAACGAAACCGAGAGGTTCTTGACTTTATAAACAATGACCTTGGAAAAGAAGGAATGAAGCGTTCTGTTGTGGTTGTTGCGACCGGCGACCAGCCTGCAATCTGCCGTCTTAGGGCGGCTTATGTTTGTACTGCGATTGCAGAATATTTCCGCGACCAGGGAAAAGACGTTTTTATGATGGTTGACAATGTTACCCGCTTTGCAAAAGCCCAGCTTGAGATTGGAATTGCGAACGGCGAGCCGCCTACAGCAAGCGGATACCCTGCAAGTGTTTACAGCATGATTCCGGCTTTGATGGAACGTACCGGAACAAGCGACAAAGGAACTATCACCGCGTTTTATGCCGTTCTTGTTGATGGCGATGACATGGATGACCCGATTGCGGACTGCGTCCGCGGTGTTCTGGACGGACATATAGTTCTTAGCAGAAAACTTGCGTCGGCGTACCATTATCCGGCTGTGGACGTTTTGCCTTCCATAAGCCGTTTGCAGCGCCGGGTTACAGGCCCTTTTACAAAAAAAGCGTATGCAAGAATCCGCGGTCTTATGGCGACATATCAGAACAATGCCCTTATGATAAATTCTGGAATGTATACAAAAGGCGATTCCGCTGCGATTGATGAGGCGATTGATAAGTACGACGAGATTGAGGAATTTTTAAAGCAGGATGAATACGAAAAATGCACTATGGAAGACACTTTGAATAAACTGGGTGCTGTTTCCGGCATAGAAATTCCGAAGGAAGAGTATGTTGAAGCCCCGAATCTTGAAAAATCTGTAGAAAATGACGAAATTTAAGTTTGAGCTTCAGGACATACTTGAGGCTAAGAAATTTGAGCAGACTCAGGCAGAAAATGAGCTTGGAAAAGCGCTTGCGGCTGAAAAAGAAATTCAGGACAAGCTTGATTTGCTTGCTGAACAGAAAAAAGCGATGCAGCAGTCCGTAAAAAATACAAAGGATTTTAATCAGATTATGGCGGCGAACAATTTTTCAGATTTTGTCCGTAACCAGTCAGAATATCTTTTTAGGGAAATGGCAGAGGCAAAGATTGTTACGGAACAAAAACGGGAGATTCTGAAAAAAATAATGCAGAGCGTCGATTCGCTTGAGCGGCTTCGGGATTTTCAAAAAGAAGACTTTAAAGCCGCCCAAAAACGAAAGCAGACGAAGATTATCGGTGGAATTGTTTCCGCGAAATACGCCCGCGAACATTCAAAGGACAACGATGATTAGTAATGGAACGCCGAGCCGCCTATGAATTCCCGGATTATAGAGCGTACCGGAACTTGTGTAGGCGCAATTGTCGCAAAGTTGTCCAGAAATGAAAGCAGCATGCACGCTTCTGAATATTCCGGTTCATTCGGAGTTACGCAGCGCAAAAGCGGTTCAGCGTATACTTTAAGGACGCTAAGCTCGTAGTCAAGCGCAGTGTTTAAAATCGCATCCGCATTGTTCTGGAACGGGAATATATGCAGCTCTTCGCCTTTCTGCACGCTTGGCCACATCGCGATTGTGCCGGCCGCTGATTTGCCGCGGAACTGGTAGTCGCGCACGATTCTTCTGATAAGCCTGTTGTTGCTGGTTGGAATTCTGTTGTGGTCGTCAAGGTTTAGCTGAGTAAGCGCGGAAAGATAAATCTTGAATTTATATTCGGCAGGAATTTTTGGAGTCAGCCTTGGGTTTAGACCATGGATTCCTTCCATTATGAGAATTTCATTTTCCTCAAGCCTCATCTTGTTGTTTTCATCAAAAGTCTGTGTTCCGTTGTGGAAGTCATAAGAAGGGATGATAACTTCCTTGCCGGCAAAAAGATCCACCAGATTCTGATTTAAAAGCTCTATGTCCAGCGCTTCAAGGCATTCAAAGTCAAAATTTCCGTCTTTATCTTTTGGAGTGCGTGAGTGGTCAACGTAATAGCTGTCAAGGCTGATTACTTTCGGCGCGTAGCCCATCGCCTGAAGCTCCAGCGCAAGTTTTTTTGAGGTGGTTGTTTTTCCTGATGAAGAAGGTCCTGCCATAAGCACTACGCGGACTGTTTTTTTCCGCACAATCTGGTCTGCGATTTCTGCAATATTTTTTTCCTGAAATGTTTCTGTTATGTCTATAAAATCGTTGATTTTCCGCTTTGCAATAAGTTCGTTCAGATCTGCGGCTGCCGTGATTCCGATTCTTTGTCCCCATTTTTTGTATTTTGAATAAATTTCAAAAAGTTTCGGCTCGTCAACAAATTCTGTAAGTTTTGAATGGTCTGAGGAAGCCGGAAATCGCAAAAGGAAGCCTTCTCCGTACGGTTTCAGGGCAAACGTTTTAAGCGCGCCGGTGGAAGGCACTAGCGGACCGAAATAAAGGTCGCTGAAATCTTCTATCGCATTGATTTTTACCCTTGGCGCCGCTATAAAATCAAGCTGCTTGCGCGTTTTTTTTAGTCCAAGCTTTTCAAAAAGCGCAGTCGCCTCGTTGTAGGAAATAGTGTCTGTTTCAATCGGAATGTCTTGCTGAACCATTCTCCGCATTTCTTTTTCAATCTGAAAGATTGTTTCGTCGCTGGTTTTGTTTACGTTTCTGAATGTGTAATAGTATCCGTAACCTAGGCTGTGTCCTACAAGAAGCTGGTATTCAGGGTAAAGCCTGTGCGTTGCCGCTGCAAGCAAAAGGCACAGCGAGCGGCGGTAAATATTTGCGCCGTCCTTTGTGTCTATAAAAACCGGCTCGATTTTTCCTGAATATTTTATTTTTTTTCAAGGAAATAGATTTTATTGTTCTGACGCATTGCAAGAACCCGGCTGTTTTGTCCGTTGATATTTTTCAATACTTCTGACGCGACTGTGTTTTTTGCAGTTTCTATGGTATTTCTGTCAGAAAAGGTTATCTTTAATTTTTCTTCTTTCATAAAGCTCCGCCTTCAGTTGTTATACATTAATTTTACAGCAGTTTTTTTGTAAGTCAAAAGGAAATGTTTTTGCTTGGAATATTTCTATTCTTGACAAAATTATGGGGGGGTATGATATAGTATCATTTTTTTAGGAGATTTTATGAAGAAAATTGGTTTAGCTTTAATTGTTGTTTTCTCTATGATTTTTATGTCTTGTGCTTCAGCAATTAAAGTTGGGAAAAATGTGGAAAAATATAATATCACTTCAATGTTTGATAATCCTGATATGGAATTTATTGGTTTTAAAATAGATTCAAATATTTTGTCAACATCTTCATCAGCGAAACTTTCTGCTGGAGTTTGGATGCCGGCTGTTGACAATGTGATGTCAGAATATGATCAGGCAAAAGCGATTTCAACGACAGGAAGTCTTAGGCAGTTAGGATATATTCTTGAATCTAATGGTATTGCTGTTAATAAAATGGATTCATATTTTGGAATTTATTCGTTGCAAGAAATGGAATTGTATAAAAGTGATAAGCGATATGTAACATTCGTTGAAGTTTCAAAAAGTAAATTAGATTTCTCTGATAATAAAGGAAGTAAAAATATATTAGGCGGTGTGGGAGCTGGATTTATAGGCGGAGGTCTTCCTTTTCTTATTTTGGGCGCTGCATATAACGATGGCAAGAATGAACTTGCGAAAAATTATATGACAATGGGTGGTGTTTTTACAGGTTTAGGAGTTCCTTTTGCAATTACAGCATTAACACCAAGCAAGACAAAAATCAATTTTTCTGGATTATATAATATTTATTTGTATGATACTCAGACAAAATCATTGATAAGAAAAGATTCTGTTAGTGTAAATCTCAATGAAAAATTTGTGGGCTCATATACTTATGATGACAATAGTAAAGATATAGTTTGGACTTATATTTCTGATAATGTCTATAATGCTATATTAAAAAAATATGATGAGCTGAATAAATGGCTAAGTAGCAATCTTCAAAAATAAATTCAATTTTTTCTTTTCAGATAAAAACAAAACCCTGCCCAGAATTCAGGCAGGGTTTTGTGACAATAAAATTGTTAATACTCAATCTTCACCGTATCTACTACGTAGGTTTCTTTGAATTTGGAATAAGTTTATCCAAATAATATTACGTGATGGGGAGATTCTGTAGTAAAGTGACACTTATAATGTAACACATATCTTGAAGGAATATGTGTGTTTCATTATTTTGTAACTATATGGCTTTTATTTGCGATTGGTTCGGCTGTATTTGCGGCCCTTACTTCTATTCTTGCAAAAATCGGTATTGAATAGGAAAGTACTTTCTGATTCAAAAACTGAACGGATTAATAGCAGTATAAATTATTTACGAATTTCTTTTTCTTTTGTGATATGATAAAATAGTTGTAAAGAAGATATGGAAAAAGAAACAGATGACCGCCTGACTTCAATCGAAGTGAAACTAGCCTACATGGAAGATTTTGTAAACCAGATTCAAAACGTTGCAGTTGAACAGGCAAAGACTATTGATAAATTTCAGAAAGAAATAAAACTGATGTCGGACCGAATCCGCGAAATGTCGAATACGATGGAAGGGGATATTCCTAATAGGAAGCCACCGCATTATTAGAAATAAAACCACAGTGAGAATGAATCCGCTTTGTGTTGTAAAAAGTTTCGATATATTCAAAAACAAGGCTCCGACAATGTTCGTAACCTTGAATCTGAAACCTGTAAAGCCATTCGTGTTTTATCAATGAATGAATAAATCCATAGTATTTTGAAAAAAAATGTGATAAATTATTATGAAAAAATTGCAAGAATTTAAAATTAGTAAAAACAGGATAAATATGGAAAAATTTAAGCTCATTTCAACTTTATTAATTTCATTTTATTTATTATTTTCAGGTTGCTCTGTGGAAACAAATACTACTCAATCAGGTCAAATCACATCTGGTTCTTCAGATTCTGGAAGCAGTTCTGAAGAAGATTCCAAAACACCAGAGACTATTATCAAAACAGAAAAGCAAACCGTAACTTTCAGCAACAACAAAAATGCCAATTTCACGATGATTGACATTTCTTTCATCGATGGAAGAACCTCAGACTCAATTATTTTAGGCGAAGATTTACTTGAAGTTCCCTACACGACGAATGTAAAACCATTCCGACTTGCAATGTACGAAACAAGTTACAACACCTGGTATGAAGTTTTAAAATGGGCAGAAAACAACGGCTACACGATTGCAAATAAAGGCGTTGAAGGAGTTTTTGGCGAAGTTGAACATGAAAATAATATGTCAGAACCAGGAGAAGATCCAAAACTTGTTGAAATGCCTGTTTGCCGTCTTACTTGGCGCGATGTAATGGTATGGTGCAATGCATTAAGCGAAATGAAAGGTCTTGAACCAGTTTACTGCACAGACAAAGATTTTAAAACACCTTTAAGAGATTCAACTGGAGTTGCTTTCGGTGATTTAGAAAATTATGCGATAAAACCGGGAGAAGTTGACAATCCGTATGTAAACACAAATGCAGACGGTTTCAGGCTTCCTTATGTAAAAGAATGGGAATATGCTGCACGAAAGCGCCTTGATGGAACTGCAATTTCTGGAAGAAATGTTTCTGGAGATGAAGCTGGTTCTGCAATTAAAACAACAGCCACAGAAAAAATGAACGGAATATCGTTTACTTTTTCTACAAAACAAAACGAATATTGCTGGCAAAGGCAAAACAGCGCTTCAAACGGACCTTCAAAAACTTACACAGGACAAGATGATACAAACACAACGCTTTCAAATAAAACAGGAAAATCCATCTCTGGAAGAAGAATGCATCTTTCAGGTGGAAAACTTCCAAATCATTTAGGATTTTTCGACATGAGCGGAAATGTTCCTGAATGGTGTTTTGACTGCAATCTTCCTTACGGTTCAGTTTATAAATTGTCTACAGATCGAGGACTTAGAGGCGGAGACCATTTAAATGAAATCGTAGGTTCACGCTGTTCCGGATACAAAGGCGGCGCTTTAGTTGGGCTCGCATTCGGTTTCCGTATTGCACAGAATCATTAAATGAATAAACTGGTTACAAAGCCTTTTGAGAATCGTTTCTATAAATAGGAAGTGTAGTGCCGTTTAAATTTACAGTTGTTTTTCCTGACTCATAAAAACTTTGATTTCTTCTTCTGAAAAATTATCTTTAGAAAATAATTCTACAAATTTTTCATTCAAAAAAATCACTTTTTTACAAATTTTTTCTACATTTAATTTCTGTTTCTGCAATTTTTTTACAATAAATATAGCAGGAAGAAAAATCCCCCAAATTAATTTACGGAGCATTTATGGAATATGAAAAAACAAATCTTACATCCGCACAGAAGTGGGATAGGCTGACTTTTGCAGATAACTACATCTTCTGCAAGGTCATGGAAACAAATCCTGACATTTGCAAGGAAATGCTTGAACTTTTGCTGAACATCAAAATCGACAGAATTGAAATGCCAGAAACAGAACGGACAATGAAAGCTGTTTTCAATTCCAAGGGAATCCGCCTTGACGTTTATGTAAAGGACGGAACCGGCCGCTGCTTTGACATTGAAATTCAAACTTCGGTGGAAAAAGAGCTCTCTCTTCCAAAACGCACACGCTATTATCAGGGCTTGATGGATGTTGACAGCGTTTTTGCAGGCACAAAGTACAAAGATTTGAACGAAACTTATGTCATCTTCCTGTGTCTTGGAGACGCGTTCGGTTTTGGGCTGCCTGTTTACACTTTTGAAAACACCTGCGTGGAAAATTCAAAAATCAAAATGAACGACGGAACTCATAAAATTTTCTTCAACGCCGAAAAATATGATACAATGAAATCCGAAGAGTTAAAGGCGTTTTTTAAGTATCTTTGCGGAAAAAAGCCTACTTCCAATTTTTCAGAAAAACTTTCCGCAATCGTTGAACGACTCAAAATGAACGCTCGCTGGAGGCATGAATATATGACTTTGCAGGATGAAATTGAATTGCAGGCAGACTTGGCCGCAAAAAAAGCCAGTGAAAAAATCAGAATTGAAACTGCTCGAAATCTTATTGAGATATCTTTAGAACCTGAAAAAATTGCAAAAGCGACAGGTCTGCCTTTACAACAAGTTCTAGAACTGCAGAAACAGTTTCAAACTGTAAAAGCATAATTTTTGAAAAATAAAAATGCCAAAGGACATATTATACAGGGCAAACGCATTATAAATGTATTCAGCAAAAAAACTGGCTTTCAGTCACGGTTTCGTGGTTCAAAATCGCGCAAACTTTACTTAAATTATTTAGCCTGAATGTCGAGTTTTTTGTAAAAAGAATAAAAGCGCAGGCAGATTTGCAATTTGTGAAGATTTTTGGCGATTGAATTAATTAAAGTGCGGAGCACCCGAATTAATACAAGCGTAGCGCGAGCCAAATCCATCTGAGCAAATTGGAAATATGCCGGGAGCGTTCTTTCATAATTTGCAAAAAAACTCGAAATTAAGACTATTTATAATGCGTTTGCCCTGTGGCCCTGGTTAAAGAAAACTTGTTATAATGCGGAATATGCTATAAACTGAAATCCTATTAAAATTCTTTTTGGAGGCTTTATGAAAAAGAAAGTTTTAAGCATATTTGCGGCTGTTAATCTTGTTCTGTTTGGAATAACACTTTTTAGTTGTGCAGCAGATGGTTCTGACAGTTCAAATGATTCAGAATCCGGGGGGGGGGATCTCGAATTCACAAATTTATAGTCCTATAAGTAATGTACGAGCTGCCGCAAATACAGAAAAAATTGTATTGGCATGGCAAAATCCTGAAAAAAATTATTTTGGTGTAAAAATCGTAATGGAGCCGGCGGAAGGCAATCTGACAACACCAAAAACTTGTCAAAAAGATTCAAATACTTTTACAGCAACTGGATTAAAATCCGGCGCTAATTATAAGTTTTCTTTTATATCTCTGGATTCAAATTCTAAGGATACAGATAAAAAAACAACAATTTCAATAACGACAGCAGTTTCTGAAGTGCCAGAATCACCTGAAAAACCTGAAAATCCAGGTGAAACTCCTTCATTTCCTGAAAATCCTCCGAAAGATGTTTCAGATTTTAATGTAAAAGTTGAAGATTTGGTGGCAACTCTTTCATGGAAAGAATCTTCTTCTGAAAATATATTTGGCTATTTTGTTTCTTACGAAAAAAAAGCAATAGAAATTGGCTCGTTGACTCGTTCAGTTTTAACAGAGGCAATGCCAACAAATACGGTATTTGTTAGTCCGGATTTCAAAGAATATTCAATGGATGTAAAGGCTGGAAATTCATATACATTTACAGTGAAAACTGTTGGCGTTACAGGAATTGAAAGCAATGGAATAACAAGCAAAGAAATTTTAATCAGTAATGTTGTCGGACCGGCAGCATCATCGCGAACGGAAAGTCTTGATTATATTTTTGGAACTGAGCAAGTTGCAGAGATATCTTTGAATATAAAACATTCTGAGTGGAATACTCTTCTTGAAAATTTTGATAAAAATCCAAAAAATGAAGATTGTATTCATGCTAATTTTGAAATGAAAAAAGGCGGCAACACTTGGAAAATCAATGATATTGGAATGCGTTTGCGCGGCAACACAAGCCGAAGGAGACCTCAGGAGGGTGAAAATTATTATCAGGCGCATTTTAAGCTTGATTTTGAAGAATGGTGCGATGATTCCGGCGAGGAACGAAAACTTGCCGGCTGTATGAAAGGTCTTAATCTGAAGCGTTTTAAAGAAGATCCATCCTACGTCCGTGAAGTTTTTGGATATAACTTTTTCCGCAAAAATGGAATTTGGACTGCTCCCCGCGCAGGTTATGCACATCTTTTTATAACGATTGATGAAGAAAACGGCTCTAAAAAGACGCTTGATTACGGTGTTTATGCAATGATTGAGGAAATAAACAAGCAGTTTTTGAAGGAGCGTTCTGAAATTTCTCCAGAAATCGGCACAAAATTCAATGGAAATAAAGGCAATCTGTGGAAATGCACCTGGCAGTCGGCAAACGGTCCGTCTATGGCAAGGGATTATGATATATATCGTTCGTTCGGCGTTGAAGAAATTAATCTTGACGAAAACCAAAGCATGCGTTACGACTACGATTTAAAGACAAATAAAGATGATTTTTATTCCGCGCGTGATGAGCTGATTAAATTTATAACAGATTTGAATACGCTTTCTACCAACGATGAAATAAAAAATTTCTATGAAAGTAAAATGGATGTGGATTTGTTCCTGAAAACTTACGCCTGCAATGTTGTTTTAGGAATGGACGATGATTATTGGAACAACAAAAACAATTACTATTTCTATTTTGATAAAAAAGGAAAATGCTATTTCATTCCGTATGATTATGACAATATTTTAGGAACGAACTGTTCTTCAGATACAGCTACAAGAAATCCTCTTGATTGGGGTGAACTCGGATATGACGCGCCGCTTGTTGAAAAACTTCTTTCTGTTCCTGAATACAAAGAAAAATATGCGAAATATCTTTTGGAGCTTTGCGATGAATCTTCATTTGTGGAAGGAAGCAAAACTGAAATTGGAAGTTTGCAGTTGTTGGTTCAAGGTTTTATAAACAGTAACGATTTGACTTATTCAGATACATCGCCTGTAATAATTGATGATGTTGCTCCTTGGTGTTCCAACAGCGGAAAATACAAATTGCTTTCTGATGATGAAACAACGAATTTCTTCAGAGCTAAGGCAAAAACTGTAAAGAAGTTTTGCAATCTAGATATTTATAATGTTACTTTCAATTTGAATGGCGGAAAACTTTTTGGTTCTGAAGAAGAGTCAATTCCTCGCAGTGTCAAAGGCTTTGAAGATATTCTTGATGTCTTGGATACTGGTTTAATCAGAAAAGATGGTTTGTTCTTGGCTGGCTGGTTTGATTCTGAAGAAGGCAGAAATGAAGTGAATTTTGTAGCAAGTGATATTACAGTTTACGCGCATTATGTTGAATTGCCATACAAATACTGGACTGATGAAGGAGGAATTCCGCATCTTGAATTTACATTTAATCCAGATGATTTTGGACTTTCTCCTGACTCCGTAGACTATGTAACTGCGGCTTGTGTTTATACAGGTTGGAGTGCAGAAGAACCTAGAATGAATCGTGGAGAAGATAATTTATTCCGCATAGAATACAGTGGAGCTGAAATTTCCTCTATGTGGCCAGGATTTAAATTTGTTGTAAACGGAAAGCAATGGTTGGGTCCAAGAGATGGATATAAATATTGGAAGACATTGCCGGAGGATTATTATTTTCCAGATAATAATGGAAACCTAAATTTCTTAATTTCTGAATTAAGCGGAAATCTGAACTAGGATGAACGAATGGATGCTTCCCTATATTTAGAAGGAGGCATCCATTTTGTTTTTATATCACATCATTTATGCTTTTGAAAATGAAGCTGATTCTATTTCTTTTTTGAGTTCCGCGCTTGGCGTGAACAGAATCCTCTTTGTTGTGATTCCTGACGAATCCACGTCTTCAGCGTTTTCAAAACCTTTTGAAGAAAAAGACAGCTTTACCCGTCCGAAGTTTCCTAGCTGGATTTTGAATCCTTTTTTCAGGTACATCGGAAGTTTTCGCACAAGCGATGAAAGAACAGCTTCAACATCTGTTACGTTCAATGTGCAGGCGTCAGAAATGTCCTTTGCCAGATCCATTATTGTCAGTTCTTCCATATACTGTGGAGCAGCGTAAAATTTTGATTCTTCGTTGTTAAGAGGATTCATTCGTTTTATGATTTTGTATTTCATTAAGTTTTTCCTTGCAGGTCTTTAAGGCGTCTGCTGCCTGTTCAAGGTATTTTGCTTTCATTTGCAACTCCTTGTAGTAAAATTATTGTTCTGTAGAACAAAGTTTCAAAAGTCTTTTGCAAAGCAAGGCTCTTTTGATAACTTGAAAACAAACGGAAAAACTGTTACTATTTTGTATGTAGTCGGCAACGGTTTTCCGTTTGGCTTGATGGGCTTTTTAATCAGTACCAGTGATTAGAGAGCCTTTTTTATTCCAGTCATATCATTTTACACCTCCTTATGCTTTACGCATATTATTCGTGGTTCAAGATGTCTTCAATCTGCATCTTGTCCTTGTCGCTGATTTTTCCCATTGCTTTGGCAAGCGCGACTATTCCGATTACCGCAGTCGCGGTTAGGGCTGTTCCAGCCAGGATTGCGCCCCAGTTTACGCTGTCGCTGCCAGCGCCTTGCGCAGATTTGATTTCAGGACTTTCTTTTCCCAAAAGGTAGTCCGGCGTGGTTTCCAGAATTTCCGCTATTTTCTGCAGTGTCTGAACACTTGGATTCCGTCCGTTTGCGCCGTCAGTCATCCAGCGGCTTACCGTAACTTCGCTTACATCGAGCTTTTCTGCAAGTTCCCGCTGTGTTATTCCTTTTGACTTTAAGAGACTTTCCATCCTGTTTCTGAAGTTCGCATCCATTCTGTACCTCCGTCTTAACCTTTTTGCTCTCTCTGTGGTTATAACTTATATTATATTAACCAAAATGTCAAGTAAAATGTTTATTTTTACAGAAATTTTAACAAATGTTTCTTAAAATGGTAAAATATTGGTAAATTCGGCAAGGTTCATGTTAAACACTCCGAAAACATACGGCGTTTTGCTGAAAAACTCGCCGTGTTTTTAAAAATTCACGCCGAGAATTTAAAAAAGTACGCCGTGTTTTCTGGAAAAACTCGGCTTGTTTTTTCAGTCCCCCCCCCTCTTAAAATCTCTGTGCAAAAGTGATATGCTTATGCAATAAAAAACTGATGGAGATTCCGCTTTGATTACAAAAGAAAACTTTCAGAAAGTATTGGAAGAACTAGGCTTTTATCGCGTCGAAGGAACAGATTGTTTATTTCAAAATAATTATGATGAATCAGCAGATTCCAGTTTTTCTTTAACGGTAGACTTGAAAGGTGAAATGTTCCACTACCCTGAAGGTGTTCATTTTGGCAGGGGGACAACACTTGATTTTCATCAGCAGGAAAGTTTTGTTGTATTTGAATGTATTGCACGTCTTTTTGCGGTTGGCTACCGTCCTAAGAATATTTGGCTTGAAGGAAAAAATTATTCCGGGCAGGATTTAGGTTGGATAGACATTCTTATAAAAGATAACACTGGCACAGAATATTTAATTATTGAATGTAAAATTTCTGACTCAACGGCAAAAGAAGACGAATTTTCTAGGCATTGGAGGCGCACGCTTGCAAACGGCGGCCAGCTTTTCCGATATTTCAATACGTATTCAAAAGCACAGTATCTTTGTCTTTACACGGCAGATTTTGTAGATGAAAAGATTTCTGATACATATCATTTGATTACACTTAGAGATAATGAAGAATATTTGAGTTCTGACAGACGGCTTAAAAGTTATAAATCACTGCGTGAAAACCAAGGAAGTGCAGAAGAGTTTTTTGAAGTTTGGAAAAACACTTACGGACAGGATTTCAGCACAAACGGAATGATTGAAAAAGACTCGAAGCCGTTTGACATCGGGCAGAAAAAATACAGCATTGACAACCTTAAGGAAATTGATTCTAGCTCAATGCAGAAAAAATATAACGAGTTTGCTACGATTCTGCGGAAGTACAATGTTTCAAGCAAAGAAAATGCCTTTGACAAGCTCATAAACCTTTTTCTTGCAAAGATTGTCGATGAAACTTATTACCAATCGGAGCTTCTCTGCTTGTGGCGAGGCGCTGCATATGATAACTACTATGATTTGCAGGATAGATTGCAAGGCTTGTACAAAAAAGGAATGGAAGATTTTTTTCAAGATACAGTCGCCTATGTGGAAAACAACAAGATTGAAGAAGCTTTTTATTTCTTGAAGTCAAAGGCGGATGAGGCAAAATCTACGATTTTATCTTATTTCCGCACGCTAAAATATTACAACAACAATCCGTTTGCGTTTCTTGATGTGCATAACGAAACTCTTTTCTATCAGAATGCGGTTATATTAAAAGACATTGTAAATATGATTCAGGATATCAAGATTAAGACTCAAAACCAGAATCAGTTCCTTGGCGATTTATTCGAGGGCTTCCTTGATCAGGGAATAAAGCAGAGCGAAGGCCAGTTCTTTACTCCAATGCCTATTGTAAAATTTTTAATTTCATCTCTTCCTCTTGAAAATCTTATTGGTGAATCTGCTGAAATTCCAAAAGTTATAGATTATGCCTGTGGGGCGGGACACTTTTTGACGGAGTATGCAAACCAGATAAAGCCGTTTGTTGAAAAATACAAAAAAGCTGAAATTGCAAAATATTACGAACAGATTCACGGAATTGAAAAAGAATATCGTCTTTCAAAAGTCAGCCAGGTGAGCACGTTCATGTACGGTCAGAATGGAATCCACATTTTTTATAAAGATGCGCTTTCCAAAAACTCTGATATTCAGGAAAATTCTTACTCTGTTCTGATTGCGAATCCGCCTTACAGCGTAAAGGGATTCCTGCAGACTTTAGATGAGTCGGACCGGGAGCATTACGAGCTTTTTAACAGGGACATAAACCTTGATACAAACAATTCTATTGAAGCTTTTTTTGTTGAGCGCGCAAAGCAGCTTTTAAAGCCGGATGGAATTGCGGCAATTATTTTGCCTTCAAGCATTTTGAGCAACGGAAACATTTATACACATTGCCGTGAAATAATCTTCAAGTATTTTGATTTTGTTGCTATTTTTGAAAGCGGAAGCGGCACTTTTGGCAAGACCGGCACAAACACGGCGACTCTTTTTCTTCGTAAAAAGGCTGAGATGCCTTCAGTTTCTGAGCATTTCAAGAACCGGGTTGACGCCTGGTTCAGCGGCAATTTTGAAGATGACGAATCTTATAAGGATTTTGGCCTAGTTGAAAAGTACTGCGTCCATATAGGTGTAAATGTTGAAGATTACAAAACGCTTTTTAATAAGAGACCTAGTGAAACCCTCTTGAAAAACAATTTGTTCGTGGATTATTTTGCGGCTCTAGATGTTTATTCTCAAAAAAGCAAATCCGTCGCAAGCACAAAGGGCATGAATGAATCTGCAAAAAAAATCCGTTCTGACATACGAAGCCGTGTTGCAAAGCCTGCGTTCAAAAAACTTACTGAAGCGGAGCAAAATAAAGAAATAAAAAAAGCAACGGTTGAATTTATAAGTGAAATAGAAAAGGAAAAACTTTATTACTTTATGCTTCTTTCAGCAAATCCCCGGCAGGTGGTGTGCGTAAAGTCGCCTGAAAAAAAGGCGATAAAAGAATTTTTAGGCTACGAATGGAGTGATACAAAAGGAAACGAGGGCATAAAATACATTAATGTCCAGGTAAAAAAGAACAATGATGACGGTGAGGCTACAGACGACACGATTGCCCAGATAAAAGGAATTGACGGCATCCGGACTCCGCTTTTTAATCCGAAGAATTTTGAAGATCCAACAAAAATAAACACTGTTATCCGTGAAAACTTTGAAGGAAAAACAACGGTGATTCCAGAATCTCTCCGTGAATATGTCAAGACCGTCCACCTTGTTGATATGATTGACTTTAGCCGCGCAACTTTTGACAAGGCGATAAAAACGAGCGTGCAGAGTGCGCCGGCGCAGATTGAAAGCAAGTTTCCGCTTGTGAAGCTGGGGAAAGTAGCGGAAATTATCAGAGGTGTGACTTTTGATAAGAAGTTACAGACGACAGAACGCACTAAAAATATTGTTTTGACAGCAGACAATATTACGCTTGATGGGCATTTATCTATTGAAAAAGAGATTTTCGTTTCTGAGTCTGTTGATTTTGAAAGTGAAAAAAAACTTCGAAAAAATGACTGCTTTATGTGCTTTTCAAGTGGAAGTAGAACCCATGTTGGCAAAGTTGCATTGATTGAATATGATACAGATTTTTATGCAGGCGGATTCATGGGAATTCTTCGTGTGAAAAATAATGCAATTCCAAGATTTTTATACGAAATGCTTAATGCAGAGAAAATTCGTAATCTGATTCGTTTTTCTGCGAACGGAACAAATATTTTGAATTTGTCAAATTCGATAGGCGATATAAAAATCCCTCTTCCTCCGCTTGATGTCCAAAAATCCATCGCGGCGGAATGTGAAGCCGTTGATTTAGAATATCATAACGCACAGGAAGAAATTGAGAATTCAAAAAATCAGATTGCAGAAATAATGGCAAATGTGCAGGGAGAGGAAAAAAGGCTTGGAGATTTGTGTGAAATAAATTCTGAAACAGTTGATCCAACAAAAACACCGCAAAAAGAATTTATCTATATTGATATTGAATCTGTTAAAAATGGAGAAGGAAAATTCAAACTAGATAAAAAAATTATAGGTGCATTAGCTCCGTCTCGTGCAAGGCGCTATGCAAAATCTGATTCTGTGCTTATTTCAACAGTGCGTCCAAACTTGAAAGGATTTGCATATATCGAAAACGAAATAAAAGATGCCGTGTATTCAACCGGTTTTGCAATTCTTAAAAGTTTAGATTCTTCAAATTTCCTAAATAAGTTGCTTTATGAATACTTTATGCATTCAGATGATTTAATGCGTCAAATGGGTGAAGCAATGCCAAAAGGTCAATATCCGAGCATAAACAAGACTGACCTTGAAGCATTAAAAATTCCCGTTCCGCCTCTAGCCGAGCAGCAGCGGATTGTTTCCCTAGTCTCCGCGCTTGAAGAAAAAATCGCCGCCGCAAAGCGCATTATGGCAGAATGTCCGCATAAAAAGCAGGAAGTGCTGGACAAGTGGCTAAGGTAATGTTTTCTGATATTAAAAATTGTGTTATATTATAGAAGTATGGAGGTGAAAAATGAGCGATTTTGCATTTGAATATTTTAACAGCGAATTAGACAAGCTTGATGTTCCTGCATTGACAAAGATTTTTGAAAAAGTAAAAAAACTTCTTGCCCAGAAAAAAAAGCAAGAAAAGCCGTTTGCGAGACAGCTTGGCGGTTTGGAAAAAGGTTTTTATATGGCTTCCGATTTTGACGATACTCCAGAGTGTTTTAAGGAGTATATGTGAAATATTTGCTTGACACGAATGCGCTTATTTTCAGCTTGTGCAATCCAAATGAACTTTCAAAATCTGCAAGGAAAATAATAACTTTGGAACGGGAATTGTTCGTGAGTGTGGTTTCATTTTGGGAAATAGCTATAAAACAAAGCATTGGAAAACTTGCGATAGAATCTGATATTCCGAGAATTGAAAAAATTTGTAAAGAGAGGGGAATACAAGTGATTTCCATCTTGTCGGAAGAAATCGAAGGAATAAAAAAGTTGCCTAAATTTCATAATGATCCCTTTGACAGAATCATTATTTCGCAGGCATTACAAAATGATTTTTGTATCATTACTCGTGATACGATTATACCGAAGTATCCTGTAAAAACATTGTGGTAATGATACTGTTTGATTTTCAATAGACCTGCTGGCGTAACTTTTTTTCAAATGAATAAATCTGCAATTTTGCGCTACATAAAAAGTGATTTGCTTGAAAAGCGGGCGTTGCGGGCGGCGGTAAATATTTGAGCCGTCCTTTGTGTCTATAAAAACCGGCTCGATTTTTCCTGAATATTTTATTTTTTTTCAAGGAAATAGATTTTATTGTTCTGACGCATTGCAAGAACCCGGCTGTTTTGTCCGTTGATATTTTTCAATACTTCTGACGCGACTGTGTTTTTTGCAGTTTCTATGGTATTTCTGTCAGAAAAGGTTATCTTTAATTTTTCTTCTTTCATAAAGCTCCGCCTTCAGTTGTTATACATTAATTTTACAGCAGTTTTTTTGTGAGTCAAAAAAAATAGTTTTGTTTGCAATTCTGGAAAAAATATAAGGTATTCCTCCGGATTTTCTCTTCAGTTTTTTTTATTTACTGGTACTTGACAAATAAGTCGGGGGGGGGGTAGTATCTTTCATAGCAGAGAGTTTTAGCTTAGCGCAAGTTTTTTGTGAAAAAAACAATCTTTAAACTTTTGGGAACCGGCTTGATTGCCGCTTCTGTATTTAGTTTTGTATCTTGTGGAGATTCCACAGAGTATGATGCAAAATCTGACACAATCTATTCTTTGGATGCTCCTAGAGTAACGGCAAAGGCATATCCAGGCGTAAACTACATTTCATGGGAGCCTGTAACAAGCGCACAGGGCTATAAAATCTACAGAGTTCTGGATGGTGATTCTTCTAAGTTAAGATCTGTCGCTTCTGATGTCACATGCTATGCAGATATTGCTGCTAGCGACCATATTCTTTCAGATGGAAAAGTATACAAATACATTGTAGAAGCTGTAAGCAAGTCAGATCCTGCAATTCGTGAGGTATATGCAAAAAATTCACAGGGCAGCGCTTCTGTAACGGCTATCGTTCCTAAAGCTGGTTCGCCTGCAATTTCTGCGGAACCGGCTTCTGCTTCTGGCAAGGACTACATTAAAAAATATTACGAAAAGCTTGTTACAAAAGCTGCAGATAATGTAACGATTTCTATTAAAAACGGAAATTTCTATGCGGAATACCCGGCTACAGCGGGATTTAAATACGAGATTTCTGCTTCTTTTAAAGGAATGTATGACGCTTTAGGCGAAGCTTTTTCTTTCCGTTCTAAGACTTTTGAAAACTACAAGGAAGACTATAAGGCTGAATTTAATAATGGACCTGTTCCAGGTTCTTCTGAATATGAAATTCGTCTTAAGGTTTCATCTGTTTCTGACCTTTATGAGCCTGTTGTTCTTCTTCTTGGTTCTTTGTCTGCGGAAAGTATCGGAGAATTAGATGCGATTGAAAATGTCAAAGCGGAATATATTGCTTCAAAGACTGCTCTTGTAAGCTGGACACCTGCAACACTTAAGAATGGAAAAAATTCTCCAGTTGCAAACTTTAAGGTTTACAGAACATCTGATGTAGATGATACTTGGACTGCTGTTTCTGCGGAAGTAAAAGAAGGTCAGAAGGCTGAGCAGGATACTAGCGGTACGGTAAAAATTTCCGAAGGATATTACATTACAGACACTGTAGAAGATGATTCTATCAGCTATACATATTATGTAGTCCACACGGATGGAAAACTTTTTGGAACTTATAATGAAACTGCTAATAGTGCAAAGTTGTCAAAAGTTACACTCACAAAAACAGATGATCCAGTTCTCACTGTAAGCACATTTATCGGAAGCACTGCTGGTATTGCAAACACAATCAAGATTACTTCTACAAAAGGAAACGAAAAGCAGACTCTTGCGCTTTCTTATGTAAAACTTGCAGAAGATGCTGATGGAGATGCGGTAGAATACATTTCTTCTGACTTTACTGCGCTTGAACTTGCAAACAATGACGGATATGCAGATTCTTACATCAACTACATTAAAGATGCCCCGGCAGGAACATATCTTGTAAAACTTACTGCATCTGAAAAGGGCAAGAAAGAAAATTCTGTATATAAAACTGTAATTGTAAGTCCTGCAGAAGCACTCGGTTCTACGCTTACGGTTTCTTCTGACGGAACAAAAGTTACTGTAAAAGAAGCTATAAAACAGGATTCAAAAGTTGATTCTGTTGGAAACTACAAGTACACACTTTACAAGGTTGTATCAATAGCAAACAAAGATTATTCTGATTCTGTAAGTGTTGTTACAACAAACCTTGGTGAAGTAGCGCTTGCATATCCAGCAGGAGTAACTCTCTACTGCGAAAAAGAGATCCCTGATACAAAATCTACAGAATTAAATGTTACAACTCTTTACTATGTTGTAAAGGCACTCGTTTCTGATCCTTCTATATTTGCAAAGGTAAGCGAATAATAAATAAAACAGCCTGTTTATTGTATTGACAAACTGTCCGCAGCCGGAACTGAATCTTTTCTGCCGGCTGCGTTTTTTTTTGCGGTGAAAATCCGCTGTTTTTTTTGCTTCGGGTAAAAAATCTTTTTGCAGGCTGAACGTTCCGGGGGTTTTAAGGGGTGTCCCCTTAGGAGAGTGGGTAGACGAAAACCGCAGGTTTGAGGCGCAGGGGATGTCCAATAAGTTCTAAATGTCATTGTCATATATGCATTTGGATTTTCGGGTCAAGCCCGAAAATGACATAAAAGATACTTATGGGACATCCTTTTTTAGATTCCATTGATTTACATTGATAAATTCTATTGTTTACTAAAGGCAAAATAATCTATAAAATTAAGGATATTTACACAAAAAGAGAAATGTATGCTCGAAGAACTTAAGATGCCGATTGCGCAGCTGAAGGAAGATATCGACGGAGTTTGGAGCCGTCTTGAACCGGATGCGATTCAGAAAAAAATTGATGAAAAAAATAAGCTCACTGAAGCGGATGGTTTTTGGGATGACCACGAGAAAGCTGAGAAAGTTATGGCGGAAATCAGAAAGCTTAAAAACCGCATTGAGCCGTGGAAGCAGCTTTTAACAGATTTTGGCGATATTCAGGCGATGTATGAGCTTGCGGAGGAAAGCGGTGATGCCGGCGACGAGGAAGAAGTCCGCGCGATGCTTAAAAAGGCGCAGAAAAAATTTGAGGAGCTTAATGTATTGAACCTTCTTTCCGGCGAGGTTGATGATTCCGCGGCTTTTATTACGATTCATGCCGGGGCTGGCGGAACTGAGGCTGAGGACTGGGCAAGAATGCTTTGCCGTATGTACACGCGCTGGGCTGAACGCCATGAATATAAGATTGAAGTTGTTGATATGCTTGAGGCGGAAGGCGGAATAAAATCCGTAACCTTGCAGATTGACGGTGATTATGTGTACGGTCATTTGAAGGGCGAGGCTGGAATCCACAGGCTTGTGCGCATTTCTCCGTTTGATGCGAATGCGCGCCGCCACACTTCTTTTGCGAGCGTTTATGTTTTTCCTGTTCTTGATGATTCTATTGAGGTTGATATACGGCCGGAAGATTTGCGTGTTGACACTTACCGCGCGGGCGGAAAGGGCGGTCAGCATGTGAACAAGACTGATTCCGCGGTGCGCTTTACGCATTTGCCAACAGGTATTGTTGTTGCCTGCCAGAGCGAGCGAAGCCAGATTTTTAACCGTCAGGCTTGTATGAATATGCTGCGCGCGCGGCTTTACGAATACTACCGCGAGCAGAAAGAAAAGGAAAATGCCAAATTCGGAGCGGAAAAAAAGGATATTTCATGGGGAAACCAGATTCGTTCTTACGTTTTCCAGCCTTATACGATGGTAAAGGATCACCGGACAAAGTGCGAGTCTGGAAATATTCAGGCCGTTATGGACGGAGATATTGATCAGTTTATGGACGCTTATCTTCTTGCGCAGTGGAAGGGGCTTCCGATGGACTCAGGGGCGACCGACGACGACGTTTAATTTTTTCCGCAGAAAACTGATTTCCTCTGTTTTGGCTCTGTTCGTTTTTATTTTTTCTGTTTTTCCTGCGCTGGCGGCGGATTCTGAAAAAAAATGGACTCTGGCGGCGGAAAAATTTACTTTAACGCAAAAAAATGACTCTGTTTCGTTGGATTATATAAATTCAACTCTTCCGGCGCTTATTCTTGAGCAGCTTGCGGAAAATCTTCAGCGCGTTCCGCGCGGCCGCGAAAAACTTGATCGTTCGATTTACGAGCTTCAGAAGTCGCGGATTGATTTGTTCCTTCAGCTTTCAAAAGAGGTGAAGACAAGGGATTCAATTCTTTTGAACGATTATTCTTCAAAAAAACTGAAGATGAAACTGAAGGAATCTGAAAGAAAAATTGCGGAAATCCAGAAAAAAATAGATGCGAACCTTCTTGATGTGCGAAAGGAAAACGACAAGTATGCGCTCCAGATTGAGCAGGATGAAAACCGCAGGCGGCGGATTGACGAAGGTCTTGTTGTTGATGAGCACAAGGAAAAAAGCAAGTTTGCTGAGCTTTTTAAGGAATTTGCAAAGAAGTCCAGCGATGTGCCGGTTATAGAAAATGTTGTTCTTTACCAGAATGATTTTAATAAATTTTTTGATGCTGGAGCTGAAAAGCGGGAGGCAGGCTATGATTCCTATCCGTTTGAAAAGGCTTGCGTTGACGCAAAGATAAACGGTCTGCTTACCGGAACTGTAACGGTTTACGGTTCTTATGTTTCGTGCGCGGTTTCTCTGTACCAGTATCCGGGCGGCCGCCTTATTGGAAGCGCGATGGATGTAGGTTCTATTGAAAATTTGCGGAATCTTGCGGTTTCCATTGCCCTGCAGATTACGCCAAGGATTGCGGACAGCATGCCTGTTGAGCTGAATATTTCTGTTGAGCCTGAGGCGGCATTGAAAAAACTTGCCGTTACGATTGATGGTGTTGTGTACAGAAATATTTCTCGTCCTATTATTGTGCAGACCGGTGTCCATTCGGTTACTTTTGCTTCTGACGGCTTTGACACTATTTCTACTGACTTTGGTTTTTACGGAAGCAGGAAATTTAAGGTTGACGTTGAAATGAGGGAAACTAAAATCGGTGATGTAAAAATCAGGCTTGCAAAACCTTATTCGGGTGATATTTTTGGAAACGGAATCTTCGCCGGTTCAGTAACACCTGAAAATCCTTTTGGAACTATAAAAGTGAACGGCAGAAATGTCCTTGGTCATTTTATGGATTCCGGCGGAACTTCTGCTGATTTTTTGATTCCGGCAAAACTATTAAAGGACGGAGAATTTCTTTCTGTGAACGCAAAGCCTTTTGACAGGAGCGATTATATAGAAAAACGCCGACGCTGGATGTATGCAAGCTACAGCGCACTTATTGTTTCTCTTGTTCCGACTTTTTATATATATGGAAATTCCTATGCGAAAAGCCAGGCGTACAACAATAATGTGGATATTTCTTACGAGGATGCCAGAAACTGGCAGACCGCGTCCAACGTAATGCTTGGTGTTTCCGCTACGGCCGGCGCGTTTTTTGTGTATGAGCTGATTCGGTATCTTGTGGCGGCGGAAAATGTTCTTCCAAAAGCGGCAAGGCCATTGAGCAGAAAGGAAAAGCAGAGCCTTATGCGGGAGCAGCTTGAAAATCAGAAAAAATCTGAGCTGCTGAACGTGTCTGAAGAAAATCCAGAAGATGACGCCGGGCAGATGCAGGACGAAACTGAAAAAAAATTTGAAAATTAATATAGGAAGTTGATATGGAAAAAGAATCGTTCAAGGATAAGATAAAAAGACTTTTTAGGGGAAAACAGTTTTCTTCTGATTTTTTTGATGACCTTGCGGACAGTCTGATAGAGGGCGATATTGGCGCAAAGACAGCGTTTGAGCTTTCTGAGCGTCTTGAAGAGGCCTGCAGGAAGGGGCATATTTCTGATGAAAATGACATAAAGCTTGAGCTAAAGAAAATGCTTCTTGAGTATGTAAAGGAGATTCCGCTGAACCCAGAGCCTGAAGGAACGAATATCTGGATGATTCTTGGCGTAAACGGAGTTGGAAAAACTACGAGCGTTGCAAAACTTGCGGATTTTTACAAAAAAAATGGTGTTGAAAATATTGTCATGGCTTCTGCTGATACTTTCAGGGCCGCTGCGATTGAGCAGCTTAACCTTCACGGAGAGCGGATTGGCGTTCGCGTGGTAAGTCATCAGCATGGCTCTGATCCAGCCGCTGTTGTCTTTGATGCGGCGGAAGCGTGTTCTGCCAAGGGAAGCGGACTTGTTCTTGCGGATACAGCGGGGCGGCTTCACAATAAGGAGAACCTTGTCAAGGAACTGCAAAAAATTGATAAAATTTGTATGCAGAAGGCAAGCGCCGGCTGCTATAAAAAAATTCTTGTAATCGATTCTACGACCGGGCAGAACGCTTTGCGCCAGGCGGAAGTTTTTAACGAGGCGGTAAAACTTGATGCGGTAATTCTTACAAAATATGATTCAACGGCAAAAGGCGGCGTCGCCGTTTCTATTGGAAAGGAGCTTGGAATTCCTGTCGCATTTGTCTGCGACGGCGAAAAATATGAAAATATTTCGCGTTTTTCCGCATCCCGATATATTGATGATTTTTTAGGTTTTTAGAGAGGATTTTATAGTTTTGAAGAAAAATCCCGGAATTTTTGCCATAGTTTTGTTTTTTTCAGCATTTTTCTTGCGCGCGGAGAAGCTAAGAGTCAAGGCGTGGACTGATTTGCTGGGGTTTCCTGTCTGGACTTTTGAGCAGGGCCCTGTTCCGCTGGGCGAATTTTTAAATTTCAACCTTTCTGAAGTTTCTTTTTCGTATGAAGATTACGATTCTTCTGCTGATGATGGAAAATGGATTCAGCAGCTTTTTGCGTCCGGGAATATTTTTTCTGTCCGCGCGCCGGAGGATTATTCTGCTATTCTGGAAATGGCTGGAAATTCAGGGAACATGGATATTGAACAGATTTCCGCCGCGGTTTTAAATAATTCTAGCGAACAGAAGGTTTCCGTTGAAAAAAAATACCTTAACGAGAACAGAACGCTTTCGCTTTATTCGTACGACGACGAGAGCCTTTCTGTTCAAAAAACTGATTCTGGAAACACGCTTGTAAAAGCCGCCGGAAAAAATGCTGTCCGCAGCTATTATGATGAAGAAATGCGGCTTGTAAAAAAAGAAAACTGGGATGTTTCCGGCGGAATTTCTTCTTCCAAAATAATTGATACTCAGGAATTTAAGTATTCTTCCGGCGCAAAGCCTGTTTCCAGCGTGATTTATTCTGAAAATGAAAGGCACGAGCTTTTTTATGATAAAAAAGGCCGGATTTCCGGAGCAAAAAATTACGGACTTTTCAAAAAGGATGAAAATAAGCCCGGAAAATTTATTCTGGAAAGCCGGACTGAATGGAAATATTCAGAGAGCGGCAAAATTCTTGAAAAATATTCTGAGGAATATTCGTACAGCAAAAATAAATCTAAGGTGGTCAATATTTCTTCAAAAAAGGAAGTCTACGAATATAAGGTTCAGGATTCTTCACCGGATTATTATTTTTACGAGGACGGAAAACTCCGCGTTTCCACTGTTCACAGTTCCGCGGAATCTTATGTTACCACAATGACTTTTGACGGCGGTTTTAGTGTTGAATCTTATTTTGAAAACGGCCGGCGCAAAAAAGATTTGCTTTATTTGAATGGACTTGTCAGGAGCGTTCAGAATTATGAAAACTGAAAAGAGTTTTTTTTCTTCAATAAAGTGGATTTTTGAAGTTTCGCGCCGGTTCGCCCGCATTGACAGAAAAGGCCGTTCCGCTGCTACAAGTTTATTGTCTGGGCTTGGAATTTGTTTCGGCGTCATGACGCTGATTACAGTTGTAAGCGTTATGAACGGATTTCAGTTTTTTTCAATAAATCCGATTATGGAAATTTCTTCCGCCCACCTTAGGGCGACGGAAATCCCTGAAAGCCAGTTTACAGATTTTTTTGATTTTTGCGCCGAAAATCCCAGAATTTTATGCATTACGCCGTTTTATGAATCGCAGGGACTTGTTGTCGGCGCGCGGAACAGGCAGTCGGCGGCTGTAATACGCGCTGTTGACCCGGAAATCCGCGAAATTGACAGCGGTTTCGGTTCTCAGGTGCGCATTGTTTCTGGAAAATTTAATCTTGATTATCCTGATGGAATTGTTCTTGGAAAATCTCTTGCAAATCAGCTTGGGGTTACGGTCGGCTCTACCGTGAACCTTATGGCTTTGTCCGGCGGAAAAGATGTCGCGCTGCTTTCTCGTAACCGCAAGTTTACGGTTACAGGTCTTTTTGACTGCAATTTTGTGGACATTGAGCAGAGCTACGGTTTTGTAAGCTTAAAATCCGCTGAAAAATATTTTGGAAAGGATGCGTCTCCTGTTTACAGCATAAAACTAAAAAACTATGAAAATGATGCGGCCGTTCTTTCCGAAATAGAGCGTAAATTTCCGGATGTTAAAGTTCAGTCGTGGCGCGAATTTAACAAGTCATTTTTTGGCGCTCTGCGGATTGAAAAAAATATCCTTATGCTTCTTGTCTGCATTATTTTTCTTGTTGTAGGAATTAACATTTACAACGGAATGCGCAGGCTTGTTTTTGAAAGGCGGCAGGAAATTTCGGTTCTTTCGGCGCTGGGCGGCACAAAGTCTGAGATAAAGTCGATTTTTGTTATGCGCGGATTTACCAGCGGCGTTGCCGGTTCGTTCATTGGGCTTGCGCTTGGACTTTTGCTTTGCGTGAATATAAAGCCGGTATTTGAATTTATGGGATTTGTAACAAAAAATTATATGTTCACGGTTTTTGCGCAGATTCCGGCTAAAATTATATTCCGGGAAGTGTTTTTAATTACTCTTTTTGGAATTATTTCGCCTTTGCTGGCATCCTGGAAGGCAAGCAAAATTGTTCTTGATACAAAAGTTGCGGAGGTTTTGCACGATGAGTGATATTGTAAAAATTAAAAGTCTGGAAAAAACGTATTCAAACGGTACGGAAAATCTTACAATTTTTAAAGACCTGAACCTGAATGTAAAGGAAGGCAGCAAGACTGTAATAACAGGTCAGAGCGGAAGCGGAAAAAGCACTCTATTGAATATTATCGGAAGCATTGATTCCGCTACTTCCGGAACTGTAATTGCCGGTCCATGGAACGTTACTTCTCTTTCTGAAAAGGAGCAGGCGTTGTACCGTTCAAAATTTCTTGGCCTGATATTTCAGTTCCATTATCTTTTAAAGGATTTTACCGCGCTTGAAAATGTTTATATGGCGGCCTTTATGGCTGGAATGTCAAAAAAGCAGGCAAAGGAAAAGGCGGAAATCCTTCTTTGCGATGTGGGGCTTGAAAAACGCCTGAACCATCTTCCCGGAGAGCTTTCCGGCGGAGAGCGCCAGCGTGTTGCCGTTGCGCGGGCTTTGATAAATGAGCCGGAACTGATTCTTGCGGATGAACCGACTGGAAATCTTGATCCGGAAAATGCGCTCCTTATAGGCAATCTGCTTTTTTCAATGGCTGAGAAATACAAAAAAACGTTGATTCTTGTAACTCATGACAAGAATCTTGCTAAAAACGGCGATGTCTGCTATTCAATTAATTGCGGAAATCTTAAGGAGGCATGATAAAAATTACATCCTTGTAATTTTTATCATCACAGTTTGCTCAAGCGTTGCTTTCACAAACTGTGATTCTCGCCATCCGTGGCTCGCCGCAAGTTTTGTAAAAACTTGGCAGTTTTACGTACTAACGCGGTGTTTTATAGGAAACTAATATAAAATGACGTTGAAATCTTCTGCACTTTTTGCTTTCAGGTTAATTTTTCCAAGGACTGCACAAAAATCTTCTGCAAGGCGGAGCGTTCTTGGCGCGATTGTCTGCATCGGGATAAGTCTTGTTCCTCTTATTGTTGTTCTTTCAGTTTCTGAAGGAATGATTGGCGGAATGACGCAGCGGATTATAGGGTTAAGCTCAAGCGATTTAGAATGTTTTATACCGCGAAAAAGTGCTTCTGCTGAATCTCCAGAAAAAATCACAGGGTTTTCAAACCTGTTCAGAGATGTTTCCGGTGTTGAAGGCGTTTTTCCGCAGATTGAAACCGATGGACTTGCCGCCGGAAAATCCTATAGGACCGGAGCAAGAATCCGTGCCGTAGACCCGGATATTTTTTTAGAAAATAAAGACTTCGCGGCTCTTTTTGAAGTTTTTGACGGCGACATAAATTCTTTTGTTTCTGATGAAAAATCTGCCGTAATCGGAACAAAGATGGCGGAGCTTTTGAATTTACAGGCAGGAAGCGTTTTCCGGCTGATTACAACGGATGTGAAGGAAAACGGCGCGGTTTCCCCGAAAGTTTCGTCTTTTAAGGTCGCGGCGATTGTCTCTTCCGGCTATCAGGAAATGGATGCGCTCTGGATTTTTATTCCTCTTAAAACAGGTTTTTCAGTTATTCCGCACCAGGCGGCAAATTATTCAGTTATGATAAAAACTTCTGAGACTTTTTCAAAAAAACTTGCTCAGATTCAGGCTGACTGCGAAACCGCCTGCGGCGGAGCCGGACTTTTTTATTCATGGAAGGAACTAAATTCAAGCCAGTTTGAAAATTTTTCATCAACAAAAGTTCTTCTTATATTTATAATGTTTCTTATTGTTCTTGTTGCCGCTGTGAATATCAGTTCCGCGATTGTTATGCTCGTGATGGAACGCCGCCGGGAAATTGCAATACTTAAAAGCATTGGCGGAACAGAGCAGGGAATTACGGTTTCTTTTCTGCTTGCCGGACTTGCCTGCGGTTTCTGCGGAATATTAACCGGACTTCCGCTTGGGCTTCTGCTTGCAGTCAATGCGAACGAGCTTGTCTATTTTATGGAAAAAGTCGTTAACTTTTTTTCAAGGATGATTTTTATTTTCTCCGGCGGAAATGCGGATTCTTTTTCAAAAATCCATCTTCTGGATCCGGCATATTATCTGACTGTAATTCCTGTCTCAATTCCGTTCGCCGAGATTTTTGCGGTATGTGTTTCGGTTTTGATTCTTTCTCTTGTAGTTTCGGTTCTTCCTGCCGTAAAGGCCGGAAAAGAAAAACCTCTTGATATATTCAGGAAATCGTGATGCTCTGTAATATCTGTAAAAAAAATGAGGCGGCAGTTTTTCTAAAAATAAGCGGAAAAGGGGGGATAAAGAATATCGGTCTTTGCGTGAGCTGCGCCGTTGCACGCGGAATTTCAACAAATAATCCGCCGGACTTGGAGCACGTTGAATCAATTCTTCTGGAGGTTAAAAAAGTTTCTGAAAACGAGAAGGAAGATGCTTCAAAATTGTGTCCTGCCTGCGGAAAAAGCCTGCTTGAGATAAAAAATACGGAAACCGCCGGCTGCCCGGAATGTTACGAAGTTTTTAGGGAAGAAATAATTTCAGAACTGAAAAAACGCATGGGTTTTGAAAAATATTCAGGCTCAATGCCGAAGCGCCTTGCCGGTTTCAGGAATTCAATTACAGACAGACTTGACCTTCAGGCAAAAATTGAAGAAGCTGTAAAATGTGAAAACTATGAAAAAGCCGCCGTCTACCGGGATTTTTTAAGGGCTCTGGAACACGGCTGCGTTGCGCGCGGAGAAAATAATGTCAGACGCTGAGCTTCCATGGTACACGGATAAAGGTCCTTTTCAGGATGTTGTGATTTCCTCGCGGATAAGGCTTTCCAGAAACCTTGCCAATTTTCCGTTTCCTGCAAATTTTTACGGGGATGATTCGGAGCGTGTCCAGTCTGTTGTTTTTGACGCGTTTTCAAAAATCGATTCGGAAGAGGAAAATTTTTCCTTTAGCGCGGTCGATGCAAGAAACATGGACGAGGAGGGCAGAAATCTTTTTAAGGAATGGGGCGTTATCCGGGAAATCAGGGCTTCAGAAAATATTCCGCTTGAAACAGGACTTGTCTTTCAAAGAAAACAGGCGCTTTCTCTGAGCGCGCGCATAAACTTCGGAGACCACCTGAAAATTTCTTCTTTCCGCGCCGGCATGGATTTTCAGAATGCTTTTTCCGCATGCGCAAAGATTGATTCCAAGCTGCAGGAAAACCTTCAGTTTGCTGCCGCCTCTGATTTTGGATACCTTACGTACGCTTTCAAGGATTTAGGAACCGGAATGAAACTTTCTGCCCGGATTCATATTCCGGGAATTGAGCGCGCCGGAAAAATCAATCTTATCGCAGAATATCTTAAGGATAAAAATTTTTGCATAAAGCCGGCGTTTCCTGAAATTTCAGCAGGCAGTTTCTATTTGCTTCAGACCTTGGTTTCCGCGAAAGGCTCGGAAATTGATCAGATTGCAAATTTTGAGGCGGCCTGTATGTACATTGCTGAAATCGAACGCAAGATTTTAGCCGATTATGCCGATATAAAAAGAACAGTTGTTTTTAATTCAGTTATACGTTCGTATTCACTTGCGAAATTCAGCCTTATGGAAAGCTTTTCTGAATCCGTGGAAATTATTTCGGATTTAATGACCGGGCTTAATACAGGCTTTATTTCCGGTATTGAACAGGAAAAACTGTGCGGGCTTCTTTTTAAGATTCAGCCTTATCATATTGCCTCTTTGCTGAAGGAAGGAAACTTCTCTTTTGAAAAAGACCTTCTGGATGATAAAAAGGGCAAGACAGACCGTCTTAGGGCCTTGATTTTGCAGGAAGCGGTTCAAAACATCTGTCTGGAGAATTTATGAGTGATTTTTCAAAAAATGCAATGAAAATTCTGTACACAGACTGCCATAAGCAGGCAAAAAAAACTGGCTGCGACGAAATTTTTCCTGAGCATCTTCTTCTTTCGATGATGGAGTTAAAAAATTGCATTGCATATTCAGTAATAAACAGTTTTCCGATTGATTTAGAACTTTTAAAAAGAAAGATTTATAAATTTCTGGAAAAAAAGTCATTTCCAGGTGACGAAGCGCTTGACGGTTCTGAAACATTTCCGTTTAACCGCAGAATTCATACGGTTTTCGACCTTGCGATGCTTGAGGTTGCGGCTTTCGGCGACCATTTTATCGCTACAGAACATCTTTTTATAGCGATTGTACGCGAGTCGGGCAGCGTTGCCTCTGATTTTTTTAAGGAGGCAGGAATTGTTCTTGATGAAATCCGCATAAAAACAAAATCTGTCAGAGATAAAATCTGTAATAAGCCGAAAAAAAAATTAAAAAGCGACCTGGAAAGCCTGGAAGTAAATGGCTACAACTATGAAGAATTAAGACAAAACTTTTTTAAGGACATTGGCTGCGGCTCTTTGGACGAAAAAGTACAAGACGAGCTATTTGATTATTACAAGAACGTGGATGTTGATTACTTAATGAAAGAACCTCCTTTTGACTCCGAAGGAGATGATGGCGACAAGAAAATAAGCTCGTTTTTTAACTCCTGCGCCAGAGATATTACGCTTCTTGCAAAAGAGGAAAAAATCGATCCGGTTATCGGCCGGGATAAAGAAATAAACAGAATAATTCAGATTTTATGCCGCCGTACAAAAAATAATCCCTGCCTTGTAGGCGAACCTGGCGTTGGAAAAACAGCAATAATAGAAGGTCTTGCCCAGCATATTGTAAACGGCGATGTTCCGGATGAGCTTCAAAAAAAGCATATTCTTTCACTTGATGTTTCGGCGCTGATTGCCGGCACAAAATACCGCGGAGAATTTGAAGAACGCATGAAGCGGCTTATAAAGGAAGTAAAGGAATCTAAAAACATAATTCTTTTTATAGATGAGCTTCATACGATTATCGGCGCAGGCGGACAGGAAGGGCAGACAGATATTTCAAATATGCTGAAACCATCCTTGGGCCGTGGCGAAATACAAATTATCGGCGCGACAACTGTAAAGGAATTTACAAAATACATTGAAAAAGATTCCGCTCTTGAACGTCGCTTTCAGAAAGTCAATATTGAGGAGCCATCCGACAAAGAGACAGAAAAAATACTGGAAGGAATAAAAAGTCAGTTTGAAAAATTTCATGGCGTTGTGTATGAAAGCGATGTGATTCCGCTTATTGTAAAATTAAGCCGCCGCTATATTCATGAACGATGTCTTCCGGACAAGGCGATTGATATTCTTGATGAAGCCGGCGCGCAGAAAAAAATCGTAAAGGAAAAAAGACCTGCTGAACTGGATTCGATTGAAAACCTGATAAAAAAACTTACCCGGGAAAAACAGAATTCCGTGGACCGGCAGGATTTTGAAAATGCCGCGGAAATAAGAAACAAGATTCAGGAGCTTCAGAAAAATTTAAAAGTTCTTTCAGATGCCTGGAAGCATAAAAAATCCGCCCGGATAAAGCGGGTTACGGTTCATGATGTTTGCCGCATAATTGGCGAAATCACAGGAATTCCTGTCGAGCATTTTGACTCTTCAGAGTCGGAGCGGCTTCTGAACATGGAAAAAGAAATTCACCGGACTGTAATCGGACAGAATGAGGCGGTCCGTGCGATAAGCAGCGCGATTCGCCGCAACCGGACTGGAATTTCTTCCCCGGAACATCCAATCGGATCGTTTATTTTTCTTGGACCTACGGGCGTCGGAAAAACTCAGCTTGCAAAGGCTCTTGCGAAATTTATTTTTGGGTCGGAAGAGCAGCTTATCCGTATCGATATGTCGGATTTTATGGAAAAGCATAATGTAAGCCGTCTTGTCGGCGCTCCTCCGGGATACATCGGATATGAGGAAGGCGGAATCCTTACGGAAAAGGTGCGGCGTCATCCTTATTCGGTGCTTCTTCTTGACGAAATTGAAAAGGCGCATCCTGACGTTTTTAATCTTCTTCTTCAACTTCTGGAAGAAGGAGAGCTTAGCGACAATCTTGGCCATACGGTTAATTTCCGCAATACAATTGTGATTATGACGAGCAACGCGGGTGCGCGGCAAATTACAACCGAAAGTCAGATTGGTTTTTCTTCCGCAGAGGAAGGAGTTCTTCCGTATGGGCAGATAAAGACAAACGCCATAGGGGAGCTTAAAAAACTTCTTAACCCTGAGCTTTTGAACAGAATTGACGACATAATTGTCTTTAAGGCTCTGGAAAAAACGGAAATCAGGGAAATTCTGAATATTCAGATAAAAGAGCTTGCGGAACGGCTTTCGGAAAAGAAGCTTTCAATTAATATAGAAGAAAAGGCGATGGATTATATCGCGGAGAACGGATATGAGCCTTCTATGGGTGCCAGACCGATGCGGCGTCTTATTCAGAGAGAAATAGAAGAGCCTCTTTCCATGGAATTTCTTTCAAGAAAAGATTCTTCATTCTGCAATGTTTCTGTAGATTTATTAAAAGGAAAAATTTCAGTCCGGCTTGAACAGTCCGGGCAAAAACCGGATGAGATGCAAAAGCGAAAAAAAAGTTCCGGAGCAAAACAGAAAGTTTCTGCGTTAAAAAACGAAAAGGGAAGCTGCCGCAGATGAGAAAAACTTTTTGCCTTTTGTTTATTTTTTCAGTTTTTTTTGCAGAAAATTTGCGCGCAAAGATAAATATTGGAATCCTTAAAGGAATGGATTCAATACCGTTTGCGTTTTTGTATTCAGACGCGCAGGAAAATCAGAAAAAACTGGAAAATCCTGAGGTTTCTGAGATTTCTGAAGTTTCAGAACTTTCTGATGTTTCTGAAGAAGTGAAGGATTCTTTAGAAGACCAGAGCGTTCAGCCGGAAGAAAAATATTCTTTTTCTTTTTTTGAGACTCCTCTGGAGCTTTTTTCAAAAATGAAGGCCGGATATATTGATGCTTCGATAATTTCTTCCGAATCTGCGGAAAAACTTGTGAAAAAGTCAAACGGACAGGTCTGCGTCTGTGCTTCTGTTACCAGCATTGATTTTAAGATTGTAACAAAAAGAAAAGGAAATATTTCGTTTTCGGATTTGATTGGAAATAAAGTCTATGTTGCCGGGGAAGGTCTGGCTCATTCTGTTTTACGCGCACTTTTGGCAAAAAACTCCGTTCCGGTGGAGGAAGGTTCTGCCGGCGTTGAAATTGTTGTAAAAGAAAGCCAGGCGGAGCTTGTTACGGAATTTTTAAGTAAAAATGCAGATTACGTTCTTGTTTCAGAGCCGGCGCTTTCAGATATTTTTAACCGTTCTAAAAATGCAAGGGTAGCGATAGATATTCAGGAGCAGTACGAAACTGTTTTTGGATACGGAAAAAAACTTCCGCGCTCGGTGCTTGTGGTGCGCAGGGATTTGGCCGAAGGCAGTCCCAAGGAATTTAAGGATTTTCTGTCGGATGTTGAATTTTCCGTTCAAAGAGCCTCAAGAAAACCCCGCGGGGCTGCAGGAATTGCGGCGAAAAACGATTTTGGTGTAAACAAAAGAATCTCTGCGCAGGCAATTGCAGGCACAAAATTTAACTTTTACACTATGCCGATCGATTGATTCTTCGAGCCGCAGATTCTTCCTCTGCTTGCGTATGCGGCAGTTCTGCTTATGCAGGGCAAACGCATTATAAATAATTTAAGTAAACTTTGCGCGAAGGAACGGTTTCGTGGTCAAAAACACTCTGATTGTTGAGACCGCGAGAGCGGTCAATTCTATAGTTACTTTGCAACAATCAGCGTGTAGCGCATTATTGCGCGATTTTGAACCACGAAACCGTGACTGGGAGCAAGTTTTTTACTGAATACATTTATAATGCGTTTGCCCTGTATGCTTATGCTGATTTAATTGTCAATCATTGAGTTTTGATTTATAATTATTGCTATGATTAAAGAATTCTTAAACTATGATACTGTGCGTAATGACGCGCTGAAGCTTGCATACAAAATTTACAATGAAGACCACTTTGTTCCTGACGTGATTTACTGTTCGCTCCGTGGCGGCGCGTATATGTCAAACGTCATAAGTGAATATTATAAAATTGTAAGAAAGGACAAGCATCCTGTTCTTTATGCCGCGGTTGTTGCTCGCTCTTATTCAGACATCAGAAAAAACACTCCGCGCGTCTATGTCGACGGATGGACTTATCCTCCAAAAAACCTTCGGCCGGGCGACCAGATTATGCTTATAGACGACATCTACGACTCTGGAAATACAATCGATGCCCTTGTCAATATTCTATATGATTATGGTGTTCCCCGTGAAAACATCAAGGTTGTTGTTCATGATTACAAGGAATTCAAGTTCAAGGCGCAGCCTCCTGTAAAACCTGACTACTGGTGCAGGAAGTTTGTCATAGATTCCCCGGAAAATGACCGCTGGATTCATTATATGAGCCATGAGCTGGTCGGACTTTCTGAAAAGGAACTGGAGGAAAATTATTACAGGCAGGATCCGGAACTGAAAAAGGTTCTTGGTTCATTATTTGGTGAAAAATAACAGAAAATGAAAAAAGGATTTCAGCTTTTTACAATCATACCTCTCTTTCTTATGTTCCGTTTATCCGCAGAGTCGCGGGTTCTTAATCCTGTGAAAGGAACATGGGCGAACAGGCAGGTGCTTGTCGTTGATTTTCCGGCTTCAGACAGCGTTTATTATTCGCTTAGCGGCGAAGATCCGGAAACTTCAGGAATTGCCTACGATGGACCTGTTCTGATTGATCTGGACGGTGATGTTTCCGTTTCTGTCGCAATAATTGATAAGGACGGAAATAAGCGGCTTGAAAAAATCGATTATAAAGTTTCTCCCGCATCGCTTCCGGAGGATTCGGAAGCCTGTAAATTTGTTGAGACGGTAAACCTTAATGGCATTGTTGATTACAACTGCGGAGATGTTTTTACAGTTCCAGCGTCGATGGAATTTTCGTTTGGAACACGTGATTACGAATTTGAGCCGGGAACTTCTATTTCTGTCAGCAAAAATTCTGTAGTTACGCGCTTTCTTCCATGTACTGTTACAGACGGAAAAGCCAAGTGGCGTTTTGTAATAAATGTTCATCCTGTTGAAACCGGGCTTTACACAAGAAAAGACCTTCCTTTTGAAATTTCTGACTGGTCTGACATTGTTTTTAAGGACAGGAAGAAAATTTACAAGGTTGACGACAGCTGGTGGCATCTTCCGAAAGAGCCGCTTGTTCTTGACCGAAGCAAAAATCACATGATTTCATGGCAAGATGTGGCATACTCTGATGAAAATATCGTAAAATTCTATGTGCTTCCCCCAAAACCGATGCTCCGCACTGAAAAACTGGAAGGCGGCGCGGTCTCGGTTTCGTTTGAAGGACACGAGGATTTTAAGTTTGGAATTCTTGACTCGGAAGGAAACTCTTCTGAGCTTTTTGACAGGATTACGATTGATACTTTTAAGGGCGACTGTTTCAAGGGAACTCTTGAAGCCGGAATCTATTATGATTCAGTTTTTCAGGGAAAAATTGAAATTCCTTTTGCAATAAATAAAAAAATGCCTGCGCAACCGGTTATCTCTTCCTCTGTGCCGGGTGCTTTTATCAGAAAAAATACAGAGGTGACGATTGAGTCGCCTGAAAATAATAAAATTTATGCGAATTTTTCAGGGCCCGTTATTCTGAAAGAGGATTTTTCAATAGAATCGAGCGCCGCGCTTTTTGAGCTTTCTGACAAAAATTTTGTTCAGCTTTCAAAAAGGACATTTTCGCTTTCATCTGCAACGGATGGCGCGACAGCCTACCGTATCCTTGCTTACTGCGAGGATTCCGAGGGAAATAAAAGCAAAGTTTCAGAATATTCCGTTATAATCGACACCTGCAATTACTATATCGACGGCTCGATTGACTCGGAGGAGGCGAAAAAAAATGCGAACGGTTCAAAAAATGCGCCGTACGCCTCGTTTGCGGATATAGTTCCGTTTATAAAGGAAAGCCGCTATCTTAAGATAAATGTCGCCGGGAATATTCAAGTTCCTGACGGGCGCATAGTCATTGACTCCAACTGCGCGGTGCAGGGCTCTGGAGATGCCCGGCTTGTTCTTGCACCCGGTACTGTTTTTGACATCAGGAATTCAAGCCTTTCATTTTCAGATGTTTTGATTTCGTTTAAGGAAGAAAATCTTTCAAAAGAATCGGCATGCGTGTTCAATGTGGAGCGTGGTGTTCTTTTCTTTGGCAACGTTGAATTGAACTGTCTGTTTGGAAAAAATGGAACTGTTGTAAATTCTGATAATTCCGTTATAAACATTGAAAACTCTGGAATAACTTCATCAGCTTCTGTTTATTCCTGCGTTATTTCTGCGGTCCAGTCAAAACTTAATATAAAAAAATCAAGAATTGCAAGCGTTGCGGACACTGCTGTTAATTTTTCTGCGCAGGGCGGACTTTTTGAGCTTAAAGATTCTGAATGCAAGGTTACCGCGTCTTTAGGGCGGGTCGCGGAGCTTTTTGACACATACTCCACTGTTTTAAATAATATTTTTACAGGAGATTTGAAAAACAGTTCTGGAAACGGCCGCGCTGTTTATATGGATAAAAAGAATCATTCTGTTGAATATATGAACAATTCGGAAGCAGGTTTCTGATGGCTATGGATTTTTTGTGCGGACTGGATGAGGCCGGCAGAGGTCCTCTGGCGGGTCCTGTTACAGCGGGAGCGGTTATACTGCCAGAAGATTTTCCTGTTGAAATATTGAACGATTCCAAAAAGCTTTCTGAAAAAAAACGGAATCAGGCGGAGCTTGTCATAAAAGAAAAGGCCTGCTGGGGAATAGGAATTGTTAGCCACGAGACAATAGACAGGATTAATATTTTGAACGCAAGCATGTACGCAATGCAGCTTGCCTATGAAATGATGATTATAAAGCTTCCTGAATGGGCAAAAACTAAAGGCATTTCAGAGTACCTTATTAACTGCATAACAGACGGAACTTCAACGCCAAAAATAAAATGCGGCAGAATAATATGCGAACCAAAGGCGGATGCCAAATATCCATGCGTAATGGCGGCAAGCATAATCGCAAAAGTTGGCCGTGACCGGATAATGTATGAAATGGATAAGCTGTACCCGGAGTATGGCTATGCAAGCCACAAAGGGTATCCGACAAAAGCCCACCGGGAAGTATGCCATAAAATAGGACCGTCTCCAATTCAGCGGCTTTCGTTCAGATATTGAAAAAATCTAAAAATTATTCTTCTGAGCTTGTCTCTTCTGTTTTAGCGCGCTTTGAAACAACGTGAATTCTTCCAGTTCTCTTGATTCCGTCATTTGGATTTCGCTCATTTTCAATCTTCATTCTATAGATTTTTTTTGTTTTTTCTTCTTTTGCGGCTTTCTTTTCCGCCTTGATTTTCGCCCGGTTTTTTCTGTCTTTTTCAATAAAATTTAAAGAGCGGTCCAGCCCCTGAAGGACTTTCTGCATATCTTCGGCAAAAATTGCAATCTGATGCCGCTCGCCGTCTGAACCATCACGGTTTTTGCTTTCTACAATCTGAAGAAATACATCTCCAGTACGATTTTCCTTTACGTTGAAAAAATAAGAACGGTTGTCAAGATAAACTTCTGTTGTGTAAAGTTCTCCGCGTGCAGCCATATTTTGCCTTCCTTAGAAATGTAATTATTTTCTAATAAAATATCTTAGAAATAAAAAATAATCAACACACTTTTTATGAATTAAATTTTCCTGCGATTTCTCGGACTTTTGCCAAAAGTTCTTTCATCGCATTTTCTGTTGTTTCCGAGCCAAAACTAAAACGCACCGCAGTTTCAGATTCATCTTGCGTTACGTGCATCGCCTTAAGAACCGGACGGTTGTTTTTTCTGCTGGAGCAGGCGCTGCCTGTGGAAATATAGAATCCTTCCGCATCCAGTGCGCGCAGCAATACCTGTCCTGGAATATTTTTGAATGAAGCCTGTACAATCCATGGGGAGTAAAGATCCATTTTTTCCGGGCGCGATTTTGGAATGATTGAGCAGCATTCCAGCTGCGTAAGACCGCTTATGAATTCCTTGCAGTATTTTTTCTGCTCGGAAAAGCGTTCCTCCATTTTTTTGTTCTGCGAGGAAATGTAATATTTTTCAAGGCATCTGCTGAATGCCAGCGCGCCATAGACATTTTCTGTTCCTGAACGGATTCCTTTTTCCTGTCCGCCGCCGCGCAAAAAAGTTTCAGGCGCGTTTTTTGAATAAAAGATTCCGATTCCCCGCGGACCGCAAATTTTGTGTGCGCTGAACGCGGCGCTGTCAATTCCCCTGTAATTCAGGTTAAAAGGAATTTTTCCGGCTGCCTGAACGCAGTCAACATGAAGCCTAGGCCTTCGCTTTCCTTCCGTTGCCTTGGAAACTGCATCCGCAATCTTATAGACAGGCTGGATTGCTCCTGTCTCGTTGTTTACAGCCATTACGCAGACTAAAACCGTATTGGACCTCAGCATGGAAACCACAGTCTCCGGCTGTATAATTCCATCTGAGTCAGAAGGAATTTCCTCGGTTTCAACACCGCATTTTTTTAGCTCGTTTGCCATTTCCCGTACTGCAGGATGTTCGATTGAACTGAAAAGCACGTGGGACTTGCTCTGTCTGTTCAGCACAGAAAGCAGGGCAATGTGGTCGCTTTCCGTTCCGCCGGAAGTAAAGTATATGGTTTCAGCCGGAACGCCTAGAGTTTTTGCGCAGTTTTTTCTGGCTTCTTCAAGAAGTCCGCGCGCTTCTTTTCCAGCTGTATGTATGCTCGAAGGGTTTCCCCATTTTTCAAGGGTTTCATTCAGCGCGGAAACCAGGATGTCTTTGTCCGAAGGGCTTGTAGCGGCCCAGTCAAAATAATGTTCTTTTTGAATGTCTGTCATTTTTTTGTCTTGCCGCCGTTTTTATTTTAAAACTGAAAGGATTGCGGAATCTTCTATCTCTTCTGTAAAAGGATCGCAAAGCCCTCTTAAAAGTGTGCAGCGTATTTTTGAGGAAGTATTTTTTTTGTCCTTCCTCATCGCTTCCAGAATCCGTTCGTTAAATCCGCCGCCTGCAATAAAAGAAGGAACTGAATCCCTGCACCAGCCGAATTTTTCCAGAATGTCAAGAACTTCGTCTTTGAACGATTCGCGGCAGTATTCAAGATTTGCGCACAGGCAGACGGCTCTTCCGATTCCCCATGCGACCGCATCGCCGTGGGCAATGCTTCCCAGACCGGCTACTGTTTCCAGCGCATGGCCGAAAGTATGCCCCAGGTTCAGGAACATCCTTATATTTTTTTCAGTAAGATCCTGTTCTACAACCTTCGCTTTGTCGGAGGCGCATTTTTTTATTACATTAAAAATTGTCTCCGAATCAGCCTGAAGAAGTTTTTCTGAGTCGTTCTTAAAAATATCATAAAGTTCAGTATCGAACAAAAGTCCTGTTTTTAATGCTTCACCAAGCCCTGAGCGGTACTGGCATTCAGGAAGGAATTTTACAAATTCCGGGAAAATAAGGATTTCCTCCGCCGGCCAGAATTCCCCAATCATATTCTTGTAATTTTTAAAGTCGCAGCCTGTCTTTCCGCCGATTGAAGCATCGACCATGGCAAGAAGCGTTGTAGGAACAAACTGGCAGGCGATTCCGCGCTTAAAAAGAGACGCCGCAAAACCTGTCATATCGCAGATAACTCCGCCGCCGATTCCCACAAAAAGGTCTTTTCTGGAAAAACCAGCCTCGATTGCGTTGGAAACAATTTCAAGAACGCTGTCAATCGTCTTGTATGGTTCGCCTGAGCCAAGAATTATAAGAATATCGTTTCCGCAGCTTCCGTCTTCAAATTTTGAAATAAAATGTTCCATTACAGGAAGTGTTGCCACCGTCGCATCCGTTACAAAGCATCTTCGCCTGCCGCCGGAATTTCCAGGCTCATAGACAGAAACAAGGTCTGGAGTTTCAGAAGAAAAGGTTATTTTTGTAACCGCTGTGCCGGGATTTACCGGAAGGTATTTAATATCTAAATTTTCAGTTTCACAAGACATAGTCTTATTTTAATAGTTTTTGGAATCCATTGCAACAAAGTCGGCTTTTACGGATTCTACGCGCGCGATTTCTCTTTTCAGCATTTTTCCGTAGTCAAGCTCGCCTGTTTTTATTCGTTCCCGCTCGTCTTCCCAGTACTGTAAGTCTGTAAGAAACAAAAAGTTAAAGTCCTTTGTATTCGCCTTTTCCGCCCACAGCTGGGCTTCCTGCCAGTAATAAAGTCCTGCGTTGTAAAAGCTTAGCGCTTTCTCAAGATTTCTTATGTATTCATCTTTCCATGGCGCATCGTAAAATTTCGCGGTTTTTTTGTCAAAAGTCCTGCCGAGCCTAAGATGCTGCTCTATCAGCTTTAAATTTATGTGCATCTGAAAAAGGTAACGGTATTTTTCCCACTGTTTTTCTGTGTCTATTTTTGCATTCGCATAAAGTGGATTCGCAAAGTCAGCCTGCGCCGCTTTTTCCAGCCAGTAGATGTTTTCAATGCAGTCGTCAGGGTACTGCTGGTAATGGACATGATAAAGCCTGTACCAGTCTTCCTTGTATTTTACCATGTACGCGCTTGCAGAAAAAACGCACGCAAAGGCAAAAAGCATTGCGGCGGCGAAAAATTTTATTGTTTTATAAAAAGACTTCTTCACATTATTTTTATCGGAAAAAAAACTTTAAAATTAACCGGAAATCTTTGTTTTAAAGTAAAAGCGCGGGCTTTCTTTCTTCTTTTTTGGGCAACCCGGCGGAAAACCGCCGTCGGGCTTTTCAGGGTTTCATTGCGAACTTGCGTCCGCAACGGCTTCGCCGCCCTTTCAATCCCTGTTGCATTTATTCCATATAAAGTCGCTTATCTCATCAATCGGTTTTGCGGCGTCTACTTCTATTATTTTCATTCCTTCGCCTTTAGCTCCCCTGTATTCGTTTATTACCGCGTCGTATAGTTCGGCTGTTTTTTTCTGAAAACTGATTTTTTCGTAGATTTCTTTTGCTTCGCCGCGGCTGTTTACTCGCGCAAGTGAAATTTCCGGATCAATCTTAAAGTAAAAAAGAATTTCTGGCAGCGGAAAGACGCTGTTCAAGTGCTCCGGAAGCTCTTTTCCGCAGGTTACTGACTGATACGCAAGGCTTGAAAAGAAATAACGGTCGCTTACGGCGATTTTTCCTTTTTCAGTCTGTTCCGCAATTCCGTCTTTTCCAAACAGATGTTCACAGCGGTCGGCGGCAAAAAGAAAGGCTGCGGTTTTTTCGTCGACCTTAAAATCGCCCCTGAGCATTTTTCTTAAAAATTTTCCAGTCTCGCCGGAAGTCGGTTCTGCTGTGACAAAAATTTTGCCATCTTCAAATCGCTCGGCAAGTTTTTTTATCTGCGTTGAAGTTCCTGCTCCGTCTATTCCTTCAAAAACGATGAAATTCTTTAAAATCATAGTTTCCTTCCTTTGTTTGGGTTGCTTTGCGACTTTAATCTTTTTTATCGCGCAAAGTCTTGGCAAATTGACGCGCTTTTTCCGGTAGCCCATTCAATTTTTGTGCAGAATTTATAAAACTCGAAATTCGGGCTATATAAAAATTCTTTAAAATTAGTTACAATATTATATCCGTAAGATGAAAAGGCTGTCTTTAAAAGAAACTCTCGCATTAACAATTTTTCTTCTCGTTTCTGTTCTTTCAGCATTTATGGTGCGTCCTCTGTATTCTTTTGTGTCGGCGGAGCTGAAGAAAAAAACACAGATGCTGGAAAGCATTGTTTCTGAAAAAACCGGGATGAATATCTCTTATGAAAAGTTTTCACCTTCAATTGTTACCGGCTTACGGATTAAGAATATAATACTGTCAGATGTGAATGACGGCAAGCGGATTGCCCAGATAAAAAAAATTGTCGTGCGTTACAGTATCTTTGATTTTCTTCGCGGACGGGGAATCTCTTCTGTAAAAGATGTGTCCGCGGACGGTATCCTGCTTGAAGTGAACAAGGAAAACCTGTTCCTGAAAAAGATTTCTGAATACTCAGGCAAAAGCGAAAAAGGGCATAAAACACTGAATGAAAAAAACATTCTTTTTGAATTAAAAAAAATAGCCTCGGAGCTTCCTTTCAATGTCTACGTGAAAAATGTCCAGCTTGTTTATTCTGGCGCGGACGAATACGCTTCTGTAAATTTTCGCAAGGTTTCCATAGCATATCTTACGCACTCCAGGGAACTTAAGATAAAAACTTCAGGCGGGGCGGCTTATTCAAATAAAGGCAGTCGCTTTTCCCTGGGATTTTCCGCAACCGGTTCAATTCCGAATGATTTTGAGGAAAGCTCGGTTACGTTCAGAATAAATGATTTTACGGACGGAAAATATTCGCTCAGCAAATTGAACCTTCTTCTTGGCTATAAGAACCGCACTTTTGAACTGCGCTCAATACAGAACGGTTATCCGCTTTATCTGCAGGGCGCTTATGGTCTGGATTCCTCTGAAGCGTCGGTTTTCTTGAGCACTAGGGATTTTAAGCCTGCCGGAATTGTTTTTTCTCGTCAGAATTCTGATTCGGCTAAAAAGCTGAAAAAACTTTCTCTTTCCGTAAATGCCGCGGCAAAATATAATTTTCAGACAAGGGATTTTTCGTATTCTTCCCGGGGAAAAGTCAGCGTGCCGGAGACAATCTATTCAGGCGGTTTTACGGCGGACTATTCTTTTTACGGCGATAAAAAAAGTGTTTCTGTGCAAAAAATGGAATTTTCCGGGCCGAATATCGATGTTGATTATTCGGGAATTTTTGAATATAAAGGCTTCCGGCTTTCCGGCGAGCTGAACGTCAATGCCTTGAAGCTTCCGAACGGACTGAACATTTCCACGGAACTTTACATAGATTCTCTTGAAAAAGGTTTTATGGCTTTTGCGCCGCAGCTCATGCTTGACCAGAAAACGCTTACCGCGATTCAGTTTTCCGCCGTTCCCGTAAAGGATTCTGTGGATTTTTCTTTTGAAGTTTCGGATTATTTTCATTCCGAGGCCGAAAACGCAGGAACAGTAAAGATTAACGGAAGCTACATCGGCGGCACAAGATACCTGCAGGCAAATATTTCTTCCAGCGGAATTTATCTGGACAGCGCGGCCCAGACGGTTTCTTGCTTTGGGAAAAATCCCGGAAAATCATCCTTCGGTTTTCTTTCCAGCTATATTTTTAACGGCGAATTTTTTGTTTCAACTGATTTCAGCAAGGTTTCCTTCAATGTTCCGTATGCCTTTGTTGCAAATACAAAAAAGGAAGGTCAGTTCTTTTACATTTCTCTTGACGGAAACGATTCTTCCATCAATATCAACCACTTTGACTTTGTGAACGGCGGAAAACTTGTCCATCTTTCGGGAATTTATGAAAAATCACCTGATGAGGAAGATTCGTTTCTTTCTGCTGATTTGAACGCCGGCTCGATTCCCTACCATTTTTCAGGAAACTTTATGCCGGGAATTGTCTCTGTGACAGGCGACTATGGAGCGGCCTTTGACCTTAAAAAAAATGCGAATGGCAGGATTTCCGGAAGCCTTTCCGCGGACGGATTTCCATTTGACGCGAACGGCTCTATTTTTACGCTTTCAACCAATGCGTCTTTTACTTATTCTGATGAGGATGGAATAAACGTAAAAATTCCGCGACTTGAAGTTGTTGAGGCCAGCGGAAAATATTCTTTTAATCCTGTCCTTAATGTTTCCGGCAATGTTACTAAATACGGCGTTTTTCTGGATACAATATCCTATTCGGACAAATATTCAGCGATTGAAGGTTCTTCTGAGCTTCTGTGGAACATGAATGAAAGTATTTTTGATTCGGCAAGGTTTTCCGCAGTCCTGAAAAATCCTGTTTCAACAGAAGGAATAAATGTTTCCATGGAACTTTCAAATCCGAACGGCGATGTTTTTTCTGCGGAAAATCTTAAGAATTCGTTTTATGTGAATTCCCAGGTTGTGTTCAATAATTTTGGCTTAAGCCGTTTTACCGCGGAAGAAAGTGAAAACAACCGTCTTTCCGCGACTCTGATTGTCTCGGGAATTCCTTCCAATCTGTACGCCGGATTAAATGTGGAAAGGCTTTCTGTCATGTCTGCCGGAAAAGAAATAGATGTGAACGGTTCTGCGTTTATTGAAGAAAAAAATCTTACGGTGGATAACTTTAAGCTTTCCTGCAACAATCTTTCATTGAGCAATATTTCTGCCCAGTTTGACCTTAATACTTTTACCGGGCTTGCAAAGGCTGATTTTGATACTGTAGTCGCAAAGCAGACTGTTCACGCGCCTCTGGAATTTTCTGTTTCTGATACGGTTCTTAAAAAAGGAAGCTTTTTGCCGTCGGAATTTGCCGCCCGGCTTTCATGCGAGAAATTTTCAGGAACGCTTTTTAAAAAACAATTTCCTTTCTATCTTTCTGTCCTTCATTCAGGAGGAGTCACAACGGTTTATTCTTCGGCGGAACAGGGAATTTCCGGAACTATTTATAACGACGGAAAACTTGATTTTAAGATTGCGGATGAAAAACCTCTTCAGTTTGCGCTTTCCGGGAATTTAAAGAGCAGCCAGCTGGATGTCTCCGTAAAAAATGTAAAGGCGGATGTTGGAAAGCTCTTTGAATTTATAGATATTCCCCGGCTTAAAGTTTACAACGGAAAACTTGACGGTTCTCTTTCTATTTCAGGATTAAAGGCAGATCCGGAATTCCTTGGAACTTTCACCCTCTCTCAGGCTGATTTTACGCTTCCAAAGATTGTCTCCCAGCATGTTATTGTTCCTAAAACCCAGATTATTTTTGACCACAATAAAGTTCAGATTCCGATAGCCCGCGGTTATGTAAAAAAGCCGGACAATGTCATTTGCGCCGACCTGCGCGTTTTCTTTGACCGCTGGTCATTCAGCCGGCTGGAAAGCCACATCTGGAATCCGGACAATGCGTATATGCCGGGTGATTTTGAAATCCGCCTTGCTCATTTTAAGGGAGACGTGAACCTTGATGTGGATATTGCTTTTGAGGATCATTATCTTGACGTCCAGGGCGATGTTTTCCTTAAAAAAGTTACAGGAAGCGTAAAGACAAAGGAGCTTGCGGTTTCTCCGCCGAAGCGTAACTGGTTCGCCCGTTCGCAGATAAATCTGCATTTTGGCCAGCACGTTACTTTTATATTTGATCCGCTTTTGCGCGCGGTTCTTGTACCGAATACAGTGTTTGGTTTTAAGTACGATATGTCGAATGGAGATATGGAGCTTGACGGAGAGCTTGCGTTCCGCTCGGGGGATATTTCGTACCTTAGCCGTAACTTTTACCTTAAGAACGGTTCAATGCGCTTTAACAGCAATGACCCGACTTTTAATCCTCTTATAAGCGTTCAGGCGGAAACTCGTGAACGCGATGATTACGGAAATGACGTGCGTATTATCCTTACGGCGAACAACCAGTACCTTTTGAATTTTAATGCGCAGTTTTCTTCCATTCCTGCAAAATCAGAGGCAGAAATCCGTTCTCTGCTCGGTCAGATTGCGATAGGCGATTCTGAAAGGGTAAGCTCGCTTATCTTTGCTACAGGCGACTATGCCATTCAGTCTACAATCGGGCGTTCTATAGAGAACAAGTTGCGTGATTTCCTTAATTTTGATATATTGAGCGTCAGAACAAATGTTCTGCAGAATGCGCTTAACTATGGTCTGCTAGACAGAACGGAGGATTCAGAAAATTCTGGTTTCGGATTCGGTAACTTTTTTGATAACTCAACTGTTTATATAGGTAAGTACTTTGGAAGTTCTTTATATATGGATGCCCTTATGCACTGGTCTTACGACAGAACCAGAGTGGATGATAAGTTTACGGCAGGCGGTCTTGTATTCCGTCCGGAATTTGGTCTGGAAATAGAAGCGCCTTTCGGAAATATCCGATGGAATATGGCGCCTGATATAAACGGAATTAGAAATGATAGATTTGTATCTTCGACTTCTGTAACGCTTTCATGGAAATTTTCATTTTAAAAAAAGGTGGTGGGTACACTCATGTCCTTGATGTTGAAAAGATTTAAACTTTTGCTTTCAGTGTTTTTGTTTTTTTCTGTTGCTGCTGTTTTTGCGCAGACTTCGGAAGATTCCGACTGGTTCTGGGGAAAAACCGTTTCCGAGATTTCTTTTGAAGGTCTCAGAAGCGTAAAGAAATCTGAAGTATCTGGCGTAACCAATAGTTTTATCGGAAAAGTCTTTGATGAGAAATTTTACAGTGATATTCTTGACCGACTTTATGCGCTTGGTTACTTTGAGGATATAGAGCCTTTTGCAAAACATGACGCAAAAAATCCGGAAAAAGTAAACCTTGTGTTTACGGTAAAGGAGCACGCTGTTGTCGCATCGCTTAATTTTAAGGGAAATAAAAAAATCCGCAATAATGAGCTCCGCGATACAGTTTCAATGAAACCCGGCGATGTTTATATTGAGTCGAACGCTCTTGTTGATGAGCGCGCCCTTCGTGACCTTTACATAAAAAAAGGCTATATAGACGCGAAGATTTCTGTTTCCACAAGCGACTCCCAGGAAGGAGTTGATGTGACATTTGTAATAAACGAAGGAAATTCAACTGTTGTAAGCCAGGTGAATTTTTCGGGAAACACAGTTTTTTCCGCGCGCACATTGAAGAGTAAAATTTCATCGAAGGAAAAGGGCTTCCTGAAGGACGGGGCGTTCCAGCGTTCGTCGGTGGAGGCGGACAAACAGTCGCTTGTCGCCTATTATGCCACAAAAGGCTATATAGATGCCCGCGTTATTGATGTTGTTGAAAATTCTTCTTACAACGAAAAAAAGGAACGCGAGGAAATTGAGCTTACTTTTGTTCTTTCAGAGGGCGCTCAGTATACTTACGGCGGCCTTACGGTTTCAGGAAACGAGATTTTCAGAACAGAAAAACTTCTTTCGTATGTAAAGCTTAAAAACGGAGATGTCTTTAATCAGACAAAGTTTCAGGAAGGAATCGCCGGCATAACAAACCTGTATTACGAAAACGGCTATATGTCAAACGAATTCTATCCTACGGTTAATAAGGACCCTGAAAAACGCACCGTAAGCTATGCGCTTTCTATAAAAGAGCGTTCCCGCGCCCATGTTGAAAATATAATTATCAAGGGAAATACAAAGACTAAGGATCACGTAATCCTCCGCGAGCTTCCTATTGAACCGGGCGATGTTTTTAGCCGCGACAAAATCATGGCGGGGCTTAGAAACCTTTACAATACCCAGTATTTTTCAAGCATCGTGCCTGAGCCTGTTTCCGGCTCGGAAGAAAATCTTGTCGACCTTGTAATTACGGTCGAAGAGCAGAGCACGACATCCCTGCAGTTCGGAATGACTTTTTCAGGAATTGAAGATGCCGATGACCTGCCGATTTCTCTTTATGCAAAAGTTGAAAATTCCAATTTCCGCGGAACTGGAAAATCAATTTCTTCTGGTGTGACAATCGCTTCTAACGAGCAGTCGGTTGACTTTGGTTTCAGGGAAAACTGGCTTTTTAACCAGCCGATTTCTTTTTCAGAATCGCTTTCCCTTTATCATTCAAATTCCTATGCGCTGGCGTTGCGAATGCTTCCAAACGGTGTTTTTGACGACGATTATTATTACATGAACTACGAGTCTTTCGGGGCTTCGCTCGCTACAAGTTTTGGACGCCGCTGGCTTCCAAGGTTTGCAATCTTTACGCTTTCGGGCGGTATGACAAATTCAATTACAGACAATCTTTACGATGAGTCTCTTTATATACCTCTGGATTCTGGCGTAAACAAATTTGCAAACCGTTTCGGTATAAAGAATTCACTTTTTATGAATGCCTCTCTTGACAACCGCGATATTAATTACGACCCTACAAAAGGATGGTTTGTAAGCGAACGTCTTGCCTGGTACGGACTGATTCCGGAGGTTGAAAAAGAATTCTATCTGCGTTCAGACACAAAGCTTGAGTCTTACTTAAAACTTTTTGATGTCCCGTTGTTCAACGGATTCTGGAATTTTAAGATGGTTCTTGCGGCTTACACTGGAATTTCCCTTGTTTATCCTGTTCCAGGAACTTTGTTCGGTGATTCCAGCAAAGTATACATTGACGGTATGTTCAACGGACGAGGCTGGACTAATGTCTACAATGAAACGCGCGGAAAAGCGATGCTTTCTAACCGGGTGGAGCTCAGGCTTCCATTGTTCCAGGGAATTCTTGGCGTGGACGGATTCTTTGATGCTGTCGCTGTAAAGGACGAGCCTGAAGATTTGCTTAATAATCTTAAGCTTGATGATTTTTATTTTAGTTTCGGTCCTGGATTAAGGTTTCTTGTTCCGCAGTTCCCATTGCACTTGCTTTTTGCAAACAAATTCCGCGTAATAGACGGAGAAGTAAAATGGGACAGCACATGGCAGTTCGTCCTTTCGTTTAATATGACAAATAAATAAAAAGGTGGATTATATGAAATTTAAAGGCGCAAAATCAGTTCTTTTTGCTTTTATTTTAACTGCTGGCTCATCGCTTTGTGCGCAGCAGATTACAAAGTTTGGTGTTGTTGATACTGCGAAAGTTTACAACGCATATTTCAGAAATTCTACTTCAGTACGCAACTACGAAAAAAAGAAGGCGGATTTTCAGCAGGAAATAAATAAATACACAGACGAACTTCAGAAACTTCAGGCAAAAAAAGTTGACTACGAGAAAGCCGGAAACGATGCGATGGCTCAAAAAACCCAGGCTGAAATAACAAAAAAAACTGATTTTGTAGTTGAATACACAAACGCTAAAAATGTGGAGCTTGAGTCAATGCAGAAAACCCTCCAGGGATCTGACACATTTTATAATAATCTGTACAGCACGCTTTCAAGAATTGCTGAGTCTGGCGGTTACAGCATGATTTTAAGCCTTCAGCAGTCAAACGCCATTCTGTGGTATTCAAATTCTGTTGATATTACAGAACAGGTAATCGCCGAGTTAGGAAGATAATCTTGTGGATTCAGATGTAGCGCTTACTCCGGTATTAGAGCAGTATTTAAAAATCAAAGGCGAACATAAAAATGAGATTCTATTTTTCAGGGTAGGCGATTTTTATGAAATGTTCTTTGATGATGCTGTGGAGGTTTCCAGACTTCTTAATTTAACGCTGACTCATAAGGGCGCGGCTCCAATGTGCGGAATTCCATATCATGCCGCAAAAATATACATCGCACGGCTTCTTAGGGCCGGAAGAAAAGTTGTTATTTGTGAGCAGGTTGGAGATCCAAAGGCAAAAGGTCTTACGGAGCGAAAAGTTGTAGAAATAATTACTCCTGGAACTGCGCTTGAATCTGAATATCTTGAGGGAAATTCAAACAATTTTCTTGCAGCCTTGTCTGTAACTCATGGTTGCGCAGGCTTTGCGTTCATCGATGTTACAACAGCGGCTTTTTCGGCTACCAGCTGGCGTTCCTCTGAAATGGCGGAACAGTTTCCTAAGGAGCTGGGGCGTTGTTCTCCGCGTGAAATTCTTCTTCCGCAATCGTTAAGGCAGAACAAAGTTATTCAGGATTCCCTTGCCCAGTATCCGGCTATGTCAATTTCATATTATCCGGACTGGGATTTTAATGCTGAATTATCCTATAAAAAGCTTGTTGAGCAGTTTAAAACGGCGAGCCTTTTGTCCTTCGGGCTGGAAAAAACTTCTGCGGAGGTTGCGCCGGCCGGTTTTCTTCTTGATTATCTTGCAAAGACTACGAATACAGTTGTTCCCCACGTAAAGTCAATAAAAGTTTACAAGGACACGAATTATCTTATTATTGATGATTCAAGCCGCCGGAATCTTGAAGTTGTTGCAAATTTGCGCGATGGCTCTGTTCAGTTCAGTCTTCTTGAATGTCTTAATTTTACCCGGACAGCGATGGGAAGCAGGATGATTCGCCAGTGGCTTTTGTATCCGCTTACTGATGTTCAGAAAATCAATGCAAGGCAGGCGCACGTGCAGCTTTTTTATGAAAACCGAAACCTTATGGATTCTGTGCGCGAAAAAATTAATCCGATCCTTGATATTGAGCGCCTGGCTGGAAGAATCGCGATGGACAGGGCTCATGCGAAGGATTTGCAGGCATTAAAAGCGAGTCTTGTCGCGTGGTTAAAAGCAAGAAATGAACTTTCAGATTTCGATTTTGCCTCAATTGATGATGCGCCAGCGGTTGAAATAATTGATTTGATTCAAAATGCTATTTGCGAAGACCCTGCGACTTCTCTAACAGAAGGAAGAATTATAAAGGCTGGATGGTCGGATGAGCTGGATCACTGGAGAAACGTTCGCGACAACTTTGGACAGATTCTTTCCGACTACGAAGCTGAGGAGCGTGAGCGGACCGGAATTTCAACCTTGAAAATAAAATGCACAAATGCGTTCGGCTATTTTATTGAAATCAGCAAAGGAAAACTTTCTTCCGTGCCGGCTGATTTTATTATGCGCCGGGCTCTTGTGAACGGCGACCGCTATACAACTCCAAGGCTTCAGGAGCTGGAACACGAGCTTAACGAAGCCGGTACAAAAATTCTGGAGCTTGAAAGAGATTTGTTTGTTGAAATCCGCTCGAAACTCCACGATTACGTTTCTTATCTTATGCAGACGGCTTCTGAAATTGCCTACACGGATGCGGCGTCCTCATTTGCAAAGGCTGCTGTCCTGAACAACTGGGTCCGCCCTGAGGTTGTGAATTCCGGGGTTTTTAATGTAAAAAAAGGACGCCATCCTGTTGTTGAAAAACATTTACCTTCCGGAGAATTCGTTCCTAACGACTTGAATATTTCAGCAGATAGCTCTGATGGGAAGACTTTCTGCCTTATAACCGGACCGAATATGGCCGGAAAAAGCACGTTTCTTCGTCAAAACGCTCTGATTTCTCTTCTTGCGCAGACAGGCTCGTTTGTTCCGGCTGAATATGCTGAAATCGGCGTTGTCGACAGGATTTTCTGCCGCGTTGGCGCTAGTGACAACCTTGCGCGTGGTGAATCTACTTTTCTTGTGGAGATGACGGAAACTGCAAATATTTTACGCTCTGCGACAGAAAAATCTCTTGTCATAATGGATGAGGTAGGGCGCGGAACAAGTACGGAAGACGGACTTTCCATCGCATGGGCAGTTAGCGAATTCCTTCTGAATAATATAAAATGCAGGACACTGTTTGCCACTCATTACCACGAATTGACCAGAATTGAGCATAAAAAGCTGGAGCTTCTCTGCATGGAAGTAACCGAGCAGGGCGAATCCGTCACCTTTTTAAGGAAGGTCAAGGTTGGTGCCAGCGAGAATTCCTATGGAATTCATGTTGCAAAACTTGCCGGTGTTCCAGAAGCGGTAATAAAGCGCGCCAATGAGATTCTCTGTCATATTCAGAATGTCGCTGAAAACAAACCTGTTCTGGACGAAATTCCTGAATATCATGAAAATGAATCTATAAGGCAAGAGCCTGTCGCTCCTGGTCTTTTTAGCGATGAAGAGATTGTGCTTGACGAAATTCTTTCCGCAGATCCGGATAATATGACACCTCTTGCGGCTTTGCAGATGATTTCCAGATGGAAAAAAGCTCTTTCCGGAAGATGATTCTGTGTTTCTTGCGGCAAGTTGTGTGATTTGAATTTTCGCAGTTTTTTGTCCGTTTATTTCAGTTTTTAACTTTTTTTTTGCAATATATAAATGTGAACAAATTCTTTTTCTGGATTCAGTCCGCGGTGATGGCGGTCGGGCGATTTGTGTTTTTATTCCTTGCAGGAGGAACTGAGTGCGCTGTATGCGGGGATGATACTGGTCTGCTGCCTGTCTGCGATGATTGCAGGAAGAAATTTTTTGCGGTAAAGCCTGCCGGTCTTGGAATTTGCAAAAACTGCGGCAAGGAGCTTATTTCCGAAGATGATGTCTGTATGGAATGCAGGAAAAACCTTCTTTTGAAAAATTTGGACGGGGCTTTTCCGTTGTTTTCGTACCGCCTTTGGAATACAAGCTTGCTGTGCAGGTGGAAACTTGAGGATGAACGGATTTTTTCAGATTTTTTTGCAGAACTGATGAATGAAAGGTTGAGTCAGGTTTGTAAGATGATGGGAAAATTTGTTGTGGTTCCTGTTCCGCCCAGGCCTGGAAAAATCAGGAAAAAAGGCTGGGATCAGGTTGATGAGATAAGCCGGATTCTTGAATTCAGGTACGGATGGAAGGTGATGAGGATTCTGAAGCGGCACAACAATATCCAGCAGAAAACCCTCGAACGCAGTCAAAGAATGGAAATAATCGGGAAAGCGTATTCTTTGGCCGCAGACGTTAAGGTTGCGCCGGAGACTGTATGTCTTGTGGATGATGTTCTTACTACCGGAAGCACAATTGAGTCTTGCGCTGAAAAACTGAAAGATTCAGGCTGCAAAAAAGTGTTCGCTGTAACTTTGTTTTCCGTGGACCGCTGAGGCGGCGGACGGAATGTAATTAATTGCAAAAACCGGTTTTTCATAGTATGCTTATTGAAGAGGATTTTATGGATACAGAAGATTTTCAGATTCAGTTAGTTACTTTCCGTCTTGGAAACGAGTTATATGGTGTTGATATTATGTCTGTAAAGGAAATTGTAAGGATTCAGCCAATCCGTCCAATTCCAAATGCGCCGAATTATATGGTTGGAATTTTAAATCTTCGGGGAGAAATAATTCCTATAATAGATCTTCATCGTCGTTTTAATATTGCCTTTGCAAATGAAGAAGACGAGCTTGATGAGCTTGAAAGCGGATTTATAATTCTAAATATCAATGGCAAACAGCTTGGAATAATAATCGACCGCGTTTCCAGGGTTGCAACCGTCAATTCTTCAGATATTCAGGCGGCGCCGCGGATGTCCGGCGGAATTGGAAGTGAATATATCAGGGGCGTTGTTCGAAATGACGATGGCTACTTGATTATTCTGGATATTGTCAGGCTTTTTGATCCGAAAGAACTTCAAAAAATCGTAGGAAATTTTTAAAATACTTAAATGATTCAGACTTATAGTACAACAATTCGACGAAAAGAAATGGATGCCGTGCTTACCTGTATGGTCGATGAGCGGATCGGACCCGGGGAGCTTAACGCCAGGTTTATTCAGACAGTAAAAGAGTTTTTTGGATGCGATGGCGCGGTTGCGTTAAGGAATCCTGCTTCTGCGTTGAAATATGCCTTGCGTTCGATAGGTTTAAACCCGGGTGAAACAATAATGATTTCAGCGCTTGCTCCGGCATGGCATTATCAGGCTGCCGCGGATTTAGGCTACAAGCCGCTTGTTCTTGACGTTGATGAAAATTCCGGGCTTGTAAACGCAGAAATCGTAAAAAAAGGAATCGAAAGCGGCGGACGTCTTCTTTTGCTTCACGAATCTATGGGAATTCTTCCTGAAATTGATGAGATAAACGCGCTTGGAATTCCGGTTATAGAGGATGTTTCTAAGAGCGCAGGCGCATATTTTCCGACTTATGATGAAAATAATAATCCTATAGAAGGCAGAAAAGCCGGTTCTATGGGAGTATTTTCAATTCTTGGACTGGAGGAGCACGACGTGGTTACTGCCGGTGGAGGTGCTGTTCTTATGGCTCCGAACCGCCGGGAATGGATTGTGCTTAAAAAATTTGTTGACTCAATGCCTGGAACAGAGCTTCTGCCGGATCTGAATTGCGCTTTGGGCTGGGTCCAGTTGAAGGAATTTAAACATAACGAGCTTTTGCGTAAAAAAATATTCGGTCTGTTCCAAAGGGCTTGCATGAGCGGACGGCACAGGATGTTTATCAGGGGATCTGGCGCGGTTGTGCCTGCCGCAAAAGGTGTAGCCGCTGTTCCAAAAAACGATGGCGAAAATTCCGAAGGAGAAACTTACGACTATACATCGACGATGTGCTGTTTTCCTCTGATACTTACAACTTCATTTAAAGATATAAAACAGTATGCCGCAAAAAAAGACATTGAGATTTCACAGGCGTACGAAGATTCTGTTATGGCGTTAAAACAGGATGAAATTTCGTCTGAATGTATAAAAGCGAAATCGCTGTATCTGCGTTGCGTGCTTTTTCCGCTTTATCCGCGGCTTACGCATTCGCAGGTTGCAAAAATAGTAAAAGTCTTGGGAACTTTGCCGTAAACAATGAAAAATTGCCTTATAATCGTAAACACGCACAAAAAAGAATCTCAGGAAATGGGTCAGTTTATTTCTGAATACTTAAAAAGAAAGAATATCGATTCCCGTTTTTTTTCTTTTGACGGATTTACGGACGGTATGCAATGCGGCGCAAAAAAAAATCCCTTTGAGTCGGTTGATTTTGTTGTTACGCTTGGAGGTGACGGAACGGTTCTTTTTGCCGCGCGGGGTTGTGTGGAGCATGAAATTCCGGTCTTTCCGGTAAATTTCGGAGAGTTCGGTTTTATAGCAAGCATACAGAAAGATGAATGGAAACGTGAGCTGGATTTGTTTTTGGAAGGAAAGGCAAAAATCGCTGAAAGAAATATGCTTCAGGCTGTTGTTATAGACGGAAAAACAGGAAAAGATGTCTATTTTGGAACAGGATTGAATGATATTGTAATAAGCGCAAAAATGGCTAGCCGGACAATCCTTATGGGCGTGGACTATAATTATGTCAGTCTTGGAAAGTTTAAGGCTGACGGAATAATTATCTGCACTGCGACCGGTTCTACGGCATATTCTTCTTCTGCAGGCGGTCCGATTGTAGACCCTACAATGGATGCGATTATCCTTACTCCTAAAAATTCATTTTCACTTTCGAGCAGGCCTTTGGTTTTAAATCCGCATGGTGAGCTTGAGATTACAATTCTTCCTTCGCGTGAATCTGATATTATAATTACGCTGGACGGACAAAAACCTTTCGATATTCACGAAGGTGATTGCATAAAAATCCGCCAGATTTCAAAAAAAGTAAAGCTTGTAGGTTGTACGGCTGAAAGATTTTACGAAGCCCTTCAGTCAAAACTAAACTGGGCAGGAGGTCCTCATGCTTGAAGATCTTTCAATCAAAGATTTTGCAATTATTGAAAGTGAGCATATAGAATTTTCAAATGGATTTACAGTTCTTTCAGGAGAAACCGGCGCCGGTAAATCAATTTTGATTGGAGCGATGTCATTTCTTCTTGGCGGAAAAGCTGATGTAAATCAAATTCGTTCCGGAGCGCACGAGGCTCAGGTTTCTGGAACTTTTTATCTTGATTCAAAAGAAAATCAGAATCCTGCGCTGGAATGGCTTAACGACCATGGAATTGAAACAGAGAACAATAGAATTCTTTTGCGCAGATATATCCGGGATAACGGTCGGGCTGGAGCATGGATCGGCTCAACGCCTGTAAACAGAACGGATTTGGCGGAATTTTCGTCATTTCTTGTTGATATTCACGGCCAGCACGAGCACCAGTCCTTGATGCGAGTTCCCGAGCACAGAAAATTTCTTGACGCGCGTGCAGGAATCTTGCCGGAAGTAAGTGCTTTTACCGCGCTGTATATGGAGCTTGTTGAAAAACGCAGGCTGCTTGCCCAGCTTGATTCTTCCGATGCGGACAGAGCCAGAAAAATTGATATGTATAATTTTGCGGTAAAAGAAATTGAAGACGCAAAACTTAAGCCGGAAGAAGATATTCAGCTGGAGGAAGAGGAGAACCGCCTTTCTTCGTACGAAAAACTTTTCGCAGGCGTTGATTCTATACGCAATATGCTGGACGGCGGAGACGAGTCTGTCGTTTCGCTGCTGAAAAAAATACGACGCGAAAGCCAGAATATTTCCATTCTGGATAAAACTCTTTCAAGTCTTGACACGCGTATTGAGTCTGCTTTTTATGAGTTGAACGATATTTCCGAGGAGTTCGGTTCCTATGCGAATAAGCTGGTTTATGATCCGTCCCATCTTCAGGAAGTTCAGGACAGGCTTTCGTTGATTTACAGTCTGAAGAAAAAATATGCTTCGAGCCAGAGCGCGCCTTTAAAAGAAGTTTTTGATTATTATGAGAACGCTCAGAAATCCCTTGAACAGCTTGGAGCAGGCTCTGAAAACAGGGAAGAGCTGATGAAGTCAGTTTCTGAGCTTGAAAAGAAAGTTTATCTTGCCGGAAAAAATCTTTCGGAAAAACGCCGTGCAACAGGAGACAAGCTTGCTTCAGAGGTTGAATCGCTTTTGAAAAACCTTGGAATGAACGGAACTCGCTTTGCGGTCAGCATTACTGCAAAACCTGGCGATCAGATAGAGCAGAAATGCGGCCCTTATGGATTTGATAACATAGAATTTCTTATAAGCGCAAATCCTGGCTCGCCCCTTTTGCCTCTTGCAAAAATTGCTTCCGGCGGAGAAATTTCCCGGGTAATGCTTGCCCTGAAAACAATTTTTGCGCAGAACGATCCTGTTCAAACCCTTGTTTTTGATGAGATTGATACCGGAATCGGCGGAGAAGTTGCCGTTGCCGTTGGTTCCCACATGAAGGCGCTTGCAAAAAATCGTCAGATTTTCTGCATTACACATCTTGCCAGTATCGCAGTATATGCCGATAATCAGATTAAGATTGAAAAGGGTGTCGCGGAAGGAAAAACTGTTTCCAATGTCCATCCGATTCAAGGCGAGGAGCGTGTTTCTGAGATTGCAAGAATGCTTTCGGGCGATGCTGATTCAGCGGCTTCCATTGAACACGCAAGGGCAATGCTGGAAAAATACTCAGGGGGATTTTAATGGCAAAGATTTCAGAAGCAACGCGGCTTGAATTTGCTGAAACGATAAAACCGTATCAGAGCAAAATATTGGCGATTCTTGCTAAAGAAAAGACAACATTGAACAGCATAAATGGAAATGCGCCGGATTCATGCTACAAAAAACTTATGCTCTGCGATGACATGATTTATGTTTCATCACTTTACATGGCGCAGAACAGCCTTTCCTTAAAAATTCTGGAAGTTAAGAATAATGATGCGCTCAATGAAGCAAGAAAAATTCTTTACAAGGCGATTATCTATCTTGAGGAACTCGTGACTAATTTTATTGATGTTCCGTATTCAGAGCTTGCAAAATATCATGAGAATATAAAAGACATGCCAATTCAGGAACGCTACTATCTTATCAGGAAACTTGGGCTTGCGATAACGCTCCTTGAAGACGCATTTGGCGATAATTCAAAATGGAAATGGTCTTTTGTTGAATTGAAGGGAAGATTCGCGGTTGTCGCAAAAAATCTTATTGATATGCGCAGCGCGGTAAAATCATATTTAAACCCGAATGATGAAAATTATGAGACAACTGTGCTTTATATAAGGCTGATTGGAAAACTTCTTGACGCATCTTCTGCCGGTTACCGTGATAAGTACGAACTTTCAACGCGCCGGATTGATGATATGCGGAACGCAATAAAATTTCTTCTTGCGCGCCATAAGCTGGCTCTTGCAATCGGCGACAAAAATTATGCGGAAGAAGTAAAGAAGAAGGCGATTGTCTGGAAAGAAAAGATGGATTCGGACCAGAAGTCCGGTTTAAGCCGATAACCCTAAAAACAGGAAAGATGATGTTCAGTCAAAAATTTGCGCTAAAGCTTTTTGAAGGTTTTTCAATACAGAGATGGACTGATTTGGTCCGCCCTTTTGATATTGTTGAAATGGATAAGGCTGCTGAAAAAATGGTTCTTGGGTACATCATTGGAAAATACGAGGAAAACAAGGGAAATTTCATAGACTGGAACTGGATGATTTATGCCTCTCTGTTTGATTTGCTTTCAAAAATAGCGCTCTGCGACATAAAAGCACCCGTTCTTGATATGCTGAAAAGGGAATATACGCAGGAATATCTTCATCTGAATGAATGGGTTTTAAAAACTTACAGACCTTTGCTTTGCGACAGGGAACTTTTTTCAAAATTTACGATTTATACCGGTCAAAAGGCAGGCCAAATTCCCATTCCGGAAAAATCAAAGCTTGCGGCAAGGGTTTTTTCTGCCGCAAATAAGTTCGCCACACTGCGTGAGCTTCAGATGCTAAAAAATGTGAACGAGCCGGAGCGGCTTGCGCAGATTAACCATGAGCTTCAGGAGCAAATTCAGCATTATCTGGACCTTGCCGGAATGCAGAATCTTGTGACACACCAGCGTTCCTATTCCCTGCTTTTAAAAATTGAGCAGCTTCGTTTTCAGATACGCTGGAATCAGACGCCGCGCGTTCCAAAAACATCTGTTCTTGGACATTGCTTTTTTGTCGCGGTTTTGACTCTTCTTCTTTGCCGGGAAAGCGGCGCGCAAATGTCGGAAAAACGTATTATCAATAATTTTTTTACAGGTCTTTTTCACGATTTGCCTGAAGCCGTAACGCGTGATATTATTTCCCCGGTAAAACAAGCGACAGATGAGCTTCCTAATATTGTAAAGAAAATTGAAGACGAGATTGTAAACAAGGAGCTTGTTCCGTTGATGGAGCCCTTTTTTAAGGATGAGCTTATATATTTTACGAGCAATGAATTTGCAAACCGGATAAAAAATCAGGAAGGTCAGACAGAAGAGGTTTCCTGGGAAAAATTGAACGAAAAATATAATTCAGAGGAATTCTCTCCGGTTGATGGAAAAATCGTCCGCATTGCTGATCATATTTCGGCTCTAATGGAAGCCGATATTTCAATAAAACATGGAATTACTTCAGATCACTTGAAATTCGGGAGAAAAAATATGCTTGAAAATTATCCTGCTGGAAAAGTGATAAACGGAATTGACACCGGAAAAATTTTTCACGAAATTGCCGGAAATTAACAGAATATTTTATGGTTTTCTGCCGATAATAAGACTATGAAAATTTCAAGGATGTTAAAATCAGTCAATATTGCATTAATTCTTTTTTCGTTGTGTTGTTTCAGTATGTATGCTGATTCATCTTATATCGTAAAAAAAGGTGATACGCTTTATTCAATAAGCAGAAAATATCAGATTACCGTTCCGGAGCTCAGGGCGGCGAATAATCTTTCTGAAAATGATGTGCTTAAAGCCGGCGCAAAGCTTGTGATTCCTGCTGCTGATATAGAAAATGCGGCGGCCTTGTCCGCGTCTAAAACTTCTGATTATAAAAAGGATTCTTCAAGGACTTCCGCAACAGCGGCCTATGTTGTTCAAAAGGGCGATACTCTGTATGGAATTGCCCGCAAATACAATATAAAGCTGAACGAGCTTCTTTCGCTTAATAATCTTGATAATTCTTCGACGATAAAAATAGGGCAGAAAATTCTTGTTCCTGCGGAAATTTCAGGTTCAAATAAGACTGGAGCGTCAGTTTCCAAATCTGGCGGAACTGCAAAGCCTGCTGGTTCTTCTTCAAATACTTCTTCAGATAAAAAGCCTGACTCGCCCGGAAAAAATAACGCTTCTTCTACGAACATTCCTTCTAAAGGCGTTTCATGGCCGCTTTCAAATCCTGTTGTAAAAAATATAAGCGGAAAAGTCGGCGGCGTTCAGCTTACAGGAAAAGACAATGAGTCTGTTGTGGCTGTCCGGGAGGGAACTGTAATGTATACAGGCATTTACCGCGGTTTTGGAGAGGTTATTTTCATCCAGTCAAAGACAGGCTTGATTTATTCGTATTCAGGTCTGAACAAAGTTTCGGTAAAAAAAGGCGATTACGTTGTTTTCGGCGCAGAACTCGGAAAAACCGGGCGCGGCAATGATTCCAGCATAAAGTTTATGGTTTTTCAGAACGGAATGCCTGTTAATCCGGCGACTGCTCCGCGCGGCTAAAATAATTTCTGTCTGTCTGCGCTGGCTTTTATAAGTTCAAGAAATATGTTTCCGCATATTTTTGCGTCATCGTATGCCCGGTGTGCGGCTTTTATGCTTATATTAAAGTAATCCGCCAGAAACGGCTGGTTGAATTTTTCAAGTTCTGGCAAAGCCCAGCGGGCAAACCCCAGAGTGTCTATTACATTGTTTTTATTTTCTTCAAATCCGGCCCTTTCAAGTTCTGCTTGCAGGAATCTCATGTCAAAATGCACGTTATGACCTATTATTATTGAATCTTTTATAAAGTCGCAAAAAGATGGCAGAATGTCCTTTATCAAAGGCTGGTTCTTTACCATTTCGTCGGTGATGTGATTGATTTTTATGCATTCTTCCGGAATAGGTTTTTCAGGGTTAAGCAATGTGTTGAACGTCGCGATGCATCCGTTGCAATCGAACTTGACAGCCCCGATTTCAATTATCCGGCATTCATGACAGTCGAGGCCTGTTGTTTCTGTGTCAAAGGCGACAAATGTTTCACCTGATTTTACAAGATGAAACATTTGCCTGTAATCCTTTAGGATTTTATTTACCAGCGGCATCAAGAAGTTCGTTTATGTCTGAAGTTATTTTATCGCAAAGAACCGAGGCTTCTTTTTTTGCTTCTTCAAGCGCTTCGTCTGTTGAACCGTTCACATCCGTTCTTGTGTTTATGTAGAATTTTATTTTTGGTTCTGTTCCGGACGGACGCGCAGAAACTATTGTGCCGCCTTCAAGGAAGAACTGGAGCACATTGCTTTTTGGGAATGTAAGCTCAGTTTTTTCTGAAGGATTCGCAGGATTATATTCCGTTGAAGTCTGTATATCCCGAATTTTAAGGACTGTTTTTCCGGCAAGGGTTTTGAGTCCTTCGTTTCTGAGTTTTGACATGATCCCTGCCATTGTCTCAACGCCGGCAGAACCCGGAAAATTCTTTGAAATCGCGCGGTCTTCAAAGTATCCGAATTCTTTGTACATGTCATCCAGATGCTCAAGAATGCTCTTTCCCTTTGAACGCCAGTACATTGTCATCTCTGCGCACATTGCTGCGGCAGAAACTCCGTCCTTGTCCATGACCTCTGTTTCAACTTTGTATCCGTATGATTCTTCAAGACCGAATACATAGTGTCCTTTTCCTTTTGCTTCACGTTCAGCTTCGATTGCGGCAATCCACTTGAATCCTGTAAGACATTCAGTCATTTCAACGCCATATTTTTTACAGATGTAGTCGCCGAATGGTGAAGTTACGATTGAGCGGATGCAGTATGAATCTGCCGGAAGTTTTCCAAGTTCCTTTCTTGTAAGGAAAATATATTCCATTAAAAGACCGCCCATCTGGTTTCCTGAAAGAAGGACGAAATTTCCGTTTTTGTCAGGGAATGCGGTTCCAAAACGGTCTGAGTCAGGGTCTGTCGCCATTACACAGTCGGCTTTTGTGGCAGTTCCAAGTTCTACCGCCATTTTCATAGCTGGTTTTTCTTCCGGGTTCGGTTTTTCTACAGTCGGGAAATTTCCGTCCGGGTTTCGCTGCTCTGGAACTGTCTTTACAGTAAGACCAAGGTCTCCAAGGACTTTTTCAACGTGCATCGCGCCTGTTCCGTGAAGCGGAGTGTATACAACATTTACGTTTTTTGCATATTCTTTAATCAGCTCAGGACGGAAAAGCTGTTCTTTGCACATTGCCCAGTATTTTTCGTCAACTTCTGAGTCAATCAGGACAAGCTTTCCTGATTTTATAGCATCTTCTTTTGATATTGTCTTTACGTCTGTTACTTTATTTACTTCATCAACAATTCCGACATCATGAGGCTCTATGACCTGCGCGCCGTCGTTCCAGTATGCTTTGTATCCGTTGTAGATTTTCGGATTGTGTGAAGCTGTTACAACAACTCCTGTGTCAGCCTTGAAATAGCGGATAGCATAGGAAAGCTCCGGAGTAGGGCGAAGTCCTGTAAACAGATATGCTTTTATTCCGTTTGCAGCAAAAATAAGAGCAGTCGCTTCTGCAAATACGTCAGAATTCTTCCGGCTGTCGTAGGCAACTACAGCGCTGAGCGTTCCTGCCTTTGCCTTTTCCGGGAATGCCTTTATAACGTAATTTGCAAGTCCCTGGGTCGCCAGGTTGATTTCAAGGGTGTTCATGCGGTTTGTTCCGCCGCCCATTATTCCGCGGAGACCTCCCGTTCCAAATTCAAGAGTGCGGTAGAAACGGTCTTCCAGTTCTGTAAAATCTTCTTTTGCAATCAGATCTTCAACTTCTTTTCTGAACCGCTCGTCTTTTTCCGCCGCGATATATTCTTTTGCTCTTTTAAGGATTTCTGCCTTATCCATTATTTTAATCTCCTGTAAGAAATCAGTTAAAAAAAAATTGTTCAATAAAACTATACAGAATTTTCAATTATTATAAAAGTCTTTTAGATGAATATTTCAGCGCAATTGAGGATGTCCAATAAGTATCTTTTATGTCATTTTCGGGCTTGACCCGAAAATCTGAATGTATATATTACAATCATTTCGAGATTGTTGCTCAAGATGCCAATGACATTTGGAACTTATTGGACATCACCCTTTGTTTTTATTAATTCAATAAGCTTGCGCATTATGCCGGCGGCATGTAAATCTTAATTTTTCCGGTGGAGCGCATATTTCTTTTCTATATATTTGTTGTTTTTACAGTGATTATCTGATAAAATATTGTTGATGGAAAATTCTGCGTTTGATTATGGTACATTTTCTGTAGTTAATAAAACGGTTTTTAGAGAGAGAGCTATGCTTGAATTTCCAGGGGAATTTAAGCCTGTCGTTTTTACGGAAAAACAGAAGAAAAACTTTAAAAAATTTGCCTTAAAAGTTCAAAGACTTAATCAGAAAAAAGAACGTGCCGAAAAAAGGCAGGCGCTGCGAAATGCCGTCGCAGCCGAAAAACAGCGGAAAAGACAGGAGCAGGCGGCTTCCAGGGTAAAACATCCGATTGGCGTAAAGCTGATAAGCATTATTTCCACAATTGTTATAGTTTCTTTAACCGGACTTGCGTGGCTTGTTTCTGCGTTTGTCAGCAAAAATACAATTCAGACTGCAAGGCAGAACAATTTTGTAATCAATTCGCGCATGGCTTCTGATTTGCAGAACCGCATAGACAACGTAGTCTCGAATGTCTCTACATTTACCGAGCTTGTGAAAAATGCGGAATATGACGAAAATCCTACGGCCGCAAAAGAATTTTCATTCAGTTTTTTCAGTAAAAATCCGGAAATTGTGGCGGTTTTCCTCCCTTCCTCAGAATCCAAGTTTTTGAATTTTCAATTTTTGGGCGAAAACGAGCTGGACGAAACTTCTGTTGATTCTTACATCGCTTCTGAATACGAAAGTTTCCTTCGCGCTCGGCAGGGAAATTTTGTAATTCAAAATGCTTCTCCTTTTTTCAGTGTTCCGGTTCTTTCTTTATTCTATCCGGTTTCAGACAGTACGGATGAAGAGCCTGTGGCGGTTTTGTTTTCTACGGAAAAAATTGTTGAAAATTTTTCATCAGAAAGTATAAATAAATCCATCTTTGTCAATGAAGACGGAATTGTCCTTGTTTCTTCGGATGTCCAGGAAACGATGCGCGCCGAGGACTTTGGAAAAAGTCAGGTTGTCCAGGAAATGCTGAAAGGCGGGGAAGAAAGCTTGTCTTCTGTAAACAAGCAGAGCGAATTTTCAGACAGGGAGACATTCAGAAATGCGGGAAAAGATGTTCAGTACATCGGTGCGTTCAATAAACTGAAAAAAGGAAATGCCGGTGTTGTAACGGTTGTTCCCACATATAAAATTCTTGAGGAAACCAGAAAAATCACAACCCTTATTGCTTTTCTTGCGGTTGCTATTCTTGCCGTTGTAATTATTGTAATCTGGTTTTTTTCAAAGACGATGAGCGTTCCTCTTAAGCAGTTGACGGCTGTTGTGAACCAGATTAACAAGGGCGATTTTAACACGGAGCTTTTTGGCGATTTGAAAACCCATGGAAATGATGAAATAGGCGTTCTTATAAACAGTACAAAAAACGAGCGCGAAATTTTAAACACTTTCACAAAGCTTACCAACAAAGGTGTAACGCAGGCTATCATCAGAAAAGAAATTGATTTTGAGCCTCATCTAAAAGATATAACGATTTTTTTTAGCGATATACGCGGATTTACCGAAATTTCAGATGGCTTCAAGAACAGGTTTGGTGAGCGCAGCGCGGCGGAAATAATAAATTTTTTGAACGATTATATGAGCCGCATGGTAAGCTGCATAAAGCGCACCGGCGGAACGGTAGACAAATTTGAAGGCGATGCGATTATGGCGTGCTGGGGCGTATTGCGCCAGGAGCCGCTTGACTGGGAAAACCTTCCAGACGACGACCCTGAAAAAATTGAAATGAAGGCTAAACATGACCTGTATGTAAAGGAAGATGCCCTTGCCGCTATACGGTCCGCGCTTGCGATGCGATATTCCCTTATGGAATACAACAAAGAAGCGGAACAATTTACAAAGGAGCATGCAAAAGATAAGGATTCTGTCTATAAACCTCAGATAAAAAACGGAAGCGGAATGAATTCGGGACGCGTGACTGTTGGCTTTATGGGTTCTTACGACAAGATGGAATTTACTTCGATTGGCGATGCGGTCAATTTTGCGAGTAGAACAGAAGCTTCCAACAAGCCCTGCGGAACTGATATGCTTATTACAGAAGATACTTACGATATTCTGAAGAAAGATTGCATAAGGTGCAGGGAAAACAATTTTTCAATCAAGCCGGAAAACCTTAAAAATGAAATCATAGTTGAAAGAATTCCTGTCGGTTTTGAAGTAAAAGGAAAGGGAATTCAACATTTTTACGGCGTAGTGAATATGCCGAATTTTGATATTGCCGAATTTTTTGAAGAGATTAGGCCTGGATTTACTGTAGATTCTGAATGTGAGAAAGTTCTTGGTCCGAAAGGTCCTAGGACTATTGCCGAGGTTCGTTCCCTGCTGGGAATTGCGACGCCGGATTTTGAAAAGGTGAACTTAAATGAAACGGAAAGCAAAATTCAAGTCGCATCTGATTGATTTTCTTATAGTTTTAGTTTGTCTTTCTGTTTGTGGCGTAAGCTTATATTTTTTCACTCAGGAACTTAACCGTTCTACCGTAAGAACTGACAAGGAAAAGGTTGCGACAATCTATTTTAAGCAAAAAGTTGCTCAGCGCCAGTTCGATGACAGCGTGGTATGGGAACGGCTTTCTCAAAATTCTCCGGTTTATGATAAGGACACAATTTATACATCGGATTTTTCCCAGGCAATAGTAAAGTTTAATGACGGAACAAAACTTGAGCTTTATGAAAATACAATGCTTAAAATTTCTTATTCAGAAAAAGGTGTTGAAATAAAAGTTTCTGGCGGAGACATTCAAGTTGACGGTTCAGAATCCAAAAGCGGAAAAGGAATAACTGTCTCAACGAATGATGGAACGACAGTAAAGATGGATTCTGGAAGTAACCTTGCTGTAAAATCTGGTTCTTCCGGCGGAATGAACAGCATAGAGCTTCATGGCGGAACTGCGGAAATTGAAACGAAAAACGGCGGAACTGAAAAAATTTCTTCAGGAGAAAGCGTTAATATAGAAGAGTCTGGCGCGGTTACAAAAAATCCGGTGACCGTTACATCTGTCTCAAAAAATTTGAATCTTCTTAAATTTGATGAAAACTCGCTTCCTGTAAGGCTTCAGTGGAAAGTCCGTGAACCTGAGAAAAATCAAAAAGTTATTGTGCAGACTTCCTTTTCTAAAGATTTTTCAAAAATAAAAGAAACCTATGTTCCTTCCGGAAACAGCATTGAAATTCCTGTTGATGCCGGAGTTTTGTACTGGCGTGTCTTTGTGGAAAATGAAAAAGACAAGCCTTCGTCTGGAAAAATATCTGTAACGAATGTTGACCCTGTTGTTGCACTGTCGCCGGTTTCTGCCTCGGAATTTTTTTACAGAACGGAAGTTCCCAAGATTCTGTTCAGCTGGAACGGAAATGATTTTGCCGGGCATTATAAACTTGAAATTTCTGACTCGCGCGATATGAAAAATATAATTTTTTCTGAGTCAGTAAAAGGAAATTCTTTTGCGGTAAAAAAACTTTCCGCCGGGGAATATTATTGGCGGGTAACTCCGTTTTATTCGCTGAATGAAACCGGCTACGTTTTTCCGTCGGAAATAAAACATTTTTCGGTCATAAAAAACGACCGTATAAAACCGCCTGTGCTTTTTCTTCCGGCAGACGGCGCAAAAATTGCATATACGAATTCTGTTTCTTCTTCAAATTCTTATGCCCTGCAGTTCGCATGGAAATCTGAGATAAAAAATGCGGAATATGATTTTGAAATTTCAAAAAATAAAGAATTCTCAGATATTTTCTATTCCGAAAAAATTGAAAATTCTACTTTTTTAAGAAAAAATATAGGAGCGCTTTCTTCCTGGTCAATTCCTGATGGAACTTATTTTTGGCGTGTCATTCGAAAGTCTTCAGAACCTGATGACTTTACTCCACAGTCGGACATCCGGAGTTTTTCGGTGCAAAAAATTGCAAAAGATAAAAACCGTCTTGTTTATCCGCCGGAAAATTTTTCAGTCGAACCGGAACAGTTTGTAAAAACCAGGTTTGCCTGGAAAATTGCGGATGATTTTAAAACAGATTCTTCAACAAGCGTGCTTCAGATTTCAACCGGAAAAGATTTTTCAAAAATAAAATTTGAAAAAAAACTTGTAAACCAGGAAAAAATTGAAAATCTTGCGGGCTTGAATCTGCCTTCTGGAACTTATTTTTGGCGTGTCGGCATAGAGTCGGAAAACGGAGAAAAAAGCGGCTTTTCAGACTTCCGCGTTCTGAATATTTTGAAAAAACTTTCCGCGCCGGAATTTATTCTTCCGAAGGAAAATTCAACATATCTTACTTATTCTGAAAAATCTACACGCCTTGTATGGAAAAAAACTTACGGCGCTGATTACTATAATATAAAAATTTGCGGCAAAAATGGAAAAATCATCGCTGAAAAATCTGGAATAAAGGAAAATTTTGCAAATTTTGTTCTTCCGCCGGAAAAATACAAAGTTTTAATCCAGGCTTTTTCAGAGGAAACGGCGGCAAGTCCGCTCAGGGCAAGCTCTGTTTCTGCTGTGCCATTTTCTTTAAGAAATCCGGTTCCTGTTTCTCTTGAATTTCCGGCTGATTCTGCAAAAATTGAAGGTCTTTCCGCAGTAAGAAATCCTACGGTTTTTGCGTGGAAGAATGAGATTGATGTTCCTTCAAAATCTGAATTTGTCCTTTATAAAATTTCATCAGATGGAACTGCCAGAAAAGTTCATTCTGTCTTAAATCCTAAAGGCGGAGTAAAAATAGAACGGCTTACAGAAGGAAATTACCGCTGGCAGATTATAGCAAGCACTTCTGACGGAATTCCGCTGGATTCTTCTAAAAATGAATTTTCTGTTTCAGAGATACCTTTGCTTTCTGCGCCTTCGCTGGTATTGCCTGAAAATAATTTTGTAATCGGAAATCCATACTTAAAGAAAAATAAATTTATATCATTCACATGGAAGAAAGTTGATGGCGCGACTGATTATAATTTTATTTTGCGGCAGAGATTTGCGGATGGAAGCTCAAAATTAATTTATTCTGCCGCCACGGAAAAAAATGAAGTTAAAATAAAGAAACAGAATTTCGATATAGGCGACTTTGAATGGTCAGTCATAGCCTTTGCACATGCACGGGATGGCTATGAAGAACAGAGAAGCAAGGTTTCTAACGGGACATTTAAAATCAGAGTGGAACTCCCTGGAAAAATTCGTCTGATAAAGCCGGGAAAAATGTATGCAAAATGATTCTTGTTTTTTGAAAAAAATAAATTTCCTCGTGCTTTTTTGCGTTATTTTGCTTCATGGATTCAATGCCTTTCCGCAAGCTGAAAAAAACAAAACAAAAATTGAAAAGAATTCGTTTGAGCAAAAAATTCAATGGGAACAGGATGAAAACGCTTCTGAATATAAAGTTGAAATCCGGGATGTAAAAAGCGGAAAAAAATATTATTTTGAAACTGAAGAAAATTTTGTAAATCTAAATCTTCCTGCCAGCCGGTATGAATACCAGGTTACTGTTTTAAACTCATTCTGGCGGGTTCAGACTGCGAGCGGCTGGAATTCTTTTGAAATTTTTAAGGCTGAGCTTCCGGAAATAGTGAAAGTCCAGAAAAAATCTGTTGTTCCTTCAAAAGACGATGATTTTTTTATTGAAACTGATATAAAGAATGTAAACGAAGATTCTGCGGTTTCTCTTGTAAACGAAAAAACTGGAAAAACAATAAAAGGTTCTCTGGTTATGCAAAAATCCGCGGGCAAAAACGAAAAAACTGCGACAAAAGTGAAATTTCCAAAGGTTGAAAACGGCGAATGGAAACTTATAGTTGAAAATCCTCTTGGGCAGAAAACAGAGTCTGATTCAATTCAGGTTGTAGACCAAAAAACGGAAGAAGCGCGGATAGCGGCGGAAAAAGCGGAGCGGGAGCGTCTTGCAAAGGCTGAGGAAGAAAAGCGGCTTGCAGAAGAAGCAAGGATTGCCGAGGAAAAACGTCTTGCTGAAGAAGCCGAGGCGGCCAGGGCTTTGGAAGTTGCAAGGGCAGAGGAAGAAAGACAGCTGGCGCAGAAGCAGGAAGAAGAACGCAGGAAAAAAGAAGAGGCTCGGATAGCGGCGGAAAAAGCGGAGCGGGAGCGTCTTGCAAAGGCTGAGGAAGAAAAGCGGCTTGCAGAAGAAGCAAGGATTGCCGAGGAAAAACGTCTTGCTGAAGAAGCCGAGGCGGCCAGGGCTTTGGAAGTTGCAAGGGCAGAGGAAGAAAGACAGCTGGCGCAGAAGCAGGAAGAAGAACGCAGAAAAGCCGAAGAGGCGCGTATAGCGGCGGAAAAAGCGGAGCAGGAGCGTCTTGCAAAGGCTGAGGAAGAAAAGCGTCTTGCAGAAGAGGCAAGAATTGCCGAGGAAAAACGTCTTGAGGAAGAAAAAATCGCTGCAGAACCAGAGACTAAAAAAAGCGGAAAAAAAGAAAAGCGGATTTTGGGATTCTATGCGGCTGCGGACGGAGGTCTTCTTTTTAGCCCGTTTTTTGACGAATTTTCCGACGGAAAAGCCATGCCTTTTTTAGGATTAAAGTTAGGCTTTGTTCCGGAGATAAAAAATTCAAACAGAATTGGAATAGAGATAGATTCCTTGGTTTCAAAATATGAGCTGAACACTTCAAATTATGATTACAGCGACAAATTTGCCTTTTTAAGAATGAATCTTTTGTATCAGCGAAAAATTTTCAGAAATGCCTTGAAACTGAATGTTCGCGCCGGCGGAAATTTGATTTTCATTCAGAATTTTATGGACTACAAAGATTCTGACAACCTGAAAAAAGATGCCGCATACGGATATCTTGGCGTTCAAGGTGGAAGTTCTCTTGTCTTTACTGCCGGAAATTTTTTGATGGAAGCCGGAGCGGATTATATTTTTGTATTTATTGACGGAATGCCGACAGATTTTTTATCGCCTTACATTTCATTGGGGGTAAGATGGTAAATAAGTCCTTGTTCCTGCTGATTCTTTTATCTCTTCTGTTTGTTTCCTCGTGTTCCGTAAACTGGTTCAGCGATTTTGATGAAATCCGCGATGAAGAATTTTCCGTAACTTTCAATTTTTATAAAGCTGAAGATTCTTCGTTTTTTACACGCCGATATATGATTGGAACGACTCTGGCCTCTGAGAATCTTCCTGAAGCTAATGACCCGGCGGTTTTGAAATTCGCGGATGGAAATGTTCTTGTCGGATGGAAATTTTACCGCAATACTGTTAGCAAGAGCACGGAAATTTCTGATTATATAAAAATTGATGAAAAAACAGGTTATGTTTCCGAAATTTACGTTTCTTCATCTTCTTTTGATTTTTTGGCAGAGTGGGGAAAAATGGCGGAATACAAAGTCTATCATTTTGTTCAAAATGAAGACGATGATGAATATACGCTCAAGGAATCAGAGCCTCTTGAAGGTGTGGTTGGCGCTCAGACAGAGGCTGCATTAAAAGATTATGAAGGTTTTACTGCACAGCCCTTTATACAAAAGGTTATTTCTGAGGATGGCTCTACTGTTGTTAAAATAAAATATGACAGGAACAAATATACAGTAAAATTTGATGGAAACGGCGCTTCTGGAAATATTCCGGATATTTCTGCAAAATATGGCGTTGAATTCACATTGCCGGAAAATACTTTTGCTTCACTTTTTGGTTTTAGAGCAGGTGCCTGGAATACAGAAAAAGATGGAAGCGGAACTTCTTACGCCGCAAATGAAAAAATAAAAAATCTCGCCGTAGAAAATAATGCGGTCGTAACTCTGTATGCGCAATGGGAAAAAGTCGGACACGATTCTTCCGGTGTGGCTTCAAATCCAATTGAAAATGCAAAAAAGATTGAGTTTGTGCTGGATTCAAGTGGTTCAAAAGTTACAAAGGGAAGTTATATAAAAATTAATGCAGTCATAGACGGTGCTTTAGTTGAGCTTTCGAACTGGAAAGTTACAAGAAACTATTTAGGCGCAATCGCAGAAGACTGTGTATTGCTAAAATCAGAAAACAAGACAGATTCTTATTCGTCTGAAAAATCTTCTGCCATATACATTTTTGCAGACACCGCATGGATTTCTGGTGAATACACCTTGAACGTTTCTGCAGAGTGCAATGGAATTGGAATTTCAAAAGAAATAACGATAATATGTGAATGATAGTTTTCGGGATGACAGGATTTGCGTTTCAGTCGTTGCGTCATCTGGACTCTGCAAGAAACCGAGAATCGCCCGTCCGATACCGACAAAATCCTCGAAGATTTCTGAGAATACATTTACCACGGCTTATAAAATGTCGCTTCTGCGGTACTTGCGGAAAATATAAAACGGACTAGTCAGACGTAAAGAATACTTATAACGGCGGTCAACCATAAAAACTCCATACAAAAATCTAGGCAAAGCGTGAAAAAATACCTAGAAAAATAAATGTAATTAAGTTTTTTACCTCGAAAGCCAATTCTTTACATAACAAAGAATTAAGTAAAAAGTAATCGGGATGACAGGATTTGAACCTAACCTAGAGTTTTACAGGGTTTGTCCCGATTTATCGGCAGAATTTCAAAAAACCTAAAAACTAGAAACAATTATAAAGCAAAAAGTTATTATGTCAAAGCCGTAATAAAGTAAGAAAACAAAAAATACGAAAACAAAAAAACGCGATAATAAAATAAGAAAAATTTTGAATGAATAAAAAAAATGTCTTAAAAAAATTGACAAGCGTGGCATTTGATACAAAAAACAAGTATATAAATAAATACTATTTGTAGATTAAAGTATAAAAAAAAGAACGGCAAGAGTTATCGCCGTTCTAAAAATGCTATTTTTTATTCCTGTAATTTAAAAATCTATACAGCCGTTAGACTTATCCTCGATTTTCTGTAAATCGCTTTTAGGAATACTGTAGTTTGAGTATTGTTCCTTAATCTTCTTTTTTATCTCCTCGCTTATGTCTGCGAACCCCTCGGCTGAAAGGCGTTGTTTTAATCCGCCCATTACCTTTGAGGCATAAGAGCCGGCGCAGCAATATCTAAAATCATCATTGTTTTTGAATTCCTTTATTTTTTCAGTAAGATTATTGTAGTCACATTGAATATCAATCTCTGGATATTCAAGTGCGATTCCATTAAGTGATAATTCAAGTTCCTTGTTGCTACATTTTGGAACTGTCTTAAAAAACTCTGATTTATCATCTTTTGTGTAGATTATTGTATCTTCTTTGCTGTATTCGCGTGGATTTATAAAAATCAACGGCACGTCAACAATAGAATTCTGTATTCTGAAATATTCAATCATTTTCTTTACGATTTCAAGCCTGTTACAGTTTGCGGAAATAATAACCTGATTCACTCCGAATGATCTTGTTATGAATACGTCCCACAAGCCTTTCATTTTGCGGCCGTTGTCTGTGTCCTGATATGAATTTATGATGCCGTCAATTCCAAATCCTGCCTGTGTTACAAAAATAATTCTTTCTGGGCGTTGCTCGTTGTAGATTTTTGCCACAAGACTTTGAAAATACATTAAATCCTCATCAGTTGTCAAATCAGAGAAGTTTCGGCAGAAACCGTAAATAGTTCCGCCTTGGTCATCAAGAAAAGGATAAGTTTCTTCCGTATGTATAAGAACAACTTTTTCGCCCAAATCCTCATAATATTTCTTTGCCTTTAATGCGCAACTGAATTTTCCGCTGGATGAATTTGTTCCAACTATCATTGTTGTGTTGAAACCGGCAAATGGAAAAGTACCTGCGTGAAAAAATGAATAATCCTTTATTTCATTCAACTCTTTTTTTGTGATATGAGGATTTATGCACTTTTCGTAGTTCGTTGTGATTTTCGCAAATTCACTTGAGAATCTGTTTCCAAGATAGATTTTTTTTCCAAGGTTTTGTGCTTTCTGGATTCTTTCAAGAAGTGAATCCAGTTGTTCCTCCGCATGCCCTAGGTCATTAATGTTTGTAAGTTCATAAGGAATAGAGCGGAATGTTACGTAGCAGTCGCACCATTCAAGGGCAGAATCAAAATCATTTGTCATCTTCATTCTTCTACTGTCGTTGTCTGTCTGCTCAAGCTCGATTCGCTCTCCGTTTTCATCTATGTAAAAATTATTTATCTGTGCCAAATCAAGGTTTTCGATATTGGAAAATGTGTCATCAAATACCTTGTATTCATCTTCTTGCCGCAAATTTTTGTACTGATTTGCTAATGAAAGAACGCTTTTTGTTACTCCGTCGATTAGATATTTCATTTTTTTTACTCCTGTTTTTTAATATGCGTCTCTGCTTGGGCAGTTCTTGCAGTCATCGCAAGGAAATCTTCCCTTTATAAAATTGTTGCGCCAGAATTCCATTCCTTTTTCTGAATGTATCATCTCGTAATAAGCCTTCATATTGAAAGGGGAATAGTCATTAACGTTGCCGATTGCACTTTCTATATGGTTATTTTCGTTTATGCAGGGATATACGTAGCCGGCGGCGTCAACAAAAAATGAGTTGTACGGAAAATGACAGTTGTTCTTGTTTTTATAAGGATTTTCTTCAATCAAGGACGTGTTATTCCTGTTGTGTATAAAGTATCCTGCAAGTCCGCCGTTTTCCTCTTCCTCCTTTTGGTCTACATATCCGCGGAATTTTCGCACGTTGATAGGAACTATTCCCTGTTCTTTATATGATTTGTAAGTGTCTGAATTTGCATTTGAGTTTATAACATACTTATAGCCGGATTTTTTAATTTCAGAGATTATAAAGTTCAGTGTGCTTTCTTTTTGTTTTTCGGTTATTGCCGGCATTGAAAAAGCTGGCGGAATTTTGAGTTCAGATAGGTATCTTTCAATATTCTTGACCTGCTGATTCCAGTCGCCTCTTCCCTGGTATTTCTGCCATTCATCAGAGTTGCCGCCCCACAGACTTATGCTTATAGTCCAATAATTGTTTTTCATTGAATTCAAGGATTCGATAAAGCCATCTGGAATATACCTTGCGTTTGTGTCTTGTGTTATCCTTAGATATGGAATTTTCTTCAAGTCTGAAAATTTCACAAGTTCAAGCAGGCCTGAATACAATGTAAGTTCGGCGGAGCAGGCGATGAACACGTCTTTTATACGCATTTCATAAAGAATCATGTTCATTACTTCCTTTGCCTTTTCAATAGACATTTCTTTTCCCCCGGTAACTGCACCTGAGCACCAAAGACAATGAGAATTGCAGGTTGTATTGAATGTTGTTGCCGCCTGCTGAATGTATAGTTCAGGCTTCATAAATATTCTAGGGTGTCGGGATTCTAAAAGATTATGATTCACTGCTACCTCCTGAAGATGAGCCATTGCTCCAGCTCCACGGTGAAGACAGCAGTGTTGAATATGTTGCTGTATTACCGCTGGAACTTGTCGCCTTTATCATAACTATAACTGTTGCACTTGTGTTTCCGCCGTTCGCTGCAATCTCGAAAAATACTGTTCCAGAACTTCCGGCATTGATTTGTGTCTGTCCGTTTGTTGCTGTAGAATAAGCAAGATCCTGTGAATCTGTTACCATGCAAGTTAATTTTGCATAACCGCTGTTTCCTGTCGCCTTGTATGTAACTTTTACAGTTTTCTTGTAATACCCGCTTGAACCGCTGCTAAACTTATCACTTGAAGTTGTTACGGCGGTTATTTCAACCTGCACAATATCAATAACCTTGTTCGGCACAACGTACTCTGTGTTGTTATATCTTACATGGATAGTTGACATGGCGGATGCGTCAAAAGTCCATTTTTTTGAATCATTTGAAAAAGAGCCTGTCTTTGTTATTAGGGGCAGATATTGAACTGCTCCGTCTCCTTTGTACGCTAAACCTGGAGAGGTTAGTTTATTATAAGCACCATTCCAGGCTACAGTAGGAATAGAACTGGTATTTATAAGATTTTTTATATAAACTCTACTCATACTATCCAAATATCTCCGTTCTGTGGCGATGAAGGTGCTGATGTGGGAATTCTAAGCCCTTTTTGTGCTACTAATATTCCCGTCATAGTTCCACCTGAAAGACTTAGCTTTCCGCTTATATTCTGATGTGATTGAAGTGCGGTGTTTGCCTTACCTAATGACGTTTGAACAGACTGTGCTAAATCGGATTTTGGAATTCCGGCAGCTGGTTTTGTATATTTTTTATCGATTTTTGTATCTATCTCTGTCTGTGTGTAAGTTTCTTCCTTGGTGTAAACATCTTTCGTATTTGCTTTGCTGGATAAATCAGATACATTTGCTTTGCTGGATAAATCAGATACATTTGCTTTGCTGGATAAATCAACGCTGATTACATTTGCCCTGGAGATAGAAACGTTTTCGCCAGCGGTGTACTGCAAGCCATTGTTTATCAGAAATTCATTGGATGTGCCGTCCGTCATTTTTATAGCAACTTTTATTTTTCCTTCTTTTGTGAGCGAGTTTTCGACGGAGGCGATTCCGTTTCCTGTGTCGCCCTTGATTCCCTGTGCTCCCGAAAGGTCGCCGATGTATTTCCATTCGGTTTCGCCCTTGCAGTAGAGTTTTCCGGTGTCAGCGTCCTCGACGCTTCCGGTGTCAATCATTGCGAATTCGTATGTGTCTACATCAGTTCCAGAAAAGTCCGCGTTCATCGCCGCAATGGAAGTGTACGTTTTCTTGATTCTAAAGTCTTTTCCGGCTCGTCCGTTGTAAACATTGATTTTGCTTTCCGTTCCGTCCGTGAGCCTTACAGTGTACTCGTTCAGTTCGCCCGAAAGGGTGGAGGCTTTTGTCTGGCTTGCAGACTTGATTCCAACTCCGTCTGAAATTGCGGCGGTATCTGTCTTTCCGTCTGTATATGCGACATTAAGGGTGGTCTTTGAAAGTCCGTTTGCGTCTGTGGTCTTTTCAAGTGAATGAGATTTAATGCCGACTCCGTCCTTTACGGTTATAGAATCCTTTTTTCCGTCTGTGTACGCAACGGCAAGGGTGTTTTTTCTTAATCCGTTTGCGTCTGTCGTTTCGGTCTGGTTATGGGATTTTATTCCCACTCCGTCCTTCACGGTGAAACTCACGTCCTGAACAAGCGTTGTGTCGCTGGATTTAAGCGTTACCGCGTTGCTTCTTAGTCCGTTCGCGTCTGTTGATTCGGTCTGCGTTGCGGCTGAAAGCCCTGTTCCGTTTTTGATTGTGAATGTCTTTGTTTTTGTTTCAAGTCCGTTTCTGAATGTCGCCGTTATCTTGTTTTCCGCACTGGGCGCAGTTTCTGTTGCGGTCTGCTCAAGGTTTACATCGCAGCCGATTATTTTTTTTGCCTGCGCAAATGTCGCTTTTCCCACGCCCTCGTTTTCAGTGTATGCAAGCACCAGCGATTCATCATTGAACGATAAATCGTTCAGCTCCGATATTTCCTTTACTTCAAGCTCGTTTGCCATTGTGTCCTCTTTTATTTATAGTCATTTTCGCTTATAAAAAAAAACGCTGTTAAATACAAAAAGCCGGACCGCATTTTTCTGCGCCCTGGCTTTTAGGTTTGAGAATGTATTGTGCAACTGTTTGTTTTTTTTTGCTTGGCTTCCCCTGCGAATATAATAGCGCAAAGACGCTAGATTATAAAATCTTCAACGTCGCGGTTAAAACGAATTTTCCAGCATGCCTTTCAAAGCGGTTTCCAGAACCTGCGAGCAGTTTATTTTTTCTGCCTGGGCAATTTGTTTTAATTTGTTTGAGATTGTAACGTTTATGCGGACTTTTTTATTTTCATACTGTTCTTTGAATAGTTCCGGAAATGCGCTTACAAGCACAACAACATCTTCCAGGGACCCCGATTTTACATTTTCAGAAGGCTTTGGAAAAGCCTCGCCGTCCTGCTCTATTCCGTATAAATGAAGCTCCAGAGCCTCTCTTGCGTTCTGCTGGGCTTCCGCAATATTTTCTCCCCAGGAAACGCAGCCTGGAATATCTGGAAAATAAACACTGTAACCGTCATCCGATTTTTCAAAAACTGCAAAATATGAAACTTTTTCCATTTTTATACCTCTAAAAAAATTATTTTAAACCAGCCTGCTTTAATATGCTGTTCAATGTTCCGGGTTTCAAGTCTCCCGAATGAAAAGGAAGTGTTACTCTTCCTTTTTTGTCAGGGTGTTTTAACTGATAATGAGAGCCTTGTATTTCCACAACATACCAGCCGTCTTTTTTTAATATTTTAAGAACTTCTTTTGCTGTCATATTGATATTATACATATATTTTATACGTATTGTAAAGAAAAATATTCACCAAAGTCTGATTTTGTTGTAAGGAACAATGTAGCCGGAATAAAAAAAAGCCTTGCATTTCTGAAAAAAAATACAAGGCTCGGATGTCAAGCGTTTTATTTATTTATTGGCTTCATTGTAAAAGTTTACACATTCTACAATCACAGCGCTTTTTGAAAGTCCTTCTTTTTCTGCAAATTTATTGATTAAATCAAGAATTTCTTGTGAAAGTGAAAACTGGACTTGTTTTCTTCCTTCCGGGGATTTCCTAGGGCGTCCAGCTCCGTCCCGTTTTCCGCCTGAATTCTTTCTTGCTCCGCCCCAATTCTTAGAATATTCTTTATCTGCTTCTTTTTTTGTTCCAGCCATTAAATAACCCCTACATTATTACTTTTATAAGAACTGCAACCGCTCCAAAAAGTAGCATTGTTGCAAAAATTGATTCACATATAAGAAATATTTTTTTCATTTGACACTCCATAAAATATATTTTATATTCGACATAGGGGAGGGCGGTTGTTATCCGCCAACCCCCTTGTTTTACATCTTAATCACGTAGATTAAGGCGGCAATTGCATAAATCAGTAGGGCTGCTATCTCAACTGATTTGTTCAGCAATTGCCATTTTTTTTCTTTCTTCACATAATCACCACCTTATCAGTGCTTTTTGCTCCTGATGTTTATATAATATATTATCTTGCTAAATGTGTCAAGAGTTTTCAGCAAGATTTGTTATTTTTTTTTTAAATTATATTTCAACTATCTTGGAAAATGGCACAATGTAAGCGGTTGTGTTTTCAATCCTTAAAGATTCCCTGTCTTTAACATAGACTGTATAATCCCAGTTCCATTCTTGCCCTGTTGTTTCCTTTACATATTTTGCAATTTTACCAAGCATTGCAGGAAGTTTTGTTTTGATTGGGTAAAAACTTGCAGAGATTACTTCGTCATAATGAATGTTGCCGGGGATTTCTCCACGTCCAATATCAAGAATCCAAATATTGTTTTGTGCTTTATCTTCTATCAATTCCAAAGATTCGTAGATTTTTATTTTCATATATTACCTCTTTTTCTATAAGAATGAGATTCCGCCGATAACTGTAACATTGTAGCTGGCAACGTTAATATAGGCTCCGTTTCGTTCTTTTGCCTTGTAAACTTTTGCAAAGCCTGTAGAACCGTTTCCGTAAAAATTATAGTTTTGATAACCTGACTTATATTCAGGAGTTTTTCCTGAATAATCGCCATCATCATCAACAAACCATATCGCCTTTGCGTAATTCGGGCTTTCTCCCTCTGAACATAGCCATATTCTTTGCCCGGCTTTCATACTGATAGTAAAATTTACGTCTGTAATGGTGAATCCTCTGTCAAGGACGCGATAGGAATTTTCTGCAATGTAGTTTGAAAGCTCTGAAAAGAGATTTTCGATAGTTTTTTCGCCAGCGGTTATACCAGGGTAAATCTCTTTTGCGGACATAACTGTTATTGTTAAATGACCGTTTCCATCAGAACCTTTTGCAATTACAGAATTTTCCTCTTTTCCATTGGAATTTGTAATTGAAATCTTCTTATTCTTATCAATAGAGATTGTAAATATCTTTCCCTGTGTTCTTGAATAATACAGATTTTTATTACCTGAATCAGCATCGTGCATAGGGTCAGAATATCTAGGGACGTCAGAGGAATCAATTATTTTCTCTTCATCATCTTTTGTAAGCATATACCATATAGGCGAAGACCCTGAAGACGAAGCAGACGGAAATTTTACAAAATAAAGATTTCCTGAAAAATCGAATTCTCTGTACAAGCCAAGAGAAGTGTCAAAAATATTATACTTGGAAGTTGTTTTCACAAGAACAAGTTTGTCATCCTCGACAGAATAAATGGAATAATAGTCAATACTAGATTTAGCTTCCTTGATAAGAAAAGCGACTCTGCCATTGTCTGAGATGCAATCATAAACTTTAGTGAAGTTATAATCTGACCAGTTATACCCATCAAAAGACATGGCAAGTGTATACATGTGCGTAAACGCACCGCCACTTTTTTTTAAATAATCTCCTATAAGAAGATAAAAATTCTGTTCTTTGAAAAAATAGCCACCACCTACATTGAAATCAAGAGTGGCAATCAGATTTAACTTATTATTTGTTAAATCATAAACGTAAGATTTGTTATATTCGTTTCGTGTCGCATTATTGCTGCCATACACTGCTTTTACAACAATTCCATCAGGAAAACTGCCTAATGCAAATGTAATGCCATTCATTTTTACCCTTAGCGGAAGTGCGTTTTTTGAATCTGGACTAACAAGACGAAGATGTTCCAAATCACCAGTTTTCTTTATCCCTATAAAAGGTTTTGATGTATAGCCAAGCGTCGCGATAAGTTTCTTTTCACCATTTTTCTCAAAAAATATATCATTAGCCTTCATTTTTATTCCTTTTACTTTAGTCAGAAACCAGCCACATATCGCCGTTTTGAAAGTCGTGATATTTCCCAGCAGTATCTGTATAGCCTGTCGCACTTTTTGAAAAACTCTCGCTAAAATGAAAGACTTTTGCATTTATAACACCCCCAATATCAACCCCTGTAAATGTGCCTCCGACAGCTTTCGCGTTTGTCATCTCGGTATTACCGGCTTTGTCTACGGAGAAATTGGTTCCTATCGTTATGCTTCCGCCATCTATTGTCGACCCTTTTACAACAGAGCCGTCTACTGTTCCCCTTACTGTAACATTATTAAATTCCGCCTTGCCGCTGTAGTCGATTGCCCAGCCATTTTTGCCTGCTTTGGTGATTGCGCCATTTTTTATTGTGCCATCATAGTTATCTGACTGTATAACTCCGCCTTTTGTGTTTCCGTCAAGGTCTGTTCCCTGCACGAGTTTTATCACGTTGGAATAGAGCGTTTCAACTCTTGCCACTGCCGCCGCAATGTGCTGAACCCATATTTTTTTAGCCTTGATGAACTTTTTAACATCGTCTGATTTTTCAATCGCGGCAAAGATATCGTTTATTGACTGGTTGTAGCGGTAGTCTGTAAAGTCTTTTATTGGCGTCCAATTGTTGCTCTCCTTGTGGTAGTCATAAAGATATGAATCTGTTGTGTTCAGGTAATAGTCGCCGTCAAACACTGCCGGCTTGTTCGCTTCGTAAGCCGCCTGATTATCCGCATAATGCCCCAGGTACATTGCTCCGCGTTCGCCCTGCTCGCCGAATACCGCCGAAATACACGGCTCTGTGTACTCAACGGCTTTGTTTGTGTACAGGGTTTCTGTGCAGGTCCAAAGAAAACGCTTGTCTTTTGTTACGGTCTTGACGGTCTCCGACCATTCCTCCGGGGAAGTTCCGGTTTTGATTTTTCCGTTTTCTTTTTCAAGCGTTATTCCGCTGGACTTGTCCGTAAGAAGATAGTAGGTTTTCACGCTCTCAACGCCTGTTCCGTCATACACAACCGGAACATTGTTCTGCTCGATAAGCGTTCCGTCCGGGGAGTAGTAGCGGAATTTCAGCATTGTCGCGTCTTTGGGCGGCTCGAATCCCTTGTACAGAGTTCCTTTTGCGACTTCCTCTTTGAACGTTTCCGCGGTTACTTTTTCTTCTGTAAAGCTCGGTGCAACATCGCTGGCTTTCATCTTTTCAAGGCTTGTGTAGTTTTTCATTTAAGTTTCTCCATAAAAAATAACGCTCCGCTTTTATCGCCGTCGCCTATTACGGCATTGTCTCCGGCTTTTACAAGAAACGGAACTGTCGCGTGATAATATGTTTTTTTTGCTGAAAATGCTTCTGATTTTTCAACTTGCGAATATCCTGAATATGTTTCTTCATTTCCGCTGGGAAGTGTTTCAAGCGTTATGTGTCCGAAGTCTGTGTTGTTCTCTGACTTTCCGCTAGCCACTCTTTTTACAGCCCTTAACTGCTCCGGCTCAATGATTTCGCCTGTCTTGTCGACCTTTACTTTTTCGCCGTCAGGAAAAAGCATTTTGTAGATTTTTGTTGAATCCGCTCCGTATAGCCGTGAGATTTGTGCCTGGACTTCTCGTTCAACTATGTTAAGGTCGTCAATCTTGTAGATAACTTTTATGGTGATATAAAGCACGTCGCCTTTTAAAAATCCGGTTGAAATTTTTACTTTGTTGCCGTCCCACTGTCCGACCTCATCACCGCTTGAAAGGTATGCCTTGTATGTTATGTTATCGGTTATCTGCTTATCCATGTAGTAAAGATATGCGGATATATAGACCCACGACGAGCCGAGTTTTCCGTCATTTGATGACGGCACGCCCTGTGCTTCCGGGGAGATGTCCAAGGTGTATTTGTTTATGTCGATTGTGCTTGTGATTTCTGCTTTTGCTTCGGTAATCGCCGCTTTCACATCGCCGTATGTGAGCGCAGGAATTTTTGTCCCGGATTCTTTTCTTGCAGTAAGGTTTGTCTTGTATTCAGGAATAGCCCCGTAATCAAAAAGCGCATCGTTGTAGTCTTTTAGAGTGAGCTCCCAGCCGGAACTGTTCTGCTTTGCGCTATAGATTGTCATCTGGTTCGTAACACTTGTGAATTCTCCGTTTGAATCAAGAAAACCGAATGAATATATGTTTCCGTATTCAGGAATTATTTCACAATGCGCAGGGCTTGCAAGAGTAAGAATTCTTGTTTTTCCTGTTCCTTTGACTTTAAGATACAAAAGGCGTGAGTCAGTTCCGTTTTGCGCCTGTATGATAAGTCCGTATTTTTTTGTCTTGTCGGAAAAGTCGCAAAGGTCTGAAACTTTAATCTGGGTAAGAAGTCCGTTTTCTGTTATTGCGCTATGGATTGTTCCGCCTGAAAGTCCGATTTTCATCTGCTTCATCTGCAAAAGAACTTTTGAGTAGAGCGGGTAGTAGTCGCCCTCGTGTCCTACGTTCACAGTGATTTCACGCGGCTGGAGCTTTTTCCGTGCGTTTGCGCGGCGGGCGTATTTCATCGCCTGATTTCCAGTTGTTATGTAGTTCAGCGCAGTTTCTGAAATTGTTTTTCCGGCGCGGTAAAGGGCGGCTGAATTTGTTTCGTTTGCTTCGTTTATGTACAGCGTGTTGATGTTCCATGTGGAGCGTTCCGTGTATGTTACTTTCTGCGCGTATGAAGCGCGGGCGAATGTCTTTGCCACGGAAACGCTTTTTATGCTCTGCTCGTTCAGAAGAGCCACCGGAATTTTCTGTTTCTGCTCGATTGCGAACGTCCATTGCCCGTCCGCGTTCCTGTACATTGTCGCAAAACATTCGTCAAGAATCTGGTTCAGAAGATCGCTTTTCTTTGTGTCCTTTGTAACAATTCCGTCGCAGAAAAACTGTTCTTTTTCGCAGTATTCGTAAAGCGCTCCCAGGGATTCAAGGTCAATTTCATCATCCCGGTATTTTGAGTGGGGATGAATTTCGGTTGTAAGGATTTCAAGCACCCATGCGGCGGGATTTCGGGTAGGGTAGCGGCTGGAGCTCCATTGTTTGCCGTCCCATATTCTGGCTGTTCCGTACGCCATGCAGTTTATTTCGTCCAGCGTGTCCTTTGTGCTGTCGTTGCAAAGAACTGTAAGCCCTATTCTAAGCGTCCGCTCGTTCCATGGGTCTTCAATAGGAGTCGCCGGAACAAGGTTGGAAGCGGTTGATTTCACCGCGTCATACTGCCAGCAGTTTATATAGCAAAGGTAGCACGTTTCCTGGCTGTTTGTCTCATCTTCCTCTGTTTTTCTGACAAGGCGCACGGAAATGTCTTTTCCAAAACATTCAGCCGCTGAAAATATGATTGAAGTCTGGAATCTTACGGTTTTGTTCGCGTTTATTTCGCCGGTTGAAAGTGTCTGCGCGGTTTTCCAGGCTGGATTAGGGTCCGCCATATTGTTGCACCACTGGATTTCAACATCAACATTCTTGCTTTTCCATCCGTTGTCATAGCGCCTGAGCCCGTTGAACATAATGCAGATGTCCGCGCGGTATGTGTTCTGCTCCAGGTCTTTTGTGATTCCCTTCAAGTACTGGCTTGTGTCGCCGTGCTTGTGCGGTATTTCCTCGCCGTAGCTTGTGGAAGTGATTTTATTCTGAAGAACGGTCATATCTCCGGCTTTGTCTACAATCTGAATCTTGTTTCCTTTTGCGTAGTACGCCCCGGAATGGTAGTAATACTGGTTCAAGTTATCCAGGACGCTTGTGTTCGGCTTCATGTAGTAGACTTTTTCTTTTGTTCCGTCTGCTTTCGGTACGTCAATGCTTGTGTTGTAGCCCGCTAGAATCCGTGTTCCGATTGAAAGATTATTGATTACGCAGTTCTTGTAGCCCACAACAAGCGCGATATTCCAGTACTGTGTGTCGCCGTTTGTTCCGCCGATTGAATAGTAGCCGCTTGTAATCTTGTATGGCGCAGAGTACATTGAGCCCATTATGAAAGGAATGTTGTAGCCCAGCGCGTTCTTGTTCCTTGCGCCTTTAAGGAACGGAAGCGATTCCGGGGATTCCGCAAGAGCCTTGCTTTCGCGCTCCGCTTTTTCGGCTTCTTCCTGCGCTTTCTTCTGTTCAACCGCTCCATAGATTGAAAAGCCTATTGCGACCGCGGCTGTTAGGATAGCGATGACTGCGCAGACAGTCGCGCCTGGAGTTTCCCGCACGAATATTATGTCGTTGTCCTTTATTTGGTAGTCAAGCCCGACGCTTTCGCCGCCTTTCAGAAAAATGCAGTGGGCTGTGTTTATTTCCGGCATAAACGCAGAAAATGCGTCTTTAAGGTTTCCGTTTGTTCTGAATGTCTTGTATTCTTTTCCAATTCCTTTATATACGTTTATTGTTCCCATTATAATACCTCGTATACATTTGCAAGTTTCATGTAGGTTTTTGTATTCTTGACTGATGATATTCTGACGCCCTGGTTTTCCGTTGAGTGTATAAAAATATCGCTTCCAAGGGCTACTCCTATATGAAGCCGGCTGTCGTTTATTCCATAGAATTCAAGAATTGCGCCTTCCTTTATTTTTTCCGTTTTTTTTACATTTATTTCAGGAAGAGTTTTTTTTACTTTAGCCCTGTCAAACTTTTCAAGAACAACATCATTGAGTTTTTTTCCGAAGCGTCTTTCAACTTCTATTGCAAGGCCGTAGCAGTCAAGCCCCTTGTTTTTGTCGCGCCCGAATTCTACAAACGGAATTCCGATTAAATCTGTGACATTTATCATGCGTTGCCCCTGTTCATGTCCGTGTCGAATTTGTACGGCGGAAATGTCATATCCATGCGGTCGTCGCTGGAAAGCTCAAAGTTGATTTCCATTGTTTCGCTGTAGCTTACAGAGCCGTAGAAATGCGTGTACTGCTTCAGCTTCTGTATTTCTCCGTTTGCGGCGATCAGCGCAACCACGTCAAGGCGGAAATTTTCATCCGCGTTTTCTATGAATTCAATGAGCCGGTTGTCCGCCCCGGAAATTTTCAGCGTCGCGCCTTTTCCGTAAACGTCCGGCGGAGTGTACTCAAAGCCGGCCGCGGCGTAGGTGTTTCCGCCGTATTCTATGTTCTCGTTGTTTCCCGCAAGATAAACCGGCTCAAGGCTTCCGCAGGAAAATTTCAGAAGATAAGGCAGGGCATAGGCTCCGCCCGAAAGATACTTCTGGAAAAGTTCTGCGTCGTTCATCAGTAAATCTCCTCGATTTCCATTTCAATTTTTCTTTGCAGAAGTCCGGCGGATTCAGAAGGCGCGCTCTTGAACCTGAAAAAGCCTCTTCCAAGGGCAGGGCAGGTGAACACTCCAGCAGTTCCGCCCAAGACATCCGTGTACCACGTCCAGAAAGCGTTGTATTCGCCGTTTTTCATATTGAGCGAAAGGGAGCATTTTGTTGTCTTCTGGAACCTTGTGTTTTTAAGAAAAACAGCTTTTCTTCCGCTTGCGAATTCGCTTGTGGTTGTGTTTTCGGTGCGGCCGTTTGTAAGCGCGAAAAACTTTGTGTTTACAGATGCGCTCCACGCAGTATATGTCATAAATATTTCGCTCCTTTCATTGAGCTGTTGGCGGCGGAAAGCCCCTCGTTGTAGACGCCGCTTCTAAGTCCTGCGTTTACAATCTTGTCAACAGTAATCTTCACCCTGTTATAGTCATTCTCCGCGCTTACGCTCACATCGTTCGCGGCGTTGTTTTCAATCGTTACCGGCATATTGACGGTAACCGGGGCTTGTGTTCCCTCGCCATTTGCAAGGCGCATGAAGTTGCGCTGTTCCGCAGGATTAAGAATAGCCTCGCCCGCGTTTCCCTTGAATGGTATTTTGTCGCCGCTGGTTGAATTTCCTGTTAAAAAACCTCCTGTTGAGAATGACGGAGCAGAAGGTTTGGCGCCCATGATTGTGGCAATCTGAGCCGCTCCCAACATTCCCGCCGCCACCGCGTTCAGGATGTTTAACGGAGGCGTTCCGCTTGCCAGGGCGTTCGCAACTGCCTGAGCCGCCGACACATTCGCCATCGCCAAATCCATGGTCCACTGCGCGAGCTTTATCTTGTATTCCCTCTTGGCGGCCTTTTTGTCCAGCTCGTCTTTTTTCTGACAGTACTCATCGTATGAGATAAGCCCCTCGTCGTACTGCATTTTAAGGGAATCCGCTTCCGCTTCTGATTCTTTCTGAACGTCAGAAAGCCGGCTTTCCATTGCGCTGTTGAAATATGTGGAGATATTGTTCAGCCCGGTTGAAAGAGTTCCCAGCACATTGGAGATGTTTCCGGCAATCTGCTGGAACTGCCCGCCTGCGATTGACTCCTGGAGTTTTTCAATGGCTCTGTCTACCTGCGAAATGTCAACGTCAATGCTGATTGCTCCGCTTGAAATCTGTTCTTTAAGAATCTCAAGGCTTGCAAGCTCGTCGCGCATTTTTTCAAGCTCTGTCTTTGATTCTGCCGCCCATTTTAAGACAAGCTCCTTAGTTGCCGCCGGGTCTTTTTTCAGCCCGACTATTAAAGCCAGCTTCTCCTTTTCTTCCTCCAGCCTTTTCAGCCGTTCCTTTGCCGCAGAGTTGCTTGTGGTAACAAGGCTTGTGTCTTTTGTAACAAGGTCAATGTAGCTCTGCTCAACGGCGTTCACAATTTCCTGCTGTGTCGCCGCCTCGTCAACGTCCTTTCCCATTGAACGCATTGCCTTGGCTTTTTCATTGATTGCGCTGATGTTCCTGTTCAGCTCGTTGGTGTTGGCCTTGATTAGCTCGGAGGCCTTGCTGTCGGTTTGGTTTGCGGAGTTTCTTTCCGCATTCTGCATTGTCTCCATCTGCTTCTGCTTCTCTTCAATCTGCCTTGCGATGCTGTCGGCCTCGTCCTGGAGTTTTTCCATCTGCTCCTTTATTCCTGAGGATGTGGAGACGGTGGCCGTTACGTTGTATTCTGTTGCGGCAAGATCGAACCCCGCGCGCTCCGCCTTGAATTTCAGCTCCTCAATAAGGCTTTCATACTGCTTTATATCTTTCCCGGATTCTTTTATGGTTTTCTTCGCCTTCCTGTACTCGTCCGTTGAAAGTCCGGGTGTCGCAAGCGTTGTTTTTGCTTCCTCGGCGCTTCTTTTTCGGAATTCAATTATCCTGGAGTATTCGTCCATCTGCTTCTTGTATTCCGCCTGAAGCTCTTCTGTGTTTTCCTTTACGCGCTCAAGAACGGCCTTGTTTTCCTTTTCCTGCGCGGCCGCCCTTGTGTTTACTCCGTTTTTCTGCTCTTTTTCAAGCGCCTTGTTATAGTCCTCCTGAATTTTAAGAAGCTCGACCGCAACAGAATTCTGCCTGTCCTTCAGTTCTGTAAGTTCCCTTGCGGCGATGTCGCTCTGTTTCATTGTCGATTCGGACTGCGTGTTCGCGAAGCCCAGAAGCTCGTTCACCTTGCCGATTGCGTTTCCCACTTTTGTTACAAGGTTTGTGAAAAGCACGTTCACCGGGCGGATTATGGCGGTAAATCCCATTCCCAGCTGTTCCTTCAGGTCTCCGACCGCGTTTGAAAGCTGGATTCCGCTTCCTGTCGCTTTTGCGGTTTCCTTAGCCATTCCCTCGTACTGGCGCGCGATTATTCTTACCGCCTCGCCGTTTCTGAGCTGTTCCTTTGTAAGGTTTTTTATCTGCGGAACGGATTCCCCAAGCTCTCCGGAAAGTCCTGAGAATGTCTTGTTAAGGTTTTTTACCGCGCTTTCCATGCTCATCACGCCGCTTGCGGAAATATCAAGGGCGGCACTCATTATGTCTTGAATTTCTGCCTGTGTTCTTCCAGCGGCGGCAAGCTGCGCCATGAGCGGCAGAAGCTGCTCGTCTCCGATTGTTCCGATATTCTGGAGCTCCGAGGCAAAGTTTTTAAGCTGCCTTACACTTTGGGCGTTAAGATATGGGTTGTTTTTTGCGGCCGTTTCAAGCTGCTTTTCCGCTTTAATCTGCACAAGGGCGGTTTCGTTCAGTTCTTTGATTGCGGCGCCGGCTTGTTTTATAGCGGAGATGGCAAGACCGAATGTTTTTGCGATTCCTGAAAGTGATGTAACCAAGTTTGCTGACTTGTTTTTGCCTAGTCTTTTTTTTAATTCATTTAATTTGCTGGAAACTTTGTCAATTGCGCTGTTCGCATCCTTTGCATCCGCCTTGATTTTTATATTCACATTTTTATCTTTCGCCATTAGATTTTCCTTGCTTTGTCAAAAATAAAGCATTAGTATAGTCATTAAAGAGGTGTGAAATATGTTAGAATTTTTATTAGGTTGTTTTTCTATTTTTTCTCTTTATCTGATTTTTTCTTTTTTAAAAAATGACTGTGATGACGATTCAGACACGTTCAACCCTAGAAAGTCAACAGATATTGATGAAATAAACGCATGGAATAAAAGCCACCCGGATGACACAGTAGAACTTTGATATAGTTATAAGGGGAAAATATGCTGCTCATAATCTTTCTTATAATATTTTTTATATATGTTGAAAAAACTGCATGGCGTGATAAAGACAATCCACCAATGACCCCTCATGAAACAGATGTTGCAAATGGTGGCGGTCCTGATTTTTGATAATTAGAATGATTAGAGGTTTATTATGTTAACTCTTATACTATTAATAATTTTCTTTATTTATGTAGAAAAAAGTTCTCATTTTTATAAAGACGAAAAACCAATTTCAAAAGAGAAGCTTGATCGTGTAAATTCTGCCGAATGATATATTTTTTATATTTACATTCTTGTCTTTTGCCATTTAGATTTTCCTTGACATTATTTCAACATCATTTCATTATTTTGATATAAGGGGGTTGCTATGTTAACATTTATATTATTAGTTTTAATATTTATATTTATAGAAAAAACTGCTTCTTTTTTTGAAGACGAACCAGAACCAACACAAAAAGAACTTGATGATGCAAATGCTAGTTGTTCTTACAATCCTGATATATGGTAAGCCTTTAAAATCTTTTCTTCTAGTATAAAATCTGTTACTTTCAAACTCTTTTGAATCCGCTTTTATTTTTATGTTCACATTTTTATCTTTCGCCATTTAGATTTTCCTTGCAACCACTCGATAGCTGTTCAAACTTTTCAAGCTCTTTCTGCTCCTCTTCTGTAAGAGGCTCTTCAATTCTCCACATTTCTTTTAATTTAAGCATTTGCGTCTTGTATTCGTTGCCGTCATTTTTCCGCGGTTTGTAGCTTCTGAATCCCATTATGTCGTTCAGTTTTGTTTCTTTTAATCCGTTTAACAGCGAGCTGAACTTATACCAGTGCAAGGAAAGTTTTTCTTCCATAAGGTCGATATTATAATAATGAAAAAACGCGCTATATATAAAATCAGCGTCTTTTTCATAATCAAGGATTATGCCGTCTAGTTCTTCGCCTGTATCTTTTGGAAGTTCTGGCTTTGGAAATGCGAACTCGAAAAGTTTGTTTATTCCCTGCTGCCGGTCTGCCGGTATGTCCTCAAGATAAAAAAAATCAAAATCCTTTAGCTGATGATTTTCTTTTGTCATTCTTGAGAATATTATGTAATACTGAAAATCTGTTTTAATCGGGTAAATCTTGCCATGAACCTCTATGGAACATGGCAAGCCCTTTTTTGAAAGGTCAATCATCATGCGGCCGGCATTGCTCCGGCAGTAAATGTGACTGCTCCGTCCTCGCCAAATTCAACATATCCTTTGACTGATGTTCCGTTTTCGTACACTGTTGCAGAAATTGTGGAGCTTGAAATGTTGAATTCATTTACCGCGACAGTCGCCTCTGTCTTGTCGGCGTAATAATAAGTTTTTTTTGCGCCGCCGGCTTCTATGTCCTCAATTTCCACCGAATCAAAGATAGAAACAATCAGAAGCTCGCGTTTTGCTTCTTCTCCAACTGCACGCTCTTTGTAGAGTTTGTACAGAAGCTCAAAGTCCTTTTCGCCTTTGTAGGTTGTTACGGTAAGGTCTTCGCTGGGCTTGTAGTCCATAAGTTCGGTTGTAGGATGTTCATCCGCGATGTAGTCGCGTTCTTCCGTCTCCGGATTCATGCTCCTTGTGAACTCTGTGGCCTTTTTAATTCTTACCCAGTCAGGCGCTTCGCTTGTGCCGCCGTTTAAAAAAACACCAATCTTGTGCTTTTTGATGAGTTCCGGTTTCATTTTGAAATCTCCTTTTTTAATAGTCTTTTGTTTCTGTTATAGTCAGTTCTATTTCTAGCCCTGTCGCCTGTTTTTCTACAGTTCCGCAGTCGTAGAAATATGTTATTTCGCCAGGTTCTATATCTGTTACATTTGTACCAAGTGAATAATCTCCAAGAATCTCCCTTTGGAATTTTTCCGCCGTTTCTTCCATTCTTTTTACAAGGGCAGGGTGCTTTTCGCCCCGGAATAAAAAAGAAACTGTAATTTTTGTTTCGCAGTCAAAACCGCGTCCAATATCTGTGTCCGTTATTTTTGTTGATTCTGGAATAACCAGGCATAAATTTTTTAATTCATACCTTGAAATGTCAAGACTGCCGACAAGAACGTTATGCTCCGTATATCCGTCAAAGTTTTTTATGATGAACTTTTTTAGGTTATCTGCGCATTCCATTTTTACCTCCAGTATTTGGCAAGGACTTTATTAACCATTTTGTCAAGTTCTGGCTTAAAATTGTTTGAATCCAGAAAATTTTCTGTGGATTCAATGAATCCTTTCGGCATTATGATCCACTCTTTAGCCCTTGCTGTAGAGCCGGAATAGCCATAGTTTTGAACGTACGCCTTTGGAAATACTTTAGAACCGGCCATTCCTTTTGGATAAATATTTGCCTCGCTTCCGTCTTTTTTTACACGAAACGAATAGGCTTTCTGAAGTTCTCCGGTGGAGCGGCTTCTGTTTTTTATCGTTTTTCGGATGTTCATCCGAACTGTCTTTACGCCTTGCCTGGCAATTATTCCCAGTGCCTGCTTCTGGATGCTTGTAAAACTTTTTGAAGTTTCTGCAAGCGCCCTTTGGACTTCTTCAATTTCTGCGTCTACTACAATCCACTGTGATTTTGCCATGGTTTCTCCTAGAAATTTCCGCCTTTTCCTTTTTTGAAGGGTTCTATTTCTTTTAGAAATCTGTCGGCCGTGAAATTGTTGAATTGTCTGCTTCCGGTGTCAGCAAAAGATGTTGAGGATACTGCAAGATTTCCGCCCGCGCTTTCCCACATAAGGCTTGCGAGCTGTAGTGCCACCGTGCGGATTTTTGCCGGAATTTCTTCTGGTAAATAACCTGCCGTGTATACAATTTCATAAAGGCAGTCTTCATAAAAAATGCCCTTGCCGAAATTGCTTTCAAGATAATTTTTACTTCGGATTCTGAACTTTGAAACATCAAAATCCAGATCATTTATCGTGACGCTTTTAAGCTCTACAAGCGGAAACGCTTCCAGCTCAAAAAGTGAACCGTCATCGCCGTAGCGGATTGTCGTGTATTCTTTTTGCTCCGGATTATATCCTAGAAATTCTGCGACCATTTCTTCCGCCGCCTTTGCGTACTGTTCCGGCAGCTTGCTGTCTTCTGGATATTTTCCAATAAAATCTTCAACGTCTTCTGCTGTTATATACATTTAGTCCGCCTTTTGCGCATAGCCGTTTTTTATAAAGGCATCCGCAAGCGATTTTTCAACTTCCACCGTTTCGCCCGGGTCAAATGCTCCGTAACTTCCGCGTAGAGTTGAATTGATTTTTATTTTTACGGTTTTTTTTTCTGCCGGCGTTTCTGTAACGGCTGTGTTTCTCTGTGCCATAAGTTTCTCCTGTAATCATAAAGCCCCCTTTCTGTGTGTTACAGAAAAAAGGGCTTTGTTCAAGCGGTTAATTTACACCGACTTGATTTTAAGCCGTGCAAATGCGGCCGGAAGTGTCGGCTGTCCGTCTGCGAGTGTATGTCCGAGGAATCCAATCTGATTAGTTCCTGCATACTTTTCATTAAGAACCGTAACATCAAGTCCTTTCCAGTATGCAAACCAGTAGTGGCTGAAATCTCCAAGAACAGCGACGTAACTGCCGGCAGTTTTTGCGGTAGGCGCATATTCACTTTCGATTACCGGAAGCCCAAGGATTGTCGCAGGCTCGCCCAAAGCGATAGCCGGCTGCCACAAGTAGCGTCCGTCAGTCGCCTTCAGCTTCATGACATCCTTTAATACTTCCGTGCTCATAACCCATACAGCCTTGCTTCTGTATTCCGGGCGGAGGCTCATCTTCATGTTGATAAGGTCATCGGCGGAAATTGCCGAGGCTCCGGTTTCAACATCACGGCTGGCCGGAATTCCGTCCGTGCTGGCCGTGAAAACTCCGAGCGGCTGATTTGATCCAGAACCGTTGATGATTCCGTTTTCAAAAGCGCTTGTAAGTTTTTCAACGATTTTATCTTTTGCAAGAGTGTCAATCGGGAATGCGCTTGCCGCAAGAATTTTCTTTGTTATAAGAATCTGCTTTACAAGGTCAATTGGTGAAAGTGAACGTTTGCCGAACTCCCACGCCTTGTCATAGCCGATTTCTGTGGCAGGGATTTCGTTCGTCCATTCAGCCGCTGTCACGTCGGTTTTTTCGTACGGAACGCCCAGAGAACCTGCGCCGCTGACAGGAAGTTTTCGCACGCGGCTGTAAAGAATGGCTTCTTTTTCCACTTCTTTAAGGATTTCGTGCAAGAATTCTTCCGGGGCAAGGGCAGCCGCTCCGCCTGGCTCTTCTCCAGTTCCGACTGAAAGGACCACATCGCCCGAACGTTTTTCCATTTTGAAGAAAGCTTTCTTTTCTTCCGTGCCGTCTGTTTTTTTAGGATTGTCAGCGGCGGGCGCAGGCGGTTCATTTGTAAAGCCGGCAAGAGTGGATTTTCTTTCTTCCGCCTCGATTTTTGCCACAACCGATTTAAGCTCCGCTTCTTTTTCAGAATAAGATTTTTTTTCTTCTTCTGAAAATGCCCTGTCCTTTGCGCTTTCGTTCATTGCGCGCATTTCATTGATAAGAGTTGCTTTTCTTTCAAGAAGTTTCTGCAATTCGTTCATATTTCTCCCATAAAAAGTCAACAAACAAGTCGACTTTCTTAAATTACTAATTCATGGCAGCAAGAGCTTCGTCAGCAA
>OCKZ01000001.1_pt1 | contig 131362 bp, 109 predicted proteins | sample 1495951 | NCBI WGS metagenome assembly OCKZ01 (sample SAMN03418277, study PRJEB22391) | human gut metagenome | biome: human-gut; feature: organic feature; material: feces | host: Homo sapiens | place: Tanzania | collected 2013-01 | reverse complement strand
CGAGCCAAATCCATCTGAGCAAATTGGAAATCTGCCGAGAGCGTTCTTTCATAATTTGCAAAAAAAACTCGGAATTATTTTTAATATACAGAAAGTATTTTCTGAAGTTTTTCCTTTCCGATAATTTTCATGAACGAAGCCAGTCGCGGTCCCTGGTCCTTTCCAATCAGCGCCTGATACAACGCCGTAAACAAAGCCTTTGCATCAAGACCAAGTTCCGTAGCGATGTCGTACATCGCCTGCTGACATTCCTTGTCCAGGGCAAAACTTCCGACACGCGGCACAACTTCATCGCGGACACGCTTTACAGCCGCAAGCATATCGCCGGACAAGTCAGCCTTTGAACCATCCTCTCTTAATGCAAAGCAGAAATCTTCCGCGCATGATGGCGCACATTCCCGGATCCAATACCAGGCGCACTGCGCACGGCGGCGCAAAGCCGCTTCCTGCTCAGGCTTAACATCTCCCAAAGATTTTATTACAGCATCAATATCTCCGGAATAAGTCTGAAGCAATGTAGTCATCATCCTGAAACCAATCTGGTAAGGCATAACAGAAGGCATTTTTCCGTCAATCTGCGAAAGAATATAAATTCTCTTTTCTTTTGCAAGAACATCCTCAGATTTTGCCTTATCTACGCCCCATACAATACGCTCAGTCTTATCATAATCTTCATAGACTTTATTCACATCAAGGTCAAAAGAAATTGCAAATTCCGTATTAGGTCTTGTTCCGGCAAAAATATATCGCAGAACCTCAGGCTGATAAACTTCAAGCGCATCAACCAGAGAAATAACCTTTCCTTTTGAAGAAGACATTTTTCCAGGAACACCCTTAAGATTCACAAAGTCGTAACGCATTGTAATCGGCGCGTCCCAATTATAGATTTTCTTAGAAACAAGTTTAGCAGTATCATAAGAACCGCCCGGAGAAATGTGATCTTTTCCGCCCGGCTCAAACACAACCTTTTCCTCGTTCCAGCGCATAGGCCAGTCAACCCGCCAGCCAAGCTTCGCGCCCTTAAAAGTCCTCAAGTCAGCAGTCTCACAGTTACCGCATTCGCATTTATAGGAAATACCGTATTCACCGTCATAACCTGTAATTTCAGTTGTATCCTTGTTGCATTTTCCGCAGAAAACAGAAACCGGCCAGTAGACATCTTCCGGCTTCATCTTGTGCTGCTCATCGCGGTATTCATTTAGACATTCCTTGATAAGCTCGCGGTTCTGCAAAGCTTTTTTCATTCCTTCCGCATAACGGTTTGCCCTGTAGCGCGAAGCCTGATACAAAAATTCGGGATTAATTCCTACACGCGGAAGTTCCTTTTCAATGTCAACCTCGTGGTGGCGCGCATAGTTCTCATTTCTTCCGGTTGTATCGGGAACCATCGTAATCGGATACCTTAAATATTTTTCAAGAATCTCCGGGTCAGGCATATTCGCCGGAACTTTGCGGAAAACGTCATAGTCATCCCATGAATAAATAAAGCGGACGTTCTTACCGCGGTCACGCAAAGCACGCACAACAAGATCAACCGTAATAATTTCCCGGAAGTTGCCGATATGCACAGTTCCAGAAGGAGTAATTCCAGATGCGCAAGTATATGAATCAAGGTCGCCTTTTTCCCTGATGATTTTATCAGCCATCTGATCCGCCCAGTGGCTGAACTGTGAATTCTTTTCGTTATTGTTACTCATAATAACTAAATATTATATTGAAACCGCTCAATCTTTTCAACGACACGGAACACGACACAGAAACCGCCGTTTTTATCTGATTTTTTCCTAAAAACATTGACTCAAAATTACACTTTACACATTTACAGTATAATTAAACCATGATAGAATCGAACCATTGGAAATGCCTGAACAGGCGTGGGTTTTGAAAAAAAAACACACACGGCAATTTTAATTGCGGCGGTTATCTCCCGAACTCAATCAGCGTTGGCTGAAATTTGAATTACGGGGGTTTGCATGACTTTAGACCTTTTTTTAGCAGTCCTTGCAACTATCGGTTGTATATGCACTGCTATTGGCACAGTTATCGCAGTACTCTCTTACCTAAAAAATAAGAAGAGTTAAAAAAAATAACCGCTTCAGTTTGACTCACAGAAAGCGGTTATTCGAACTACTGTGGAGATAACCCAAAGTTCGGGCATTTCCTTTCTTCCAATATACCATATTAATACCGCGCCGTCAAACTAAAGAATTCAATAAAAAAATGCAAAATTCCTATTGCTTCTCGTCCGGGATATTCTCGAACATTTCGTCAAAATCCGGGTCAGCACCTGATTCCGCAGAATTTACTTCGCTTCCGGAAGTTTCGTCGGGCACTGCGGAAGGGTCAAATTCAACTCCTGAATCTGCGTGTTCCGCATTGCCAAAATCCGCCTCAAGCTGCGCCTGCAGTTCCGGGGAAATGATGTTTTCAATCGCTGAATTTTCAATTTCCTGCTGAACTTCCTCGGACTCGTCGCTCGTTGTTTTAAATTTTTCAAGCACGTTTTCAAGCTCAGTCATATTCTTGTAGCTTTCCTTGCTCAACGAACCGACCGCCGCCATTCTTTTTACAATTTCTTCAGTTCCAGCATTAATTTCCTTAATTCCGCCTAAAGCCTTGTTAAAAAGTCCGCTTACGGCAGAAATTTCAAAGGCGACCGTCTCCTGATTTTGCGCAAGATTTTCGCAGTAGTGGTTGATTTTGTCCGCCGTTGAAGCTGTTATGCTGGTCTTTTCGGTAATATGCTTTGTCTGTCCGTTTATGTTCTCAATTTCGCCGGTAATGGCGGCAAAAGCTGAAATCATCTCCTTGGAATGACTTGAAACTTTTGCAAACGCTTCCGAAGCAAGCATGCTGGAGCGGTTCGCCTCTGTAACCGCCTCTATAGTTCCCTTGATTGATTCCGTAATTTTTTTTGCATTGTTAGCCGTGGAAATAGCAAGGGAACGGATTTCCTCCGCGACAACAGCAAAACCCTTGCCGTATTCACCCGCATGGGCAGACTCAATCGCCGCATTCATAGAAAGAAGGTTTGTCTGCGCGCTTACAGAATTGATGATTGTCACAATTTCCTTTATCTGATCAAGCTGGTTCATTACTTCGCCAAGAATCTTATTTGTGGCCGCAATTTTTTCATCGCCATCGGCGACAAATCCGTCCATTTCCGCCGCAATCCTTGAACGAGAAACCGCATTTTCCTTAATCTGCTCAATTCCACGAATCATATTCGTTACCGCATCCGTGCTTTCGTTTATAGCGGAAACCTGACTGTTATTATCATGCACAAGAGTTTTTACCTGAATATTAATCTGGTTCACCGCTTCTACTGAACGTTCTATGGATTTGTTGATTTTTTCAAATTCATCCGTAATATTTTCAATATTAAGGTTAATTTCATTTGTCGCCGCCGCCGTGCCGGCAGAAGAATCGTTGATTGAGTAACCAGATGAAATCGCCTTTGCCGCAGTCTTTTTTACAACAATAAAGAAATCATTTATCTCTTTTACCATATTATTCATGTTGTTCATCAAATCGCGCATTTCATTGCTGCCCTGAGGAACTATTTTTGTTGTAAAATCTTTTTCAGAAAGCGCAAGCGACATTTCCCGCATGCGCCAGATATTCTGAATTACAATTGTCGTTCCGTAATGAATGCTTGCTATTACAATTCCAGAAAAAATTATTCCAAGCAGGAACACCCCGATTCTGTAAAGATTTGTGTAATGACTAAGCGACTGCCCGAGCATTACGTTAATTTTCGCCATAATATCGCGGAGGTCATTGCCGTTCTGAATAAGCGCCTTCATCTGATTTTCCACAAGAAGCGTGCTGTCGCATATTGTCTGGACCGCCTCTGAATCAACAAAATATTCAGCGCCCGCCTTTATTCCGTTCCGCGAAATATAGTTTTTTTCATCTTCTGTTATTGAAGCTTTCTGTATATTCTGAAAGTGCATGTTAAACGGATTCACCTGGGCTATGACTTTCATCCAGATGCTGTCCGCGTTCTCAACCTCAGTTTTAAGATCTTTTGAGAAATACTTTAATCCTTTATAACCTGTAAATTCATGGAATTTTTTATTTGTTTCCACAACCTTTGATTTCCACACGGAAGAAACCTGGGTCGTGTCAACTCCATAATATACAGTCTGATTCAGATAGTTAATCATGTCCGCAACATCAAACTGACATTCCTGCTCCAGAAACTTAAAATTCTGGAGCCGTTGAACAAAACTTGCCCCAAGCATTGTGAGCGTTGCAAGAATAAACATTTCTACGGCACAAATAAAAGCGATAATAGCAAAACGTCGTCTTAACTTCATGAAATCAAAACCTTCTACAAGAAGAATCTCTCTGCTCTAAAAAATATTATAAACCAAAACGGCAGATATACAAAATAATTCTCTGTTAAAAACTGGAGATTACTGCTATATTCTTTATATGCTTAGTTTATTTTTTAAAAAGAATTTTTACGACGGCTGGGACAACGTTATGTTCTTTTTTGTTCCAAACCTTATGATTGACGCGCTGATTATTTTATGCACCGGAATTTCCAGTCTTGGAGTAACAGTTTTCAAAAACGCGGATTTTTTCCTTTACATCTGGATTTTTCTTGCGCTGGTTCTTGTCTGCGGCTCTTCAATTTTCACGCTTGCGTGGGCGGAATCCTCAAAGGGAATCGCCGACTACGAAACAGTTGAGTTCAAGGATTTCTTCAAATCGTTAAAAAACTGCATAACAGACGGAATAAAATACGGACTTTCGCTAGTCGCGGTAACTTCAATAGCAGCAATCGGCGGAATTTATTTTCTTAAGCCGCAGAACGGCCAGATTTCTTTCGCAGGACTTTTAGCCGGCGTGTGCTATATCTGGGCGGCGCTGATAATCATCGCTTCCCTGCTCTGGTATCCGTCTATAAGGGCATACATGCACAATCCGTTCCTTAAGACTGTAAAAAAGTGCTTCATCGTTTTATTTGACAACCTTTTTGTCTCAATCGTGCTTGGCTTTTACAACCTGTTCCTTGCCGCAATTTCAATCATAATGCTCGGAATCGCTCCAGGAATGTGCGGAGTTCAAATGGCACGCGCGAACGCATTCCGCCTTATAATGAAAAAGTATGATTATATAGAAGAATTAGACAAAAAAGGCGAGCCATTAAACAGCAGGGCCCGCCGCAAGATTCCGTGGAAGGAACTCCTTAAAGACGACATCGAGGCGAACCCTACAAGAGGCTTCAAGGCGTTCTTTTTTCCGTGGAAAGAAAATCAATAGTTTTTCCCGGCACAATCACTCGCACATCAGCATTGTCTTCGCATCAAGCCTTACACCTGCTGATGAAATTTCTTTTCCGCCGGCTTTTAACACTGAAAGCATGACGTTTTTTCCGTCAGAACCGATGTGGGCAACAATGTCAAAAAACGGAAGAATTTCAGGTCGAACAGTTTTTGAAAGCCCGGCGTTTTCATTTGTTCCGCTGAACCATACTTCAATGCCTTCCGCCTTTGCAAAATCTGAAACAGACTCAACATCCTCTACGGAAACTTTTTCCATATCCTCGCCGTCTATTACAAGAGCCTCCACCTTGACTCCGCCTTCCTTAAGGGCTTTTAGAGTATTCACAACCTTCGGCAGTGTAAAAGTCTCCTGATTGAAATTCAAAATCGTACGGTTGCGGATAATAGATTCGCTCAACTCGTTCATATCCTCGATATTTTTCTTCTTTCCCATTTCTGCAAGAACGCTTTCATACCAGGCTATCACGTTGGAAGATTTCTGGTCAAAAGAAACGTGAACCAAATGCTTATCGTAAAGCAGCGCATCTATTCCAAACTGCACAAGAACGGAAGTTTTACCAAGACCTTTTTTGGCAGTAATTATCCCCATCTGGCCGGCGCTCAATCCGCCGCAAGCGACAGCATTAAAAAATCTTACCGGGCTTGTATTAATCAAATCCTGTTTTACCATTATATCCTCCAAAGTTGCATAAAATGAAAAAGTGGACTTAGTAATGATAAGTCCACTTCTAAAAAAAGTCTATTCATTTTTTTATGAAAACCAGATTTAAAATAGCCCGAATGTCGAGTTTTTTTTTGCAAATTCTGAAAGAACGCTTTCGGCATATTTCCAATTTGCTCAGATGGATTTGGCTCGCGCTTCGCTTGTATTAATTCGGGTGCTTCGCACTTTAATTAATTCAATCGCCAAAAATCTTCACAAACTGTAAATCTGCCTATGCTTTTATTTTTTTTTCAAAAAACTCGACACTAGGGTTAAATAGGTAAATCCTAAATCAATGCAACACATAGTTTCTTGTGAAAGTGCATTTGCTATAAGGATGAACCTAAAATCTTGCGGCTTAGGCCACAAGATTTTTTAACGGTTCTTCTATTTGTTACCTTTAGCCCTTTCTTCCTGGTGTTTCTTGATGAGTTCTTCTGCTACTGCGTTTGGAACTTTGCCGTATTTTTCGAATTCCATTGTGAATTCGCCTTTTCCCTGTGTTGAAGAACGGAGAATTGTTGAGAATCCGAACATTTCAGAAAGTGGAACTTCTGCATTTACTACAGATGTGTTGTTCTCATCAGTTGTTTCACCAATAATACCACGGCGCTGGTTGATAAGACCAAATACGTTACCCTGGAATTCGTTTGGAGCGGCAATCTGAACTTTCATAATAGGTTCAAGAATAACCGGCTTTGCCTTCATGTAACCTTCGCGGAAAGCGCCGATAGCGGCAATCTGGAAAGCGTTATCGCTAGAGTCTACCGGGTGATACTGACCATCGTTGATTGTAATCTTAACACCAACAATCTGAGCGCCAATCAATGAACCTTCCTTCATTGCTTTCTGGAAACCCTTGTCGCAAGACGGGATATATTCGTTAGGAATAGCGCCGCCCTTGATTGCATCGATAAATTCGTAGTCTTTTTCTGAATCCGGTTCCATGAATCCGGCAACACGGCCGTACTGACCAGAACCACCAGTCTGCTTTTTATGAGTATAGTTAAAGTCGCCACGTGCAGTAATTGATTCGCGGTATGCAACTTGAGGTGCACCAGTAACAACTTCGCAGTTGTATTCACGCTTCATTCGTTCAACATATACGGCAAGGTGAAGCTCACCCATTCCCTTGATAATCGTTTCGTTTGATTCAGGGTCTGTGAATGTCTGGAATGTAGGGTCTTCCTTTGTAAAGCGGTTCAAAGCCTTAGACAGCTGCATGGCAGCCTGCTTATCTTTTGGAGTGATAGACAGGGAAATTACAGGCTCAGGAACGTACATAGAAGCCATAGACAGGTTCAAACCGCCGTTTACGAATGTATCGCCTGAAGCGCAGTCAACACCGAAGAGAGCGACAATATCACCTGCGCAGCCTTCGTTAATATCTTCCATTTGAGCCGAATTCATACGAACAAGGCGTCCAACCTTAAATCTTTTCTTTGAACGTGTATTGTAAAGCTCTTCGCCCTTCTTGATTTTTCCCTGATAAACACGTGTATATGTCAACTGTCCGTACTGACCGTCATCAAGCTTAAATGCCAATGCCACGCAAGGCTTGTTGTCTACAGATTCAAGCTCAACTTCAGCCTCGTTGTTGTCAAGGTCAAGAGCAACGTTCTTTACTTCGTTCGGAGCTGGAAGATAGCGAACTACAGCGTCCAAAAGCGGCTGAATACCCTTGTTTACGTGTGCAGAACCGCAGAATACACCAACAAACTGCTCAGAAATTGTTCCCTTGCGGATTGCCGCGATAATCTTTTCCTGGTCGAGGTTAGCGTAATCGTTCTCCTCGTCCATCATAGCATCTTCCATAAGAGCGTCGTCAAAGTTAATCGCAGCTTCAATAAGCTCCTTGCGGTACTTCTTTACATCTTCAACCATGTTTGCAGGAACATCAGCATAGCGAAGCTCTTCTCCGTTAGGTCCGTCAAAATAAACGGCTTTCTGGCTGATAAGGTCTACAACACCTTCAAGCTTGTCTTCAAGACCGATTGGAAGCTCCATCATATATGCGTTCAAACCGAGTTTTTCGCGGAGCTGCATTCTTACGCGGAGCGGATTTGCTCCCTGGCGGTCACACTTGTTTACAAATGCCACGCGAGGTACATGATAACGTTTCAACTGGCGGTCTACAGTAATTGACTGAGACTGAACACCTGCAACGGCACAAAGAATCATAATAGCACCGTCAAGAACGCGGAGCGAACGTTCAACTTCTACCGTAAAGTCTACGTGACCTGGAGTATCGATAAGGTTGATTGTGTAATCTTTCCACTGTACCTGTGTTGCTGCAGACTGGATTGTGATACCACGCTCACGTTCCAGTTCCATGTTGTCCATAACAGCACCAACACCGTCTTTACCGCGAACTTCGTGAATTGCATGAATTTTGTTACAATAGAACAAAATTCGTTCTGAAGTTGTTGTCTTTCCTGAGTCAATGTGAGCACTGATACCGATATTTCTCATCTTTGAAATATCAAAAGCCATATTGTTACCTCTTAAAAAAAATAAATTTACTATTTAAATTTTAGCAGACTCGGGCTTTCAGAAAATATCTCCAAAAGTCCGTTTATCAATAATACTAAAAGATGAAATGTTGTTCAATAGTAGTTTTTTTGATAGAATATATGATTATGATGACTTTAAACAGCAAACAGAGAAAACTTCTTGAAAAACACGCGAACAGAATCGACCCTGTGGTAATCGTGGGAGCAGGCGGAGTTTCAGAGGGCGTAACCGGAAAAATCGACACAGACCTTGGACACCACGAGCTTATAAAAGTAAAGTTCAACGACTTTAAGGACGAAAAGCGCGAGCTTACGGAAGGAATAACGGACGCGACCGGCGCAATCCTTGTAAGACTCATTGGAAACGTCGCAATCCTTTACAGACCGGCAAAAGAAGCCAAAGACAGAAAATATGAAAAAGAACTGAACAAACTTTCGTAACATTTCGCGGAAAACTTTGTTTAATTTTATACAAGGGCTGAACAAAACAGCTCTTTTTTTTAAACAGGCTGAAAAAAAGGCAAAATATTGGAGGATATAAAAAGTATGATCGAAGTATCTCACGTTTCCCGTACATTCGGAACATTCCGGGCGGTAAACGATGTAAGTTTTTCCATTCCAACAGGACAGATTGTAGGTCTTCTTGGACCTAACGGAGCTGGAAAAACAACAACAATGCGAATGATTACCGGATTTCTGAAGCCGACAGACGGTTCTGTAAAAATCGATGGAATCGACATCACGGAACAGCCGGTTGAGTCAAAAAGAAAAATAGGCTATATGCCAGAAAGCGCGCCGCTTTACGGAGACATGATTGTCGCGGACTACTTGAACTACATCGCGGACATAGAGGGAAAGAACGCAGATGAAAAAGTTCCGGTTCTATGCAGGGAATGCGGCCTTGAAGAAGTAATGCACAAAAACATAAGCGACCTTAGCCGCGGCTACAGACAGCGCGTAGGACTTGCGCACGCGCTTATGAACGATCCGGAAATCCTTATTCTTGACGAGCCTACTTCCGGCCTTGACCCGAACCAGATTGAAGAAGTCCGCTCATTGATAAAGGAAATCGGAAAAACCAGGACAGTAATAATTTCAACGCACATATTAAGCGAAGTAGAAATGCTTTGCTCGCGCGTAATCATAATAAGCGGAGGAAGACTTGTCGCAGACAGTCCGACCGACCAGCTAAGGACGAGATTTGGAAATTCCGCAGTAATCAAGGTTACCGCGGACGCCGGCGAAGCCCAGCTTTCAGAAGTTCTGAATGGCATCCAGGGAATTGAAGGCATTTCTTTTGAAAAAGCGGAAAACGGCACTACAGCGCTTCTTTCCGTAAAAGGAACAACAGAAATACGCCCTGAAATCGCAAAGGCTGTAATCAGCTCAGGATACAGCCTATTTGAGCTGGTTCTTCAGCGCAACAGCCTTGAAGACGTATTCCATATACTTACCACAGAAAACGGAGCGGAAAAATGAAAAATAAAGTTAAAAATCCGGCGGTTGTAATTTTCAAGAGAGAATTCGCCGCATATTTCGCAAGCCCGATCGCATATATTGTCACAGGATTGTTTCTGATTCTTGCGGGAACAATGTTTTTTACGGCGTTTTACCTTCAGAACAGGGCATCCATGAGAAATCTGTTCCAGATGCTTCCTTTAATTCTTTCGTTTTTTATTCCTGCCCTTACAATGCGCGTCTACGCCGAAGAAAAACGAGTCGGGTCAATAGAAACCCTATACACACTTCCTGTTACGGAATTTGACGTTGCGGCCGGAAAATTCCTTGCAACTTTCGCAGCGTCAGCAATAATGATTGCGCCTACTCTGCTTTACCTTTTCGGAATGCTGCCTTTTGGAGCGCCGGATGCGGGACCGGTTGCCGGCGGATATATCGGAGCGCTGTTCCTGTGCGCGGCTTTCAGCGCAATCGGAATCTTCGCCTCATCAATCACAAAAAATCAGATTATCTCGTTTTTCACCGCATTCATAATCTGCATTTCACTTACGATGGTAAGCGATTTTCTTATCTTTTTGCCTGCTCCGATTGTAGGATTCCTTCAGTTTTTGAGCGCAAACGAACATTTCACATCTATTTCGCGCGGAATAATTGACTCCCGCGATATTATTTACTTCGTTTCGCTTACAGCATTATTTTTTAGCTTTACAGTAGTAACACAGGAAAAGGAGGCAAGATAACAATGAAAAGATTTCTTGAATGGATAAAAAGTCCAAAGAGCGATTTTGTAATTTTTGCAATGATTCTTGTCCTTGCAAATCTTGCAGGACGAAAAGCATTTTTCAGAATAGACTTGACAAGCCAGGGCTCTTATTCAATAAGCGAGGCTTCTAAAAACACAGTAAAAAATCTGACTGAGCCGCTTTCTGTAAAAGTCTTTTTCAGCGACAACCTTCCGGCGCCTTACAACGCGACTGCCCAGTACGTAAAAGATATTCTGGTGGAGTACAAAGGCGCCGCAAACAAGAATTTCAGCTACCAGTTTTTCAACATGAAAAAACAGGAAAATCAGCGGATAGCGTCCGGCTACGGATTAAGACAGGTTCAGATTCAGCAGGTAAAGAACAGCGAAGTCGGCGTAAAGCAGGTATGGATGGGACTTGCGATAACTTACGGCGATTCAATTGAAACTATTGACGGAATTTCAAGCGACGCCGGTTTTGAGTACAACCTTACGACTAAAATTTCAAAAATGATTTCCCAGGCTGACACGCTCGCAGGCCTTTCCGCAGACGACAAAATCCGCGTAACCCTTTACACAAGCGACGGCCTTGACCAGTTCAGAATTGCAAATTTTGAAAATGTACAAAAGCTGGCGCAGACTGCATTCAATTCTGTGAACCACAAGAACAAGAACCGCCTTACATTTGACTCAGAAAGCCCGGACGCAGAGGAGATGGACTCCATCGCCGACAAATACGGACTTCAGCTTATAAACTGGCAGAACAAGAACGGCACTGAAGGAAAAGGAATTTTCGGTCTTGTGATTGAACACAACGGAGCATTCAGAACAGTTCCTCTTTCAATCCAGAGGTCTTTCTTTGGCTACGGAATTTCAGGATTAGATAATATAGAAGAAAACCTTTCAGGAAGCCTGGAAAGCCTTCTTTCAAAATCTACGGAAATCGGATACATAACGGGCCATAGTGAGGCGGAACTTTCTGACCAGAACGGAAGCGATACGAATTTCAAGAAAATCCTTTCGGATTCATATTCGTTCAAAGAAATAAAACTTTCCGAAAACGATATTCCACTGAACATAAACACTATCGTAATCAACGCTCCTAAAGAAAAGTTCGCGGAATCAGAGCTTTACAAAATCGACCAGTTCCTGCTTAAAGGCGGAAACATAATGATTTTCCAGGATCCGTTCAATTCAACACAGGAAAATTACTATCAGGCGCCAAGCTACGAAAAAATAGACACAGGCCTGAATGAAATCCTTGAAAAATACGGAATGAAACTTGAATCAAACTACGTTTTTGACGAAGACTGCTACACCTACAACCAGCAGGGCTACGGCAAAATCAGAATGTACTGGGCCCCGATGCTCGCGAAACAGCAGCTTTTGCAGAAAAATGTAATTTCAAAGAACCTTGGCTATGTGATACTACTTCAGCCGGGCGAAATTTCCACGGAAGAAGCAGCAAAGAACAAGGATTTAAAAGTTTCTGTTCTTGCAAAATCTTCGCCGAAATCATGGACTATGACGCAAAATTTTGACATTGGTCCGAATATGCAGACACCTTACGACAAGTCAATTTACAAAAGCCATAACCTTGCAGTTCTTGTTGAAGGAAAATTCCCGAGCGCATTCGCAGAAAACCCTGCCGAAAAACAGAATTCTGAGACCGAAAAAGACGGCCTGAAGACAACAGTGCATCTGGCGAAAGGAACTCAGACCGGACGGATTTTTGCCGTAAATACAGCGTATGCGGCCTCTAATCAGCTTATAAACGAGGACGGCTCCGAGCCAATCGCAATGTTCATAAGAAACGCGGTGGACTACATGAACGGAAATGCCGAGCTCTGCTCAATGAGAACAAAAGGACTTTCTCTGAACACAATGCAGAACACGAACGGCGCTTTGGCTTTAATCATAAGATATTTCAATCAGTTTGGACTTGCAATTCTTGCGGCAGCCGCAGGATTTATTATGTGGAGAATACGTTCAATAAGAAGAAGAAAAATCCACGACAAATACAATCCGAATGACAGACGCGAAATAAAATAGAATAAACAAGGAAGGAAATAAAAATGAAAACCAGAAAAATAGCGCTTCTTGCGGTTTTTGCATTTTTGCTTGCCGTTTGCATTATTCAGGGAATAACAGGAGCGATAAGTCCTGTAAAGACTATAAAAACAGATGCAGAACCTGACGCAATCACAATAACAAAAGACGGAAAGACAATTGAACTTACTAAAAACGGCTTTGGATGGCAGGTCGGTTCAGACAATTACATTGCAAACAAATATGACGTTGAAAAAATGATAAAAGAAATTCAGGAAGTAAAAATTCTTGATAAAATCGCACGTCTTGGAAACGCAGACAATGATGAAAAATACAATCTTTCTGAGTCAAGAGCAACTTTTGTAAGGGCATTTAAGGACGGAAAAGAAATCCAGTCGCTTATGCTTGGAAAAACCAGCCCTACCGGCTCGCAGACGTACGGCTCTGTTTCCGGCAAAAAGGACATCTATCTTTTTTCAGGAAATTTGATTTCAACTTTTGACAAGACAGAAGAATCCTTGCGTTCAAAAACTGTCTATTCAATAGAAGAAAACGATATTACCGGCGCAAGTGTCGATATGGGCGGAAAAAACTGGACTTTAACAAAAGAGACAGGAAAAAGCGCAAAAGGCTCTGACTCGTGGAAAATTTCAGGAACTTCGGACTTTGAAATTGACTCAGCCGAAGCTAAAAAATGGATTCAGAACGTTGCATTCATGAACATTACTTCATGGATTGACGACGGAACAGCGCTTCCAAAAGACAAACTGGTTTCGTTCAATCTTTTTACAAATTCGGAAACAGTTTCTGTTGATATTTTTGAACAGAAAAACGGAGATGAAACAAAATACTACGGAACTTGCAGCCGAACACCGCACAAATTTGAGCTTACAAAAACCCAAACGGAAAAATTTACAAAAAATCCTGAAACGCTAAAGGCAAAAGCTGAGTAGCATTTCTGGAAAAAGAATTTAAAGTTTATCTAAATGAATAAATTGAATAAGCGGAAAGAAAAAGAAAGCGGCAACCGCGCTATTCTGAGTGATAGCAAGCACAGCGGATTGACGCGCTTTTTCTGGTAGCTTATTCAATTTCTTTCACAATCAATATCTTTTAGTTTTATCTTCCAGCCAAAATAAATCATTTTTTTATTGCTATATAAATCTCAAATCATTATAATTTTTGTAAAAATATTCAATTGGAGTGTATAAATATGCAGTCTGAAATTAAATTCATTGAAGGTGGCGTTACTGCCGCCAGGGGATTTACAGCGAACGGCATTCTATGCCGCATCAAAGCGAGCAGAAAGACAAACGACACGGCTTTGATTTATTCTGAAAAACCTTGCGCCGCAGCCGGTGTTTTTACACAAAACCGTGTAAAAGCGGAAAGTGTAAAACTTACAAAAAAGAATATCGCTGACGGACGCATTCAGGCTGTTATTGCAAACTCTGGAAATGCAAACTGCTGCACCGGCGAGCAGGGCGCAAAAACCGCATACAAAATGGCTTGCCTTGCAGGAAATGCACTTGGAGTAAAACCGGAAGACGTCGCGGTGTGTTCAACCGGCGTAATAGGCTCGCAGCTTCCTGTTGAAAAAATTGAAGCAAAAATCAGTGAGCTTGCAGAAGGACTTTCTAAAAAAGGACACGAAGAAGCCCGCGTTGCAATAATGACAACCGACACAAAATACAAAGAATGCGCGGTAGAATTTGAGCTTGGCGGAAAAACCTGCCGAATGGGAACAATGTGCAAGGGCTCAGGAATGATTCACATAAATCTTGGCACAATGCTTTCTTTTATCACAACAGATGCGGCAATCAGCCCGGAAATGATAGACAGAGCGCTAAGAGAATCGATAAAGGGAACATACAACTGCGTTTCCGTAGACGGCGATACTTCAACAAACGATACGCTTATACTTCTTGCAAACGGAATGGCAGAAAATCCGGAAATTACGGAAGAAAACGAAGACTACAAAGTTTTTCTTGCCGCGCTTAACAAAATGAACAAGATAATGGCAATGAAAATCGCCGCGGACGGCGAAGGCGCGACCAGGCTTGTTCAATGCACTGTAAACGGCGCAAAAACTGTTGAAGATGCGCGGGGACTTGCAAAAGAAGTCATCTCTTCTTCACTTGTAAAAGCCGCAATGTTCGGAAGCGACGCCAATTTTGGAAGATTTTTATGCGCCATGGGCTACAGCGGAATTGATTTTACCCCTGAAAAGACAAGCATCTGGTTTACGAGCAAAGGAAACGCAAAACGTTACTTTGAGGACTACGAAGACTTTAACGTTCACGGAGAAAACAGCGTTCTTGTATACAAAGACGGTGTTCCTGAAAATTTTGACGAAGATAAAGCTAAAAAAATAATGAGTGAAGAGGCTGTGGAAATTCTTGTTCAATGCGGCGACGGAAACTGCTCCGGAACAGCATGGGGCTGCGACCTGACTTACGACTATGTAAAAATCAACGGAGACTACAGGACATAGGATAACCATAAAACGCATTTTTTTATAAAGAAGGAAAATATGACAGAATTAGAGATAGAAAAAGACAAAAACCGCGGAAGACTTTTAGACAACGAGCACTGGTCTGACGTTCTGGTGCAGGCAATGCCTTATTTTAAGCAGTGGGTAGGAAAAACCGTTGTTGTAAAATACGGCGGAAACGCGATGCTCAACGAAGACCTTAAGCAGGCTGTAATGAAAGATATTGTTCTTTTGAACACAATCGGGGTAAAAGTAGTTCTTGTTCACGGCGGCGGACCGGAAATAAACAAAATGCTTGAGCGGGTTGGAAAAGAATCTAAATTTATAAACGGACTTCGCTACACAGACAAAGAAACGATGGAAATAGTTCAAATGGTTCTTACCGGAAAACTGAACAAAGCCATTGTAGGAATTTTGCTCCAGGAAGGCGGACGCGCCGTAGGAATTTCAGGCGTTGATTCCGGACTGCTCAGGGCAAAAAAAATTGACAGGGACGGAAAAGATTTAGGTTTTGTCGGTGAAGTTACAAAAGTTCATCCGGAAATTATAAACGACCTTCTTGAAAAAGATTTTATTCCTGTAATTTCCACAGTTGCAATCGGCGAAACAGGCGACCAGAGCCTTTACAACATAAATGCAGACACAGCGGCGGCAAAAATAGCAGTCGCCCTGAAAGCGGAAAAATTTGTCCAGCTTACAAATGTAGCAGGCGTTCTGAAAGACGTAAACGACCCGAAATCACTGATTACAAGGATTCCAATGCCGACAGTTCCGCAGCTTATTGAAAACGGCACGATTGCCGGCGGAATGATTCCAAAAGTGGAATGCTGCATGATTGCCCTGAAAGGCGGTGTTCCAAGAACACACATAATAGACGGCCGCGTTCCCCATTCCCTTTTAATAGAAATGTTCAGCGACCGCGGCATCGGTACAATGATTTACTAGTTCAAAAGAAACTGCAAACAGGATGTTTGCACCGCGCTGCAATATTCCGAATGGAATATTGCGTAAATCAAAAATGGCAGGACGGCATTTTTGATTTGCGGGACCATGATATATTAATTTCAGAAGAGACTGCAAACAGGATGTTTGCACTGCGCTGCAATATTCCGACAGGAATATTGCTTAAATCAAAAATGGCAGGACGGCATTTTTGATTTACGGACGCACAAACAAAAGGCATAGCCTTGCAGTTTGGTAGTCTGCGACGAAGATGCGGACGCAGGGAAAGACTTTTCCCTCTTTAAAATAAAAAAAAGGAAGACGCTATGGGAAATCCTAAAGTTTTAAATAATTACGGAAGTTTTGACGTTACTTTTGCAAATGGCAAGAGCGCGACGCTGACTGATACAAATGGAAAAAAATATATTGATTTTTTGGCAGGAATCGCGGTGAACGTTCTTGGGCACGGATACAAACCGCTGGTAAAGGCGATTTCCAGGCAGGCAAAAAGGCAAATTCATGTATGCAATTATTTTACAAGCGACATAGGAATAAAGTATGCGGACAAGCTTCTTGCGGCGACAGGATTTGAAGGCGTTTATTTTGGAAATTCAGGCGCAGAGGCAAACGAGGCGGCTATAAAACTTGCCAGAAAGTACGGACAGCTTAACGGCGGCTCAAAAAGAAAGACAATTGTTACGCTGGACAAATCTTTTCACGGAAGAACACTGGCGACTTTAACGGCGACCGGCCAAAAGAAATTTCATATTGATGATTTTGCGCCTTACCCGGAAGGTTTTAAAACAATAGAGGCAAATAATTTCGATGCGCTAAAGGGTGCTTTTGACGACACGACCGCGGCTCTTTTTATGGAACCTGTAGAATGCGAAGGCGGTGTTATTCCTCTGAATCCTGAATGGGCAAATGCGGCGGCAAAAGCGGCGCGCGAGGCTGGAGCAATCGTTATGTGCGACGAAGTTCAGACCGGAATGGGCAGATGCGGTGCTCTTATGGCAAATACCCTGCTCGGCATAAATCCGGAAGTAGTAACGTTTGCAAAAGCGATTGCCGGCGGCGTTCCGATGGGCGCCTGCCTTTACCGCGGAAAGGGAAATGTCTTTAAGGCCGGCGATCATCAGTCTACATTCGCAGGAAACCCTTTGGCATGCGCGGCGGCGGATGTTGTTCTTGACACAATCACTGCGCCGGGATTTTTTGAAAGTGTTTCTGAAAAAGGCAAATACATAAAAAATAAAATCGCGGGCTGGAAAATTCCTTTTGTAAAAGAAATCCGGGGCCGCGGACTTGTAATAGGCGTTCAGGTTGAAAAAAATCCGGCTGAAATAGAAAAAAAATGCCTTGAAAAGGGGCTGCTTTTTTCAACAGCAGGAAGCGATGTGCTAAGGTTTGTTCCTCCGCTTAATATTTCCCGCAAGGAAATTGACGAAGGCCTTGAAATCCTGAAGAAAGTCCTGGAAGAATATGGACAGGCTGAATAAAGCCTGCCTGGAGATAACTAATTTTTCCAGTTTACCCCAAGGCATTTTTTTTATATTATAGAACATCATGAAGAAAACTGTATATATTTTTGGCCATAAAAATCCTGACACAGACTGCGCGGTCGCCGCGACTGCGTATGCGCGGCTTAAGCAGCTGATGGGATTTGACAATTATGTCGCGGCGCGGGCCGGTCATTTTAATCCTCAGACTGATTATGTATTTAAAAAATTTAATGTAAAATCACCTAAATATATGCCTTCCCTGACTCCGAAAGTTGAATACTTTATGGAAAATGAAACGATGACTGTCAAGGGCGATGTTCCGGTCTGGAACGCAATACGGCAGCTTCAGCAGAAACAGCTTCGCGCAGTTCCGGTTGTTGATAAAAACGGAAAGTACAAGGCGCTTCTTCACTATTCGGCTTTTGCCCAGAAAATTCTTACAATTCTGAACCCGGAGGCAAAAGTCAATATTTCCACGAGCATTGGAAATATAATAAAAACGATGAATGCGCAGCCGCTGGTTGTCTCAAACCAGGAAGAAATATTTAAATCTTCGATTCTTGTGGGCGGCGCAAGCGACAAGGCGTTCGAGGCTATGCTGGATGAGCACGCAAGCGAAAATGTAATTGTAATCACTTCTGACCGTAAAGAAATTTATGAAGAATGCATAAGCCGGAAAGTGAAACTTCTAATTATTACATCCGGCTACATTTTGAGCAAAGAGCTTAAGGAAAAAGCCCAGAAAAACGGTGTAAGCGTAATTATGAGTCCTTACACAACCAGCGACACTGTTATGATGATTGCCTATTCCACTCCTGTTGAGCTTATGGCAGACCCGGAAATAAAGGCGGTCCACATAAATGACACAATTTCCAAAATAAGAATGACGATGCAGGATTCTCCAATCAGAAGGCTTCCGGTTGTAGATGAAAACGATAAAGTTATTGGAATTATCTCTGAGCACGACCTGAACAATGAGCCGAACATTGAAATCGCGCTGGTTGACCACAATGAAATTCTTCAGGCTGTGGAAGGAATAGAGCACTACAGGATTATTGAAGTTATTGACCATCACAGAATCGGCTCGATAAACACAACGTATCCAATTACATTTATAAACAAGCCGCTTGGTTCAACTTCCACAATTATTGCAACCCTTTACCAGGAGTCGAAAATTCCGATTCCGAAAGACATCGCATCTCTTCTTTTGTGCGGAATTCTAAGCGACACTTTGATTTTGCAGTCGACAACAACAACAGAAACCGACCGGCAGATTGCAGAATATCTTGCGAATATAACAGACCTGGACATTCATGCGCTTGGAAAAGAAATCCTAACCGCTGGAAGCGGAATCAAAGGACGAACCGCGTCTGAAGTAATACACCAGGATATGAAGGAATATCAGGAAGAAAAAGGCTCATACACCGTAAGCCAGATTGAAGTAAGCAACATAAAAGAAATCCTTGACCGCAAGGAAGATTTTATGACTGAGCTTGAATTTGAACGCCGCGGAAACAAAGCGATTTTTTCAGCGCTGCTTGTTACAGACATAACACAGCTTTCTTCGATTCTGCTGATTGCCGCCGACCCGAAATTCGAAGCTTTTGTAACATTCCCAAAAATGGAAGAACACACCTACTACCTGAAAGACGTTGTGAGCCGCAAAAAGCAGCTTATTCCATTGATTTCCGAACAAGTTGAGAATTTTGAAAGGTAGAATGGTAAAAAAAACGTGGAAACTGCTGATGGGATAAAAAAACACCCCGGCGAAAAAAGCCGGGATGTTCCCTAATCCGCATATTCAGCGCATTTTATGTTCCGATTTTTACATCGGATTTTTCTAAAATTCCTTTAATGTCCGTTCAATTCTTTCAATTGACTTTTCAATGCCAAGGATAAGAATCGAGCCAATCAGCGGCGGCGAAACGCGGCTTCCGGTTACAGCCATTCTAATCGGCATCATAAAATCACCGAGCTTTACACCAAGCTTTTCAGACATTTCCTTTGCAAGATTTTCGCTTGTCTCGTGGTCAAGAGACGGAAGCTGACTTACAAAATCCTTTGCCGCCTCAAGCACTTCTTTTGTCTTTGCTTCATCAAGGCGCTTAGGAACAATCTGCTCTTTTGGCGGAACTGCCGGCTCAGTAAACAGAAAGCGAACCATTTCCGCGGCATCTGTAAGATATTTAAGGCGTTCTTTAATAAGCGGCATAAGCGCAAGAAGTTTTTCCTTCACGTCTGCGGAAGACATATTCATTGACTTGTCAACGCAGACAGGCTCGCCGTCCTCACCCAAGGCAATTCCCGAATATTCAGGACCAACTTTTGGCGCCGGCTGAGGATTTTCAGGATTTATTTCAAGCGCAGCATCACCTGTTCCAGTAATAAACGGAAGCGTCCACTTGTAAAGTTCCTCATCAGTAAGCATACGGATGTAGTTTCCGTTGTAATATTCAAGTTTCTTATAGTCAAAAACTGCAGGCGCCTTGTTCAAATGCTCAAGTTTGAATGATTTTGCAAGCTCTTCCAGCGTATAGAATTCCTTTCCTTCTTCGTAAGAGCAGCCGAGCATCGCGACGTAATTTACAATAGCCTGAGGCAAATATCCGCGGGCACGGAATTCATTTACAGAAGTAGAACCATGACGCTTTGAAAGTTTTTTTCCGTCCTGACCGTTTACCATTGGAAGGTGGCAGAATTCAGGGTGCTCCCAGCCAAAAGCGCGGTACATCTGAACGTGCAGCGGAGTTGAAGGAATCCATTCCTGGGCGCGCATAACATGGCTGATTTTCATAAAATGGTCGTCAACAATATTCGCAAGGTGATAAGTCGGAAATCCGTCAGACTTAAGCAAAACCGGATCCGGCGAAATATCCTCGTTTTTCCATTCAATGTCGCCAAGAATGTGGTCGTGGAATTTTGTAGTTCCTTCCATTGGAACTTTAAGCCTGATTACATAAGGTTTTCCGGCGTCAAGATTCGCCTTTACTTCTTCCGGAGTAAGATGACGGCAGTTCCGGTCGTAACCTGGAGCCATTTTATTTTCAGTCTGGATTTTTCGGATCCGGTCAAGACGTTCCGCATCGCAGAAACAATAATATGCCTCGCCTTTTTCCACAAGCTCCATCGCATATTTTTTGTAAAGCTCAAAACGCTCGCTCTGAACATAAGGACCATATTCTCCGCCCTTGTCACCGCCTTCATCCCAGTCAATTCCAAGCCAGGCCATTGTATCGTAAAGATTTTTCACATATTTTTCGTCGTATCGTGTGCGGTCAGTGTCTTCCAGGCGAAGGATAAATTTCCCGCCCTTTGAGCGCGCATAAAGATAATTAAAAAGCGCAGTACGAACACCACCGATATGCTGCATTCCAGTCGGAGACGGCGCGTATCGAACACGAACTTCATTTGCATTCATAATAATTAAACCTCTATAAAACTGATTTTGTATATTTAAAATTTCTTGCGCCTTGCGAGTTTATGCAACGCAGAAACTCGGTAGTCAGCTTTGCTGACGTAGCGCGTATCGAACACGAACTTCATTTGAATTCATAATAATTAAACCTCTATAAAACTAATTTCCAAACAAAATATTTACTATTATAGTGAATAAAAAAAGGTTTCTCAACGGGAATAAAAATAATTTAATAATTCGGGCAAGCCGGCAACAAGTTGCCGTCGGGCTTTCCGGGGTTCCATTGCGCGCTCCGCTTGCAAAAAGCCTGGCGGCTTTCCCCTGCAATCCCTCTTGCGTACCGCAAAATGCAAGAAAACGCCAGAAACACAAGAAAATGCACCATGCAAAGCGCAATCCATTTTATTCCACAGCCAATTCCTGTTCAGCGCAGGATTTTATAAACAACGAATAAAAATTTATCTTTTTTCCTGCAGTTTATTCAGCAATGCTGTCAAACCGGTTTTCAAGTCATCAAAAGTTTCGTCAAAGTTTCCTGTGTACCATGGATCTGCAATATCCTTGTCTTTTCCTGCATACGTCAAAAGAAGTTTTACCTTGTCGTCCGGATCTTTGTTCCATTCACGCTGCATGTAATACATATTTTCCATATCCATGCCAATCAGTAAATCAAAATCAGAATAATCTTCCGGTGTTATGCGGCGGGCTTTGCGTTTTTCAAAAGGAACGCCCATTTGTGTCAATTTTTCCTTTGCGCCGCGGTGCATATCGTTTCCAATTTCTTCGCCGCTGGTTGCCGCAGATTCAATCAAAAAATCCTTTTCGCGCTCAGCATCCCTGACCATCTTTTTAAACATAAATTCAGCCATTGGCGAACGGCAAATATTTCCGTGGCAAACAAACAAAATCTTTTTCATAAAAAAAGTTTACCACAAATAAAAGATTTGGAACACTTTTTTCTACTGAACCAAGAAGCAATTACATTTTTTATTTATTTTAAACCCATTTAATTGTTCCCTTATTTTCAAAATCGGTTTTTACAGTTATTATATTTTTATGTTTACAAAATATCTTGCGATTTTTTTTATTTCGATGGTTCCGCTGATTGAGCTGCGCGGAGCGATTCCTATGGCAACCGCGATGGGGCTTATGCCTTCGGATGATGTTTCTAAAATTGTCCTTGCCTATGCGATTTGCATTCTGGGAAACATGGTTCCTGTTCCAGTCATTTATCTTTTTGCACGGAAATTTCTGGAATGGGGACAGGACAAGAAATTCATTGGCGGCGCGTGCACTTTTTTTTTAACAAAAGGTAAGCGCGGCGGAGAAAAACTTCAGGAAAAAGCCGGACGGGGTCTTTTTGTAGCGTTGTTTATTTTTGTCGGGATTCCGCTTCCGGGAACCGGCGCATGGACAGGAACTCTGGCGGCAAGCCTTCTGGACATGAATTTTAAGGAAACAATTATCGCTGTAATTTGCGGCGTTCTTCTTGCAGGAATTATCATGCTTGCAATAAGTCTTGGCGCTTTTGGCGCAATCCAGGCGCTATTCACAAGATAAGCAGGCGTTGACCGTAAACTACCGAGGTTAGCTACGCTAACTTCGCAGGGCGGTCTTCGAGCCAGCAGAGGGGATAGACCGCAACCACGGCCAACGCAGGTGCGTATGGTCGTGGCTGCGGACTCAAGGGGAGACCTCCCCTTTTTTATCATTTATATTTTTTTTACTATCACAAAATGATAGCATTTCCTCCTATAATTTAATAAAACAGGAGCACTTAATTGGCAGATATTCATATTTTTGACCCGGCGCCGGAAGGAACTCCGGTTTCTAATTTTGTTCACCTTCACGTTCACTCGGACTATTCGCTTTTGGACGGCTGCGCAAAGCTTGACTCTTTGATTGCCCGCGCAAAACAGCTTAATATGCCGGCCCTTGCGCTTACAGACCACGGAAATATGTTCGGAGTATTGAATTTTGAGCATATCTGCCATGCGAACGGAATAAACCCGATTGTCGGATGCGAATTTTACTGCACGGAAGATCATCAGAAAAAACAAAACACGCGTTACGGAAAACACAATTATCACCTTATCCTGCTCTGCGAAAACGATACCGGCTACAAAAATATGTGCTGGCTGAATTCCCGGGCGTTTTGCGACGAGGATTCGCTTTACTACGGGAAACCGCGAATCGACTTTGAAATGTTAAAGCAGTATCACGAAGGCATTATATGTCTTTCTGCCTGCGTTGCAGGAGAGCTTCCACAGGCTGTTATAAACGGCAACATGGAAGATGCGGAAAATGTCGCGCGACGCTACAAGGAGCTTTTTGGACCTGACCATTATTACATTGAAATTCAGGACCACGGGCTGCCTGAGGAAAAAATCGCCGCGGAAGGAATGATAAAAATCGCGCGGAAACTCGATATTCCTCTTGTTGTCACAAACGATATTCACTACATAAACAAGGAAGATTCCGAGGCCCAGCTTGCCTTGAACTGCATAGGTCGAAAATCGCTGCTGGACGACCCTGAAAGCGCGGCAAAAAGCATGGGCGGCGCAAACAGGATTTCAGAATGGTACTTTAAGTCGGAAGATGAAATGAAGCTTCTTTTTCCGGATATTCCGGAAGCGTACGAAAATACCGTGAAGATTGCGAATATGTGCAATCTTACGATTCATCAATATTCAACGCCGGAACTAAAAGGTTGTCTGCCGCGCTTTGAGCTTCCAAAGGAATTTCAGACGCACGAAGACTACACAAAAAATCAGGACGACTTTGTCCGCTCCATTGTTGAAAAAGGTCTGCGCGAGCGTTACCCGGAAATCACTCCAAAAATACGCGACCGCGCCGAATACGAGCTCGGAATTATCTTTAAGATGGGATTTTCGGGCTACTTTCTGATTGTATGGGAATTCATCAACTGGGCAAAGTCCACCTGGGACAATGTCAACAACAGGCCTAAACCGTATATTCCGATAGGTCCTGGACGCGGTTCCGGAGCAGGCTCGCTGGTCGCCTATTCAATGGGGATAACGGACATTGACCCGTTCCGCTTTAACTTGATTTTTGAACGATTTTTGAATCCTGAACGCGTTTCCATGCCTGATTTTGACGTAGACATGGATTTCGACTACAGGCAGGACATAATCCAGCACACAAGAGACCTTTACGGAGACCCGCAAGTCGGCCACATTGTTACGTTCGGTACATTAAAGCCAAAAAACTGTCTTGCTGATGTAGGACGAATCCTGAACATTCCGCTTTCCATCGTGGCAAAAGTAAAGGCCTGCATTCCTGACTCTCCAAAAGCGAAGCTTAAGAATGCCTTTGAACCGCCGACTGAAAAATTTCCTGACGGCGGAAAGCTTATCGCCGTGCGCGAAAATCCAGAGGCGACAATCGGGCTTGACAGAAACGTCTTTGAACGCTGGATTGCGCTCTGCAAGAAACTGGAAGGCATGAACCGGAACACAGGTCTTCATGCGTCCGGAATGGTAATCGGACTTACAGCCCTTCCAGACTGGGCGCCTGTATTCAAGGATGCAAAGACCGGAGAAGTCGGCGTTCAGTACACAATGGATATTATCGAGCCGTGCGGACTTGTAAAATTTGACTACCTTGGATTAAAGACGCTTTCTCTTATCAGATATGCAGAAGATATTATAAACCGGCACAAAAAACCGGAAGAGCCTGCGTTCCTTACCGCAAATGTAAGCGAAACCGACAGCGAGACTTTCGACCTTTTTGACAAAGGTGATTCCGTCGCGGTTTTTCAGTTTGAATCGCCGGGAATGCAGAAAATTCTGCGCCAGGTTGCTCCGCGCTGCATAGAAGAGCTTGTAGCCTTAAACGCGCTTTACCGCCCTGGGCCAATGGATTATATTCCTCAGTACATCGATGGAAAATGGAAGCCGGAAACAATACACTATCCGGATCCATGCCTTGAAGGCCTTCTAAAAGAAACTTATGGAGTTATGGTCTATCAGGAACAGGTTATGCAGGTTTCCCAGAAAATCGCAGGATTTTCGCTCGGAGGCGCAGATATGCTCCGGCGCGCCATGGGAAAAAAGAAGCCTGAAGTCCTTATGGGAAAGAAAAAGGAATTCATTGAAGGCGCAATAAAACAGGGATTCACGGAAAAACATGCCTCCGAGATTTTTGAAATCATGATCCCTTTTGCGGGATACGGATTTAACAAATCCCATGCGGCGGCATACACGGTCCTTGCCTATCGCACCGGCTACTTAAAATGTCATTATCCGGCAGCCTTTATGGCAGCAAACCTTACAAACGAGATTTCCACAACAGACGGAGTTTCTGTCTACATTGAGGAAGCGAAGCGTATGGGGCTGAAAATCGATCCGCCTGACATAAACGCGTCCTACTCAGAATTTGACGCAGTAGGCGACCACATAATCTTCGCGCTGCGCGGAATGAAAGGAATGGGAAAGGAAGCCGCCGACGCAATTGTAAAGGAACGGGAAGAAAACGGGCCTTACAGCTCATTCATTGACTTTCTTGAACGATGCCTTCCTCTTCAGTCCATAACAAAGGACGAGGAAACCGGCCGCGAACAGAAAAAAACGCTTATAAACTCAAAAGCGGTTGAAGTCTGCATAAAAACCGGCGCATTTGACAAGCTCGGACAAAACCGCCCTACGCTCATGGCAAACATGGAAAGAGCGATAACCTATGTTCAGGACAAAATGAACGGAACTGACAACGGCCAGGGCGATCTGTTCGGAGACACAGATGAGAAAGTCTATGCAGATTTTCAGTTTGAAGAAGTTCCTGACCTTCCGACTTTTGAAAAGCTTAATATTGAAAGAGAAATCATCGGAACTTATGTTTCCGGCCATCCGCTGGGCGATTTTGAGAAGGTAATCAAAACCTGCGTTACCCTTACTTCAAAGAATATAAACCGCGCCGCCGAAGAAGACAAGGCTCTTAAAGAAAGCCTTAGCGGAAAAGACTCATGGCAAAGCCGGAACGCAGGAAAAACGTACACGATTCTTGGTTTTTTGAGCAACCTTCATCCGATTGTAACAAAAAAGGCTACGAATATGGCATTCGCAAAGCTTCAGGATTACGACGGCGAAATCGACATGACTTTTTTTCCGAAAATTTGGGAAACGCTAAAATCCCAGATTCAGGATGGAAACATCTACGCTTTCAAAGGAAGAGTAGACGGCACGCGCGAAACTCCAAGCTTCATTGTAGAAAGCCTTGAAGACATAAACGGTCTGAAACAACATTCAATCCAGGAAGTGCATATTTCCATGGAAAACAATTTTAATTCAGAACGCGATATTGCAAAAATGAAAGATTTTTTATTTGGCTCTTCCGGCAATTGTTCAGTATATTTTCATATAGATACTTTAAATGGCAAATATATTGTAAAGGCGAACAGTTCTCTGACCTGTTCCGCAAGCCCTGAAGTTCTTACCAAAATAAAAGATTTGGACTTTGTAAAGGAAGTCTGGTCCGAATAGTTAATATCAGGAGGCATAATTTATGTTAAAAATACTTATCAACACCGCAGCCGGAGCTGTTTCTCTGTACTCAACCCTTTGTTTTTTCAGAATTATCTTGACATGGATTCCCTCCTTAAATTACAGCGCAATCGGAAAATTTCTTTCTTCAATATGCGACCCTTACCTGAATCTTTTTTCAAGACTGCCTCTAAGAATCGGAATGTTCGATTTTACCGCAATGATTGCAATCGGCATTCTATACGTCATATCATCAATTTTAGGAAACATCAGCGCTTCGGGCTACATTTCCCTAAGCATGATTCTTGCAAACCTTCTGAGCATCGTATGGTCTATCGCCTCTTCAATCGCCACCGTAATAATGATTATATTCATTGTCCGCTATCTGGTTTCAATATTCAGCAGGACCAGCAACCAGTACGACTCTCCGTGGCAGCGTTTTGACGACGCAATCCGCAATATGGTATTTAAAATATGCAATTTTTTTACCGGCGGAAGAAGCATCTCATACAAAACGGCGCTTTTAATCGATTCAATCGCAATGCTGGCGATTCTTATCCTATCGTCTTTTCTATATAGATGGCTTATGGTTTTTATACATTACATTCCTTTTTAAACGTTGATTAAATGAAACTTGACGAAATAAAAACTCCTGTGGCATCGCTTTCGGGAATCGGGCCTGCCGCTGAAAAACTTTTTGCAAAGCTAAACATTTTTACCATAGGCGACCTTTTGAAATTTTATCCGCGCGCCTATGAAGACCGCCGTCATTTAGTTTCCATCTCTCAGTTTGAATCTGCAAAAGTCCATACGCCGGCGCAGGTCATCGCCCACGAATTCTTCGGGTACGGCCGCATGAAGACACTAAAAATAATAATTTCAGACGGAACGGCATCCGCAGGACTCATAGCATTCAACCGGACATTTCTTCAACATTCACTTCCCGTCGGATGCATAATCTCTGTCACAGGAAGTTTTACAGCAAAATACGGACAGATTCAGAGCACAGATTTTGACGTAACAAAACTTTCGGATACAGGAAACCTTGAAGACTTTAGAAACCAGCCTTTGCCGGACTCAGGAATTCTTCCGGTCTATCCGCTAACTGAAGGACTTTCGCAAAAAACCGTAAGAAAGGCGGTTCAGGCGGCAATAAAGCAGTACGGCATAGGAATAGACAGCGAAGTTCCTGAAAAATACATTCAAAAGCAGAATCTTCTTGAAAAAAAAGATGCGATAAGGCAAATCCATTTAAGCCAGACTCCGCATGAAATACAGGATGCCCGAAAAACTCTGATTTATGAGGAGCTTTTTTTCTTTCAAAAAGCGATTGCTGACCGGGCATTCAAACACAAAGGTTCTTTCCCGGAGGCAAATCTGGATGAAGCGCAAAAATCCGGAAGCGAACAATGGAATCAGACAGAAAAGAAACTTTCTGAACAGGAAAAAGCAGATTTTGAGGGCAGCCTTTCACCGCTTCAGAAGGAACTTTACAACCGCCTGCCGTTCAACCTGACACCTGACCAGATTTTTGTAATTAACCAGATGAACAGAGACATCGACAGGGGCTTTAAGGAACGGGCATTGCTTCTTAACGGAAAAACTTCCGGCATAAAAATTCCTTTTACAATGCAGAGGCTTCTTCAGAGCGATGTAGGCTCAGGAAAAACCCTCGTAGCATTTTTTGCATGCCTTAGAATAATCAACTGGAAAGGTCAATGCGCATTTATGGCGCCTACAGAAATTCTTGCGCGTCAGCATGCCGAATCAGCGGCAAAGCTTCTTGAACCTCTTGGAATAAATGTCGCTTTTCTTACCGGAAATGTAAAAAGTTCAGGCCGCGCACGGCTTCTGAACGCACTAAAATCAGGCGAAATAAATATTGTGATTGGAACGCACGCCCTTTTCAGCAGGCAGGTAGTTTACAATGACCTGCAGCTTGCCGTTATAGACGAACAGCACAGATTCGGAGTAATTCAGCGCCAGTCAATAATTGAAAAAGGCAGACGCACGGAAACAGAGCCGCAGGTATCTTTTGAGCCTCACCTTCTGATGATGAGCGCAACCCCGATTCCGCAGACTCTTGCCCTTACTGTTTTTGGCGACCTGGATGTAAGCGTGATAAGAACAATGCCGGAAGGCCGGAAACCGATACAAACATACCTTGTAAAGGAAGGAAACGAAAGAAATGCCTATGAAGCGGTAAGAAACCAGCTGAAAGCAGGTCATCAGGCATATTTTGTCTATCCGGCGATAAATGCGGAAAACGAAAACAGTGAAATTCAAGATATAAAATCCGCAGAAGAAAACTTTAGGAATCTGGCTGACCGCATATATCCTGAATACAAATGCGCGCTGATTCATTCAAAAATCGAAGAAGAAGAGCAGATCCGGATTTTAAAGGATTTTCAGGGCGGAAAGATTCAGGTTCTGGCGGCGACAACAGTAATTGAAGTCGGAGTTGATGTTCCAAACGCAACAAGCATTGTTATTGAACAGGCGGACCGTTTCGGGCTTGCCCAGCTCCATCAGCTTAGAGGGCGCACAGGCCGCGGAACAGACCAATCGTACTGCTTTTTAATTTACAGCAATAAAATCTCTAAAACCGGAATTGAACGGATGAAAGTGCTCCGCCAGAACACAGACGGCTTTATAATTGCAAATCAGGATTTAAAGCTAAGAGGTCCCGGCGAAATAACCGGAACCGCTCAGGCGGGAAACCTTTCCCTTGGAATCGCAGATATTGTCCGCGACCACGACATTCTTGTAAAAGCCCGCTCAGATGCCTTTGAATACACAAAGAATCTGCTGAACTAAAACTATGCTACATAACTTTCAAGCCGGCGGGCCCGTGTAGGATGCTGCATCCTTACAAGAGCATGCTTTTCAATCTGACGAATTCTTTCTTTCGTAAGGTTGAATTTGTCTCCTACTTCTTTCAGCGACATAGGTTTTTCAACGCCAATTCCATAACGCATCTTCAGAACTTCCGCCTCCGCCGGTTTTAATGTAGAAAGAACACTGTTGATATCTTTCTGCAATTCCTTTCTGATAACCATATCTTCCGGCTGGCCGTGCATTTTGTCTTCTATCATAGAACCCAATGTTGTAGTTGAACTGTCTTTTCCGGCAATCTCAGAATCAAGAGAAGCCATTTCCCGGCTTATTTCCACCAGCTCACGTACATGGGCAACATCCATATTAAGCATCGCGGCAATCTCAGAGAGCTCCTGCTCTTCAGAAACATTGTCTCCGATTGTTTTCTTTGCGTGCTCAATCTGAACAAGCTCGTTAGCCCTGTTCTGCGGCAAACGGATTGCCCGGCTTTTTTCGCAGATTGCCTTAAGGATTGACTGGCGAATCCACCATACTGCGTAGGAAATAAAATGATAGCCCTTTGAAACATCAAATTTTTCTATGGCGCTCAAAAGACCTATATTTCCCTCGCTTATCAAATCTTCAAGCTCAAGACCTTTTTTCTGATATTTTTTGGCGACATTCACGACAAAACGAAGGTTTGCATTTACTATCTTATTCTTTGCAACTTGATCGCCTGCGGCGGCTTTTTTTGCAAGTTCAGTTTCTTCTTCATAAGAAAGAAGAGGAATCTTATTGATTTCTTTAAGGTAAATAGAAATTGTGCTGTCTGTCATACTTTTTTGCCTCCAAAAAATTATCTACACTATATATTATGCAAGAACCGTGCCAAGTTTTAAAATTTTATAAATATTTCAAACACAGAGCCTTATAAATTCAGCATAAAAATTGAACTAGTATCAGAAAAGACTCAGAACACGCTATCGCTCATAATATCCCGGCGGCTGATTTTTGATTCTTCACGCCCATTTGATTTGCGGCTTCAATAAAAAAGTCGACATCCGGGCTAGGCTGGAATTTATCATTTTAAAACTGGGTAAATTTTCCCCACCTCCAAAAATTACATTCAAAATTGAGTAAATTTTACCCGCTCAAAACATTTTTTTTATTTTTTTATTGACGATTCGCTTATGATTTTCTTATATTTTATAGTAACAAATGGAAAAAAAATCCAAACAGGAGCAAAATAGAATGAAAATCAAACCTTTATCAGACAGAATTCTTGTAAAAAATGATGCGGCAGAAACAAAAACTGCAAGCGGACTTTACATCCCGGAAGGAGCACAGGAAAAAACCCAGACAGCCACAGTTGTTGAAGTCGGACCTGGAACAGAAGAAGAAAAAATCACGGTAAAAATCGGCGACAGAATTATGTACGACAAATACGCCGGCACGCAGGTAAAACTTGACGGCGAAGATTATCTTATTCTTCGGATGAGCGATGTAATTGCCGTTATTGAATAACATTCATAAGACCTGTGGTTCAAGAGAATCCACAGGTTTTTTTTATAGACTTGCCTTTATTTTAGTCAAAAGCAGCTTGGCTTCAGCATTTCCCGGATTCAGCTCAGAACTGTACTCCGCGCAGATTCTGGCATTTTTTAAATCCCCTGAATCAAAGTAAATCAGCGCCATTCTGTACATCGCCAACGCTTTTATCTTTTTAACCGAACTGCGTCCGTTTACTTTTCTATACAGTTCCAGGGCATCTGTTTTTCGCCCTACAGAATTATAAATCATCGCAAGATTCATTGCCGCTGAATCACCGGCAGAGACATTCACAAAAGTCCTTTCAGAATCCTCAAACACGCAATATTCACCGAGCCGCAGGGAATCCTCAGTTCTTCCGTCCAATGCGGCAAAATAGAACGCATACTCCGCCTCAGAATATGAAAAGACATTGATTTTTTTTACAACATTCACCCAGAAGTCATTGTCGCAAGGAATTTTATATTTTGAGGATATATATTTGTAGAAAAGTTTCCACGCGTCTTCCGTCTGCTTTGTTTCCAGAAGAAAATTCAACGCATATTCAAACAAAATCTCCGGATAAACCGACGGAGAAACCGCGTTTTCCTCAAGAATTCTCCAGACATCCGCAGTTTTTTCAGTTTCAGTAAATTTTTTGTCGGCTTTATATTTTAAATCAAGGCGCGCAACAAAAAGCAGAGGGGACTTTTTTCTGGCAAGACTTTTTTCAATTCTTTCCGCCGCGTCGCTTAAAGGAATTTTAGGACGGCTGTCATAACGCTCCATCTCAAGAGAAGCCAGGCCTTCATCCCGCAGCTGGAGCTGCATAAAATTTTCATTGGGCGGCAAATTTGAAGAATAGGCAAAGTCCGCATAAGAAGTAAGACCCGGAACATAATCCGGCCAGGTTTCTACGCAGAAAGTCAAAAGAGAGGCGGCGCGCATTTCGTCACCAGAATCAAACGCCCATTTTGCGCTGTTCACAAAAATCGGGGCTAAAAAATTATTCTCATCCTTTTCCGCATCAGAAACAGCAAAGACTCCGTTTTTATCTTCTATAGAATCAAGATATTCCCTTCTTATATTTTCTGCGCTGCCGGAATCTCCCAGACAGGTATAGGAATCCTGCAAAACCGCGCTTATCTGGGAAACTGCGACCGATTTTTTCTCCTTTCCTGACCTTGAATCCGCCAAAGAAAGAGCGATGTTTCCGTAATTTACAGAATCGCCGAAGCGTCCGGCATCATACATCACAAGCGACCAGAAAAAAGCATCGTTCGCCTCAAGAATTTTATGAAGTCCGGGATGAACTTCCGCCGCTTTTTCATAAGAACCGGACGCAAGCCGTAAAAGAGCGCAGTTTCTTAGCCATGCGGAATTGCCAGAGCCGGTGTACGCATCAAAATAAACGGAAAAATATTCCGCAGATAAAAAAACTGATGAAATTTCTGATTTTTTTGATTTTTCAAGGACATTCTTAAAAACCGTTTCCGAATAAATCGAGCCGTAACGCGTTCCCTGAAGCGCCTTGCCTGCCGCAAGAGATTCTTCAATCCGTCCGTTCTTCAGAAGAAAATGCGCATAAACCGCGTTCAGCTCCATGTTCCCGGGATTTTTTTTAATCGCACGGACAAGAACTTTTTCCGCCCTATCAAGCGAATCAAGTTTCTCGTAGCGTTTGAAGATACCAATCTCAATCCACGAACTGTATGATTTTTTTTCAATCTTATTAAGCTCGCGCGCGGCATCATTGAATTGTTCCTGATTTATAAGTATGTCAACCTGTTCAAGCGCGGAAGCAACAGATTTTTCTTCCGCATGATTTGAGCATGAAAAAAAAACCGGCAGAATCAGCACGGCGAGCGCAATGCAAAAAAGATTTCTGACCGATTTTTTTATCATTTAGGAATTTTTCTCCGCAAGTTCTTTGCTGATATGGTCGAGAATCGCGTTTGTAAATTTATGAGTCTCATCCTCGCCATAGTCTTTTACAATCTCAACAGCCTCATCGATTGTAATTTTCGGATCAACATCCTTCTGATAAAGCAGCGAATATACGCTCATGCGAATCACAGCAAGCGCAACTTTATTCAAGCGTTCAATTGTCCACTTTGCAGAAAGATTATTCTTTATCAACTCATCAATCTGCGAAATATTTTCAACAGTTCCATTCACAAGAAGCCTTGCATAATCAAAAACTTCCTGTTTTTTCGCAGGAGCAAGCTTTTCAAACTGGCTCATCTGCTTTTCCTGAAGACAGTATTTTATTTCCTCGGAAGAATCTTCGCCTACTTCAGAAGCGTCAAAAACATCGCGTTCAAGCCATGAAAAAGAAACAAGGTCTTCCAAGTCAACGCCTGCAACATCCCATGAATACAAAGCCTGAAAAGCAAGAATCCGGCTTATTCTTCTAGACATAAATTCCCCCTGCCTTACCAAGAAAGAAGTTTTGTCAAAGCATCACCAGTCTTTTTTCTTTCAACATTTGCCTCTGTATCAAGATCCTTAGCAATTTCCTGCGCGGCAACCGTAAAATACTGCATGACTTTCTGCTGTCCTAAAGAGCTCCTGATATAATCGTATACAGTTGTAGTAGAATCAGGCTGAACAACGTCGCTCAAAGAAAGCATCTTTGCGTCATATTTTTTGATAATTGTATAAAACTGGAAATGAGAATCAAACTCGCCGACAGCAGAAAAATATCCTACATTGTTATCAAAAAGCGAAAGAAGATCCTTGTAGGAAATTCCAAGCTGCTGCGCGCTGACCTGATTTTTATTTATAAGCATTTCGCCAGACTGGAATCCGGAATTTTCTTTTTTAGACTCAACAGTCATCTGATTTACAGTAAGTTTTTTATCCTTCAGTTTATTAAAAAGATCGTTGGCCTTTACGCGGGCCGCCTCTGAATCTTTATCCTTAGGAATAACAACCATATAAAGCTTCATCATATCAGTCCATACAAACTGAGATTTATTCAGTTCATAGAAAGCACGGATTTCCTCGTCTGTGGCGGCCACTGATTTTATTTCGTTTTCGCGCTGATGAAGAATGTACTGCTGCACCAGAGTCTGATTTTTCAGGTAATTTTTATATTCTGCCACTGACATTCCAATCTGCTGCTTCATAAAATCATCAAGCGAAAGATTTGTCTGCTGCTTGATAAGGGTTTCAAGCTCCGACTGTGTTGCATTTCTTCCCAAAAGCTGCTGGCTCACCTGCTGAAGGAACATCTGCTCAATCTGACTGTCCGTAAGTGAAATTCCAGACTTCTGCGCAGCCTGAAGAACCAGTTTTTCCTGAATCAAGGCATCCAGAACTTTTTTTCTGTCATCAACAGAAAGAACCGCACCTCTCTGTTTTTCATACATTTCAACACGGGTTTTTATCTGTTTCAGTGAAATTGACTCATTTTTATTAAGTTTCACCACTGCAAGAACCTGAAGATCGTTCTGTGCAAAAACTGCCGCACACATAAATAAAGCTAAAAATGCAACTGCAAAACGTTTCATATATTAAATCCTTTTTTTTATTTTTTATATTTTACACCATAAAACCAACAAAATGCAAAAATAGTTACATTTTTTTTGGTTTTTTGTAAAAAAATATCTGTGGCCTCAAATTTCGCCCTTGGATTATCTATTTATCAAGCGGAAGACCTCCGCTGATTGTAGCCCTGATTCTGCGGACTCCGGCGGAAGAAGACTGTTCTTTTTCAATCTTGAATTTTCCAATCTGCGCCGTATGCTGAACGTGCGGGCCGCCGCAAACTTCCTTTGAATACCAGTCCTTTTTAGAATCGCGGCCGATTGTGTAGACCTTTACCTGCTCGCCGTATTTATTGACGAAAAGAGCCTTTGCGCCTTCAGCCTTGGCCTGGTCCAGCGGCATAACTTCCATTGTCACAGGCAAATCCTCGTTGATTTTTTCGTTTACAATATCCTCAACCTTCTGAACTTCCTCTTTTGTCATCGGACGGCCGAAAGTAAAGTCAAAGCGCATACGCTCATTATTTATATTAGAACCTTTCTGGGCAACCTCATCGCCAAGAACATCAACCAGCGCCTGCTGAAGCAAGTGAGTTGCCGTATGATATTTAGTTGTGATGTCCGACTGCTCCGCAAGTCCGCCTTTTGCCTTTCCCGCGTCAAGCGATTTTGAGGCTTCCTGATGCTTCTTTTCCGCAGCCATAAAGCCTTCAACATCAACTGTAAATCCGTTTTCCGCGCCAAGCTCCTGAGTAAGCTCAAGCGGATAGCCATAAGTTTCATAAAGATTATATGCAACTTTTCCAGATATAATCTTCTTTGGATTTTTCATAAGATTTGGAAGAAGCTTCTGGAATTCTGCCTCTCCTTTTTTGAGCGTTGTGCGGAATTTCGCTTCCTCAGCTGTAAGCTCGCGGTAAATTTTTTCAGCGTTCTGCTCAAGCTCCGGATATGCGCCCTTGAAATTTTCAACAACAACCGCGGCAACTTCCGCAAGGAATTCCTTTTCTATGCCAAGCTTCATTCCGTGTCGGACCGCACGCCGTATCAACCTGCGAAGAACGTAGCCCGCGCCTACATTTGAAGGAGAAACACCCTTCTGGTCTCCAAGAATAAAGACAGAAGCGCGGCTATGATCTGCAATAATTCGCACGCTCTTATCTTTTTCTGCGTCTGTGCCGTATGTATAATCAGAAAGCTCCTCAACCTTTTTAATAATCGGCTGGAAAACCTCGGTAAGATATACCGATGTCTTTCCCTGCAATATACAGTTTGTGCGCTCAAGTCCCATTCCGGTATCGACATTTTTCTTTGGAAGCGGCACAAGAGTTTTTTCATCAACGCGGTTGTACTGCATAAAAACGTTGTTCCAGATTTCCATCCAGTTCTCACTGTCCGTTCCTTTGTTGGAGCCGGCAGGAGGAAGCCCTTCTCCAACCCAGTAGAAAATCTCAGTGTCAGGACCGCATGGACCTGTAGGACCTGCAGCCCACCAGTTGTCGCTTGCAGGAAGATATGCGATTTTGTCTTCCGGCATTCCGTTTTCTTTCCAGTAAGTAGCGGCTTCCTCATCGCGGGGAGCATTGTCGTCGCCGGCAAAAACCGTCACAGAAATTTTACGCGGATCAAGACCGAGCCATTTTGGGCTTGTAAGGAATTCATAGGAAAAGCCGATTGATTCTTTTTTAAAATAATCGCCCAGCGACCAGTTTCCCAGCATTTCAAAACAGGTAAGATGGCTAGGGTCGCCCACCTCATCAATATCACCTGTGCGGATACATTTCTGATAATCTGTAAGGCGAGTTCCAGAAGGATGTTTTTCTCCTAAAAGATAAGGAACAAGCGGATGCATTCCGGCAGTTGTAAACAAAACTGAAGGATCATTTTCCGGAATCAAAGACTGTCCAGAAATTTCAACGTGATTTTTACTCTTAAAGAACTCAATATATTTTGAGCGTAATTCATTTGCAGTCATAATAGATAATTATAATGACGATAAGAGTCTTATTCAATGTTAAAAACTTAAGTTTTTTTTTATTTAGCCCGAATGCCGAATTTTTCAAGGCTGAATTTATGGTTGTTTTTCAGACTTTGTAATGGTGATTTTCATTCCGTCAGTCGCGTAGCAGGTATCCGGAGAAAGTTTTACCGGCGACATTATTATTGTATTTTTATCAACCGTCTTTTTTACAACAGGCTTCTGGCCGCGTTTTTTTGCAGGAACAAGCTCTTCGGTTGTCTTAAACTGCATTGCATACGCCGGAAGAAGACTCGACTTTTTAGAGTTCTCCGCACGAAACTGGATTACAGGGAAAACGCCAACTGTATCAATAAGATAAGTTCCTTTTTCATCTATTTCCGGGGTTACAAGAGTATAGTTTCCATTTTTAAAAGTAATCCTGCGGTTTTCCTCATCAGCCCAGTCTTTGGCATCAGAAAGGATTTTTTCATATTCAGGATGAGGATAGTTTATTTTTCCTTCGCCGAATGTACTTTGAAACGACATCTTCTTGTATGTTCCGTCCCAATGGTTATTTTCTTTTATCAAAAGCCCTACGTCCTCATGAACACGGATATACACCTCGTTCATACCGGTAAGCATAATATCCAGACGACGCTTCATGCTGGATATGATTGAATTCACAAGTGTCAGATAGATTCCGCTTCTTCGCAGGCTTGAATTTTCCCAGGAATAAACCCCTTCAGTATCATTCGAAAGGAAGATGACTTCTTTTGTTCCGTAATTAAAGTATATGTAATACGCAGATGAATCAGTGCTTGAAGTCTTGTACCACAATCCGTCAAGATATTCAGCAAATGTCGCTACGCTTCCGTTTTGAATGCGCGCAAGCTCCCTGGCAGCAAGCCTGCTTCCCGTAACACGAATCTGGCGGCTCTGCGTATACTTCTGCTCGCTTTCATTCCATGTGTACTCAGTCTGAATCTGTCCGATTGCAACCGATGAGGACTTATGCTCGTCAGTTTTATCAGAACTGTAGACCCACACTGTAAAACTCTGGCCGTGGGTCTGAGAAAGCTCATACGCCTCCGAACGTTCCGTCTGAACAATAAATATAGTTCCATCCGATTTAAAATCTCCGATTTTTTTTAGCTCCACGGAATTTTTATCTCTCTCGCACATATAGATTTTCATAACGGAATCTCCGCTGTTGTCTACACCCTGATAGACAAGCGCGTTCCTGTGGTTTCCAATCATATCAACAGAATTAAATGAAAAAGTCCTTTCACGTGAAATATCCGTAGAGATTTCCGCGACACGCTCATAGGAATTCGACTGTGAATTATAAAGTCCGGCGATAAGATAAAGATTTTCTGAACCGGCTTTATGGACAGCGACAATCTGGTCATCAAGGTTGTCGCCATCAAAATCAAGCGTAAGCGCGCTTATTAAGGTTTCGGTGGAAAGAAGAGGAATAAAAGATGTCATCATAACATTCTCGCCGGAAATGGCGGTAGTTTCTGACTCATTTTCAATTTTATCTGCGGCCAGCGGAGTTACAACCTTCGCCCGGACAGTTCCGGCTTTTTTAAAAACCGTAAACCTTAATGCGGCAGATACGGCTAAAACTGCAAAAAGCGCGCTAAAAAAAACGACTGCGACTTTATTTTTCATATATTTAATATACAAAAAAAAACCGGCATTCGCAAATGAATACCGGCTTTTTGCACATCAAAATCAGTTTTGCTGTGCAAAACTGACATCCTTTGGATTGAATCTTAGGGCTATACCGCCTTAGTATCCCATCCCTGGCAAAAGAGGTATTCCTCCTGAAAAACAAGCTCATTCCTCTTTTGCCTTCAGTTTTGCCCTGCAAAACTGACTAGCGGATTCAGGCTTAGGGCACCAACGCCTTAATATCCCATGCCCATGTCTGGGGATGGAGCCGCGGGGGCTTTTGGTTCTGGGATGTCTGTGATAGCGCATTCCGTTGTAAGCAATGTGCCTGCGATAGAAGCGGCGTTCATCAGGGCAGAAGTTGTCACCTTCGCAGGGTCAATAATTCCAGCCTGAATCATATTTACCCATTCACCAGTGTAAGCGTTGTAGCCCACACCTTCTTTTTCTGTTTTTGCGCGTTCAGCAACTACAGCGCCGTCAATACCGGCATTGTCCGCAATCTGACGGATTGGTTCTTCCAATGCGCGGCGAACAATCTTGTAGCCAACTTTTTCATCCTCAGAAAGCTCTGCAGGAACTTTTTCAAGAACTTTTGCCGCCTCAACAAGAGCGATACCGCCTCCGGCAACAATGCCCTCTTCCAGAGCGGCGCGTGTCGCGGCGATTGTATCTTCAACGCGGAATTTCTTTTCTTTCATTTCCGTTTCTGTTGTAGCGCCAACGTTGATTACAGCTACACCACCTGCAAGTTTTGCAAGACGCTTCTGGAGCTGCTCCTTGTCGTAAGTTGATGTAGATTTTTCAATTGCTTTTTTAATTTCTGCAACGCGGTCTGCAATAACAGACTTTTCGCCTGCGCCGCCGACAATTGTTGTATTATCCTTGTCAATTTTTACAGATTTCGCCTGGCCAAGAACAGAAATGTCCGCTGTCTCAAGCTTCAAGCCGACTTCTTCTGAAACAACCTGTCCGCCAGTCAAGATAGCGATATCCTGAAGCATATCCTTTCTGCGGTCGCCAAATCCAGGAGCCTTTACAGCGCAAACCTTGATTGTTCCACGGATTGTATTCAAAACCAAAGTAGTAAGAGCCTCGCCGTCAACATCCTCAGCGATGATAACCATTGAACGGCCTGCGTTTGCAACCTTCTCAAGCAATGGAAGCAAATCTTTCATAGAAGAAATCTTCTTGTCGTAAATCAAGATGTAGGCATCAGAATAAGACGCTTCCATTCTTTCTCGGTCTGTAACAAAATAAGAAGAAATATAACCGCGGTCAAACTGCATGCCTTCAACAGTATCAACGGTTGTGTTCATATTTTTAGATTCTTCAACAGTGATTACACCGTCTTTTCCAACTTTTTCTATCGCCTCAGCAATAAGATTACCGATCTCAGGGTCATTATTCGCAGAAATAGAAGCGATGCTCTTGATGTCGGCAGAATCCTTTACAGGTTTTGCGTTCTTTTTAATTTCAGCGACAGCAGTTGAAACAGCCTTGTCGATGCCGCGCTTAATTTCAATCGGAGTCATTCCTGCGGCTACAGACTTAAATCCCTCGCGGACAAGCGCATAAGCCAAAACTGTAGAGGTTGTAGTTCCATCACCGGCATCATCATTTGTTTTAGAAGCAACTTCGCGGACAAACTGAGCGCCCATGTTTTCATACGGATCTGCAAGCTCAATATCCTTTGCAACAGAAACACCGTCCTTTGTGATTGTCGGCGCACCGTATTTTTTATCAAGCATAACCATTCGGCCGCAAGGTCCAAGCGTAACCTTTACAGCCTTTGCAATCTGCTCAACGCCAGAAAGCAACTTTTTTCTTGCATCTTCATTAAATAACAACTGTTTAGCCATTTTCTTTATTTACCTCTTAAATTAGTTTCTATTTTGTACTATCAAAAATATAAAAATCCGCCCCAAAAGGCAACAAAAAAATTTAAAATTAAGCTGAATTTTCAAGTTTTTGGGAAAAGCCTTTCCCTACGTCCGCATTTCATTGCGGCCTACCCTTTCTCCTAAGGGGCAAACAAAGTTTTCCCCTTAAAATCCCCTTTCAAAAAAAACGGCGGTTTTTCTAAAAAACCACCGTTTCCAAATTATTTTTTTCTACAGATTGTCAAAAAATCCCTTTGCCTTGAGCAGCTCCGCGTTCAGGATTCCGCCAAGTGCCGCTCCGCGCTTTGTGTTGTGGCTGAGCGAAACAAACTTGATGTCGAACACATTGCATGGGCGAAGGCGTCCGATTACGCAGGCCATTCCCTTTTCTGTCTCGCGGTCGCGGCGCGGCTGCGGACGGTTTTCCTCGTGGCGCACAACAATCGGATGTTCCGGCGCGCTCGGAAGATTCAGCTCCTGAGGAACAGACTTGTACGAAGTCCAGATTTTTTCAATTTCCTCAAGGCTTGGCTTTTTGTCCGCAAATTCAAGCGAGACGCAGGCTGTGTGTCCGTCGATTACAGGAACGCGCGTGCAAGTAGAAGAAACAACCGGATATTCAGCGTTTACGATTTTTCCGTCCTGGACTTTTCCAAGAATCTTAAGACATTCTTTTTCAGTCTTCTCTTCCTCGCCGCCGATGAACGGAACGATATTGTCAATCATGTCAAAAGAAGGAACTCCCGGATAACCGGCTCCGCTAGTTGCCTGCAAAGTTGTTACAACCATTCTTTTAACCGGGTAGCCGGCCTGAATCAATGCGTGAATCGGCATCATGTAAGTCTGGAGCGAGCAGTTCGGCTTTACTGCGATAAATCCCTTGTCCCAGCCGTGGTGCTTTTTCTGCTCCGCAATCACATCAAGGTGAGAGTAGTTGATTTCCGGCACAAGCATCGGAACATCTTCCGTCCAGCGGTTTGCCGAAGCGTTTGAAACAACCGGAATTCCTTCCGCGGCGTAAGCGGCTTCAAGCGCCTTTATTTCTTCCTTTCCCATTTCAAGGGCGGAAAAAACAAACTGACACTTTCCAAGAGCCTTTTTTTCATCATTCGCGTCTTCTACAGTCAAATCCGCGACACCGGCAGGAATATTCTCGCCGATGAGCCAACGGTTCTTTACCGCATCCTTGTACGCTTTTCCCGCGGAACGCGGACTTGCCGCAACGTAAGTCACTTCAAACCAGGGATGATTTTCCAAAAGCTTTATATAACGCTGGCCGACCATTCCTGTCGCGCCCAAGACACCAACTTTAATCTTTGCTGACATATTTTTTATTCCTCCAATGGAATCCAGCGATGAATTCCATTTTTATAATCTACAGATTGCATTCCTTTAATGCATTTTCAATAATCTTCTTCGCAGAATCCGTTACTTCAACAAGCGGAAGCCGTACGCAAGGCTTGCAAAAACCTTTTATGCTCATCGCATATTTTATGGAAGTCGGATTTCCATCCACAAAGGCAGCCTTAAAGAACGGAAGAAGCCTGTAATGCAACGTACGCGCAGTTTTCATATCTTCATCCAGCGCCGCATGAACCATTTTTGTCACAAGCTCCGGAGTGTAATTTGAAACAACGCTGAAAACTCCATCACCACCAGCCGCGAGCAATGGAAGAGTCAAACTGTCATCTCCGCAAATAACTGAAAAATCCGGATGCGCAGACTTGACCTGGGCAATAACATCCATCATCTGATTGATGTTTCCGCTAGCCTCTTTTACGCCTGCAATGTTCGGAAGATTTGCAATGCGCGCCAACGTAGGAGTGTCAATATTTTTTCCGGTCCGTCCCTGAATATTATACACAATGACTGGAATTCCGACTTTTGAAACAGCTTCAAAATGCCTGAAAATTCCTTCATTGCTCGGCTTGTTATAATATGGAGTTACCACCAGAGCCGCATCCGCGCCCGCTTTTTTCGCGCGTTCACAATAGCGGACGGCATCCCTGGTACAGTTTGAGCTTGAGCCCAGAATAATATTGATTTTTTTACCAGTTGCCTTTTCAAAAGCCCTAACTTCTTCAAAAGCAATCCTGATAATTTCGTCTTCTTCATCTTCTGTCAAAGTTGGAGTTTCTGCTGTAGTTCCCAAAGGAAGAATTCCATCTATTCCACCTTCAAGCTGGCGTTTGACCAAAGAGCGGAATCCTTCATAATCCACAGATTCATCTTCATGCATGGGTGTGACCAAAGCTGTCATCGAACCGCCAAATTTTGCCATACGAGCCTCCAAGTTAATTTTATTTATTCCAAAGTATTGCACTTTTATAGTAAAAATTCAATAAATCTGATAATCTTTACTTAATTTTGAGTTTGTATAAACAATGGGAAAAATCCGCTTTCGCCCATGTTTTTTTTCTGTAGAAAACTCAAGATTATCCTATAAAACAGAGGTTCAAAAATGGCTGGAAATAGTTATGGTTCAATTTTTAAAGTTACAACTTTTGGCGAAAGCCATGGAGAAGCGCTGGGCGTTATTATCGACGGCTGCCCGGCAGGACTTTCAGTCGACACCGCGAAAATCCAGCAGGCATTGGACAAAAGACGGCCTGGAGCCGCAATCAACGGAATAAAATCAGCTTCAGTAACCGCCCGAAGCGAGCCAGACACAGCCGAAATCCTGAGCGGAATATTTGAAGGAAAAACAGAAGGAACTCCAATCTCAATTTTAATACGAAACACAAGCCAGCGCTCAAAAGACTACGGAAACCTTGAAACCACATTCCGCCCCGGACACGCAGATTTTTCATACGACGCGAAATACGGATTCCGCGACTACCGTGGCGGCGGACGTTCCAGCGGAAGGGAAACAGCCGCCAGGGTTGCGGCAGGAGCAGTCGCCTCGCAGGTTCTTGAAAATTACGGAATTTCTGCAAGGGCCTACACATTAAAAGCCGCCGGAATAAAAGCTGAAAAAATAAATCTTTCTGAAATCGACCAGAACTCCATGCGCGCGCCAGACAATGACGCCGCAAAAAAGATGGAAGAGAAAATAGAAGAACTGCGCAAAAACTGCGACAGCGCGGGCGGAATCGTTGAGTGCGTAATAAACGGCTGTCCGGCAGGACTTGGTGAACCAGTCTTTGACAAACTCGACGCAGAACTTGCAAAGGCAATGCTTTCAATCGGTGCGGTAAAAGGAATTGAATTTGGCGCAGGATTTGCAGCGGCGGATCTTACAGGAAGCCAGAACAACGACAAAATGCACGCGGAAAACGGAAGACCTATTTTTGACACAAACAACGCAGGAGGAATTCTTGGCGGTATTTCCAACGGAAACCAGATAATCTTCAGGATTGCGGTAAAACCGGTTCCTAGCATTTTTCAGGCGCAAAAAACTGTAAGCAGAAACGGAGCAAGCTACGAAAATGCCGGGCTGGAAATAAAAGGCCGGCATGACGTTTGCCTTTGTCCAAGAATCGTGCCGGTTGTGGAAGCAATGACAAATATCGTTCTGGCAGATATGCTTCTAAGGAACAAAACCGCAAAGATTTAGCACAAATGGCGGACAATCGCCCTGCGTCTTAAACCTTCGGTTCTAGCAAGTTTCGCCGGGCGCAACATCTAAAACCTTCGGTTTTAGCATACCCACCGCGCGCCCCGTAAGTTTGACTTGCAAACTCAGTATTTTACGGACAACACCCCAAAGGTCAAAATATGAACAAAAAAACAAAAAAAATAATACAAATCTCATTGATTTCAGCAGCCGGAGCAGTTTTTCTTTCGTTTTTTGGAACAGTCTGCGTGCGCGCGGTAACCCTGCGAAAAGCGCCGGCGCTGAGCGAACTTGAACCGGCTCAAAAAACGTTTCTAAACCTTGCGCTGGATGCCGCCTATCCGGAACGGACAAACCTTCTGCATCCGCTTCCGTATAATACAGAACCTGCGGAGCTTAACGTCTGGGCAAAATCCGCAATCGCAGTCAACTTTGAAAGCGGCTGTGTCATTTACGAAAAAAATGCGGATGAAATCATTCCGCCGGCAAGCATGACAAAACTCTTTGTAATGTATGCGATAATGGAAGAAATTGAAAAAGGAAACGCTTCCCTTTCAGACATTGTTCCTCTTCCGCCTGAAACCTGGGCAGCAAACCAGCCGCCGCATTCTTCACTTATGTTTCTTGGCAAGAACCAGAAAGCGACACTGGAAGAAATCATAACCGGGCTGGATGTATGCTCCGGAAACGATGCGGCTAACGCAATTGCGCTTTATCTTTTTGGGAATGTTGATTCTTTTGTGCAGAAAATAAACCAGATTGCAGAAGAATTCAACCTTAAGAACACGCATTTTTTTGACGCAAGCGGCTACAGCGAAAAAAACACTACAACCGCACGCGAAATGGCTTCGTTCGCACAAAAATACATCGGGCGTTTTCCGGAAACCCTGCGCAAATTCCATGCAGCTCCGGGATTCAAGTATCCAAAAGAAGAAAACCTTGCGCCGGAGGACAAAAAACTTTCAACGCGCTACCAGGATTTTTCGCAGGGAATTCCGCAGAATATTTTCATGCCTATTTACCAGAAAAACACAAATCCGCTGCTCGGAATTCTGGAAGGATGCGACGGCCTGAAAACAGGATATATAGAAGAAAGCGGCTACAACCTTGCGCTTACGGCAAAACGCGAAAACATGAGGATTCTTTCTGTAACAATGGGCGGTCCCGGAAACAGCATGAACGAAGGCCAGGCGGGACGAGTTCACGACGGAACAGAAATAATGGAATGGGCGTTCAAAACATTCAGGAATTACGAAAATCCGCTGGTTTTGCGCGCGTACAATATACCGGTGGTCTGCGCAAACGTCCAAAGAATGAATATTGTGCCTGCATGGGCGCCAAAAGCCTTGTGCGTTCCTGTTTCTGCGGCGGAAAACCCGGAAAATGCGCTTGAGGAAGTAAAAATAAATCTTGTTCTGCCAGAGTTTATAAAGGGTCAGATTGAAGCCGGAAACGAATACGGAAAAATTGAATATTTTCTGAACGGACACCTGCTTGAGACAATTCCGCTTGTGGCAGACCGCCCGGCTGAACGCGCGAACTGGTGGATTTGCGCCGCAGATGAAGTCGCAAAAGTCGCGCTGAAAATATAAAAGGCTTAATTTCGAGTTTTTTTTACAAATTACGAAAGAACGCTCTCGGCATATTTCCAATTTGCTCAGATGGATTTGGCTCGCGCTACGCTTGTATTAATTCGGGTGCTCCGCACTTTAATTAATTCAATCGCCAAAAATCTTCGCAAATTGCAAATCTGCCTGCGCTTTTATTCTTTTTACAAAAAAACTCGATATTCAACCTAAGAAAATAAAAAACAACTTTATTCTTCCAGAATATACCGGAGCGGAACTATTTCGTAGCCGGCATCAAGAATCGCGCTGATAAGCAAGTCAAGATTGTCGTACAGATAGCTTTCCCTTGTTCCGCGGGAAATTCCGATTGTAACAGGAACGGCTTTTTCGCCTTCTTTTAGATTTTCCACGTAGGACTCTATCAGCTCGCCCGGACACAGGTATTTTCCGCTTCCATTAACAGCCTGCTCAAGTGTAACTGAGTCAAAAACAGGAGTCTTTATATCAATATAGTCATAGCCTGCTTTTTTTCCGTCCTGAATAATTTTTTCAGAAGCGGCATAATACGGAGCGTGCCACATAAGAGAAAGCTCCTTTCCTGTAACTGCATTGTATTCATCCTCATTTCTAGCCAGCCCGCGGCGAACATAGTCCTCGTCCAGCAGAAATCCCGGCTGTGTCAGCACTGAGGCGGAAAAAAACATCGAGGCACATTCATTTCTGCTCAAAGAAATCTGCCTGGTTTCATTCGGATAACGGCGGATAAATTCTCCGTTCAAAAAGAACGTCCCTGTAACAAGATACCGATTCAAGGTGTAAAGGACGCGCGGCAATCCATCCGCATTGTCGTATGCATCGAACACCAGCGCAATTTTTTTACGCTCCGGAACTTTTTTTACGCTTTCAGAATAAACCGGCCTTGTGACAGCCTTTCCAACAAGAGTCCGGATGTAAAGAGCGTTTTCAAAAAGCGGATTGGCAGTCTCGCCGCAAAAAAGACGGTAACGTCCGTTTCGGACAACATTTTCACGCTTTGAAACTTCCGCCTCTTTTTTTGTCCAGGTTTTCTTATCTTCATCAAAAACAAAGAATTTTCCGTTTCCTGCATCCGCGGTTATCTCGCCATTGTTCCAGAATCCGTTCACGGCAGAACTTACGGCAAGAACCACAGGCTCCTGCCCGGAAATTTTCCAGCTTTTTATGGTGCGGTCGCCGCCTATAATCAAAGTAGAAGAGTTTTCCCACAAAAGAGAAACAACATTTTCACCTTCAGTTCTGTTCACCCGCTTCCAGTTTTTAGTGTCATAAATATAAACCGAAGAACCTGAATAAAAGGCGCAGTACTTTCCGTCTGGAGAAACCACAGGTTTTCCGGAATCCGAAATATCAAGAAATTTTGAAAGTCGGTTTTCCAGATGATAAACCGAAGATTTTATTTTTTGACCGCCGTAAGGAAGCATCCGCATCCAAACAACAGGCGCGCCGTTCTGATCCCAGATAATCTCACTTTCCAGCAGAGATGCGCTTAAATCAACGCAAGGTCCTGAATAAACTATATCAAGATAGTCGCAGGTATTTCTGTTTATTTTAAAATATGTAAAGATTTTTCCGTTCTGAATAAGAACCATTGAAGAAACGCTGTTGTTCACACTGAACGTATCTTTTGAAGCCATAAACTGGGAAGGAAGCCTTCCTACAGTCCGGCCTTTTCCGATTATTCCAGAATAGAGTCCCAGTGTGTAAAGTTCCTTTGAGCTTATTTTATAGACTAAATCCGAGTCGATGTACACAAGAAATTTTCCGTCAGTCCAGTTCACGGAATTAATTGTGCCAGGTCCGATTCTGCGGAATTTTTCGTCAACTTCAACACCCCGCGCCACCGCAGAAGGATTGCAGAAATACACATTTCCGTTTTTTGCATACACCATGACCGAACTGTCTGAAGCCCATTTTACAGGAACATTTTCATAGCTGAAGGAAGTCTTTTCATCAAGACAAATTTTCCTTGAAGAATTTACATTTTTAAGAAAAAGCTTTCCTGTCGCGAATCCGTCTTTTTCAGAATAACAAATCCATTCACCGTCAGGACTTACGCTCACTTTTGAAAGCCGCATAGAATTCACAGGAATTTCCGGAGAATATTTTTTCCATTCAACAGATTTTACAGACGTGTCAACCCATGCAGTTCCATAGCGGTTTCTTACCTGAAGGATTTTTCCGCCGCTCAAAAGCTCCATCTGCTCCGGAAAGCATGAAACCATCACCGGAGCTCCACTGACCGCTCCGTCTTCTATTTTTGCCTTGAACAAGGAACGATATGAAAACGCGCCCGGAAATTCCTGGCGCACTGTGAATAAAATTTCATCATCTTGATTTATGTCCGCATCGCCGAATTTTACTCCGGCAAAACAGTCAAAACCTGCAAAAAGCAGACCGAGCAGAAAAATTGTCTTTTTTAAAAAATCCGTTTTTTTCATCTTATGCTTCATATTATATCCTCTCTTTCAGGATGACCAGATTCTATTTTATAACCCCAAGCGGATCCACAAGTTTTCCGTTCTTAAATACAGTAAAATGAAGGTGCGGACCTGTTGAATATCCCGTTGAGCCTACCAGCCCGATTCTTGTTCCCTGGCTTACCCACTGACCTTTCTTTGCAAGAATCTTTGACATGTGGCCGTACAATGTCTGGTATCCGTTTCCGTGGTTTATTATGACATAATAACCAAAAACTGGTGAAGTGCCGGAATATGTAATAGTTCCGCTTGCCGCGGCAAGAATCGGAGTTCCTGAAGGACAAGCCATATCAATACCTGTGTGGTTTGACCTTGTTCCAGTGAACGGATCGGCTCTTGGACCAAAATGGGAAGTCAACCTGTAGCGGGTTTTCAGCGGAGATCTGAAAAGTTCCCCCATAGCCTTGGAAAGCGCCTGCGGCTCAAGCTTTGCGCCCGGAATAAAAATAACCTGCCCAGCCGCAAGGTCGGAAGAATCCAGCTCATTGACATCAAGCAAATCTTCCATGGTGACGTTATATTTTAACGAAAGCCCCTGAAGGCTGTTTCCTTTTTTTACTGTATAGAAAAGTCCGTCTATCGAAGGAATTTTCAACTTCTGTCCGGCCCTCAACTGACGCACATTGTCAATGTCGTTGACCGCAATCAAAGTGGAAATGTTGCTCAGCCCGAATTTTTTAGTAATCGAGCTGATGGAATCCCCGGACTGAACTTTATATGTCTGAAAAGTAACCGGCTGGCAGAAAAGTTTTTCCATGTCTTTTTCAGAAATTTCTGTTCCCAGAAGAGTTCCGTCAGAAGAATATTCAGTAGTTCCTTCAAGCGCAAGCTTATTCATAAGCCTGCTAAGCATTGTCATTTCGTATTCGTAGTTGTCTTCCAGCTTGACAATTCCTGCCGTTGTATGAAAATAGCCTGCAATCTTAAGAGCAAGTCCTGCGGCGCCCGCAAGAACAAAAAAAATCAGCGCTGAAAAAACAACTTTTCTTGCATTGATTTGAACGAATGTGCAGAAAGAACCCAGACTGCGGAGAAAAGACAGAAAATCAGCAGAAGAATTAGTTTTTTCGCGGACGCCTTCCTGAAAATTCAGTTCTGAACGCCCTGAAAAGCCAGTCCGCCCTGAAAATTTCCTGCGCGAAGAGCTACGGCCGCCAAGGGTTTTCTGTAAATTTTCCTTTAATTCCTCTGCGAGACTAAAAACAAATTCAAAAGGAGAAGAAGACTGTTTAAATCCTATGCAATTTACTATTTCCATAACTTCTCTATCGACATAATGAAAACTGAAGTTTAGAATTAAAATCGGCAGGAAAAATGAAACCAGAAAAAAAATTTTACAGAGAAAAAACATTTATATTTCTTTGCATTGCGGCGGGAATTGCGGCAGGAATAATTTTAAAATTTTTTGTAATTGACATTCTTCGCATTTCTGGAACATCCATGGAACCGGCCTTAAAAAACGGCTCCAGGGTGGCGGTAAACAAACTTGCCTATGGACTTGTAAAACCTTTCCGCGGAGAATTTTTTTTTCAATGGAACGAACCTGAAACTGACGACATAGTTATTTACATGCATGACAACAAGATAGTAATAAAAAGAGTCGTGGGCGAAAGCGGCGACCTGCTAGAATTTTCCGAAAATTCAAGGTACACTGTAAAAATAAACCAGAAAGAAATTTCACTGACGCCGGTTCAGTTCCAGCGCATGAAAAACTTTGAAAAAATACCCGAAGGCTATGTTTTTACACTAGGGGACAATCAAAAGAACTCTGTAGATTCAAGGGACTATGGATTTGTTTCGGTCAAAAATATCATGGGGAAGATTATCGGAAAATGAACGGATTTTTCAACAAAACAGCATTAAAGATTGTTCTCGCCTTGTTTTTACTGTTCTTTTTATATATTTTCTATACTTTCATAAAACTATCGACGGCGACCCCGGGACAAATCTATTCAAAAAAACAGACCGTTGAGCGCGGCTCGATTGTCGACCGCTCAGGGAAACCGCTTGCCGTGCAGACAAGTTTTTATAATGTGGGAATAACAACTAACAGAGTAAAGGATAAAGATAAGGAGCAGTTCGCCAAAGACCTTGCGCCATATCTTGACATGAGCAAAGATGAGCTTCTTAGAATCATGCAGCGCGCGGAAAATTCCAGCTTTGTTTATCTAAAAAAGAAAATTGACCAGAACACATACACCGAGCTAAAAAAAGTCACTGCGGAAAAAAATTATCTTTTCGTAAGTTTCGACAAGATTCCGGGCAGAGTATATCCTGAAAACGCGCTGGCTTCTCAGCTTATCGGTTATATGGGCGACGATGGCAAAGGTCTTGCAGGAATTGAATATTCAATGCAGGAAGAACTTCAGCCTGCAATAAATCCTGACTCAGCAAAACTGCCGCAGGGAAAAAACATTTACCTTACGATTGACGCAAACCTTCAGTATAAACTGGAGCAGATTGCGCGCGACACAATGAAATCAACGCAGGCAGAAAGCATGATGCTCTTATGCTCCGACGCAAAGACCGGAGAAATACTTTCATATATAAGCCTTCCAAGCTCAAACCTGAATGAATACAGCATGTCTTCAATAGAACAGACAATTGACCGGCCTGCAATGACCGCGTACGAGCCGGGCTCTGTGTTTAAGATTTTTACAGTAGCCTCATTTTACGACGCGGGGCTTATAACCTCAAAAACAAGTTTTCTTTGCGACGGTGTTTACGAAAACAGAATCCGCGGCGGAGAAACAATAAGAATCAAGTGCCTTGACCATCACGGCTGGGTTACAGCGCGCGAAGCCCTGAAATATTCCTGCAACGACGCAATCGCGCAGATTTCAGACCGCGCTTCCGACGAGACATTTCTGGAAATGATTCACAAGATGGGATTCGGCTCAAAGACAGGCGTCGAGCTGCCGGGCGAAACAGCCGGTTCTGTAAAGGACACGAACAGCCGCCTCTGGTCGGCGCGCTCAAAGCCGACAATGTCAATGGGACAGGAAATAAGCGTTTCTGCGCTGCAAATGGTTCAGGCCGCAAGCGCAATCGCAAACTACGGAATTCCTGTAAAGCAGACTGTAATCAAAAGAATAACAAATAGGGACGGCACTATCGCATACGAGCATACGCCAGAATACAAGGAAAGAATTTTTAAGGAATCAACCGCAAAATATGTTCTTAGCTGCATGGAAACAACCGCCACTTCCGGAACAGGAAGCCGCGCCCGGCTTAGGGACATTTCCATCGGAGTAAAAACCGGAACCGCTCAGATGGCAGACAAAAAAAACGGCGGATATTCAACGACTGATTTTCTTTCAAACTGCATAGCTATTTTCCCGATTGAAGAGCCGCAGATAATTCTTTACATCGTTGTTGAAAAAGCAAAGGGCGAAACCTACGCAGGAAGAATCGTTGCGCCTGTAATCGCAAAAACTGCCGATGAAATAATTGACCACCTTGGAATGAGCCGCGGAGATGCCGCAAGCCTTGAACACAGCGGAAAAATCACAATCTCTCCGGCAAAGCCACTTGAGCTTGGAACAAAGATTCCCGACTTTACGGGAAAATCCATGCGCGACCTGCTGCCTCTCTTCAACAGAAAGGATATTCAGGTAAAAATAAGCGGTTCAGGCTGGGTAAAATCACAATCACCTGAGCCGGGAACTCCAGTAACGGAGAATATGCTGATTGAACTCAACTTGGAATAAAAATCTTTCGCTTTTTAAGAATCGTTTTCCTGAGCTTGCAAAAGCAATGGAAAAACAGATTGATTTTTTTGAAAAAACTATCGGCTCTCAAAACGAAAAAGAACTTCTGTATCCATTCTGGGAAGTTTTTAATGCGAAAAACGGAGACATAACTGCAAAAGAAAATTCACTCCAGCTTCATTCGGCGTACAATCCGCAAAGGGAAGCTGAAAATTTAATAAATTCAAAAAAAGAAGAAATTCAGACCGCAGAAGCAATTGTTTTTGAAGGATTCGGGCTTTTTTACGCGCCGATATTTGCCGCCGGTCTTTTTCCGCAAAAAACAATCATTCTTGTAGAGCCGGACGTGAACCATTTTCTTGCGCCAATGCTTCTTGTTGACGCAGAGCCGCTTTTTCAGCACAAATCAATAATATTCGCATGCGGAGCTTCATCAGAACAGGCGATAACTTTAATAAACCAATATGGAATTTTAAACAGCGTATTTTTTTCATCGGCGGCGCAAACGGCTCATGCGGCAAAATATTTTTCAGAACTTTCAACGCTGATTCAGCGCAACAAAGAAAAAGAAAAAATCAACAACGCAACTCTGGAAAAATTCCGCACGCTTTGGTTCAGAAACTCAAAACGCAACATCGGAAAATCCGCGCTTCTTGAAGGCGTGAACATTTTCAGATTGCGCGCAAAAAATCTGCCTTTTCTGGTGCTTGGAGCCGGACCTTCGCTTGAAAAAATTCTTCCGCACTTAGCAACACTGAAAAACAAGATGGTCATTGTCTGTGTTGACACGGCGTTGCGCGCGCTGCTTCAGCAGAATATTCAGCCAGACTTCATCGTTCTAACAGACCCGCAATACTGGGCATACAGACACATCGCCGGACTAAAAAGCCCGGAAAGCATATTGATAACAGAAAATTCGGTTTATCCCGCAGTTTTTAAATTTGAATGCAAAAAAATTGTATGCTGCAAAAGCCAGATTCCCATAGGACAATTTTTTGAAAAATTCTGCGGCGAACAGGGATATTTAGGTTCGGGCGGTTCAGTCGCAAGCTGCGCATGGACATTTGCAAAATTCTGCGGCGCGAAAAATATTTTTATGTGCGGCATTGACCTTTCGTTTCCAAAAAATCAAACCCACATAAGAGGAAGCGCCTTTGAACAGAAAATCCACACAGACTCAACAAGAATAAAGCCTGCAGAAACCGCTTCGCTCCCGCTTCTTTTCAGCGGAAACGTTTCCGTGGAAAAAGATTTTTACGGAAATCCTGTGCTTTCTGACCAGCGGATGAAAATGTTTGCCTGGTGGTTTGAAAGCAACATTGCCGCAAGCCCGGAAACAAAAACGTTCACGCTTTCACCGGAAGGACTTTACATTCCAGGCGTCGAACCTTTCAGGCTGGAAAAACTTATGGAACTGCCGGACATTCTTCCGCAAAAAACAGAATTCCTTTCCGCCGCGCAAACTGCGGAAGAAAAATTCCGCCGCGAACAGGGATTCAAGGCTGCGGTGAAGGAATTCAATGCGGAACTCCAGGCTGCCCTGAATATCTGCATCGAAGCACAAAAAAATCTGAACCGCCCGGACTTCAACGCTGAAGAATACAAAACACGCCTTGCCAGCCTGCAAATCGCCCCGGTTCTTGCGCTAGTTCCATCCACAAATTTAAGTTTTCTTCCAGAAAAAGCTCGTAACAGCCAGTTCTTCGCCTCTATCGAAAAATTCTGCCGGGAATATTTTTTGGATACTGAATCAAATGTGTAATCATTTATATTCTCAAATTTATAAAAAAAGGTGAGCACTAGAACTATCTACGATTTTTTTTTCATCCACAACATTTTGACAATTTCTCGAAAGCGTGAGATAATATTCATCACAGATTTTTGACAGTCCTAAGTCTGAACGTTTATAGCAGTTTTTAAAAGCGGTTCTGTAAAATTTAAAATTGTAAAAAAGATGAAAAAAGCATTTCTTTTAAAAATACTGATTTTCTGTTTGTGCTCACATTTCTTTGCGGACGTTGCAAATTCTGTAAAGAGCGTTTGCGTCTCTGAAAGTCCATTTTGTCTTTCTAAAAAAAAAGACGGAGCATTGCTTGGCACGGGAATTTTTTTGTCCGGAGCGGATTTGCTTTTGGACAACGTTTTAAAAATCAATCGGCAGACGTTTGACGAAAACCGCAGTTTTGAAAAAAAATCTGTAAACGCTTTTGACAGACTTTTTATGAACGATTACAATTTTCTGCTCGACAAAGTTGGCGGAAACATTTTTTTGTGCTCTGCAATGGCCTCTCCGATTTTTATTTTGGGAAAATCTCAAAAAAGCGAATGGAAAACTGTCGTCTTAATGTATACCGAAACTCTTTTAATCGCGAATGGAATTAAGGAACTTGCAAAACTTTCAATAAACCGTTACCGGCCAATGTGCTATTTTGAAAGCGGGGATTCTTACGATTCATACAAAGATGACGGCGATTTTGCAAATTCTTTTCCGTCAGGACACTCTACAATGGCTTTTGCCGGAGCCGCTTTTTCGAGCTATGTTTTTTGGAAATATTTTCCTGAAAGCCCGTTGCGTTATGCTGTTTGCGCCGGAAGTTTTTCTTTTGCAGCCGCAACAGCCGTAAGCCGCGTTTTGTCCGGAAATCACTTTGTAAGCGATGTTGCTGTCGGAGCGTTGATTGGTTCTTGCACAGGATTTTTAGTTCCTTTTTTGCATCAGTCTAAAAAAGCAGAAAAAAAAGAAAATATTCAGGTTGGAGTTTTGCCGAACGGTTTTTTGATGAGGCTCAGTTTTTAATGCAAGCTTTATTTAATTCAAAAAAAATTGCTTAAAAAAAATGCACGCATCCGCTCGTAAGTCATTGGGAAGAAACCAGCTTCCCAGCCGACTTTTCTAAGCTGTTCATCTATAATCGCACGGGTCAGTGCTTCTGTAAGTTTGGCTTTAGAAATTGCAACAGCAGATGCATTTTGTCTCTGCTGCTTTGTAAGCGCACTCTGCGGGGTAAGATTTTGAATTGCGGCTCTTTCTTTTCGGGCTTTCTCTATTTCAGCCTCAAACTCAGCAAGTCTTTTATCACGTTCTGCAATGGGAGCTTCTTTTTCCGCGATTGCTACAGCTTTGCTCAGATGGATTTGGCCCGTGCTACGCTTGTATTAATTCGGGTGCTCCGCACTTTAATTAATTCAATCGCCAAAAATCTTCACAAATTGCAAATCTGCCTGCGCTTTTATTCTTTTTACAAAAAACTCAACATTCAGGCTCATAATAAAAAACTACGGAAATATTATAACACATATTTTTAAATTTTTGTAGGAGAGTGTCCGTTCCAATGCGCACAGGACACTCTGTTTTCATTTCCAAAGTCTGTAATAAGGATTTAAATTGTTTATCTTTTTATCTGATATGCAGGATTTGGCCATAAATCAACAAACAATCCATTGGAAAGCGAGCCGTTGTACACAAATGACAAGGTTTTGCCGGATTTTGTAGAAGTTCCTGGTTCATAAAGACGGGCAATTCCTTTTAGATGAATATTTTTTCCGTCAAAAGTGCATTCCAAAGGACTGTCAAGTTTAAATGCAATTTCAGTTCCATGATTTATTATTGCGCCTTCGAACGAACCATTTTCAGAAGTCAGGTTTGTTACGCCAGGCTTTAACACAGCATTTGAAAGTGAAAAAAATATGCAGAATGAATTTGCGGCATCTTTGTGAAGCTGGTCAGATTTTGGAGAAAAACTTTCATCTCCTAAAACAAATGAATGTCCTGTACCTCCAGAAACGTAATTTTCAGTTGTGTAGATACAGTTTGAAAATACAAAAATCTGCTCATCGTTTTTTTCCTGGGAAAAACAAGTTACGCAGAAAATAAAGCTAAGTGCAAAAATTAAAATTGACTTTTTCATATAAAAACTCCTACATATGGAAATGCCCATAAGCATCCTTATATTTAATATAATAACGAGTCATTTTTGATTTGAAACGCTTACTGTATACTACTTCTGTGCAAAATGATTCTCTTTTACATGATTCCATCATGCCATGCTCACAATAATCTCCAACTTCTGAATAAATATCATCCCTGTCAATTTTATAACAATTTAATATGTCTTCTTTTGAATATTCACTATATGCTGGACCTTCGCATATAAAAACAATCTGCTCATTTGTTCTTTTATCAGTTAAATATACCCTGTTTTGTGAATCATATCCTATTTCATAATATATCCAATTTGTATTATGAAATACATAATCTTCCTTTTGTGAACACGACATAAAAAACGCAGTGAATATGACAAGCATAATTTTTATAAATTTTGACATTTTTTGCTCCTTGGAAGGCAAATATACGATAAAGCAAAATGTCTTTCAATTCCAGTTGAAAACTGGTCTAAGAAAATATATTTTCCTCGTTCTATTACTCTATTTTTATGAAATTCTACTGGACAATAATAAAATATATCTTCATTATTTTTTACAGTTTGCATAAGTTCCTCAGCTGTGAACTTTTTGTTCAAAGTTGTATCTACATTTCGCCTATGAAGAAATTTTTCAAAACTTTCTTTCTCTATTTCTAAAGCAAAAGCTTTTGAATTATTTTTTCCTTCTCCATTCCATTCAATAAGTTCGGTGTAATCACTATTCAGTCTTTTTTCCTGAGCATAACAGATTAAATTTACAAAAATCAATCCTATGATAAGTACCAGTTTTTTCATATTAACAAAATTCTCCTATTACAATATGACGGTATGGGCTTTTTATTGCTTCCACAGGTCAGTGTAATGCGCTTCTGAAACTTTGCCCTTGTAACAGAATTTGAAGTTTTCATCAATGATTTTTATGCTTGTACCTTCATATAAGTCTCCAGTTCCTGCAAGTTCTATTGTGTTATCCGGATTTATTTTCAAATATATTTCTTTAACTGAAAGACGATTGATTTCTTTATTAAAGATGAAAGTTCCACCGAGTGGACCGTCGAAAAATTCATCAGGAGTGGTGTATTCAGAAGGTTCAAAAGGAATGTCGTACATAGAAAAATAAATGCATTTAATATCTTTTCCATTTTGATTTACAATATCCGATTCAGCGTTGAAATTTTTATTTCCTAGAACAATTACCCGCTTGTTCTCATCATCAAATGAATATGAACATTTTATAAATTCTGATTTTGAATAATATTCATCTGTGTATGCAGGATTTTTTTCTCCTTTTTTAAATTTTCTAACAATGGTGGATGAACCTTCTTCATAAGATTTTTTTGTGGTTTTTGCACATCCAGACGCAAATGCTAATAGTGCAAAGAAAAAAAATATATATTTCATTTTGCTTTTCCTTTTTTTATATTATTTTTGATAAATTTTAAAAGTCTGAATGCGAGTTATTCCCCATATTTCTTTACTTGCATCTTGAGCATTTTTTCCTAAAACGAAAGAACGTCCCTTGTCATTGTCGCTAGAGCCGTCATAATCAAAAGAAACAATTCCATTAGAGTTAGTATTATAGCCTTCTAGAACAACCCAATGTCCACCGTGACAATCAGGAGACCAGCCTAGCACATAACTTACTTCATCATTATTCTGATTTGAAATATCATTTAATGTATTTATAGTAATATTTGACGTAAAATCTTGTGTTGTAACATCAAATATGTCGCCGAAAGCAGAATCAAGCATTTTATCTAAACCTGATGAAATTTCAGCTGCTGTTAAATTTCCATCTTGATTTTCATCACAAAAATACTGTACAGCTGTCATGTCAACATAAGTTCCATTTTTTAATTCTGAAATAATTTTTGTAGTCGCCGCCGCTTTACACCCTACTGTAGAAAATTTATTATCGATTTCTTTATTTGAATTTTTATCAATATGAGTTCCATACATTGCATTGTCAGATTTTTCGTCTCCAATGTTTTTATAAAACTGCATAGTTAGATTATCTGCATAACTTCCATCGGTTATCTGAGCAAATTTGCCAGACGTTTTTTCAGTGTTTGGATTTTCAACAGGTGGAGTTTGTGTTCCTGCTGAACATGTTCCGCCGCCGTTGTTTCCGCCAGATGGATCAGAACTACCGCCCTGTCCGCTAGGATATTTTGGAGCGCTGTTAGGAGAAGTGCCTCCCGCTGAACTGCCTGCATTTCCGCAGCCGCCGCCACCGCTGGATGCGCCGCCTGAAGCTGTTCTTGTTTTAGTTGAACTCGGATATACCCTGTTGCCATTTCCATCCAGATAAGAGCCGTCGCTCCATGCTACTGGTCCCCACCAGCCCTTGCCCCTTGAGCCGTATTTTATAGGCACTGCGTTGCTGCTTCCGCCGGAAGAGCCACTGTTTCCACCTGTGCCGCCAGATGCGCTTGATGAACCGCTAGAGCTGTCAGAAGAACCGGATGACGAGCCGCTTGAACAGTCGCTACCGCCGTTTACAGCCAGCAGCCCGTTTACATCCAGTTGCAAAAAATCGTTTAGATTAAATTTCATACTTTTCTCTCCTTCTTTTGCATGATAAAAAAAATCACTTTGGTTTGTAAATCAGTTTTCATACGAAATAACCAAGTTCACAAAAAAGTAACCGAAGTTACTAAAAAATAACTTTGGTTACCCTGGGTTTTAACTTGATAATTTTTAGAATTTCAGCTATCTGGAACTTTCTTGAATTGTTTATCTTTCGTAAGCCCAGACTAATTCTTCTTTTATGCATTCTTCTGGTGTCCACAAGACAGGACCGCCAATACCTCGATGTATATAGTCAGTTTTTATCCATCCGCTTCCAGAATCTGTTGTAATATAAATCCATCTGTAATCAGCAGTTATGCAGGTTGAAGATACGGACTTGTCTTCTGAAATAGAATATAAACAATCAGAAGATTCAGAAGGCAGCTTTAACACATTTTTAGGTGAACTATCAGAACCTTCGATTGTATAATTTTTTACCAGATTAAAAACAGTAACAATGATTCCATCTACATTGATTTTTTCTTTAAAGCTAAAATCGCCATTTTTATACGGATTTTTTGACAAAGGTATATAACCTTTTAGTCCTGAGTCCAGTTCTACCTCTAATGAAGTTTTTTGACTTTCATTTGAAAAAAGAACTTTCTCTATTTGAAGAATATCACCTTTTTTTGTGATATAAGAATTTTTCTCAGAGCCAGTAGTAAATGGTTCTGTATAAATTTTAATTTTTTGCTCAGAAACAGATAACCTCTGATTATGAATATATGTTTCAATTTTGTTTGCGTTGCATGAATTAAAACATAAGACTGTTGCAATTACTAATAATATTTTTTTCAATTTATGACTCCTTTGTATATATTTAGCATGGCTGTTGCTATCCCGCCAATCATGCCAATAAAAATTACTTTTTATAAATAGTATAAGTTTCTATTCTATTAATTCCATAGACTTTATTATCAGTATCCTGATTGACCATTCCTAAAACATACTGTCGACCGACATCATTATCACTAGTGCCATCATAAGAAAATGATATTTTTCCAGTTCTATTTCTAAAGCAAACGGTTTTGAATTATTTTCTCCTTGTCCATTCAATAAGTTCTGTGTAATCACTATCCAGTCTCTTTTCCTGAGCATAACAGGTTGAATTTACAAAAATTAATCCTATGATAAGTGCTGTTTTTTTCATATTAACAAAATCCTCCAATATATTGAAGTTCCTCCGGTTTTTACTTAATTGTTTTCTCATAAACAATTTCATCTGTAGAATCAAACTGCATATGAAATTCTGGATTTCGGGCGGCAAGAAAAATTTGAAGCCGATTATCTTTGAGTTTCAAAAAATATCGTTTATGATTTTCCGCTGTGTATAAAAACAACGAAGGTTTATCATCCGAATAAGTCGGTTCTAAAATAATTTGATATAAATTACTTTTTACCTTAAGAAAATCGTTTTCCACTGAAAGATCCTTTGATTCAAAAAAAAACAAAAGCTTATGTGCTATATAATTAGCTATAACTTTGTATCCATTATAATTTTGAACCTCAGAAATCCTTATATAACGAAAATTGTTTTCATCCATTATGATTTTTTCAGATTTCTCATCTAAAAATTTCCAATTGTTAAAATCAGAACCTTTAATTTCATAACCATCTGTATACTTTTTTGTAGAAAGACATTTCTGCCCGCTCAAAATCAAAACATCGTAATGCGTCTTGGCAATCTCATTCAAAGCCTTTTCATGGGACTTATATTTTTCCAAAAATTTTATGTAATCTTCCGGCAAATAAGTTCCACAAAAATCAACCGGAACATTTCCAAGCGTTTCAGAAAATCCAGTAGAAAGTAAACCTATAAAAATCAACAATATACAAAACAGCTGTTTTATTTTCATAAAGAATCCATATTTTAATTTTACAAAATACATGTTTATGCTTGACAATTTTTTATTCCTTCAAATCTTCAGAGTAAAATATATTGCCTTTAGTGTCGATGATGGCGTCTTTTCCGTTGATTTTTATTATTGCATAGCCATTTACAAATTGTTCCGCATAGTCAAAATCTGAATCTGAAATTTTATTTCCACAATGTGATAAAAAATTATATTTTTCATTTTTGTCATAAACGCAAATCCACCCATCGGTGTATACGGAATCTGACAAATATGGCAGTTGATTTTTGATAATGACACCGTTCAAATTGTAAATAGTTCCAGAAAATCTTTCAGTTGGAACAAAAGCATAGCCTTCGCTGAAATTGCAGTTAAGACTCGGGCAATATCCTCCGCTTGATTTTTCATAAAAAATCGGGCATAAAAAAACAAAATCACCATTGTTGTTTATAAATCCAGATTTGCTATTTGTAATAACTGGCATTAAACCTTGTGTAAAATTAAATGCACAGTCAATCAAATCTTTTGCAATGACCTTGCCATTTGAATTTATAATGCCCTTGCCACGACCGTATGCCATAGCTCCGTTAATTTCTGGAAAGACTAACAGCCTGTTTAATTTTTCCATTTGCTTTTCAATCTTTTTTCTTTTTAAATCAAGATTATAAATTGCGCCCTCAGAATTATATCTGACGGAAAAAGAATCTGGATGTTCTGATGTGTTTTTTACTTGAAAAATTTCATGCGCATTATTCAGTTTTTTTTCTGACCTGGATTTGGCATTTATTAAGATAAAATTTATTCCAGATTCGGTTTGTTTCATATCAAAAAAATATTCGCCAAAAATCGGCTCTATATAATCTTCTGCGGCTCCATTCCAGCAAATTTTTCCATCAGAATTAATTATGAAGCAAGCATTTGATTCTGTTTTTGTATTGAGGTAAAAGTATCTTTTATCATTTGATGTGGAAATGTGTTTGTATTCAGCATTCACTATGATTTTCAGATTGTTGTCTAATACTCCATACAGATTATTTTTTTTATAAACAGTCAGTGATTTGCTAAAAATGAAGCATGGAAATACAAAAAATAGATAAATAAGAAAATAGTTTCTTGTTTTATAGACCATAGTAATCAAAATCCTTGTAACATGCGCAATCTCCGCTTCCGCCGTTTACAGCCAGCAGCCCGTTTACATCCAGCTACAAAAAATCGTTTAGATTGAATTTCATACTTTTCTCACCTTCTTTTGCATGATAAAAAAAATCACTTTGGTTTGTAAATCAGTTTTTATACGAAATAACCAAGTTCACAAAAAAATAACCGAAGTTACTAAAAAATAACTTTGGTTACACGCAGTGCAAACGCATTATTGCGCGTTGCGGAATGAACTGTCTTTTTCTCCATGCAACCATGCCGCCCCGGTTTTCCACGGCACTTCTCTCTCTTCCGCACGCATCCAATTTTTCCGCCAAAAACAGAAAATTTCACTAAAGTAAGACCACGCAATCCCGATAATATAATTACATAATGTTACAGACGTATTTCGACATCCAGACGCCTGTAAAATTTGTGCCTTCAAAATGGAAAAAAATCCATTAAAAAACTTGAAAAACGTGTGAGGTTTTTCAAGTTTTTTTTTTGCCTTCACGAGCCTACCGTCAAAACATTAAAGATTTTTAGATTTCTTCCGATATTCTAAAGGGAGCATTGTCTATGAGTTCAAAAGTAAATATTAACGAGTTAAGACCTGATTTAACTTTTAAAAGCGATCTTATGCTTGATGAAAACTTTATACTTATTCCTGTAGCAGTTCCTGTTACTGAATCGCTTACAAAAGCGTTGAACGAATGGAATTTCAAAGAATTCACCTGCAATGCGGACATGAGCCTTGGAGGCGACATGGGACTTCCTGTTCAGACTGTTGACAAGTCAAGACAGGAAATAGCAAAAATCCAGGCAGAAGAAAAGGTAAAGAACTCCCTTAAGCACGCATTGGAACAGGCGAATTCCGGAAAATTCGCAAATACAGAACGCTCCCGGCTTGAATCGGTTCAGACTGTATACAACGAATACATGAACTACATAAATTCCGTCTATACAGATTATGCGACAAGAAAAAAAATAAACTACCAGGAACTTTCAGATACTGTAAAAGATTTGTGCATCTTTATAAAGGACAACAAACGCTACGTCCTTAGAATCACGCCTTCCGCGTCAGAAAGAAGCAAGAATTTTCTGGTGATTCATTCAATGCGCTCAACGGTTCTTGCAATCACGCTTGGACTTGAGCTCCATATTCCAATTTCAAAACTTATTGAACTTGGAATAACAAGCATTCTTCACGAAATCGGAATGCTGCGCCTTCCTCCCCAGCTTTATATGTCAAACAGAAAGCTTACGAACAGCGAGAGGGCGCAGATTTCAACGCACACGCTGCTAGGCTGCGCAATTTTAAAGGAACTCAACTTTCCGCTTAGCATTCAGCTCGGCGTGCTTGAGCACCACGAAAAACAAAACGGAAAGGGCTATCCGCAGCATCTTACTGGCGAAAAAATTTCCAACTACGCAAAGATAATTGCTGTCGCGTGCTCCTTCGAGGCCATCACCGCGCCGCGCCAATATAAAACCGCACGGACAACATTTGACGCAATGATTGAAATGCTCAAAAACGAAAACCAGCAGTACGACCCGACCGTAATCAAAGCGCTTCTTTTCAGCCTTTCTCTTTTCCCGATCGGTGCTTTTGTATATCTTCAAAACGGAAAAATCGCAATCGTCTCAGATGTTTCGCCTAACAACCCGAAAAATCCGATTGTGCAGCTTATAAATGAAACAGAACCTGACGGCTCGCCAAAAACAGTCCAGACGGACAACAACTTGAACAAAATCGTAAGGGTTCTTACCAAGGAAGAACAGGCAGACGTTCAAAAAACGCTTGATATGCAGCGCAAGATGACAAACCAAGCGGTAGAACTTACAAATGCGCTGGAAAACGCAAAAGAAAAGGAATACGAAGACAAACAGGGTTTTAGCTCAGTTGATTTAAGCGAATTCAACTGATTCGCGCAAACGGCACGACATTCAGGAACCCGCTGTTCAATAAGACTAACTGAAAAACGCCCGGATTTTTTCAACGTCCTCGTTGAATTTTTCATCAATAACCGGCGGATGCTCGTTAAAATACAGAATCTGGTCAAGCTCCTGCTGTGTCTGAGCGCCCCAAAGCGGCACAACATTTTCATATTCATGCAGAAATCCATAAGCCAAAGGAATTGAAGTAAGGATTCCGCCGCACAAAGGCTGCATTGCAATAAAACCTATGTCATTTTCACGGCAAAGCTGAACCAGCTGCCGCGTCCGGTCAGAACTAATCATGCTGAACGGAAACTGAATCGTATCGTACAGTCCGCCGGAAATAGCTTTTTCCGCAATATCAAAATCTGTTGTGGCAAGCCCAAAGCTTCTTATCTTGCCAGAATTCTTCAGGGTTTTGAAAGCCGAATAAATTCCGTCAATTCCGTTTTCTTCAGGAATAAACGAATCTGATTCATACTGATACAAGTCAATTGAATCTGTGTGCATTATGTTCAGGCTTGTCTCCAAATCGCTTAAAACTTCCGCACCGCTCTGCGCGCTTGTCTTTGAAGCAATTACAACCGATGAACGGATATCACCCAAAGAATCGCCTAAAAGTTTTTCGCAGTCAGGAGTATTCCTTGAAGTGTCAAAAAAATTAATTCCATGATTATATGCGCTTCGGACAAGTTCCGCCGCTTTTTCAGCGTTTCCAGCCTTTGTCAAGGACATCGCGCCAAATGCCACGCGAGAAATCATAAGGTTCGATTTTCCAAGCCGAACATATTCCATAAAAAACCTCCACGCAATTTTAGAATCCGTCAGAATCCATCAGAATCCTAAAATTGCAGCACGACTCCCCGGTTTTATCTGTCTTTTCTTTCTACAGGCTTATATTCACGGATTGCCTTCTGAATAAAAGGAATCAAATCATCAAGATGAACGCGCTCCTGCTTCATGGAATCGCGGAAACGAACCGTAACAGTGTTGAACAGCTCGTTCTTTGAGCCATCGTCCTTTGTTTCCTGAACAGTATCATAGTCAACAGTCACGCAGAAAGGAGTTCCGACTTCATCCTGACGGCGATACCTTTTTCCTACAGTTCCTGAAACATCAAAATCAGTTACAAAATCTTCCTTTAAGTGATGCTGGATTTCTTTCGCCTTTTCAGCAAGTCCATCTTTTTTCATCAATGGAAGAACCGCCACTGTTATCGGCGCAAGGCGCGGGTCAAGATGCAAAACGGTTCTGTAATCTTCCTTGCCTTCTTCTGTAGAAACATTTTCCTCTTCGTAAGCCTCGCAAAGGAACATCAGGAAGTTTCTGTTCAAGCCGGCGGAAGTCTCAACAACATAAGGAATATATTTTTTGTTTCCATCTTCCTGGTCGATATAAGACATATCCTTTTTAGAATAAAGCTGGTGCTGTGAAAGGTCAAAATCTGTGCGGGAATGAATTCCTTCAATCTCCTCAAAGCCAATCGGGAAATTATATGTAATATCGTAAGCGTCTTTTGCATAGTGGGCAAGCTTGTCGTGGTGATGCCATTTAAGCTGTTTTTCCGGAATACCGTACTTAAGGTAGAAAGCCCAGCGCTCTTTTCGCCAGCGTTCAAAAGTCTCATCCTCTGTTCCAGGCTTGCAGAAATATTCCATTTCCAGCTGCTCAAATTCACAGGTTCTGAAAATAAAATTCTTAAAGATAATTTCGTTTCGGAAAGACTTTCCAACCTGCGCGACACCGAAAGGAATTTTCATTCTGTTTGACTGAACTATATTCTTAAAGTCCGTAAATATTCCCTGACAGGTTTCCGGGCGAAGATAAATAAGATGAGAGTCATCCGCAATCGGTCCTTGGTAAGTCTTGAACATAAGGTTGAACTCGCGGACTGCCGTATATTTTCTGTTTTTTGAACCGCAAGTCGGGCAGTTGATATTTGCGTCGATGTAAACTTTCATCTCGTCGTGTGTCATAGTGTCAACCGGTTTTCCAGGATCTTTATCTGGATTTGCGGCAACAAAATCTTCTATAAGCTTATCTGCGCGGTGGCGAGCATTACATTCAAGACAGTCAACCATCGGATCTGAAAAGTGGTCAACGTGTCCGGATGCTTTCCATGTAGTGTGGTGCTGAAAAATCGCTGAATCAAGTCCAACTACGTCATCATGAAGCTGAATCATGTAATGCCACCAGGCATTCTGGATATTTCTTTTAAAGTCTACACCCAAAGGACCGTAATCCCAGGCTCCTGCCTGTCCTCCGTAAATTTCCGAAGCCTGATATACAAAGCCTCTTCTTTTACAAAGACTGATGATTTTGTCCAAAGTACATGCGTGTGTATCTTTCGTATTTGCCATTTAAGACTCCTGTGTAAGACCGCCGGTCAGTGCGGTCGATGTTAAATAGCAAAGCGTCTTAAAAAACTGCTGCGCGCAATTCTTAGCTTTACTTATTATCGACTCTGGCGTGGGCCGTTTTAGTTTTTTCACATCCTGCAAAACCATGGAATGGCAGCATTGGATATGTCTTAATAGATTATCATAAAAGAAAATATTAAGAAAGTTCAAAATGGCAGTTCAAAATGACTTTTCAAAAATATAAGCAGGCAAAAAAAAGCACCAGGCAAATAACCGGGTGCTTTCATAAAAAACTCTCATGAAGTTTTAAAACTCTCGAATCTATATCAATCTCTCGTGAATAATATTACTTTCTTTTCCGCATAAAAAAAACAGGTTAAAGTACGAAATAACCGAAGTTACGAAAAAATAACCAAAGTTACCAGAAAATAACCGAAGTTATTTTTTTATTTGCATTTTTTTCAGATATAAATACAATAGATAACCATGAATGCAAATATAAAACAGAAATTTTCGGCGGCGAGAGTTATGTGCTTTTTTGCATTTCTTGTTCTTTTGTGTGCAGCAGTAATGAGTTTTAACCATCCTCGAATAAACCGTACTGTTCTTCCAAAGCAAGATTATTCAGTTTTCATAATAAATGTTGTTTCAGCCCTTATTGCGCTTGCACTTACATTTAAACCTTCTGTATGGCAGGCACAAGTCTCACTTTTGTTTATACAGGCCGTTACAACAACACTAACAGGCTACAACACGCTGGGCACATTCCTGTATTCAGCCTTTATAATACTGTGCTTTGCAAACGGATTCTTTAAAACAAAGGTAAAACTAAAAATCGTCTGCATTTTCGCGGCATGGATTGCGGTTCTTGCAGGTTACAGCTACTATGCCCTTCAATGGGGTGACCGCGGCGTAATGTACATTTACATTTCAATTGCAACATCGCTTTTCTTCTTCGCGTTTTATTTTTACGTATACAAGAAACTCGAAACCCTTCTGATTCCGCTTGTTCCGGCAAAAGTCCAGAAATCGAGCATAAAGCTGCCTCAGCCAGGAACTTCCCTGCACCTTTCAAAATACGGACTTACAGAAAGGCAGGTAAACCTTGTGCTTGAATACATTAACTCAAAGAAAAGCTACAGCGAGCTTTCACGACAGTTCAACATCAGTCTTTCCACAGTAAAAAAGGACATGACCGAAATCTTTGAAAAATTCGATGTCCAGAACATAAGAGACCTGCACATCCTGCTTATCCAGTATTTTGTAAAAGCATAAAATTCTAAACGTTTTTTTTTTATTTCCGATACTCTACGTAGAGAATAATTTTTTTTACGCTAGAGGGGAAATATGACTAAAAAAATCGTTTTTTCAATTTTCACAGTTTGCTTTATTCTTTCCATATCTGGATGCGCTTCTACAGAAAAAGAAGTTTCGGTTCAGGAACTGATAAAAGAAAATAAAATTGAAGAAGCAAAGGCTAAATTTATTTCTAAATACGATATAAATGGCGTAGACAATGACGGAAACACAGCCCTGCACATTGCCGCAGAAATAAATGACGCAAGCCTTGCGCTTTTTCTGCTTTGCAATGGGGCGGACCCAGACTTAAAAAACTACAAGAGCCAGACTCCCCTTCATGTCGCCGTTGAAAAGAACTCAAAGGAAACGGCCCAGCAGCTTATAAATTACGGATGCAACATTTTCGCACGGGACGCCGATGGACACACAGCGATGGAAAACGGCTTTCAAAAAGACTCAAGTTTCTACGATATTTTCATAACAGAAAAAACCGCCGGGCTGCGCGACTCTATGACCGGAAAAACCATCGTTCATTATTTTGTGGAAGACAAGGATGAAATGGCGGTTTTTACCTGCGTACGAAAAAACATTCCTCTTTCACCAAGAGACAATGAACAGAAAACTCCGCTAGACTACGCTTTCAGCAACATGGAAAACAGCGGAATGGCAGAAATCGCGGCAATTCTTATAACAAACGGCGCAGATCCTGTTGAATCAAATTTTGACTACTTTCAGACAGCGGTTTCAAACCGGAACATAAACTACAGATTCGAGGACGGACAGACACCTTTGCATTACGCCGCAATCGCCGGACACAAGACAATAACAAAATATTTACTTGAAAACAACGCGGCCACAAATGTCCAGGACAGCTCAGGCGCAACCCCATTGCACGAGGCTGTACGATACGGCCGTACGGAAATTGCAAAAATGCTTCTTGACGCAGGCGCATCAGTTGACGCGAAGGACAACCTTGGAAAAACTCCTGTTCTTCTTATAATTCCAGAAAAACAGCGCCTTGAACTATACAGCCTTTTAATATCATACAAATCTGACATAACCGGAAAAGATATGTACGGCGACACAGTTCTTCACACTGCGACAATGACAGACGTTTCAACAGAAATACTGAGTCTTCTTGTAAAGGCTGGCGCAGACATAAACGCAAGAAACAAAGATGGCGTCACACCTCTTGCGCTTGCAATTGAAAACAAAATTTCTTCCCATATAAAATTCTATGCCGAGCATGGCGCGGATATAAACTCAAAAGACCAGAAGGGAAACACTCCGTTAAAACTGGCGCTCCGGGCGGATGATTCTTCTGACAAAACGCTGGAAATAATCCTGAACAGCCAGAACATCGACAGCCTTGATTCCGACGGAAATACTCCGCTTATAACCGCAATCGCAGAAAACGCAAGCCATGAAAAAATTCAATATATACTTAGCCTTACAGACAATGTAAACGCAAGAAATTCCGACGGAAACACAGCGCTGTACCTTACTGTACTGAAAAACCGCAGGGCAATCGGAGAAAAACTGCTCGCGAAGAATGCGGATATTTTTTCAACAAACAACAAGAATAACTCCCCATTAAGCCAGGCTTTAAGAAATCCGCAGATAATGGAATGGCTTATAACTTCAAAGACAATAAAGGACACTGACGGAATAGGAAACACCGCCCTTCACTACGCTACTGAATGGGGACTGCAAAATGCCGTTGAAACTCTAATAACAAAAGGCGCGGACAAAGAGGCAAAAAACGCGAACGGAGAAACTCCTGTTTTCAGCGCCTGCAAAAACAACAATCCTGAAATCATTGCTCTTCTTGCAAAAAAGGGCTGCAAAATAAATGTAAGGGATAACCTTGGAAGCACGCCACTTCACGTCGCAGTGCGCTGGGGAAACACCGACGATGCGGAGCAGCTTATAAACCTAGGCTGCAATATTGATGCTCAAAATGTAACAGGAAAAACACCGCTTGCAGAAGCTGTATTGGGCGGAAAGACTGAAATAGCAAAAATGCTGCTTTCAAAAGGGGCTAATCCAAACATAAGCGACATAAACGGAAGAACAATTCTTATGGATGCTGTAAAGGCTAAAAACACACGGACTATCGCAATGCTTTTGGAAAACAACGCAAATCCGCAGGCACAGGATTTGAACGGAAGAAATTCATACCACGAGGCGGCGCTGACCGCCGACGAAAAGGTTATCGGTTTAATCAGAAATGCCGGAGGAAATCCTTTGAGCCGCGATAAAAACGGAAACACACCTTTCAGCCTTTGCCTGGACAAGCCGACAGCGGTAATAAAAGCGATTCTTGGCAGCAACACAAGCATTTCAGACAGCGACGGAAACACGCCGCTCCATATCGCCGTGCAGAACAACAAGTCCGTTGAAATGCTAAAAATGCTTATCTCATCAGGATATCCGATTGATGCAAGAAATTCCGAAGGCTTTACGCCTCTTGCAATCGCCATTGAAAAAAACTACAAGCTTCTTGCGATCTCTCTGCTTGAAAGCGGCTCAAATCCGTTTATTCAAATAGACAGCTCAGGAAACAACGCCGCGTTGATTGCCCTAAAAAACAACAATAAAGCAATCCTTGAAGGAATCGTAAAATATTCAGGCTCAATGTCAGACATCCAGGGAAACAGCATACTCCATTACGCCGCGCGCCTTAGCAGCGCCACAACAATAAAAAACCTGATTTCTTACGGACTGGACAAAAATGTAAAGAATATTTACGACGAGACTCCATACACAATCGCAGTCCGCTGGAAAAGGAGCGATGCCGCAGGCTTGCTGAAGCCATCGGACGCAAAATGACAGGCGCTTTGAACAAAAGGCTGTCTTAACTCAGGAAAGAATGAACGCCTTCAGACGGAAACGTCCGGAGGCCGCGCCATCCGAAAACCGCAGAAGATACTTATTGCGCGAAGCTAATCTTTCAGCAGCTCCAGCAGCCTCAAAAATCCGCTGCCGGATTTTTGAAGTTCCTTAGAGCCACGTGTAATCTTACAAAGAGACATATTGTACTTTCTGGCAATTTCTCGCTGCGTAGTTCCGGCTTTAAGTTCCTTTACAACCTGCCAGCGCTCCGCAAAATCCCGCCGTTCATTCGGCGTAAAAAGGCAATTGAACACAGATTTCAATTCATTTTTATCTTTTATCTTTAAAAGCAGTCCGCAAAGCTCGTCATAACTTTCCAGAAGCGCAGGATTTTCTTCGTTACCGTTCTTATTCATAGAAACAATTATATCATATTTCAACCGGTTCGGGTAGTTAGACAGCAAAAACGCTGCACACTGCTCGCCTTTTTGCAACCGCTCCTTCCGCAGTTCGATTCTGTTCTTTCCGTTAAATAAAAAAAAGACAACACAAAACAAGTGCTGTCTTTCAAAAAAAGCTAGCCCCTAGGAGAATCGAAGCGCGACAGTCGAAAACCTCCTGTTTTCTCCTTCTGCGCCGTCTACACTCGCTTTTGCCGCCATCCTTGGCGGCAAATTGCAAAAACGCTGCGCACTGCTCGCCTTTTTGCAAGCGCTCCTTCCGCAGTTCGATTCTCGATGATTTATTTTAAATAAAAAAAACAGCACCAAACCAGTGCTGTTTCAAAACTATTATTTATAGCCCCTAGGAGAATCGAACTCCTGTTGACGGAATGAGAATCCGCTGTACTAGCCGTTATACGAAGGGGCCAAAAAAACGAGGCTGTCCGCAGAGAACTTAACTGCCAAATAATATTGACAACAGCAATAATTCTTTCCGGACAGCCTCGTTTAGTTCCCCAAGGAGGATTCGAACCCCCACAGTCAGAACCAGAATCTGAAGTGCTACCATTACACAATCGGGGAATGCAATGTTCCAAAACTATACAAATTTTATAAAATTCTGTCAAGTGCCGGTTTTCTTATTTTGCTTATTTTTAGTGATTTTCCAATTTTTTTTTTCGTGCTACACTGTATTTATGACAAACGATGAACTTCTTGTTAATTCATATAAAGAAATCCTTGAGCAAATAAAAGAAAACGCCGCGTACCTTTCAAAAGACGGATACGGCTACACAAAAGAATTAACTGATGAATGCGCCGATTTAACTGCAATCCTGGAAGACATCCTTCCGGAAATCACAGGACTTGAATCAATGAATTCGCTGGATGAGGAAGACTACGCATTTATGTACGAAATGCTTAATTCCTATGCGGAAAATTTTATTGTAGACGGACGAAATCCCGAAAAACTTAAAGCCGACACCGAAATCTACGAACAGTTAATGGAAATTCTTTCCGTTCTTGAAGAGAATTACATTCCGCAAGACTACAACTGCGACGAAGAGGAATAAAAAATGCCAAAAACACTTACAGGAACTCAGCATAAAAAAGAACATAAAAAAGACTTTGGCCGCGAGCAAATAGAACTCCTTTACGAAGACGATGCTGTCGCCATAATCTTTAAGCCAAGCGGAATGCTAAGCGTTCCGTATCCGGGAAGCAACGGAAGGACCGCAGAAGCCGCCCTGGAACAATTGATGAGAAAAAAAGGGACGTACAGCGCAAAGCACAGGCCATTTGTAGTCCACAGGCTGGACCGCGACACATCAGGCGTAATGATGTTCGCGCTAAACCCGGAAGCACAAAAAAAAATAATGGAAAACTGGCATAAGACAGTCACAGAACGCCTTTACCGCGCAGTCGCAGAAAATCCGGAATCAGGATTTCTTCCAGAAAGCGGAACTATTGATGACGAAATCGCCTACAACGCGCACAACATCGGATTTGTTCCCAAAAAAGGCGACCATCCAGATGTAAGCGCCTCAACAAGAAAAGCGCTTTTATCAGAAAAATCAGGCCAGACAGAAAAATCAATCTACAAACGAAACCTTCTTATAAAGAACGGAAAGCCTGAATTCAAGACAATCTCCGCGCGGACCCATTACAAAGTGATTGCGCGGGGAAAAATCCACACGCTTTTTGAGCTGAACCTTGACACCGGCAGAAAAAACCAGATACGCGCTCACCTTGCAGGAAAAGGCTACCCTCTTGCCGGAGACGAAAATTACCGCGCGCGCACAGACCCGTTCTGCCGCCTTGCGCTTCACGCCCGGACCTTGGAATTCACACACCCATACACCGGGAAAACGATGAAATTCGAAGTTCCCGAACCGCAGGACTGGCTGGAAACCGTAAAACAAAATTCAGGAAATATTCCGGCAGTCTGGAACGTCCATACAACAAACCATAAAAAAAACCGGAAAAACGAGGCACAAAAAGATATTTACAGAGAATTTTCTGCACAAAAAATCCCCGGCCACAAAAAACTTGCCAAAATGGATTTTATTTCGCGCGGAAAATTTCATAAATAAACGAACCATGCCAAAAAAGTCCGGATTACCGCACGTCTGGCAAGGCTTGCAGTAAAAAAAAGGGGAAGTCCTATGAACGAAAAAAAACTAATCATCACAATGGCGGCATTCATAGCCGCAGGAATCGCATTTCTTGTTGTCGGATTTTATTTTTCATCAAAAACTTACCAAAAAGCGCTTGCCGACAGCCATGAAGCCCCGGAAGAAAAACGCAAGGCAGTTATCACCGGAAAACTCTGCGGAATAATAGCGCTCGCGCTCGGCGGTCTTACCGTAGTTTCTGGAATCGCAATCAAAGTCTTTCCTAGAATGTTCCGGTATCTTTCGTTCGTCTACGTTCTTGCGCTGATTGCGTGTTTTGCGGCGCTCGCTTTTTCCTTAGGGCGCAAAAAGTAAACGCAAACCGGCTTTTCAGGGTTCCGCTCACGCTCATTAAAAAGGGCCGCCTTAGCTGATGCCATCACAAATGACACCAGTTAAGGCGGCCCTTTTCAACGCTGTGCGCCCTTACAATCCGGCGCAGGCTACATCCTGTAAATCAAAATTTTATCCGCGCTCAGCAGGATTTCCCTGTCTTTTGCAAAAACAGAAATATCCTTTCCGCTAGAACCGCAGTCAACCACAACACCGATTTTTTCAGAGCCGTCCTCCGCAGTCTTCACAATATGCACAATCCTGTCCGAACCTGTCTTATCAGAATCTGAATAGACAAATTCGTACTCAGGACTCCGCATCGCCGGATGCGTTTTTCTAAGGGAAATCAGTTTTTTGGTAAAATTCAATTCCCCGTCAAATTTTCCTGAATCAATTTCTTTCCACGGCATACAGCGGCGGTTGTCAGGATCAAAGCCTCCTGGCAAAAGAATTTCAGTTCCATAATAAATGCACACAGAACCGCTCATTGCAAACAGCAAAACCAAAGTCTGAAGCGCAGTAGTCTTGTTTCCGCCGCAACGGTTTAAAATCCTGATTGTATCATGGCTGTCCATCTGATTAAAAAGAACACGGTTCGTCTGCTTGTAATACATTGAATAACACCTGTTCACGGCATATTCAAATTTCTTTACATTCCAGCGATTCTCACAGCAAAAATCCGCGATTCCATTCTGCAAAGGATAGTTCATAACAGAATCATACTCATCACCGCGAAGCCACGGCAAAGAATTATGCCATATTTCCCCGATAATATAAAAATCAGGCTTAAGCTCGCACATCGCTTTTTTCAGCTCCTTGCAAAAAACGTGAGAAACCTCATTCGCAACATCAAGCCTAAGACCATCAATGTCGTAATCCTTAACCCATTTCCTGCACACCCCGATAATATAATCGCGGCACTCTGGATTGTTTGTGTTCAGTTTCGGCATATAGTCAGTAAACGCAAAAGAATAGAACTTTCCAACACCGGCGTTTCCCCGCTCAAAGCCAGAGTCCGGCTTGACAAAATCAAAATCGTTTATCATAAACCAGTCTTTATATCTTGATTTTTCCCTGTTCTTCCAGACATCCTGCCACTTGTCAAAAAACCAGCCCGAATGATTAAAAACGCCGTCAAACATAATCCTTATTCCGCGTTTATGAGCTTCCTTAACGTAAGTTTTTACGGTTTCCGCCGTTCCGAATTCCTCGTCAATCATCTCGTAATCATCAGTGTTGTATTTATGCTGGCTGGAAGACTTATTTATCGGCGTAGTATAGATTCCGGTAATTCCAAGTTCCTTCAGATAATCAAGCCTGTCGATTATGCCCTGAATGTTTCCGCCATAAACAGGCTCAGGGCGCATTTCCCCACAAGGAATCGAGTCTCCGCATTCCGGCCATGGCAGAAGATTCTTAGGCTCAAATTCGTTCTTTCCACGGCAGAATCTTGCAGGAAAAATCTGATACCACACAGTATCTTCCGCCCAGCGCGGCGTCCGGTTAATATCCGCGGGATTCATCCACGGAAAAATAAAGAACCCATGCCTGTTTCCGCCGTTTTCAAATTCATCTCTAGTAAAAAAACCGTCGTAGGAATAAAAGAATTCTTCGTTTCCGCCGACAATTCTAAAATAATAAGAAAGCCGCTTAAAATCAGGTTTTACTGAAATAGTCCACTTGAAATGCTCCTGAAGCTCTTTTTTTTCAAAGATTTCAACCTCAGTTCCATTCCATTTCCAGTCGCCGCCCAGGATTCCACCAGAAAACGGATCACCGTAGACAATATAGATGTGGTCAACATCTTTTCCAGTCAGGATGTTGATTTCAAGGGTATCCTTATCCAAAGGATAACAAAAATTATCAAAAGCGTAATGTTGTACTGCTGCTAAATTCATATTTTCATTCTATTCTAAAGATTCGTATTGTGCTATATTAAAAATGATGAAAATAAGAGAATTTAAGAATTCAATTGAATTTAAAAACGATGGACAACTTTCACTTTTCTTCTTAGGAACAGGCGGAGCATTTTCAAAAAAATACTTCCAGAACAATGCGCTGATTATAAAAGGAAACTCCCATATTCTTATTGACTGCGGAACTTTATGCCCTCTGGCTTTTTCTTTTTTCAACTCAGATATAACGCAGGTAAGGAATTTTCTGCTCACGCACAACCATGCGGACCACATCGGCGGAATGGAAGAAATTGCCCTTGTAAATATGTACGGAACAAAGCAGGTTCCGAACATCCTTATAACAGACGAATTCAAGAAAATTCTTTGGAACGAATCCCTTAAGGGCGGACTGAAAATAAAAGGCGAAAATTCCGCAAAACCGACAATGTCTTTCGACGACTATTTTCATCAGATAAAACCAAAAAAAATAAAAAAATCACCGCGGCCGTTCTACGAAGCCGAAATAGGCGATATAAACCTCAAAATTTTCCGCACAAAACATATTTTTACAGACAAAAACAACTGGAAAAACAGCTATTATTCAATCGGCGTCCTTATAGACAACAAAATAATCTACACTGGCGACTCCCAGGCAGACAAGGAGCTTATTGAATGGCTTACATCCGAATTTAACATTGAATGTATTTTTCACGACTGTCAATTCGGACACAACGCCGTACACACAGATTACGAAGAGCTTCTTAATATTTTAACGCCAGACCTGCGAAAAAAAACCTACCTTTGTCACTACAGCGACAACGCCGACCAGCAAAAAGACCGGGTTATGCAAGACGGATTTGCAGGCTGCGTAACGCGCGGCGTTTACTACGACTGCGAATAAGCGGACAGTCCCAAACTTTTATGACCGCAGGAATCAACATCCCGACGCAAACGCACAGGTTTGCGTCCTCCGAATAACCAACCAAAAAAACATACATTTTTTGCATAAAAAAAGGGTTCAGAAAGCGAAGAAAACTTCATTTTCTGAACCCTTTTGTCCCGAGCGCGATTCGAACGCGCGACCTTCCGCTTAGGAGGCGGACGCTCTATCCAGCTGAGCTACTGGGACTTATTTTTACCACCGTTTCCGATGGATTTTTCACAGACTAAAAAAGACCGGAAATCACTCCGTCATCATCAACATCTATGTTAAGCGCAGCAGGAGCTTTCGGAAGCCCCGGCATTGTCATAATATCGCCGGCAAGCGCAACAACAAAACCAGCGCCAGCATAAAGCTGCACATCACGAACAGGAAAAACATATCCGCATGGAGCGCCGATAAGTTTCGGATCATGACTTATAGAATTCTGTGTCTTTGCTATGCAGACAGGGAGATTCCCATATCCCTGAGCCTCAAAATCCTTAAGCTTTTTTAATGCTTTGCTTTCAAATTCTACAGACTTAGCATGATATATTTCTTTTGAAATTTTTTCAATCTTTTTTTCCAAAGAAAGTTCATTTTCATAAAGATAATGAAAATCCGCCTTTCCGCTGTCAGCAATTTCACAGACAACCTTCGCGAGTTCCGCAGCGCCATCGCCGCCCTTTTCCCAGCCTTCGCACAAGACAGCGCAAGAACCGTTTTCCTTGCAAAGTTTTTCAAGAAGGGCAATCTCCTCGTCCGTATCGGTAATGAACTTATTCACCGCAACAACACTTGGAACCCCGAACTTGGAAATATTTTCAATATGCGCCTTAAGATTTTCAAAACCCTTTTCCAGCGCGGCGACATTCGGTTTAGAAAGCTCAGTTTTTGCAACGCCGCCGTGCATCTTCAGCGCGCGGATTGTCGCTACAATAACAACAACGCTCGGCGCAAGACCTGCCGCGCGGCATTTTATGTCCATAAACTTTTCCGCGCCAAGGTCAGCCGCAAAGCCGGCTTCCGTAACAACATAATCACCGCACGCAAGAGCGCTCAAAGTAGCGTTCACAGAATTACATCCGTGCGCAATATTTGCAAAAGGTCCGCCATGAACAAAGGCCGGATTTTTTTCCAGTGTCTGAACAAGATTAGGCCGGATCGCATCCTTAAGCAAAGAAGCAACCGCGCCTGTGCATTTCAAGTCGCCGAACTTTACATTTTCCTTATTGTAATTTTTTCCAATGATGATATTGGAAATCCTTTCCTTTAATTCAGAAATCGAACGGCTAAGACAGATAATCGCCATAATCTCAGAAGCAACAGTAATTTGAAAATGGTCCTCGCGCGGAGTTCCATCCGTTCTGTTTCCAAGACCATCAACAATATTTCTAAGCTGGCGGTCATTTAAATCCACGCAGCGCTTCCAGGAAATTGTGCGCGGGTCAATGCCAAGCTCATTTCCCTGCTGAATGTGGTTATCAATAAGAGCCGCAATCAGGTTGTTTGCAATGGAAATGGCGTGAATATCGCCTGTAAAATGAAGGTTTATGTCTTCCATAGGAACAATCTGCGCATAGCCGCCACCGCAGGCACCGCCTTTAACCCCAAAGCAAGGTCCAAGAGAAGGTTCCCTGAGCGCAACCACAGAGTTTTTGCCGATTTTTCTTATGCCGTCGCTCAACCCAATAGAAACAGTTGATTTTCCTTCACCAGCAGGAGTCGGAGTGATTGCCGTAACCAGAATCAATTTTCCACGGGTAGCTGAATCAGACGCCTTGCTCTGAAGTTCCCTCAGCTTTTTCATTGTAAGCTTAGCCTTGTAAGGTCCGTACAGTTCAAGTTCCTCAGGTTTTATTCCAATCTTTTCAGCAACATCCGAAACCGGAATCATTACATTTTTCTGCGCAATTTCAATATCTGTCATCAAACCAACCTCATGGAAGAAATAATGCCCATATTCTACAAAAATACCGCGTTATTTTCAATTATATGGAATATCATTCAAACCAATTTTCAACACAAAGCGAAAAATGCTCCCTAATCGGCTCATAGTCTTTTATATTCCGAGTCACAAGAATCAAGTTGTTCGACATTGCAATAGAGGCAATTTGAGTATCAATAACAGGAGTTGGAGTTCCAGCAGCAATCATCTTTGCCGCAATATGAGAATTCAAGGACGCGGCAGATTCATCATAAGAAAGAACACTGAAATTCGAGTGCACAAAATTTTCAATCGCATCAAAAATCAAATCTTTTCTTTTTCCATGCGGCAACATATCCACACCTTTCAGCAATTCAAACCAGACCGGAGCACATATCGCAGAAAAACTAGCCTGCATTTCAATTTTTGACAAAACTTTTTCATTTCCAAACGGTTTTGCAAATTCAGAAACAATATTTGTATCAAGCAAATAGACTAGCCCCATGAATTTTCCCTCCCAAAATCAAGGCGTTCCGCATTTCTATTTTCTTCAAGAATTCTATTATATTCTTCACCGGCCTCCGCCAACACCAAAAGCTCATCCTTGCTTAATCCCGCCCGCCATTTGCGCAGCTCCTCCACAGGATTCTTTTTTACAGACTTTTTGTAGTTCTCATCAAAATCTTTTTTGCTGATTATCACCGCCGAAACCGTTCCGTGCTTTGTTATCTCAACGATTTCTCCATTTTCAGCGTACGTTATGTATTCGCTTAGCTTTGCCTTCACATCATAAAGCGGAGCAGTCATCGCACCTCCCGTATCAGATTTTTCCGACCATCATATAGTCATATTATAGTCATAAATAGTCATACCGTCAAGTTTAAAATAAAAATCCGGAGGTTACCTTCGCTTCGCAAGGCTCGCTCAGGTCGCTACGTTCCGGGTTCCGCTAGGCGCTCATTGCTCGCTTCTCTCGCAACGGCTGCGCCGCCCTTCACATCGCTAACCCAAAGGCAGCAGGACCATTCCGGGCGATAGCTCAGCCAGAATACCTTGCACGAACGACAAGCCTTTCTATCTAGTCTGAATGTCGCTTTCCGCCAGCATTAGTAAAAATCTCAAGCAGACCGTTTCTGGTATCAATCATCATACCTTCAGCCCACTCGCGTATAACTTTCAAACCAAGAAGCTCAATATAAAATTCGCGGACCTTGGCAAGTTCTTCTGCTGTTCCGCATTTCATTTTTTGCCTCGTGATTTATTATAGCAGAGATTTATACATAAGGCACTGTATAAATTATTCCCGATTATCTGAAAATCAGCTGCTGAGTATCTTTTACAAGTTTAATAAAAGCTTTTGTTGAATTGTCTTCAGTATTCTCAAAATTAAGTATAAAACCTTCAGTTTGCAGCTTATACCTTTCAAGTTCTATTTTTTCGAATTCTGTTTTAACCGGAACAATTGTATTTGTCTGAGCTTTGTTTCTTAGCTCTACCAAATTGAGAGCAACAAACTTTGAATATCTTTTAAGATACTTTTTTGCTTCAGGTGACAAACTTGGATTGTATTTTAACGGCTTGTTCTTTTTAAGAGCTTTTCCAAAACCTTCCCAAATCTTGATTATTTGGTTAGCTTCTGAATTGAACAATCTATAATCCATATCTCCTGGCAAAATAGTTCTAATAAACTCTTCAGCAAGACTTAACTGTGCTAATATAGCCAAATTATCCTCCGTATAAAACTCCGCGTTCAGCGGCGATGCACGAGGCATCGAATCGCAGTTTTGCCAACGGCAAAATCTGCAGTGATAAAAATTACATGGATGTAATTTTTATCACACCTCCTTTATCGTATAACGACCGGCAATTTATCTTTTACAGATATTTTTAAAGGAAAAGTATCATTTATGATACGCTTGGATTGACTGACAAGACTTGAAGTTTTTTCCAGAAGCTCTGGATTTTCGATATAACATTTCTGCCTGAATATTGCAGAAATAATACTCAATGCCTTTTGCTTTAAGTTTTCATTTTCGATTGCGTCCTGAGTTTCATCCCCTGCTTTGTTATGACCATCTGACATAATTTGTTCATTATAAGAATCTAAATCGCTTTTATAATTTGAATAGGCAGAACTAAGAGTTTCTAATATTTCTGTTTTAGCATCTTTAAAAAACAATATATAATCAAGAAAAGCTTGTAACTCTTCTATAAACCTAGATAAGCTTTCATTGAGGTTTGATACTTTAAATCTATAAACTTGATTTTCCTGATTTCTGATATTAGAAAGTAATTCTTCTAAAGTTCCTGTCATTTCATTTATTTCATCATCAGAAACTGAAATCTTATTTTCGTAATATAGATCTTTCAATACTTTTATTGCAGCTTTAGTATTCTCACCTAATACCATAAAGATACCATAGTTTACTTTCAATAATGCAGCGGGTTCAATTTGTCTGTATTCATTAAAGAATATTCGAATAATATCCGGGAAATGATTTTTTTCATAATCTTTTTGTTCATAAGAATCGAGTACATAATCATAATAAGTCTTCGAACTTATAAGGATCTCCAGTAGATAGCTGATTCTTTCTAAACCAGTGTAACCACTTAATTCGTGTAATTGAAAAATATCTAACATAATCAATCGCTCCTTATAAAACTCCGCAGTTCAGGGGCGGTGCAGAAAGCACCTCCTTTTATTTTTTCCTACTAAGTTCCAGGCTTCTTGCAATTCTTTTTCGACGATCATCCTTTTCTTTTTTATACAGTGGAAATTCGTCTTCTAAAATCCCGTTTTCAATTTTTTGAGCAAGCTTCCAGAGTTTTTTTATCTGTTGTACGACTGCATCCTTTTCCGGAGTCCGTTTAACTTCGAGAATTTCATCATAATATTCATTAGGCGGAGCACCAAAAATATGAGGTCCGGTAATAAGCTTTTTGCCAAACCGTATGCTCTCCTCACTGTATATACGATCGTCATAGGGATCTTTTAATCGGTCTGGAAGGGAATCTATCTCTTCCTGATTTTCCCTATAGAACTCAAGGAGTTTAGGTACTACAGAAAGTTCCTTACCGTAGACTATGTCTTTCCGCTCTCCTTTACATTTTTTCCCTTTATATTTCTCTCTGGGAAGAAGTATTTTTCGGTATAGACCATTGTCATAGACTCGTATTATAGATTCTCCACCTTCTACTAACCCCTTACTCCGCCGTTCATAGATGACTTCAGAAAAATCTTGCAAAATATTTTCGATTTTTCCTTGCTTCACTGCAGCCACTCTTTCTCTTCGCGCTTCATTGACAATTTTTTCATTACATTCCGCACAGCAGCGTTTATTTTCACCAAATGCTTCGTCTTCTTCTTCAGTGGTCCAAACGCACCAGGTTGAATAACCATAGTCTGTGTATTCTTTTCCACAGAAGCAGCATTTTCCTGTTTCCGTAATATGACCTAGTCTATCGTATTCTTCTTTAGTCATGATGGCACCTCTTATATTTCCAATACAAAAAAGCAGGGCTTATACCAATTTGCCCAGGCTGAAATTCTCCACAGTCTGCGCTTCTCTAAGCCCTGCAATTTTTTAATCAATACATTCATCACAACAGCTGTTTATCTGTCTTTAAAAATATTTTTCTGCCTGCTTTAAACCATCAGCTAAATACTCTTCTTCAATACTGTGATGCCCCTTTATTAAAATGCTGTTTTGATAAAAATCTTCTTTATATTGGAATAATTTATCAAATGAATCTTTGAAATGAAATAATTCATCGTCCTTTGCAAAAATGCCAAAACTTCTTCTTTTTTGTTCTTCTGGAATGTCTTTATATTTTTCCATTTCACGAAAGTCTGCCAATACTTTATCTGAAAGAATTATGGGATTACCAGTTGACCGGTCTCTAAGTTTTGGAATCTCAATAGAAGGATATAAACACGGATTTATTACAAGTTTGTCTATTATCTCTTCATATTGAAGAACATAAAAAGCTCCAAGGGAGGCTCCAATTAACAAATCAACTTTTTCACTCTTACAATAGTCCCTGATAAGACACTGAGTTTTTTTTATATCAGTGTGCAAATCTGGAAAAGGTATTGAATGAATGTTCCATTTTGTGAGAGTCTTTTTTAGCGTTTCAAAAGTTCCGCCCTTTGGATTTCCCATAAAGCCGTGAATGTACAAAGCGTTTTTCTTCATAATTATTCCTCTATATAATCGCGTAATGATCCCCGACGAGGATTTCTTAATTTTTCAAATGCTCTTTTTTCTATTTCTGCTATCCAGGCAGGAGTTATTTTGTTCATCAACTGTTCATGTTCTTCTGGAGTCATGTCAAATATTTCTTCCGGCGTATTACTCATCCTCAATATCTGCAAAGGCTCAAGATTGATTTGTTCCATAAGCTTACCTGAAATCCATATTTGAAAGGGGTCGGTATAGACATTTGCATTGCTTCTTATTTCAAATTTTGCAAAATAGCCCATTTGCTTCATATCATCTGTTTTGAGGTAGATGCTATTTTGCCCGATAAAACTTGTTGACTTTTTATTAGAAAGAATCATTTTTCCACGGTGATGATTCTGCCTGAAACTTACCCTAATAAATGCCTTCTCAAAATTTTCAGCTAAAACCGTGGTAAAATATTTCAGGTCATGAAGATAGGCCAAATCATACTGCTGGTCATGACGAATTAGCCCAAGGTTATCAAAGCACTTGTCTGTAAACAAAAAAAGCCTTTCTCCATTCAGCATGGAAGAATAGACTTTATCCTCGCTGTTGATTTTTCCTGAGCCACTATTGCTGTCAACAAGGCTTTCAAATTCTTCCGTAATATTCACTTCCCGGATTTCAAAAGAATATTTGCCTATGTTTTTTGTTTCCAGAAACCACAGGGTTGTGCTAAGAACTTCAGAAAGGAAATCCTTAAAGAGTTCATTTTTCTTTTGCCTGTCCTCAACCGGATAAACCTTATCCTGTAAAAGGTTTTCCGAATTAGAAAAATCTAAAGAAGTATTAGAATCTGACATAATTTTTACCCCCTATATAATAAATACAAGAAAGGTGTTTTTTTTAAGTAAAATTCTTTAAAAATAACAATTTTTTAATGTTTACTTTTTACTATGCCATAAATTCCAATAGCATAAATCAAAAGTAGAATTCCGTTGATAATTACATAAGGTGCAAGTTTTACAGCCGTAAAAGCAAACACAAGATTGCAGATTAAAAAAAGGACAAAAAAGATTGACGACAAAGCCGTTATGTTTATTCCTCCAGTTCTTCCTTTGGTTGAAATTCCCAAAATTCCTGTCAGAGTAAGTGCAGAAGTGATTCCAGCCCCACTGCATAAAAGCCAGACAAAGGACTCACTTGAATTTGCTGCATAAAAACCATATCCGATTAATGCTGCAATAAGTACAGAAGCTACAGTCAAAAAAATATTACATTTCATTTTCTTTCTCCTAAAATTAGATTACATCTGTGGTGGAACTGGCGGCACCGGGGGAACAGGCGGAACGCTTGTTGTAAATAAACCTGCAAGCGAGGAAACAGAGCCAGCTTTTTCCCAGTTAGACATACCCTGCTTCCAGACAAGACTCTCTTTTGTAAACTGACCGTTTGCTGCCATTGTAGATAAAACAGAAAGTGTATAAGGGCCTGTCGAAGTCCCGTTTACAGCCAGATGATAACTTTCATTTCCCGGAACCGGCGGTACATTCTGAGCCTGCGGCGGCACCTGCTGATTCATTCCGTTCATCATGCCGCCAACCATTCCAGCCATGTTCTGCCCGATTGCGCTTCCCATTGCCATTCCTGCCATCATTCCTGCCGGGTTCATTCCCCCGCCATTTCCAAGATTGATTCCCATGGCACCATTTGCGCCCATTTGTCCGAATGCCTTTGCCCCTTCAACGCCGACCTCTGCCTGTTTTTCCATCTGGAAAGCAGAAAGATTTGCAGTTTCATTCTGAAGACGCTGTGCCTGCGCCATGCTTTCACGCTGAATGCGTAAGTTTTCTTCCATGTTTGTGAGGTTTGCATTGGTCTGGCGCTGAATTGTCTGACTTGTAATATCCTGAGTAACGGCTTTAAGTTGATTGTAACCGTCGGAAGTTTTATCAATATCGATATCTTCTATATCTACTGAACTTACAGTTACACCAAACTCATTCTGTAAACGTTTTTTCAGAGATTCTTCAACTACATCGTTAATTTCTGTAAGCTTACGCTCAAGCTGAATTACCGGGATTCCTTTCTCTGAAGGAATATTTGCGACAACGCCCTTTACATATTTTGAAACAGCAGATTTTATCTGAGATTTAAAATCTTCCAGGTCAAAATTTATCAGACGATGAAGTTTAATGAACTCCTTGTAATCTGTGATTTTAAAACGTATGTCGCCGCGAACAGCAACAGGAACTGTAAAATCTAAGAATCTTGGGTCAGCAATGTCAAAATAAGGAACGGCAAATCTTGTTTGAATCAGACCTGCAAGATTTATAAAGTAAATTTCTGCCTGAAAAGGACTTACTCCGCCAAAAGCCGCACCTACAATACTTGAAAGAACTGGAAAGTTTCCGGTTTTTATTGTCTGATCAAAAGGACCTTCAATAAAATCCTGATTTCCATTTTCTCCCGGATATACAAAAACAGCTACTTCACCGTCTTTTACCCTCAGGCTTGAGCCATAGCGGATTGCATTTTCTTTCTTAGTGGTGTTTACCTCTTCTCCAGCCGGACGCCATTTCCAGATTAAGTACTCTTTTTCATCACAGCGGATTACATCCATCAATCCGCCTTCGTTTTTTTTATTGAATAAGCCCATTATTTTGTCTCCTCATTTTTAAGATTGCAAAAAATCCAGTTAAACCTGTCTATTTCTTTATAGGAAAAGCATTCAAGTCCAAATATTTCTCTGTATTTATTTATAATCTTGACGTAATCTGCATAGGATTTTCGCAGTGTGAACGGAGAAATACTTATATCCTTTCTATAATATCTAAGAATCTCTTCATTTCTGCTGTCAAAAATAGGATAAACTTCAGGACGATGAAAAGAACAGTATTTTGATGCAAATGAATATTCTCTCCTAGCACTTTTACAATTCTTTTCAGTTTCTGCAGCTATATCGTCAACAAGAGACAAATCAGCATTTTGAAGCCGCCTATCAATGTTTAATTGATAAATAACTTTTGCAACAGAATATGTATCTCGGATATTTGTTGAATAAAAATCATTCAAGCAAGAAACTTTTACCAGAACATTTTGAAAATTATTATTCTGGTAAAAATGCTGAAATAATGTAGACAGGGCATATTCCTGTTCCAGCATTTTAGAATCACGGTATGTGTACCACTTATCCAAATACTTTTTAACAATTTCTTTGTTGTCTGACTTATTTTCTATTTCTAATATATCTTCTGTCATACGTGCTTTATACCTGTCTATTTCTTTAATCTATTCTAAGATGAAGTGAAGTTGCATCATCTAATTTATATTGTCTATCCTCATCCTCAATAACCAAAGTTCCAGAATCACCAGTCTTTATATATCTTAACTGTGCTTCTATATCTTCAAGTTTAAAAGGAAGGTAATCATCATTTATATAAAATTGCTGACCAAAATTAAAATTATTAGGAATTGATTTTACATTTCTGACTTTGAATTCAACCTTAAAACTTGTATTTCCATTAAACGTTGTTATTGTTCCATCAGACACAACTTCATAGTAATCCGCTAATTGATACGGCAGATAAATTTCATTTTGTGGAATATCAACGATTTTGCCTTTATGTGTCCAAATAGGAAGTTCATCTGAAACAATGATGACTAATATGAAACCAAAATATAAGACCGCAGAAATTATACAAATACGTAAGATTTTATGAAGGACTGGATGCGTATATTTAAATTTTCTTTGTTCCTTAACTTTCCTCTCATTCAAACGAGCTCGTTCTTCAATGATTTTTTTATAATTTTCATACAATTCATTTAAAGCACTGTCCCATTTTTTTGTTTCACCAACAATCGGATCATCAGCCTTCAGCATCATGTAGACTTTACTTTTAATTTCATCAAACTTACTTGAAAAAGAACTTACACGCATCTGGTCTGCACCATTCTGCATGTCCTGCTTTAAGATTGATGCAACCATAAGCATAAAGTTTCCAAGTTCTTCTCTTTCATTTGGAATTGGAAATGAAGCAACAAAATCACGCTCTTCTTTTCCTTCGTACTTTACAAGACCATCGTGAAATTCTTTTGCTATGTTACTTACTTTTACTCCTGAAAGTTCATGACCATTAGGGCATGTCAGCGCAAAGGCAGATATTTCAACTCCGCAGACAGGACATTTTCTTCTTTCCCCAACAAACACTTCCTTTCTTTTTGTTTCATCTGCAACATTCTCATTTGCTTCAGGAGTTAGAGGAGGAGTCTGTGCGTTTGAAACTGGTGAACCGCATGTATCACAAAACTTTGCATCATCATTTAACTGCTTACCGCAGTTTGTACAAAACTTCATTTTTCCACCTCAATTTTCAAAAAATTACTTCTTTTTTCCAAACATACCAAAGCCTTTGGAAATGCCGGCAAACGACTGTTTCATTTGATTTACAAGCTGATTTTTCATTTCATTCATAGGCTCGGCCATTGTATCTTTTACCATACCTCCCATTTCTGAAAAGGCTTCTTTTACAGGAGCTGCAATGTCTTCTTTAATCTGTTCTGTTGCAGTGAGCTGACCGTTTGCTTTTCTGTTTTCATAATCTTCTTTTTTTTCAGCTGCAGCTTCTTCTGCAAGTGCCTTACATTTTGCCGAGCAGTAATGTTTGGTCGAAAGACTTACAACGCGCTTTACAATTCCAAAACCCATCTGCTCAATAAATCCGCCGTTCATATCATTTTTGATATAAGCACCGCACCAGTCACAATAAATATCTCCTGTCTGAGATGTTTTCACTTTGTTTAAGAAACCCATAATTCACCTTCCAATGTTTTGATTTTTTTCGTTCCCGTAAGCACGCAGTTATTCTACTCCATCGCTTCAAAATTCCTTTGGGATTCTTTCCTAAAATTCTTGGGAAAATTTCCCAAACAAAAACGGGACTTTTGATGTATACTTGGCGCATGAGCAAAAGTGCTGCTTTTATATTGAAGCATGTTTTTAAAATTGAATTACTCATCGTCTATGTGGCAATAATCAATTTTGGATTTTCCATTTATTTTAAGACATACTCAAACAAAAAGATTTCGGAACTGGATTCTCAGATGCTCAAAGTCCAGCTGGAAGAAAACAGCGGTAATTTTAATCATGATGATTTGATAGAAAAACTCACTTACGATTACGCGCCTTTTACTTATTTTGATGAAGAATTAAAAACTGAACTTTTAGAGATTATTGAACTTTTGGAAACAAATCAGAGCACAATTGAGCCGATAATCACTTTTCAAAACAACATGCACCAGACGCAGAACCGCCTGAACCTTGGCTACGACACGCTTTTGTACTGCTCTCTCATCCTCATTATGATTGCAGTTTTTCTGATTGTAGAAAAATCATTTAAAAATAGAATTGACCTTCACCGCCTTAAAGTTATGAGCGAAGAACAGTCTAAAATCAGCCGCAATCTTCACGACGGTGTTGCTCAGGATCTTGCGGCGCTTAAGCTTTATCTTGAAAAAGAAGATATTTCAAAATCAAAGTTTTATGCCCAGCAGGCTTTTAACGAAGTGCGCTATATGATTGGAACCACCCACCTGAACCTGAACGAAAGCTTTGAAGAAATTGTAAAAAAACTGGCGGCAACGCTTGAAGCAAACTACAACATTTCAACAAAGGTCTATATCGGTTCAACAAAAATTCAGCATTTAAGCGAAAATGTTCAGATTGAACTTATCCGAATTCTGCAGGAAGCTCTTTCCAACATCAGCCGCCATGCAAACGCGAGCAATGTGGAAATCCGTTTTGTAGATGGAATCGACGACTTCCGCTTTATTATAAAAGATGACGGCAAGGGATTTTCGGAAGAAGAAGTTGAACTTAAAAACAAGCAGAGTGCAAAAAAGCATTACGGCGTTTCAAACATCAAAGAGCGCGTGGAACTTTTGGGCGGCACTGTCAATTTTATAAGCGAGGGAGGAACAACAATTGCAATCACAATTAAAGATTCTGTTCGTTGATGATCATGTGGGCTTACGCGACGGCATGACTCAGATGCTTAAAAATAAAGATTCCTCTTTTGATTTTGTGTGCGCAAGTGATTATGAAAGCGCACTGGAAACCTTAAAGGAAAACCGCGGCATCAAAATAGTCATTCTTGATTTGAACCTGGACGGCAGAAGCGGACTTGAATTGATTCCCGAACTCAAAAAGCTTTCTCCCGGCATTTCTATTTTGATTTACACAATGTTCAACGATGTGATTCATGTTGAAAATTCACTCTTGAACGGAGTTCAGGGCTACATTACAAAAGACGCAACAATTGATGAACTTGCCTCTGCAATCACTACTGTTGCAAACGGCAATTCATATTTTAATAAAGCTGCAACTGAACTGATGCAGTCGCTTCTTGTAAAACATGGGTGTGAACACGACATCACAAATGATTTGAGCTACCTTTTTGATAACTACAAATCACTTTCAAAAAAAGAGCGTGAAGTTTTTATTCTTCTTTCTCAGGACATGCACGTCGCAGACATTGCAAAAAAACTCGGCAAATCAGAAAAAACTGTCATCAATCAGCGAACCGAAGTTTATTCAAAACTCGATATTAAAGACAGGCACGACCTTCTTGAAAAAGCAAAACTTCTGGGGCTTATTGTATGAGCGGCAACTTAATAAACAGCAGGTTGATGTACAAAAACTGGACACCGCGCAGAATAATTTTTACAGTTCTCTTTACCGCCGTTTCAATCGGAATAAATTATCTCGGTTCTTTTCTGGCGGGATTGATTGCATTTCCGCTTTATCTAGATTCAGTAATGACCATTGCGGTAACTGCTTTATGCGGACTTGTACCGGGCTTAATCTGCGCCTTTGGTTCAAATCTGCTTTTGTTCATTTTTGCACACACGGGAATCTTCTTTTCTGCATGTCATCTTTCTACCGCTTTAATAGCCTGGCTGATTTTCCGCTCAGAAAGAAAAAATCATCCTAACGAAAAACTTCTTTCCGCAGACAGCTTTATGTGGGCTGGATTTTTAGCCGCAATCAGCAATTCAATTATCGGCGACACAATTTCAACTTTTGTTTACGGCGCAAACACTTCAATTCCGCAGGTTGATAACGCTGTTCAGGGAATCTACGTCGTAATCAGAAGCCTGCCGGTTGCAGCATACATAGGCGGCACAATCACAAACTTTGTAGATAAACTTGTATGTGCTACGATTTGCCTTTTTATTTACCGCTTCGTTAAGAAAGTTTTTTCGGACTTACCGTCATTCTAAAACATAACAGATTAGTTTTCCTCTGTCGCAGTAACTTTATTCCAGAAGCCCTCTTTTTGTGATAAAATGTTTGCCAACAGGACACTGGCTTACAAAAGATGCGAATGTCTTCTTTACAGGAGCGGTTGAAGTTACGCCGGTTTCCGTAAGACCCATGCCATGTATGAAATGAAGTCAATATCATCATCTTCTTTCTTTGCCTGAGGAATATATTCGATATTATTGTAGATTGATTCACTGAAATCATTAATCGGCTGGACAGCACCGTTTCTTCCGCTGTGCTCCAGAAATCCGTGCTCAATAAGAAATTCAATTTCTTTTTTCCAGCTGATAATAGACATAACCGGCACATCAAGTTCACTAGAAATGTTTTTGAAGGCAATGCTGTCTTCACATTCAAAATAGCGTTCGCAGGCAAGACAGAGAATCCAGATTTGTGTCTGATTGAGATTATATAGAGTCTTCAAATTATCCATAGCTGCGCTATAAGCTTTTGTTTTTTTTATTTTAAGCTTTGAATCGTTTAAACTTTGATATACAGCGCTCATTGCCTTGGAAATGTTCCATCTGATTTTCTTTTCTTTCAACTGTTCTTCCATAAGTACCTCATAATTCGAAGGGTACTTAAACGGACATGTCAAGGCTTTAAGCCAAGCGTGCCTTGACGTGGACGTATAACAACCTCTTCTATTACACCTATATTTATACTCAAGTAAACTATCATTTTGTGATAGAGCCTGCGTTTTTTGCACAGATTTCTATAAATTTCCAATCGCCAGACGGAGCGTAGCGACGCATAGAGAAGTAATTTTTTACTGTTCATTTTTTAGAGAACTTGTAAATACATTCCGCATTTTATAAACTATATTATTCAAAATATTGTGAAAAAAGCCGCCGCAAGAGATTTTCCAATCAACTTGGATAATGACAAAAACAAGCAAGCTTAGCAAAGGCATTTTAATAAGGAAACAAAAACATGGTTCAAATCAGAAAGGCAACGGATGCGGACATCGACGCGCTGATAAAATCCAGATGCCGGACGATGCGTGAAGTCTGTAGCATCGGTGAGAATTACGAATTTTCCGCCGAGTTCATGGAAAGTACAAGGGAATATTTTCTGCGCGGAGACGGAACTACCGTAATCGTAACTGATGATTCTGCCGAGCCGCCGAAAATTGCCGGAAATGCGACACTCTGCTACACAAACTTGATGCCGACATTTTCTCACCCAGGCGGAAAACGCGCGCATCTGATGAACGTGCATGTTGAAAAGGAATTCCGCCGCAAGGGAATCGCCCGCAGAATGATTGAGCTTCTTGTTGACGAAGCAAAAGAACGCGGCGTTACAGAAATCAGCCTGGACGCAACCGATGACGGCCGAAAACTCTACGAGGCAATGGGCTGGCACGAAAACAGCGAGGCGATGGTGAAGGATTTATAAAAGAAAACAATCCTAACTGTGAGGCTCAAGCAGCCAGTCAATTATATTCTTATGGATAATTCCGTCCTGCGAAAAATCAAATTTATCAGCTGAAAGGACATACTTCGGGAAGTTGTCTTTTACGTTTTTATATGCGCTGAATTCACGCTCAACAGTCGCCTCATCGGCAAGAAGATAGCATACCTGAAAGTAAAGCTTTTCATTTCCTTTTTGCGCGACAAAATCAACCTCGGCATTTTTCAGAACGCCTATGTAGACTTCATATCCGCGGCATTTAAGTTCATTGTAAACTATATTTTCAAGACTTGCGCCGATGTCGATTTTTACGGAATGAATTCTTGCAAGGCTCACGTCCGCCAGATAATATTTGTCAAATGTTGAAAGAACTTTTTTTCCCTGAATATCATATCTTGGAACTTTGTCCGCAATGCAAGAGCTGCAAATAAACAAAAGATAATTGTAAAGAGATTCCTTTGAGCATTCCCGGTTCTCAGATTTCAGAAAATTTGCAATCGACTTTCCGGAAAAAATCTGCGACATATTAATAGAAAGATAATCAATAATCTTGCTCAGTAATGCCACATTTTGAATTTTATAGCGGGAAATAATATCCTTCAATACAATAGAATCATACAAATCAGAAAGAAAAACCTTGAGCTCATCGTCGCTGTGCAAGGAAAAACGCTGCGGCATACCGCCCCAACGGATGTAATCCATAAGAGCATTCTCATCCGCTTTTTCTATTCCCTGAATTTCAAGGCTTTCCGCAAAAGTGAACGGCAGAATTTTAAATGAAACATAGCGTCCGGAAAGCAGCGTCGCCAGCTCGCCGGACATAAGATTTGCATTTGAGCCTGTGATGAAAATGCTCGTATTCAAAAGCCTGAAAGAATTGACTGCCTTTTCAAAGTTCGCGACATTCTGAATTTCATCAAAAAAAAGATAATATTTCTTCTCATCAGTCATCAGGTTCTTCACATATTCAAAAAGCGAAATTTCGTCTTTTAATGAAGCAAAGTTCAGGTCCTCAAAATTGATGAAGATTTTATGCGAGTCGTCCGCTTTAATTTCATCTGCAATCTGCCTTAAAATAACAGATTTTCCGCAACGGCGGATTCCAATCAGCACTTTGACAAGTTCGTTTTCATAAAAAGGCCGGATTTTTTTGAGCCAGTTTTCTCTTATTACCATACTGTTATAATAGACCAAATCGATAAAAAATACAACTTGTACGGTTCAAACGTACTAAATTGATAAAAATATAATTTTGTTCGCTACAGAAGGACTAAAATGCAAGTTATTATCAGATAAAACCTGACTGGCTTTTTGAAACATGGAAACAAAATGTTCTGGAAATGAGCAGAATGTTGAACTGGCCATTTTAAGCATTCATCAACGCATCCACTTCCTCATCCGTCAAATCGCGGTATTCGCCGGCGGCAAGGGTTTCGTCCAGCTTAAGCGGACCGATTGAAATTCGCTTTAAATAAGCAACTTCGTTTTGCTCAGCCATAAACATTCTTTTTACCTGATGGAATTTTCCTTCACTTATAGAAAGAACACATTCGGTTTCTGATTTCCAGTGGATTTCCGCAGGTTTTGCCAAGAATCCAAGCTCGTTTCCTTCCGGCGGAATTTCAATTCCATTCTTAAAATCCTGAAAGATTTTTTCCTGCCTTTCAGCCGTCTCAGGATTTTTTATGCACACAAAATATGTCTTTGGCAAATGCGTTTTAGGGCTTGTGATTCTGTGGGTAAGCGCGCCGTCCGTTGTAAAAAGCAAGAGCCCTTCTGTATCAATATCAAGGCGTCCCACAAGGTGCAGGTTCTCTTCAAGATACGGAGTATGGAAACGGTCGTCCAAAAGGTCAAAAACCGTCTGATGAAGTCCATCCTTGTTCGCACTCACAAAGTTTTCAGGCTTGTTCATCATAAGATAAAAATTCTTTCTAAGAGTCAAAGTTTCTCCGTCAATTTTTATCTCGTCTTTGTCAGGATTTACGGAAAAACCAGGATCAAGGATTCGGTTTCCGTTCACAAAAACTTCCGATGAATACAGGATTTTCCGTATTGCCTTGCGGCTTCCAAAGCCCTCGTGCGAAAGAATTTTATCTAGTCTTGAAAAACTCATTTTTTACCCAGCCTGCTATTTTTCCAGTTCCGCAAAAAATTCAGAAACTAACGCCTGTCAAGCGGAACATACTTTCGTTCCTCACATACATTCTTGTAAGCAGGACGATAAATTCTTCCGCCGGCAACAAGCTCTTCAATTCTGTGCGCAGACCAGCCGGCAATTCGGCTTATGGCAAAAATCGGAGTATACAGCTCACGCGGAATATTCAGCATTGTATACACAAAACCCGAATACAAGTCTACGTTCGCGCAAATCTGCTTGTCTGAATGGTGAACTTCCATAATGATTTCCGGAGCAATCTCTTCCACCATTCTGTAAAGGTTGTATTCTTCCATGCAGTTTTTTTCTTCCGCAAGTTTTCTTGCCTTTTCGCGCAGGAGCAAGGCGCGCGGATCGCTGATTGTATAAACCGCGTGTCCCATTCCGTAGATTTTTCCGCTGTAGTCAAAGGCTTCTTTTTTCGCAATTTTATAAAGATATCCGCGGACTTCTTTTTCATTCGACCAGTCTTTTACGTTGGCCTTGATTTCATCCATCATTTCAACAACACGTATGTTCGCGCCGCCATGACGCCGGCCTTTCAGAGAACCGACAGCCGCCGCAATCGCGGAATAAGTATCTGTGTCCGCAGAAGAAACAACATGAACTGTCAAAGACGAGTTATTTCCGCCGCCGTGCTCCGCGTGAAGAATAAGCGCAAGGTCAAGGATTTCCGCCTCAAGCTTTGTATACTGACAATCCGGACGAATCAGGTGCAGGAAATTTTCAGCGGTCGAAAGCTCTGGAAGCGGATTGTGAATATACATCGATTTATTTTCATAGTAACGCCGCCTGGCCTGATAGCCGTATGCGGCAAGCGTAGAAAAACGGGAGATAAGCTCAATGCACTGACGAAGATTATTTTCAACAGAACGGTCTTCCGGGTTCTCATCATACGAATAAGAGGCGAGCACTCCACGCGCAAGTTTATTCATAATATCCTGGGAAGGCGCTTTCATAATCATGTCTTCCGTAAAATTAGGCGGAAGAGTCCGGCTTTCACCTATAAATGCGCGGAATTCGGCAAGCTCCGCTTTATTAGGAAGCTCTCCGAACAAAAGGAGATAAGCACACTGCTCGTAGCAATAATCATCATTTGCCTCCGCATCGCGGATTAAATCAACAACATCGTATCCGCGGTAAAGCAAACGCCCCGGAACAGGAATTTTTTCCTTATTCGCGCCGACTTCATAACCAACAACATCGCCAATCCGGGTAAGACCTACAAGGACTCCAGTTCCATTTGCATTGCGGAGTCCCCGCTTTACATCGTATTTCTGATAAAGATCAGGATTGATAGGGTCATTACGTTCGGCAAGTATCGAAAGTTTTTCTATAAAATTCTTGTGTTTTAAATCTGCCATACTTGCTTGCCCCCATTAAGAAATCGCATAAAATGTATATTTATTCATTGTAATTTTGTGTATCTTTATAATTATACAAATTTCTTGACCTGCTTACAATACCAACAAAAAAAATAGTTGCAAAAAGAAATATTCAACCGCAAAATCCGGGCGTGGAAATCAACTTTTTTGCTCTATTGTGAAAAATCCGGTCTCTGTCTTCCAGTTAAAAATCTGATTCTGAACCGCGCTTTCAAGCAAATCTATAAGTTTCTGCAAATCGGGAACGCCCAGGGATTTCAGCATCGCCCTGCCGTAGGCGGATGACTCGGTGTTGAACCATCTCCTGATTTCTTTCTGGGAAATTCTTCTTTTTTCATTTACAATCTGCGTCGCGCTAAGGACTTTAAAACCTGACTTACGGAAAGTTTCAGCAATGTACTGGGTATTCCAGCAGAAAAACGGATTTGTCCTGTCGGTAAAAAATTCCGTCTCGGCCTTTTCCATTTTTTCCAGAACATCCGAATACAAGCCGGCCGTTGAATCCGTCAGAATCTGATTTTTTATAAGCTGACTTATGTGCTGGCCGCCGGAAGGAATTTTTTGAGACACAATAATCTTCCAACCTTCGGCAAACGGAGTTTCATTCAGCGGAATATTTTCTATCTCATCGTTTTCCTTTTCAATGCCGGCATTAAAATCCGAGTCATAGTTCGTTCCGTCAAAGACTTCTTTTTCAAGTTGATTTTCAGATTCATTCTGGTCTGTAAAAACCTTTCCTTTCCGCTTCTGCGGATTCAGCATTTCAAAAATCGCCTTTGCAAGAGCATCAACAGATTCAACGCTGACAAAAGGATCGCGAAAGAAAATTCTGTCAAAGACAGTTCCGTTGTACTGAAATTTCAGCATAAGATTTTTAAAATTTTCAGATGACATAAAATCGGGCGAGCTCGTTTCGGGCCTGTACTGAAGAAGCGGCTTGTCCAAATCTCCCAAAGTCCGCGAGTACTGCTCCAGAATCTGGCAGCCTTTTTCCGTGCGGCACAAGCCGCAGGTAACTCCCTCCGGTGTTTTTCGCGCGACTTCCCACAAAAGAAGACCGTCGTCCGCATTCCAGACAAGACAGCGGTAATGGCGCAGAAGATTTGCCATTTCAATCATAGTGTCGCGGATGTTCAAAAGCACTTCCGCCCGGTTAGAATCAAGACGGTTTTTCCACTGCCGGTCGGCCTTGTCAAGGGCAGACTCGCGGACTCCGTCAACAGGACTGAAGGTAAGATTTTCTCCTTCTCCTGAATTTTTAAAATGTTCGGCAATCCACCATTCACTTATCGGATTTACACCGAATTCTGATTTTGTTTCTTTCGCCTTATTAATTTCTTCCAATATATTCTTGCTTCCGGTCTGCGCCGGAACATCCTGCGGCTGCTGCTGTTTTTCCAGAATCGCCGCAATCTGAAGCTCACGGCGGCTTAGGACATCGCCGCGGATTTCCTTTTCATAGCCCTGCGTGCTTGGAGTGTAGAAAACCCTTCCCATAAGGGTATCAGGAAGATACTGCTGGGCAACCCAGTGGTCCCGGTAGGCGTGCGGATACAAATATCCTGAGCCATGCCCGAATCCTTCCGAATCCCGGTTTGAATCTTTTAGATGATTCGGGACTTCAGCATTTTCTTTTTCAACAGCCGAAAGCGCGTCAAAAAACGCCATGCTTGAATTTGACTTGGGCGCGGTCGCAAGATACAGCGCCGCATGCGCCAGAAAATAACGCCCCTCCGGAAGCCCGACCCGGTCAAAAGCGGCGGCGCAGCTTTCCACAATCTCAACTGCCCTGGGATCGGCAAGTCCTGTGTCCTCGCAGGCTGAAATCAACATTCTTCTGAAAATAAAATGCGGATCTTCCCCTGCGCTGACCATTCTGGCAAGCCAGTAACAGGCGGCATCAGGATCGCGGCCCCGCAAGGATTTTATGAACGCGCTGATTATATCGTAGTGATAATCTCCGTCCCGGTCGTAGAGCACAACTTTTTTTTGAATCGACTCTTCCGCCGCTTCTTTTGAGATATAAATCGTAGAGCCGTAAGCCGGAACAGGAACATCAGCATCCGGACTCCATTTTTCAGGAGTCGTCTCAACGGCAAGCTCAAGCGCATTCAGCAGGGAACGGCAGTCGCCGCCGGCGGTTTCTACAAGATGCTCCAGCGCGCCTTTTTCAAAAACAACTTTCCAGCGGCCGTAGCCTCTTTCCTTGTCTTCCAGGGCCATCTGCGCCGCTTTCATCAAATCGTCGCTGGTAAGCGGCTTTAACTGAAAAACGCGCGAACGGCTCACAAGCGCGCGGTTCACTTCAAAGAACGGATTTTCAGTTGTCGCCCCGATAAGAATAATCGTTCCGTTTTCAACCCAGGGCAAAAGCGCATCCTGCTGGCTCTTGTTCCAGCGGTGGACTTCGTCAACAAACAGAATTGTCCTGCGGCTGTAAAGATTGTAATAATCTTCAGCCTGCTTTATTGAATTGCGGATATCCGCGACTCCGGTAAGGACTGCGTTCAGCGTAATAAAATTCGACTTGGTGTGATTTGCAATGACCCGTGCCAAAGTTGTTTTTCCAGTTCCCGGAGGTCCGTAAAAAATAACGGAAGTCAGCTGGTCCGCGGCTATCGCCCTGCGCAAAAGCCTTCCCTTGCCTACAATGTGGTCCTGACCGATGTATTCATCCAGATTCCTGGGGCGCATCCGCGAAGCAAGCGGCTCGCGCAAGCCCCGCGACATACTGAAAAGCGATTCATTTTCCATAGCGACAATCAGCCTCAATTTTGAGTTTTTATGGGAAGTTTTGTCAGAAGGAATAAAATTGAATAAGCGGGAAGAAAAAGAAAGCGGCAACCGAGCTATTCTGAGCGATAGCAAGCAATTTTTGAATAAAAATTGCGCAGTCTGATACTTTGTACGCTCAGCATGGCGAATTGACGCGCTTTTTCTGATAGCTGATTCAATTTTCTTTCACAATAAACAAAACTCAAAATTAACACTAATTATATCACATTATCGTTTTTATGATACAATAAGGTTATGAATAAAAAATGGTTTGAAGTAATCGATTTTTACAGGCTTTCAGGAATCGTCCTTATCTGGATTTCCGCATGGATTTTTATGATTCCGTGGAAAACCGACATAACGTTGCCTTATTTTGACAACGTATGGGGAACTTTATTTGCCTTCTTTGGCGCGGCGGCTGAAAAAAACGTAAAAATCCAACAGATTCCAGATCTTCTAAGCGGCTTATTTTCACTTGGATTGATTTTTATTCTTCATTTAAAGGGAATTTTAAGCATAACCTACAGAAACAGGCTTTCTGAAGAAGACCGGAAGAAACACAAGCCTCTGATTGTCTGCATGAATATTCTGAGCATAATCGTGCACACGCTGTTTTTTGCAATGCTGATAAAAATATTTCTTTTTCCCGACAAAGGCAATTCCACCGCAATAGCCAGACTGCAGCAGAATTTTTCAGTCACGGTTCTTTCCGCGGTATGCATAACCGGAATGATTCTAGGAGGAACGGCAATCTCCAAAATCCTCATTATTATTTTTTCGCTCACAGCAATTTTTTTCAACGTAAATTTTGTAAGCAGCACAATGGGATTATGGGGATTCATAGCAATTATTTTTGCAGCAAGCGGTTTTTACCTTGAATTCTGCATAGACGGATTCAAAAAAGAAAATATCATGATTGACCTTGCCTGCATTTCAGGAAAATACGAAAAACTTGAGCTTAAGGCAAAAGATGAAATTTCAAGAATTTCCGGAAATAAAAATTTCTGCAAAACAAAAAAGTAGCCTTCCATGGCCCTCCGCCAGCGCGGAGTTTTTTAAGGAAAAAGAATGACAAAAACAAAGGCGATAATATTAAGCTCAATTCTAGGAATCCTGTTTTTTTCAATGCCGGCAATCGTTCTGGTAAAAGCCGTACGGATAAACAGCGGCTACAAGGGACTTGTATGGGGACAAACCGAATATCAGGTTAAAGAATGGATAAAGAAGAACAACAACAATATAATCTGGACAAAATGTCCGTTCAGCCATTACGGAGTTTCATGCACAAGACTGGCATGGAAACAGGGCGGGCAGTCGCCTTTTGAATACATTGAATTTCAGTTCAAGAACGGAAAGCTTGCCGCGGTCATTGAAACCGGACACGAAAAACCCTTTTCACCGGAAATTCTTTACTCCTACGGACGCTCGGAAAACGGAACTGACCTTGCTGTTGAAATCTACAAAAACAAAGGCGAAAGGTTTCAGCTGCGCGACTACGTAAATTACTATGCCCCTGCGCAAAAATTCAACGGAACAAAAAAAAGATATGCAGTAGAAATTCTATTCAAAAAAAATCTTTCGGATTCAACCGCGCCGGAAGAAAAACTTTTTTACCTGCTTACAGCCGGATATTATTCGCCTGACTATTACGAAGAAGCCAGAAATCACAACGAGAACTTCCCTTCGCACAGATTTCTGTCAAAATAATTTATGAAAAATACCACTGGAGCAAATTCTGTAAAAATGAAAAGATTTTCCGCTTTTATTTCTTTTACCTGTCTTTTACTATTTTTTTCCTGCAATACAACAGATTCGATTAAAGAACTAGTTGAAGAAACCGGCGTCTTTTCCAGAACAGACTCTTTTTACGCCGGAAAAAACTATTTTATCGCAGAAATAAATCTTTCTTCCCCAGACCTGGACATAAAGACATTCCCTAAAAAAGACGGATTTTCAAAGCCTGTTTCCGTAAAAAAATTCGCAGAAGAAAACAACTGCTTCGCCGCAATCAACGCAAATCCTTTTGTAACCAGCTCAAAGCTGAATCCTTTCTTTTCAGAACGCAAGCCTATCGGAATTTACATAGATGACTTCACTGAATTTTCCGCTCCGCAAAAAAAATATGCGGCGCTTGCGTTCTTTAAGGAAGAGAACGGCTATTCTGCAAAAATTTTTGACTCACAGGATGAACTTCTTTTAGAAAAACAGAAAAATCCAAGATTCGCGGCGGGAGGATTCTGGACAATACTGCGCGGCGAAAAAATATATCCCTTCAGGAACATAAAAGACTTGCGTTCTGCGGCAGGAATTTCCAAAGACGGAAGAAAGCTCTACCTTTTCTGCGGAAAGAAACTTTCTTACGAAGACACCGCCAGAATTTTAAAGGAAAAAAACGTCTTCTGCGCGCTTCAATTTGACGGCGGGCCTTCCAGCCAGCTTTATTTCCACGGAAAAAACAGGCAGCGCTCAGCAAAGAAACAGCTTCCTTCTGTGATACTTGGATTTTCACATATTCAGACAAATAAAATTGACGAATAATTTGATATAAACTAATATTAAGGTCATGAGTTTTTCTATCACAACAAACCAGCAGATTAACGAGTATTACAATAAATATCGTGAAAACGAAATAATATTCTCAAAAGATATAATGCGGTTCCTGCGGCTTGACCCAAGACAGATTTATGTAAAATGCGCAGGTTCACAGTGGCCTTGCATAATAAATTCAACTTCATTCCAGCAGGCAAAAATTATAATAGGAACAAACGGCGGCGCTTTTCAGCAGATAACAAGAAAAGACGCTCCGCCGGTGAACCTAAGGTTCTGCTTTATCGAGTCCGACAACCAGCCGCTGATTTTCTTTGTAACTTGCCGCGTTACGGATGTAACTCCATACATGAATTCAAAGGAACTTGCGATTTTAACCCTATCGTTTACGCAAAGACCGCCGGATGACCTTATCTATAAAATCGGCTCGCTAATAGATGCGAACCAGGGTTTTATCTACAGAAAAGAAGAACGCATTGTCTTAAATGAAGACACAAAAAGGCTTCTGGGAATCAACAAGAAGGAATCGATTGTCTACATCCAGTCTGTTCCGCGCCGCTGCATTATCTGGAATCTTTCGTTCACCGGCGCAAAAATTATTGTTCTGGGAGTTCCTAAATTTCTGGAAAACAAGGACTGCATAATAAGGCTGCTTTTTTCAGATCCTACGGAAATCATCGACGTAAAGGGAACAATTGTTTCTGTAAAGACTGTTGAAGGCCGCCAGGACCTTGTTGAGGCAGGAATAAAATTTGACGAAAACCAGGTTCCGCTTGCATACAAAATGCGAATCAACGACTTCCTTTCAAACAGAAGAAAGAAATTCCTTGATGTCGCGGCAAAATCCGCAGGTCATAGCAACGACGGAAAAGAAAAAAAGCCGGAAACTGAAGAAAAAAATCAGGCTCCGCAAAAAAAATCTGATTAATGTCACTTTAAACTAAGATAATTAAAAAACTTTATAGGAAAAACAAATGGACCACACAAATCCGCTGGAAACTGTTTATTTTGTAAATCTGCCGGAAAACTACAATTTTTCAAATGCCGCGATGAAAATCGATTCAACCGTTCCGCTTCCTGTTCAGAAAAAAATGCAGGGCGACCCGGACGATTACGATATGAACGATATTTCTCCGGAACAAGTTCTTGCAGGAATCCTTACAGTGCTGGCATACGACCGCAAGAACGAACACAAAGACTATTACCGCTCGATTATTTTAAAAGCGCGTCCAAACATAAAAAAGGAGCTCTCTGAAGCCGCGATTCTTAAAGCTAAAAACGAAGACTGGGATTTAGCGGAAGAGCTTTTCCTTTCTTTAAGGGGAATCGACCCGGACGACAAGGCAATCACGCTGAACTTCGCGCTTTTCCTGGATCAGCGCGCAGAAAGCTACCGCCGCTCGGAACTGAATGACGATGCGGATGCCTGCGACAGCGAAGCAGAAGGTTACTACAAGGACGCGATGGATGCCGACCCGCCGATTCCCGACGCTTTTTTCAATGCAGGATTTTTTTACCTAAAATCGCATGATTTTAAAAATGCAAAAGAATGTTTTGAAAATTACTCTGCCCTTGTATGCGACACAAGCGATGAAGAGCTTGGAGAAAACGGACTTTACAAAAAAGAGCGGGCGCAGGAAATCCTGAACAGAATCAACAGCGAAAACATGGATAACGATGCTTTTTCACAGGCTTACAAACTGATTCAGTCCGGACAGGAAGAAAAAGGCCTTGAAAAAATCCGAAAATTCATAGAATCCAACCCGAAAGTATGGAACGCATGGTTTTTACTCGGCTGGGGCTTAAGAAAACTCGGCCGCTACGACGATGCCCTTACCGCTTTTAACCAGGCGATTACATTTGGCGGCGATAAAAATTCCGACACCTACAACGAAATGGCAATCTGCCAGCTTGAGCTGAACAATATAAAGGAAGCAAAAAATTCCCTGATAAACGCATTCAGGATTTCACCGGAAGACACAAAAGTAATCTCAAACCTTGGCTATGTCTGCCTGAAAGAAGGCAACAAAGCTGAAGCCCAAAAGTATTTTACGGCAGTCCTGGAATTTGACCCGAACGACAAGATTGCCGCCAGCGAGCTTGCAAAACTGGAACGGCAAACCGACTAAAAAGGAATTCTTAAGGCATCACCTGTTGTGATGCCATTTTTTTTGAACCAGCCCTTAGGAACTTCCAGCGCATAACGCACATAACCGGAACTTTCAACATCCGCAAGACTGAACGGCTGCATATCCAAAATGTCCTTTATCTTTCCATCTTTGGTGATATAGGCAATAGACAGCGGACACGGAGTATTTTTCATCCAGAAATTAAGAATCTGGTCGTGCTCAAAAACAAAAAGCATTCCTGTTCCTTCCGGAATATTTTTTCGTTCCATAAATCCGCGGTTGCGGTCTTCCGGCTCCACGGCGATTTCCGCCAGAACAGAAACTTCCGTTCCATCCGCCTTCAGTATTGTCAGATTCCGCTTTTCAAGCTTTGACCGGCAGCCAGTGGCCAGAAAAAGAACAACAAATGTGCTCAAAAAAACAGGCAGTTTTCTAAAATAATAAAATTTCTTCATAGTAAGATTCCTATCAAAGTCCTTCCAGAAACATCTCCCTCGTGATTTCCGTTCCATCCGGTCCAACCAGAGACTTTTTCTGAAGCGACTCAAATGTTTTTCTATCAACATATTTCAAGGTCAACGGACGTTCCAGGCTCATAGTCACATTTTCTCCGTTCCAGACTGATTTTTCAGGAGAAACGGAATCCGGCGCTCCATATTTTTTGCACAGAGAATCAAAAATACTGAAGTGGTCCATTTTTTCACGGTTAACGTTTATCGTGATTATATAGAGCCTGTCGTTGTAAAACTGAAACCAGCAGCGCTCCAGAAACGAAAAGCCTGCAAAAGCCGTAGCATCGGTTTCTATAAGAACGCGATTTTCACCGGGAAGCAGAGAAACGTCCCTGTCGCCATGGTAGCCAAAATCAGAATTATCCTTTAAAGCCTTTTTTACCTGATCCACGGACATTCCAAGCGCCACACCGCCGTAGCCATCAGCGACTTTTTTTTCAGCAAAAAGAGAATTTAAGAAAAACAAGGCCAAAGCGGCAAAAAGAATTTTTTTCATAAAACTTATTTTGCTTTTCCCGACAGCTGCTTGTCCTCTATTTTGCGGTAAAAAGCAGCGACTTTCAGAAGCTCCGCGCAGTCCGGCACAACAATCTTATTGTCAACAAAACGAACGCAGCGCTCCTGCCTTAGCTGAAAGTTTGCCTTGTTGTGCTGCTCCAACGGAATTGAGCACATATTCGCAAGGTCGTCGGAAGTTATATCAGGCTCAAACACTCCGGAAGATTTCCTTGCTTTTTCAGCCTGAAGCGCAAGCATGTCTATCATTTTATGAATAGGATTCACAAGGCACGCATTATCAAGCTGGCGGTAAGAAGTCCACAGGCGCTCCGCAAGAGTAGTCGTAAGCCGGGAAATCAGCTGGGGCTGCGTTGAAACCATCATATCAAAGTTGTCCTTGTTAAGAACAATCAATTTGCAGGTTTCATGGGCTATCGCGCTGGCAGAACGGAGCTTGTTTTCAAGAAGCGCCATTTCACCGAACATATCGCCAGGCTTAAGAACCGCAAGAACAACTTCATTTCCGTTTATTACTTTTGAAATGCGGACCTGCCCGGACTGAATAACGAACATATCTGCGCCGGACTGACTTTCGGAAAAAATCATCCTGTCTTTCTCGTAAACCCTGACGCCTTCAGCCGGCGGTTCAAAAGCGCGCAGCCTTGATTTTGTGCTAAGAAGCCTGAACGCGCCCTGGGCTTCCGAAATATGCGCTCCGTTACGGTTCTCTTTCATGTACTGGTAATAGGCAAAAATCGCAATGTCGTAAGCCCTGATTTTTTCATAATATTTTGCAACTTCATAAATGTGCTCGGAAGTCTCAACAGTCACTGACTTATTTGAAAAATTCGTAAGCTGCTCGTTCATTGTGCGCATCCGGTTTGCAAAAGTGCGTATGATTTTAAGCGCAATCGGCGTATTTTTTTCAATAAGCTCAGAATACTGGTCTTTGCGTACAGAAATACACTTGACATCCGTTACGGAAATAGCGCTTTCTATCTGAAAATGACCGGACATACATGGAATTACGCCTACAAAGTCTCCCGGACCAAGATTTTTTACAGAAAGGCCTTTTACATCATTTTGTTTAAAACAACGAACATTTCCGCTTTGAATGATATAAAAATGGTCATTATTTTCTTTTCCTTCAACAAAAAGATATGAATTTTGCCTAAAATTTACGAATGACAACTGTAACATTCCATACCACCTTGGACACTAGCATTTAAAGTATAATAGCCATATTTTTTATTTGTCAACGAAGATTATTTCTGGCTGCAAACAAAATCCGGTTTTCGCCTTAACTTCTTTAACGGTGAATTCAACAAGTGCCTTTACGTCTTTTTGCGTCGCGCCGCCCAAATTTATTATAAAATTTCCATGAAAAGGCGCAATCTGCGCCATTCCAATCTGTTTTCCGCGCAAACCGCATTCATCGATTATTTTGCCACTCGGCGCGCCAAATCCGCGGTTATTCCTAAAAACGCTGCCTGCGCTTGGAAAATCAAAGTGTCCTTTGGATTTCCGCTCCTCAATGTATTTTTTGTTTTCAGTTCTTATCTCTTCCTTTGACCTTATATTTTTTCTAAGCCTGAACGAAGCCGAAAGAAGCAGCATTTTTCCGTTCTGAAACGGAGATACTTTATAATCCCATTCAGCCGGAGAAAAAACCTTGCGGTGCTCGGTAAAGTTTTCCAAATCAATATAGCGCGCTTCCACAAAAAGCTCACATATTGAAAGGTCAAAGCAGCGCGCGTTCATAAAAAGGGCGCCTCCAACAGTTCCTGGAAGCCCCGCAAACTTTTCCGCGCCGGAAAAGCCGTTTTCTGTACAGAAATTAACGAACGAAGACATCGTCGCGCCGGCTTCCGCGGAAACAACAACATCATCATCTTTTACAGAGGAAATTTTCAATGCATTTATTTTCAGCAGGGAAACAACCGCCCCCTCGAATCCGGAGTCGCAGAAAACAACATTTGAACCGCCGCCAAGAATAAAACAGCTTATCTTTTCTGATTCAAGGGCAGCAAGAAGAACCATAAGCGAATCGGTATTTTCCGGCTCAAAAAAAACAGGAACCGCGCCGCCGATTTTAAAAGTCGTATGCCTTGCCATCGGCTCGTCCAGCAGAACCGAACCGCTGAATTCCCCGGAAGAAATAATTTTTTGCGCAAAAGATTTGTAATCTCTCATAAAAAATAGTATATAGAAAAAAACAAATAGTTTATAGGGCGAATTGAAACATGATGTCTTTTTCATTAAGATTATCTGAACAATGCAGGACTTTCTGCCCGCAAAAAAAACAATAATGGAGGCATGATAAAAATCACATCCTTGTAATTTTTATCATTACAGTTTGCTCAGGCGTTGCTTTCACAAACTGTGATTCTCGCCCTCCATGGCTCGCCGCTAACGCGGAAATTTTATGGGAGTTCTTATGCCGTTAAAATTATTTAATACAATGGGACACAAAATTGAAGAATTCAAGCCTGTTCACGATGGCTTTGCAGGTTTTTACGGCTGCGGGCCGACCGTTTACAACTACGCGCATATAGGAAACCTTAGAGCCTACGTTTTTCTGGATATTCTTGACAAGACTTTGACCTTTTTAAATTACGATATAAAGCACGTCATGAACATAACGGATGTAGGACACCTTACCGGCGACAACGATGATGGCGACGATAAAATGGTAAAAACGGCAGAAGAACGGCACCAGTCTGTACTGGAAGTCGCAAAATTCTACACAGATGCCTTCATGCAGGATATTGACGAACTGAACATACGCCATCCGGATGTAATATGCAAGGCAACCGAGCATATTCCGGAAATGATTGAGCTAATAAAGAAAATCGAGGCTAACGGACACACATACATGGCCGGCGGAAACCTTTACTACGATATTTCAACTTATCCAGATTATGGAAAGCTCGCGAACCTGAACCTTAATGAGCTTAAGGAAGGCGCAGGACGAAGAAAGGAAGTTGTAATCGACGGAAACAAGAGGAATCCGGGCGACTTTGTGCTCTGGTTTACAAAATCAAAATTTGAAAACCAGGCGATGACATGGGATTCTCCATGGGGGCGCGGCTATCCGGGATGGCACATAGAATGTTCTGCAATGAGCATGAAATACCTTGGAAAGCATATCGATATTCATACCGGCGGAATTGACCACGTTCCAGTTCACCACACAAACGAAATCGCCCAGTCAGAAGGCTCGTTCACGCCGGAAGAAAGAGCGGAAGGGCCTTGGGTAAAATACTGGCTTCACAATGAATTTCTGGTTGTAGAGGGCGGAAACAAGATGTCTAAGTCAAAAGGAAATTTCCTGCGGCTCCAGACCCTAAAGGATAAAGGATACAGTCCGCTTGACTACAGGTTTTTCCTTTTGGGAGGACATTACAGAAAGCAGATTTTCTTCAGCTGGGATGCAATGGATTCAGCAAAAAACGGACGGGCTAGCCTTGTTCAGAAAATTGCAAGACTTGCGCAGAAAGCGGGCATAAAACTTGAAAAAGGAAAGACATACAAGAAGGGCGAGGCAGACAACCGCGCAGGGCTTTCAGAAAAAGCGGCCGGATATATGGACGCATTCAAAGCCGCGCTGGAAAACGATCTTCTTATTCCTGTGGCCATGAGCCAGGTAAACAAAGTTTTAAAGGACAGCGCTCTGGACGCAAAGGAAGCCCTTGAGCTTATCGACAGAATGGACAGCGTTCTTGGACTTAAATTGATTGAAACCGCTGGAACCGCTCAAAAAGAAGCGCAAAAAAACACAGAACCGGCAGTAATCAGCCATGAAGGCGACCCAGAAGCCACGGAAATTGATGCGCTTGTAGCAGAAAGGACCGTGGCAAAGAAAAACAAGGATTTTGCAAAAGCAGACGAAATCAGGGCAAGGCTCACTGAGCGCGGAATCACAATAATCGACACGCCAACAGGCCCAGCCTGGAAGCGGAATTAAATTCTATTTTTATGTAACCAAAAGGAAGGAGCGTTGTTTGCTAAGTATGGACGGTCAGACAGAAAAAACTAAGCCTCTTAATGCAGCAGATTCTGTTGACTTTAAAACGATTTATAGCGCGACAATGCAGATGCTGTTCAAAATCTCTTACAGAATTGTAAATGATGAAGAAGCGGCGGAAGATTTGGCGCATGACTCGCTTATTAAAGCCAACGAAAAACAACTGACTTTTCCTTCGATGAATGACGCTAAATTCTGGTTGATTCGCGTCGTAAAAAACGCATCCCTGAACTACGTCAAAAGAAAAGCACGGGAAAAACGGGCCTACGAAAAAGCCCTGTACGAAGAAACCCGTATTTTTCATTCTGGTGAAACAGAACTTCTTAGGGAAGAATCGATAAAATCTGCGCAGGGTGCTTTGAACAAACTGCCTCCAAAATTAAAAGAAGTCGTTGTCCTTGCCGAGTACAGCGACTTGAACTACAAAGAGATTGGTAAAGTTGTGGGAATCACGGAAGGGAACGTAAAAGTCCGGATTTTCCGCGCCCGCAAATTACTTGCAGAAATGCTAGGAGCTGAAAATGTATTCTTGCCCGACTGATGACATTCATTCAATTTATCTTGACAATGAGCTTCCTTTGGCTTATTTAAAGGAATACGAATCTCACATTGCAAATTGCGAAGCCTGCAAAGCGAAACTTGAAACCCTCAGGAAAATCAAGGATACTTTTCAGTCTGACAGCAAAAACATTCAGCTTGACGAACAGTTTATGAATCAAAGTTTTGAGCGCCTTAAAACAAAAATGCGCTATTCAAAAAATACTGTGCAGCACCGGGAATTCCCTTTCAGCGAAAAAACAGTGCGCTGGGGAATGGCAGCGGCGGCAGCGGTAATAATCGCAGCGATTCTTCCTGTTACGATTTCAAATTCAACAAAAGCAAATTATTCTGAAAATGCAAATATAGCATCAATCACTCCTGTCACCCGTCCTCAAAATGCGCCGATTGCGAACAGAAACGTTGTAATCAACGGAAACCTTAACCACAATCTGGCGCAGACAGTCGGCTCAAGAAATATTTCAAACTCTGCGCTGACAAATGTAGATGTTCTTAGACCGGAATTTGATGATGCAAGAAAAATTCACGTAAACATTACTGTTCCAGGTCTTGAAGACAATCCGGAGACAATTGAGATCAAGCTGCCTGTGAACGCTAATGAAGGGCAGCTAGAGTGGACTCGTCATCGCTAATAAACTATTTTTTTAGAAAATCTCCTTTTATCAGAACTTTGTGCTGGATTGTGCTGGCGCTGCTTTTTGCGCTTGGCTCGCTTTTGTTCGGGCTGCACGTAAACCAGAAGCCTGAAATTGACTCTATCAATCCGCCGGTAGGTTCTCCGGGAGACCTTATAATCATCACCGGAAAAGGTTTTGGAAGCTCAAGGGAAACAAATTATGTTGAATTCGGCGGCTCAAAACTCACCTCATCATCTTATATTTCATGGACAGACACAGAAATCAAAGTGGTTCTGCCTGCAAACGTAAAAGACGGACTTGTTGTAGTTGAAACAAAAACCAGCCGCTCCAAACCGGCATTTTTCGCGAATGCCACGGCAGCGCCGGTCGCAGTGACGCAGAATCCGCAGACAACCGCGCCGATAATAACAAGCCTTTCGCCAGAAAAAATTCTTCCCGGAACTTTGATTACAATTTACGGTGCGAATTTCGGAAATGCAAAGGACAACTCAAAAGTGTTTTTTTCTGTAAACCGGGAAAAACCTGCAAACGATGAGAATTTTTCTTCAAAAACGCAAGAAGACCTTTCTTTTACCGCCGCAAACGACGATGACTTTGACTACGAGTTCTGGTCAGACAGCGAAATAAGGCTGTATGTTCCAGACGGCGCAGTATCCGGAGATATTTTCGTATCAACAAACAAAGGAACATCTCCGCTTCGCCACATTGATATCAACAGAAAGGCAGGCACAAAGAGCTTTATATCGCCAAAAACCTACGTAGTTCAAGTCGCCGTCGACATCGACGACACCGCAGGGGACAAAGACTCGCAGATAATCCTGCGCTGTCCAAGACCGTTCACTTCGCCGGCTCAGCCAGTTGTTGTTGACTCAGAATGTTCGCCGGAACCAATCATCTACGACTTCCAGCATACTATAATACATCAGACAAGCGGCGCCCGTAGCGCTGGAAAAAACAAGTTCAGTCAGAATTTCGCGATAACATCCTATGACACAAGAACGGAAATTCATCCGTCGGCAATAAATCCTTCCGCAGAAATGAATAAAACTTTAAAAGCGGCGGCGACAAAGCCGGACAGCTGCATTCCTTCCGAAAACGAAGAAATAATCAAGATTGCGCAGTCGATTTCCAAGAATGAAAAGAATCCGTATACAATCGCGGTGCTCACATATAATTACATGCTCAAGGAATTTGAAATTCTTCAGAATGTAAGAAAAGGAAACATCTCTCCGCTTGACCTTTTGAAGACAAAACGCGGCGATGCCTATGACTTTGCGGTTATCTTCACAGCGCTTTTAAGGGCAAACGGAATCGCGGCGCTTCCAGACAGCGGAATTCTTGTCGAATCTGATTTAAGGACAAGACCTCACTGGTGGTCTGAATTTTATGTTCCTGGATTCGGATGGATTCCTGTAGACATTGCGCTTGCGGCGGGACTGGACTATCATCCGTGGCAGAAGGATATTGTTCCGCATCAGTTTTATTTTGGAAATCTGGACGGACAGCACATTCTTTTTAACCGTGGATGGAACGAATTCAAGCCAAGCGCCCCGAACAACAAAACAGTTTCAAGGCCACGAAGCTATTCTTTGCAGTCAATCTGGGAAGAAGCGAGTGGAAAAACTATAAAATACAGTTCATACTGGTCAAATCCGACAGTAATAGGAGTATATTGATGACAAAAGTTTTATCAGTTGGCGGTTCAATTGTTGTGCCGAACCAGCCGGACACACAATTTTTAACAAAATTCGTTTTAATGGTAAAGGAATGGCTTAAGGAAGACGAAAGCCGAAAATTAATTCTTGTTGTTGGCGGAGGCGCGCCTGCGCGTGTATACCAGAACGCTTATTCAGAAATTTCTGAAAATACAGGCACAAATTCAGCCGGAGACGCGGCTGACTGGATTGGAATTATGGCTACAAGACTTAACGCCCAGCTTGTAAAAGCCTGTTTTGGAAATCTCTGTCTTAACGATGTGGTCTACGACCCTACTGCGCCAATTGACTTTAAGGGAAGAGTCCTTCTTGCCGCGGGATGGCATCCTGGATTTTCAACTGACAACGACGCGGTGCTTCTAGCCGAAAAACATGGAGCAAAAACCGTTGTAAACCTTTCAAACATTGAAAAAGTCTACACGGATGACCCAAGAAAAAATCCGGATGCAAAACCTATCGACGAAATTTCATGGAAAGATTTCCGCAAGATGGTCGGAGATGACTGGACTCCAGGAAAGAACTGTCCGTTTGACCCGATTGCATCAAAAAAAGCGGATGAATGCGGCATGACCGTAATCTGCGCCGGTGGAAAAAATATTGAAAATATCCGTGCGATTCTGAACGACGAGAATTTCGTAGGAACAAAAATCGGCGCTTAGCGGCATTAAAATATTTCTAGAAATATTCCATTTTATCAAGAATTGCGTCGATCTTATGCCCGTACAGTTTGTCCGTTGCCCAGGCGCCTGCCAGATCAAAAACGGTCTCGGCATACTTCGCCTTGTGCACCCAGCTGTAGCGCGGATCGACCAGTTCCTGTTTCAACGGAACGTCCTGCGTTGTCGCGTAGGCCTGAAGGTGCTGAATGTGAGCGCGGACGCCAATCTGCTCGGTTTCAAACCACTCACCCGGATGGGCGGCATCCATCGCACCCAAACCGCAATAATTGTGCATTTCAGGCACAACAAGATTTCCGAAAGAAAGATAGCCGGTTTCCAGGCACATCTGGGCAAAAGCGCAGTCTGAATTTATTCCTTCCACAGAAGCCTCTTTTACATAATATTCGGCAAGCCGCCTGACCTGGCTGCGGTCACAGTCCGGTTTTACAGAAACAAAATAACGGTACAGGGATTCCGAAGACAAAACCGGAGTTCCAGTTAAATTTCTTGAAATAGAAACTTTTTTCCTTGGAACAGAAACACAGGAAAACATAAAAATTGACGCCAAAAATATAAATACGCTTACAAAAATGGAAATTAATCTCTTCATACATAGATTTTCGTATTTTTTTTGCAATTCATTACCGAATTTGCATTTTTTTTGCATTAATAAAGTATGTGCAGAATTAATTGTAACCCGGACATCCGAGAACTTACTCTAAAACACGGAATTGAATATCCTTCGGATATTGAATTAGTAATGATGATTCTTGGCTCAGGAACAAAAGGGATTCCTGTTGAAAAACTTTCCGGTCAAGTTGTAAAAACCCTTGCCAGAACGAACAGGGAATCGATGATTGCGAATTTGCTTCAGATAAAGGGAATGGGAGCCGGAAAAGCCCTGGCCGTTGCTGCCGCAATTGAGCTTGGAAGAAGGCGCAACAACCACAAAAACGTCCTCCTGAAGACACCAAAGGACGTAATTCCTTTTATCCAGAATTATTCCATGCAGAATCAGGAGCATTTCCTGTGCGTCACCTTAAACGGAGGACACGAAATTCAGCAGATCAGGGTCGTAAGCGTAGGAACGATAAACCAGACGATTGTGCATCCCCGGGAAGTTTTTTCAGAAGCGCTTATGGAAAACGCGGCCGCCATAATCGTAGCGCACAACCATCCTTCCGGTAACTGCGAACCTTCAGACCAGGACATAAAGACAACCAGAACCCTGGCTGAATGTTCGGAATTTCTGGGGATTTCACTGCTTGACCACATAATTTTCAGCAGAACTTCATACTACAGTTTTCTTGAGCATGACATGCTTTGATCCTGCGGCGCTCAGCGTCCAATTCTGAACCGTATTTTTTGCCATTTTTTTGTATACTGAATATAAATTTGCCTATATAATTTTGTTATGCTATCCAGAAAAATAACTATCTGCCTTTTTATAACCGCATTGACTATACCGCGCCTTTTTGCGCAGGAAAACGAATTATACACGGAAGAAGAAATTCCTGCGGCTGAACTTTCAAAAGGATTCAGCATAAAAGATTTATTTAATTTTACGGAGACCCTGCGTCCGGAAAAAACGACAGAAACTCCTGCAAAAAATTCAGTCGCAATAAAAACAAACGCAAAAAACGTAAAAGTTTACCTGAACGGAGTCTATAAAGGTCTTACGCCGATTTCCATCACCGGACTTGAGCCTGGAGTCTACAGACTCAGGCTGGAAAAAGAGGGATTTCTTTCCGCTGAAAAATATATTTCAGTTTCTAAAGGCGTTTCTTACAGCTATTATTACGAAATGTCAGAAATAAAGGGATTTGTTGAAGTGCGCGGAATTCCAAATTCAAAGGAATTTATGATTTTTGCGGACGGAAACAGAATCTACAGTCCGTTTTTTGAACTTCCAGAAGGACCTCACAGAATTCAGATAAGAAGTTTCGGATACGAAGATTTTTTTGTGCCGGTTTACGTAAGGAGGCACAGGATAAAGAGAATTTCTATAAAAATGCAGAAAGCCCAGTTTAAAATAACTGATTTCTATGCATCCAGAAAAACTATAAATCCGGAATACAGCGGCTCTCTCGGAAGCTGCACGCTGACCGCAAAAGTTTCCGCGCCTGGAACAGGACATCTTTCCGTAAAGAATATGCTCGACCAGGAAGTCTTTTACACCGTTTTTCCAGGATTTTCAACATGGGAACAGAACGCGACATGGGACGGCAGAGACTCTTCAGGAAATACCGTTCCTTCAGGAAAATACACCGCAACATTTTATGCGGAAGGACAGACCGCTGTCCAGGAAATTTCAGTCGACAGGACAATGATTTTTCCGCTTTCAGACTTAACGCCCGGAGGAACAGGAAACGGATTCCTGACAACTGCGAGCATACTCCCGAAAGGAACAAAACTGCTTAATTTTTCAGTCGCGCCTGTCTCCGGCTCAAAAAACGGTTTCTATGCGGCTCCGGTATATATTGGATTCGCGGATTCCGTCTTCAACCAGCTTGAACTTTCATGCAACCTTGCGCTCTGGGCGGGAATCACTGACACTCCCCTGTTATTTTCAGTCGCGGCAAAATTCGCCGACAAAACAAAAAACGAAAATCATATCTTTCAGTTCCGGTACGGAGCCGCGGCAAGGTACGGTGTCTGCGACGCAAGCCTGTTTCCTGACTACGGAGCGGATTCTGGATGCGGGCTGGGGCTTTCCGGCTTCATGGGGCTTTGCAGCGCAAAATTCTGCGCAGACATTTCATCTGAATTTATCTTCGGCGCAGAAACTTCCAACCCGCTGAACGGCGACAATTCCTGGAAAAATGGAATTTCATTCACATTCTCGCCGGTTACAGAATTTTCCGCAAAACTTTCATGCGCCCTCATTAGCAACTCAGACTATTTTGACGCAATACAGCCAAAAGCCGGATTCAGTTTCCTTATTCCCGGAACTTCATTTGTCTTTAACGCAGATTTCTATGGAATCATATACTTTGACTCGCTGTATTATCTTGGCGGAACAGCAGGATTCGGATATTTATTTTAAATTGTAGGGAAAAACGAAAAAACTCATAAAAAACCAGGGGGCTTATTATTTAGCCTGAATGTCGAGTTTGTTGTAAAAAGAATAAAAGCGCAGGCAGATTTGCAATTTGTGAAGATTTTTGGCGATTGAATTAATTAAAGTGCGGAGCACCCGAATTAATACAAGTGTAGCGCGAGCCAAATCCATCTGAGCAAATTGGAAATCTACCGAGAGCGTTCTTTCATAATTTGCAAAAAAACTCGAAATTAAGGCTATTTATCCCAAATAGCAATAATTTCGTTTTCAAACTGATATAAAATCATTATTATAGAAAATATGAAACTTTATTCACGCAGTCAGTTAATTAGATTCACATTAACAGGAATGATTTTTGCAGCGGCGGCGACATCAATCATAACATCAGTTTCCTTAAAAAACACAAGACAAAAAGCATCCTCAGAAAAAAATACAAAAAATGAAAACACTGTTCCATCCTCAGACGACGGATTTACCCTTCTTCAGTCTGAGAACGAAGTTGCAAAAAACTCGGCATTCACAGTTTCTTCCGGCGAAGAAAAATACACTCAGGATGAAATTCAAAATATAACAGTTTACCAGAAGTGCGCGCCGGGAGTTGTGAACATAAACACTCAGGTTGCGGGCGTAAACTGGTTTTTAGAGCCTGTAGTCCAGGACGGCGGAAGCGGAAGCGGTTCAATTATCGACAAACGCGGTTACGTTCTTACAAACGGCCATGTAGTAAAAGGCGCGTCTAAAATTTATGTCTCCCTTTCAGATGGAACTCAATACGAGGCAAAAATCATAGGACAGGACAGGGATTCCGACCTTACTGTAATAAAATTTGACCCCCCGGAAGGTCTTGTCCTGCAGACAATTCCTTTCGGAGACTCTTCAAAACTGAATGTAGGGCAAAAAGTCATAGCGATTGGAAATCCATACGGTTTCAACAGAACCATGACAACCGGAATCGTTTCAGCCCTCGGTCGTCCTGTAAAAAATCCAAATACACAGAGAATCATACGCAATATGATTCAGACTGACACGGCAATCAATCCGGGAAATTCCGGCGGACCGCTCCTTGACACATCCGGAAAAATGATTGGCGTAAACACGATGATTTACTCTTCTTCCGGCTCATCCGCTGGAATCGGTTTTTCAGTTCCGGCAGAAACCGCGATACGAGTCGCAAGCGACCTTCTTAAATACGGAAAAGTCCGCCGCGGACAGCTGGACGTTACCCTTGTTCAGCTGAACAATACAATCGCAAACTATGCAAACCTTGACATCTCTTCCGGACTTCTTGTTTCACGGATTCAAAAAGGAGGAAACGCTGAAAAAGCCGGAATCATCCAGGGAACACAGGCCGTACGCTATGGATACAACCAGAACATAATCTATCTTGGCGGCGACATAATCACAAATATCGACGGAATAAGCATATCTTCTTATACAGATTATTATTCTGCGCTGGAAAGCAAAAAACCAGGCGACACGATAAGCGTAACAGTCCACAGAAACGGAAAAGACAGAACAGTAACCGTAACGCTTTCCGAAGAATAGAGGCGCTTAGAAGATGAGGAAATTCGTAGTAAAATCACCGTTCAGCCCAAGCGGCGACCAGGGACAGGCTATTGAAAAACTGAGCGAAGGATTTTTGCGCGGAGACAAATTCCAGACATTAAAAGGCGTTACCGGTTCGGGAAAAACCTTTACAATGGCAAAAATAATCGAAAAAGTTCAGCGTCCGACATTGATTATCAGCCACAACAAAACCCTGTCCGCCCAGCTTTTCCGCGAATTCAAATCTTTTTTTCCTGACAACGCAGTTGAATATTTTGTCTCATACTACGATTATTACCAGCCGGAAGCCTACGTTCCAGCCCGCGACCTTTACATTGAAAAAGACGCCGCAATCAACAAAGAAATCGACCAAATGAAAATGGCGGCAACCTACTCTCTTATGGAACGACGGGATGTGATTGTAATTGCAACAGTTTCCTGTATTTACGGACTTGGAATGCCGGAGCTTTACAAGAGCATGAGAATCCACATTGAAAAAGGGAAAGAACTTGACCTTCATAAACTGGCCGTTGAGCTGGCTCATATTCAGTACACGCGAAACGATATGATTCTTGACCGGGGAACTTTCAGAATCCGCGGCGACGTGATAGAAATTTATCCGCCTTATATGGAATTTGACGAGGCATACAGAATTGAGCTGGACTGGGAAACAGTTTCCAGAATCAGAAGGTTCAACGCGATTTCCGGGCAAACCACAGAAGAACTTGATGAGACAGTAATTTATCCTGCGAAAAACTTTGTTGTTCCGCAAGACCAGCTTGAGGTCGCGGCAAAGCGGATTCAGGATGAACTTGAGCGGCGGCTGGAAGAATTGAACGCCCAGCACAAACTTCTGGAAGCGGAAAGATTAAAAACCCGCGTAACCTACGATATAGAAATGATGAAGGAAATGGGCTACTGCTCCGGAATTGAAAACTATTCCGCGCCTATTGCCGGACGAGCACCGGGAGAACCGCCTGCGACACTGCTGCATTACTTTCCTTCAGATTTTTTGTGCATGATTGACGAAGCGCACATTACAGTTCCGCAGATTGGAGCAATGTACGAAGGAGACAGAAGCCGCAAGCAGAATCTTGTTGATTTTGGATTCAGGCTTCCAAGCGCACTGGACAACCGGCCGTTAAAGTTCGATGAATTTTCAAGGATGATGAATCAGGTTATCTACGTAACGGCAACTCCGCGAAAAGAAGAAATAAAACAGTCCTCGCAGATTGTGGAGCAGCTGATTCGACCTACAGGACTGCTTGACCCGGTTGTAGAAGTCCGCCCAAGCGAAGGCCAGATGGAAGACATTTACAGGGAGATAAAGGAACGGATTGCAAAGCACGAACGAAGCCTTGTTCTGACCCTTACAAAAAAAATGGCGGAAGACCTGACCGCCTACCTTACCGACCTTGATTTAAAAGTAAAATACATCCATTCAGAAATAGACACTTTTGAGCGCGTTGAGATTTTAAAATCTCTCCGGCTCGGCGAAACAGATGTTCTGATTGGAATCAACCTTTTGAGGGAAGGAATAGATTTGCCGGAAGTTTCCTTTATCGCTCTCCTTGACGCCGATAAAATAGGTTTCTTGCGCTCAACAACATCGCTTATCCAGATTATCGGACGGGCGGCGCGCAATGCGGAAGGAAAAGTCGTTATGTATGCCGACAGAATGAGCGACGCAATGAAAGAAGCAATCGAGGAAACAAAGCATCGCCGTGAAATTCAGGAAGCATACAACAGGGAACACGGAATCACACCGCAGACAATAAAAAAAGAAATCACGGATATTCTGGAACATCAGAAAGAAGAAGCTGAAGAAAACGCAAAGATAACCGTGGAAACGCTGAAAAAAACAGCGAACCTTTTTGACAAAAAACAGCGCGCAAAACTAATAAATGCGCTGAAGCAGGAAATGTCTGAATGTGCTGAACGCCTTGAATACGAACAGGCAGCAGCCCTGCGCGACCAGATAAAGGAAATTGAGGCGCAATACGGAAAATAGCCGCTCCAGATGAATAGTTTTTTTTACAGACTTTTTACTTATTGACACAGCGACTAAAATCTTATAATCTGTTAAAACTCACGTGAAAAACATAAGGTAGGTATAGATATGTCTAGAGCTTGTGACATTTGTGGAAAAGGTGTTATGCACGGAAACCATGTTTCTAAGTCTTTTAATCACCTTCGCAGAACTTGGAAACCAAATCTTCTTACTGTAAGAGCTGTTTTTGACAACGGACAGGTAAGAACAATTAAAGTTTGCACACGTTGCTACCGCAGTGATTTCCTTATCAAAAAGGTAAAGACACCAAAAGCTGCTGTTGAAACAAAATAAACAAACTTTTCCAAAGAAAAACCGCTTTTGACGAAAAGCGGTTTTTTTTTATTTTCTTTTCAATTTTCAGGATTCCAGGACGAGCCCGTCGTATGCAGGGCCTACAGAACCGCCGTTTTTCACTATCTCACATAGCGCCGGATAATCGGCTATCGCATCTTCAACATATTCTTGAATTTCAACGTGAGTCATCAGGTGGCAAATGTGGATAAACCAGGTATGCCACGGTTTTATCTGTTCCGCGACATCCATAGCCTGACGGAAACCAAAATGTGTTGAATGCGGCCTTACGCGAAGACCGTCTATAACGCAGTGGTCAATAATTCCGCCCTTTTCCTTTAAAAGCCTTATGCTTTCCGGAGGAACAAAACTTGTGTCTGTAAGATACGCAATTGAATGTATTTTTCCATCATCCTTGCGGACGGAAATAAGCCAGCCGGAATCATCCAGCTCGCCATGTTTCAGAGGAACCGGAATTATCGTTAAATCGCCGAATTCTTTTGGTGGATTTTTATTTATTTCCCCGCAGTCAACAAGAGTGAGCTTCGGCTTTCCGCCGCCAATCTGCGTATCCGCCTTAAAAATATAGTCAAAACGGTTTTTTACATCTTCAATCGTCTGGCGGTTTGCGTAAAGGCAAATTCCTTTTCCGTTAAGCGAAGTTTCCAGCATTTTCGGCGGAATACCCGCATTTTCCGGATTATTTTTCAGCTCCTCAATCTTGTCGCTTCCAAAAGTGTGGCTAAAAACACGGATATCATCCAGCCCGTGCAGATGGTCGGCATGCGAATGAGTCAGAAGAACAGCATCTATGGCTTCAATTCCGTATTTTATGCACTGAAGCCTGAATTCCGGTCCTGTATCAATCTGAATATGACTTTCCGTTCCGTCTTTATTTTTATTCGTTACGTACGCGCTGCACCTGAACCGCTTGTCCCTAGAATCTTTCGACGTACAGACACGGCAATGACACGCAATGCATGGAATTCCATGACTTGTGCCAGTTCCCAAAAGAGTCATTTTCATCAGATTATGCCTTCGTAGATCAGTCCTTGCTCTCCATCCATTGTGACAGAAAGGTCATTTTCAAGAATTTTAAAGGCATCTCGCACATTCTGAATCCATACCAGATCCGGATTTAACAGCGCCAGCTGCTCCGGCGGAATATCGCTTCCGGATTCTGAAATAACACCCTGAACAACACGCAGCGCAGGAACAAGGTCTTCGGTTATTCTCCAGCAAACAAGAACCGCCTTGCTGCTCATCCTTACCTGATTACGGATTTCATTCAAATCATTTTCGTGGACAATTCTTCCGGATGCCTTTGGAAGCTCTTTATTTGCAAAACCAAATTCAGTTCCACGCGCAAGAATATTTCCAACAACAAGCACCTTTATAGTATTGACCATCATAGGACTTGAAATCGGGATTCCTGCGCACATAAGAACCTTATCGCCCTGCTTTACAGCGCCGCAGCGCACACATTGCGTAATCGCACTCTGAACCATCATTTCAGAATCATCCGCAACCTGGCAAAGAACCGGCAGAACTCCCCACTGAATCATAAGCTGATTTGCAACTTTTTTATCCGGCGTTACGGCAAGAACAACCTGCTCAGGCCGATAGCTTCCGATTATCCTTGCTGTATTTCCGCGCAGAGTCGGCACAAGGACAGCCTTTGCATTTATATTTCTTGCAAGCTTGTACGCGCTGTGAGCAACCATGTGGCCTACTTCAACTCCAGGCTTGTATTCAGAGTCAAATTTACGCATCTGGAAAAGATATTCCTGGCTCTGCTCTGTTGTCCGTGTAATCAAAACCATAGCCTTTACAGATTCCACCGGATATTTTCCGCCAGCCGTCTCTCCGCTGAGCATAACGGCATCAGTTCCGTCAAAAACCGCATTGGAAACATCCGTAAGCTCCGCACGCGTAGGACGAGGATTTACAATCATTGAATCCAGCATCTGGGTTGCCGTAATAACAGGCTTTCCTGCGGCGCGGCACACGCGGATAATAGCTTTCTGGGCAAGAGGAATTTTTTCCGGCGGAATCTGAACGCCTAAATCACCGCGGGCAATCATAATTCCATCAGCCTCTTTTACAATTTCTTCTATATTATCAAGGCCTTCCTCGTTTTCTATTTTTGCAATAACGCGGGCATTTGCTCCGATTTCCTTCAGAAAATCTTTAATCTGCACAACTTCTTCCGGGAAACTTACAAAACTTGCGGCGACAAAATCAATATCCTGGCTCGCGCCGAAACGCAAATCTTCTTTATCTTTTTCAGACATTATAGGAAGCCCTGCGTGAAGTCCTATAAGGTTCACGTTCTTCCTGCTTCCGAACGAGCCAGAATTCTTTGCCTCGCATAATATTTTTTCACCCTGAACTTCAAGAACATCAAGCTCAACAAGTCCGTCTGCAATAAGAACTTTTATTCCAGGCTTCATTTTTTCAGGCGCCGACTTCCACGTAATGCTTATATGACAAGGATTTCCGTTTTCCGGCGGCGCACAAAGACTGTCGTCAGCAACAAGCTCAATCTTGTCGCCTGTGCTGATATTTATTTTTCCGTCATCCTTTACAAGCCCGGTACGTATTTCAGGACCTTTAGTATCAAGAAGAATTGCAACAGGTATTCTTAATGCGTCCGCAATCCTTCTTACACGCTCCATAGCCTGTTTATGCCATTCATAAGTTCCATGGCTAAAATTAAACCTGGCTATATTCATACCTGCAAGAATCATTTTTTTTATAGTATCATCATTGTCGCACGCAGGTCCGATTGAACATACGATTTTTGTTTTTCTTGAATACATATCTATATTATACAAGAATAATTTATTTTGTGAATTTTTTTTCACACTTTCCGATTTTTTTTCTTTTTAAACTTATTCGGGCACGCCGGCTATTTTTAATTGAACTTAAACTTAAAAGATAGTATATTTTAAAACAAATGAATTTTTGGGGAAAACCCTATTTCACAAACAGGAGTTATAAATGACACTTGATGAAATTAAAAATTCCAAGATTAAGAATTGGATTGAAGAATGCGTTAAGATGTGTGAACCTGACAATGTAGTTGTATGCGATGGTTCAACAGCTGAATACGATCGCCTTATGAAAAAATGCGTTGATGCAGGTCTTGCAACTCCGCTCGCAAAAAAGCCTAACAGCTTCCTTTTCCGCTCTCTTCCGAGTGATGTTGCGCGTGTTGAATCACGCACATTTATCTCTTCTGTAAAAGAAGAAGACGCTGGTCCTACAAACCACTGGATTGATCCTAAAGAGCTCAAGGCTACAATGAAGGGTCTTTACAAAGGCTGTATGCACGGAAGAACTATGTATGTAATTCCGTTCTGCATGGGACCTCTTGGCTCACCAATTGCAAAATACGGTGTTGAGCTTACAGACTCTGAATATGTAGTTCTTAACATGGACATCATGACCCGCGCAGGCGAAAAAGTATGGGCTTATCTTGGAGACGACTTTGTTCCATGTCTTCACTCTGTTGGAAAACCGCTCAATAACGGCGAAAAAGACAACGGTGTATGGCCTTGCGCAGACGTTGAACACAAATACATCAGCCATTTCCCGGAAGAACGACTTATCTGGTCTTACGGTTCTGGATACGGCGGAAACGCCCTTCTTGGAAAAAAATGCTTTGCGCTCCGCATCGCAACAGTAATCGCACGCGAAGAAGGCTGGCTTGCTGAGCACATGCTTATCCTTAAGCTTACAAACCCTGAAGGAGAAGTTAAATACGTTACAGGCGCATTCCCTTCTGCTTGTGGAAAAACAAACCTTGCAATGCTTATTCCTACAATTCCTGGCTGGAAAGTTGAGACAGTCGGCGATGATATTGCATGGATGAAATTCGGAAAAGACGGTCGTCTTTACGCTATCAACCCAGAAGCAGGATTCTTCGGAGTTGCTCCAGGAACTTCTGCCCAGTCTAACAAAAACGCTCTTGAAGCTGCTTCTAAAAACACAATCTTCACAAACTGTGCACTCACAGAAGATGGAGATGTTTGGTGGGAAGGAATCGGCTACCCTGCAAAAGGCAAGCTCGTTGACTGGAAAGGCAACACACGCGATGCTCTTCCAAAAGATAAATCACCAAAAGGCGAAGAATTCGCTCATCCAAACGCACGCTTTACAGCACCAGCTAAACAGTGTCCATGTATCGCTTCTGACTGGGAATCTCCAGAAGGTGTACCTATCAGCGCAATCTTGTTCGGTGGACGCCGTCCGTCAACAATTCCACTTGTTCACCAGAGCCGTGACTGGAACCACGGTGTATTCCTCGGATCTATCGTAGGTTCAGAAATCACAGCCGCTTCTACAATCGATGCTTCTCAGGTTGGAAAAATCCGCCGCGACCCGTTCGCAATTCTTCCATTCTGCGGATACAACATGGGCGACTACTTCCAGCACTGGATCGACGTTGGCAACGCTGCGAAAGACAAAGACCTCTTGCCAAAAATCTTCTACGTTAACTGGTTCCGAAAGGACGAAGACAACAAGGATCTTCCTGGCGGATTCATGTGGCCTGGATACGGCGACAACAGCCGCGTTCTTGCATGGATTTTTGACCGATGTAACGGAAAAGACAACTACGTTGACACACCAATTGGATTTATGCCAAAAGAAGGCGCTCTCAACCTTGACGGTCTTGACGACGTTTACAAGGCTCAGATTCCTGCAATCACAGCAGTTGACAAGGAAGGCTGGCTCAAGGAATGCAAAGACATCCGCGAAAACCACTATCCGAAGTTCGGCAAACACCTTCCAAAAGAATTGGCAGAATGTCTTGACGATTTGGAATCACGTCTTAACAAGGCATAACAATCGGGCTAGTTTGCCGAAAGGCAAACTAGGTAAGCAACCGTTAGGTTGCGACATGATTTGGAAAGCCGCTTGAACAAAGCATAGTTTTACCGTGCTAGTTTGCCGAAAGGCAAACTAGGTAAGCAAGCCGCAAGGCTTGCGACACTAACGGAGCGAAAGAAGGGGATGTCTAATAAGTTCTAAATGTCATTGTCGTACTTGATACGACAATCTCTAAATGATTGCAATATATGCATTTAGATTTTCGGGTCAAGCCCGGAAATGACAGAAAAGATACTTTTGGGACATCCCCTTTTCTATATTAACAGTGAAAAAGATCCTGAAACCTTCTTTACAAAATAAGAGCTTCAGGAGAAAAAATTACCTTAAAAGCCTAAATACGGACTTTCTTTTGCAACTTTTCCCGGCGCTGCGGTTGCAAGACCTGTTTTTACAAGAACAACAAGAGCCGCATCATCAGAGCCGTGTGCAGAAACAGAAATGCTTCCGCCATTCGCACTTACAGTATCACCGGAAATTATATCCACATACTCACCGGAAAGAACGCCTGTCCAGCTGTGTGCTCCGGCACCGACTCCGACAAGCGCGTAAGAATCTACAGATTCGCCGGTTATTTTATTCGTTCCTGTGTAGCGCCGCTTATAACCTGCCCAACCGCCGGTATGTCCTTCTGTTGAATACTGCCCCATCTGCAAAGCCGGAACTGCCAGTCGGATTCTGTTCAAGTCACGCAAATGCTTAGAAAGCTCACTGCTTAAAGTTGTTGCAACTTCGCCACTAGCTGTATATTCTCCAAAGTCAGTTGCACTAACAGAACCTTCGAGGTGTGCTCCGTAATATGAACGTCCTGTTTTTTCAAGCGACATATTTACGCCATTACCGCCACCGCCCGGCCAGTCATTTGGTTTTCCTTCGGCAAAGCGAATTTCCGAACCATAATAAACGATTGGAATTCCACGGAATGTAAAGAGCATTGACCAAGCACCGGCAAAATCGCCCTTCCAACGTGTTTCACCTTTATTCGGACCGTAATCATGGCTATCTGTATACCAAGTAAGATATGTTGAATCCCAATAAGCATCAGAATTACTAAGCGCACGCCCATAAGCACCGCCGACACCATCACAGAAACCGTTATGGCTAATAATATCAATTGCAGAAACTACATAATCACTTTCCGGAACAGCTTTATGAGCCTTGTTGATTGCTCTGTATTCATTTCCGTTAAGCAAATGGTTATTGCTTGCTCCGCTGCCGGCCAAAGGACCGGAAACTGTATTATCCCAAACGTAATTGCTCTGTCTAAGTTGTTCAGGTTTATCGCTTAAATTATTAACAAAGTTTCCGACTTCACCAAAGATAAAGAAATCCGCACCACCGCGAGCCTCTTTTGCTTTTGGGGTAGCCGCTTCTTCAAAGAACCTGTTCCAATAATGGTCGTTCAGAGTTTCTTTTGTCATGTGCATTACTGTATCAACACGGAACATATCAACGCCCATGTCAATATAGCGGTTGTAGGCACCCACGATATAATCCTGAACAGCAGGATTTTCAATATTCAAGTCAGGGCAATCTTCATGCAATGAATCAAGATTTGCCTCTGGATAATTATCAAATGAACCGGAACCTGTAGGAAATCCTGTGTTATGTCCGCGTATACGGCGTTTGCTGCTAGCATAACCAGAAAGCGTAAGACTTCCCGGAGTTCCTACATCATCAATTGTTTTACAGTAAGACTCTGTAGTTGGATAATTGAATCGTTTTTGATCACTAAGACCATAAGTATCTTTATCAACTTGTGTAAATGGTCGAACATCGCCAATAAAATCAGCCCAAGCAGGAATCGGAGTTCCGCCCACGTCTTTATCAGTATCTCCAATCTTTATTGTCCAACCGGCAGGATAATTTCCCGGACTGCGAAGACCGTCATACCTCCAGCCATTAGGATAATTCTGCGAAACAGAATTTATATAATCATAACTTGAGTTACTGTAAGCCGCCTGATAAGCATTTTCATCATACTTAAAGGTTTCCCAACCTTGAGGAACAGGAAAATTTGCTGGATTACGGTTGTATTTTACTTCCGCAAAGTTTTCAAGCCCGAATCGACCGGAATGGTTAATTACAATATCAAGACAGATTTTCATGCCTCTCTTATGCGCTTCATCAATTACGCGCTGGAAGTCATAACCGTCAGAAACAAGACGAGCATCTTCTTTATACATATTCCAAGCGTGATAACCATGATAACAAAGAGGACTTCTGTTCTGAACAATCGGTGTAAGCCAAATACATGTAAAACCAAGCGATTTGATGTAATCCATTTTTTCAACAAGACCTTTAAAATCTCCTCGCCAAGTAACATCTTCCGGACCTGTAAAACCGTCTTCGGATGAAGGAATACTGTCATTTGCACGAGCTTCTGTCCAAGAACAGTTCATATCTCCAATTGTATTGTCCGGGTCGCCGTCAAACCAACGGGCAGTAAGCAAGAAATAAATTGATTCCTGCCGCGGATCCCATCGGTCGGCAGAATAATTTACATCGGAACAAGCATAATAGAACGCTTTCGGACCGTTTTCATTTCCGGCTTTATCAACTGCCAAAAGACGAACTGTCATGCTGTTGTTCATTGCAAGACTTAAATTTTTACCTGTCACAGAATTTGAACCTGCTGCACAAGTTGCATAAACAGGGGAAGAAGTGTTCGGAACAGAACCATCGATTGTGTAATAAACGGCAAATCCCTCGCTCTTGTTGTCTGTAATAGTAAAACTTATGTCTGAAAGAGCTTCTTTATAGCGACCGGTTGGCTTGTTTGCAGCAATAACAGGAGCATCCAAATCTGCATTAGGGTCAATAACATACCTGAAAGAAGAAACGTTTCCCCAGCAAGGTGTTGCATTTGCATTATAAGCTTTTGCATTTAAAGTCAAAGAAGAAGATACTGTTATTGGCGAAGAATATTTACTTGAAGATTCATCTGGTTCAGTTCCATTTGTTGTATAATAAATCACATCGCTTGAACCATTTGTACTTGTAAGCGTTACCGTCTGAGCAGAAAGATATGTTCCAGCCTCAACAGAAGCCTGCACAGAAGGAGTATTTGGTTTTTCAGGATTGCAGTCTGTCCACTTTCCATCTTTGTACCACCATTCGCCGGCTGTCAATTCATCGCCTTTTTCAGAAGTCTGTCCTTTTCCACTATTACTAAGAATCACATTACATTTTGCGGTTTTTATCTCTGTAGAATACCAAGAATTTACTTCTGCCGTCATTTCTTTTCCAGGCCATTTTCCTCCAGTGTAATTATTATTTTCACCATCAGATTCCCACCATGCCCAAATATGAGAATAGCCTTTCGCATGCACAATAATCCTGTCTTCAATAACAGTTCCGTCAACGACAATTTTTACAGAGCCATCGTTTGTAATGCTGATTGTGTGTTTTCCGCCGTCGGTAAAAGTTCCGTAGCCAAACGCTTTTACAGCACCAGTACTGTCCACCGCATAAATAGGCCATGTTCCAGGCGCAACTTGAAAAGTTGATTCAGAAGATTCCGAAGAAATAGTCTGAACTTCAGAAAAAGGGTCGCCGGCATAAACTTTGTAGCCGGAAATATTTTTTGCAGTCAAAGTCACGGTTGACGCAGAAAGTTTGTATTCAGAAGAAGATTTTAAGCTATCCGAAACATAGTCAGAAGCGATTTTTTTTGCATTTACAAAAGGAGATGAAACATCGGCTGGAACCGCAGCCTTTATTTTTGCAATATTAACGGAACTTAAGTCTTTTCCAAGAGAATGCAGCTCGGCAAAAACATTTCCAAGCGCAGTTGAAGCCCAGTTTACGGAAACAGAAGTATTTTCACCTGCCTTAACATCACAGACAGCGCGCATTGTAACGCCGTTTATTTTTCCGTCACTGTTATAAGCCTGAACAGTTATAATACGGTTCTTTCCGGCAGGAATTCCATAAACAGAAAGAGTTCCTTTTCCGGCGGAAACATCGCTTTTTCCGGTTGGTTCAGAACCGTTTTTTATTCCGGTTCCGGTTACAGTCGCAACGGCAGAAACAATGCCGTCCACAAAAATAGCGCGGGAATCTCCGTCATTTACAAAAACAGAATCCACAGCCGACGGATTTTCCGACGAATCTGAACGTTCATCCAATGAATTTGAACAGCCCGCAATAATAACTGCAGACGCCAAAACCAGCAGGAAGTTTTTAATTCCCAGCTTTTTCATAGTGTCCTCCAAAACAGAAATCCGGCATGGCAGCTTTTCCCTTACCGCCAGCACGTGCTCCTAAACACGGCCAAATCCTGCAAACACGTTTTAGTTTTTGAATCTCTTACCGAAATTGGTAACAATGTAAATAATATAGAAAAGTTATCTGAACATTTTTACATACAATTTATGTTAAATCCGAATATTAAATAAATCAAATAAAAAAATTGTTATATTTTAGATTGCAAAACTGTCTTTCTGCTGTTTTTCCTGGTTCATTTCCGTTATATACATGATAAAATAATCTTCCAGTGTTTTTTTAGGACCAGAAAGTTTCATTCTGTCTCTGGCGCGGGCATCGTCCCGGCGAACAGTATACAATGAATAAAAATCGCGGTAGTCAAGTCCGGCATCAGACTTTACGTGCTCACCCAAAAAAGTTGAAACATCATCGCGATTAATAGAAGAAATTCCCCGTTCACGCAGAATATTCTTCAAAGTCGCAACCTGCTCTGTGGAAATTCCAAAAAGAAACTCTTCCATAGCCTGTGTGACCTCAGGAATCTGAAGCTTGCTTTTTATGAACGAAATCCACTGCTCATCCATCTGCATACTCATCATTATAAGCTCGCTGGTTCCCATCATTGTGCCAAAAGCAGGAGCAAGACGTCTGCGCGCGCTCCAAACCTGCTGAAGAACAGGCGCAACGGACTCTATTGTCTGATCGTTTCTATGTTCCCACAAAAGCAAAAGCGAAAGTCCCCAGCTTCTTCTGAATTCCAGCGGCAGCGAACCATCGTTTATAAGGTCAATGTAAACATCTTCCGCAAGAAGCGTAAACATCATCGTTACAGTTTCCAGCTGAAGAGCCTGTGTTATGGATTTTGGCGCGCCAATCTGTTCGCTTATTTTTGCCATGGAAGAAAAAGTATGGATTTTGGCGACCATATATCCTTTTCCAAGAATAGCTTTTGAAGGAAGCTGAAGCGTTGTGTCGCCTTTAGCCTGGTGCTTTACAAGAGAATCTATTAAAAGCTGAGGAGTACGGATTCCGCCGGGCAAATCATGGCGTTCCAGCAAAGAAGGAAAACGAGCGACAGCTTCGGCAAGACGCGTAAGATCCTTCATACGGCTTTCTATAACTTCAAGACGCTCCGGAGCTTTTTCCATTAATAACGGAATAAACTGATTGTAAAGGATTTTTTCCTTTGGAGTAAGAATTACAATTCCCTCATCCTGAACTCTTGCAACTTCCGGCTCAGCATCATAAAAATCTGAAAGAGAAACTTCTATAAACTTTTTGTTTTCACGCGCGTCGGACATAACTTTAATATTATACATCAGAATTCCGGTATTTAAAGAAAAATCGAAAAAAAGAATGAAAAATTTTACAAAGCCTGAAAACCGAGTTTTTTATAAAAAAAAGATAAGAGCGTAAGCGGATTTACAATTCATAAAAACTCAAAATTTGAACTACTTATTCAGATTCCACTATTTTTTTCCGATAATATAGATATGAAAAAATGTTTTCTTATTTTATCAGTATTTTTTGCATGCCTCGGAATTTTTGCGCAGAGCGGGCTTCTTATAAAGCCGGGCGACATTCGCCTTGAGCCGGAATTAAGCAACAGCTTCAGCGACGCGCAGGGTTATCATCTTTTTGTAAAAAAACTTCCCAAAGTTGAATCAATAATGCTAGTTGAAACGACAAAGGATCCTGCCGGAAAAAACGACAGCTACGCATACCGCGCGCTGGAATACAACGCAATAAACGGAGATGAAATCCGCTTTCTGGACGGAAAAAAACTTGAATCGGAATATTCAAAATTCAGCCTTATAGATTCCACACCCGAACCGGACGAGCAGTTCGGAGAAGCGTTCCACATCTATATTCCGCACCAGATGCAATACGGATACCCATGGTCAAGAAACGGAAAAATCACTATCAGCAAGGGAACTTTCATAAATATCCGCGCTTTTGAAAAAAAATATGCCGACTACACCGGCGAATATTATGACAATGCCTATATGTTCGACCTTGGGCCAAAAGTAAAAATCCACCATGAACCAGAGGAAAACACCGAAGAAAAAATCATCCCTGAACCGGAAAAAATTCCAGAAAAAGAAGAAATTCCTATCCTTACAGACGACTACAATCCTGTCGCAAGCGCAAAATTCAGCGAAATTTCAGATTTTCTAACATATTCAAAAGGGCCTGAAACAATCGTAGACGACATTATGACCGCCATCGAAAATATCAATCCTAAAAATATGGTCGATGTTGTTTTTGCAATTGATGCAACCGGCAGCATGAAAGACGATATTGAACAGCTAAGGAAAGAATGGGTTCCGCAGCTTATAGACTCATTAAAAGATTTTAAGGACATTAGATTCGGGCTTCTGCTCTACCGCGACTACGGCGACAACTTCAGGTACAAAAACCTTCCTGTAAAATTCTTTGATTTTACAAAAGATATAAATATTTTTAACAAAAACCTGAACGGTTTCAAAATAAACGGAAAGGAAGGCGGCGACATTCCAGAAGCGGTTTACGAAGCGCTTTATGCTTCCCTGGAATTCTACGAATGGCGGCCGGATGCGCAGAAAAAAATCATACTGATTGGCGATGCAGAGCCGCACCCGGCTCCGCGCGGAACAAAAAAATACACAAAAGAACTTGTTCAAAAAACCGCGGCAAAAAAACAGATAAAGATAGACGCAATAATCACGCCGGACGAAAAATACAAGCGGGGGAGATAAGAAAAAACAGTACGAAAATCTTCCAATACAGTATTTTAAAATAATAAAAAATCAGTTGACAAAATCGTTAGCCCTATTTATATTTTTAATAAAGCAACGCCATACTTTCTTGTATGGTTATAAGCCACGCCTGTCGTGGCTTTCTTTATTTATATATAGGAGAGACATGGCACGAACAACTTTTTACATTGATGGCTTTAATTTTTACTATGGCATAAAACGTTCTGCGAAAGCTGACGGCAAATGGTATAATGCCTATTGGATTGATTTAGTAAAACTTTTCAGCGGATTTATCTCTCAAAATGATACTATAGAAAAAATCGTATATTTTACAGCTTCCCCATTGAGCGCAGGAAAAAATCAAAGACAGAGTGCTTTTCTAAATGCAAATAAGGTTATAAATGGAAATAAATTTGAAGTAATCCGCGGAAAGTATCTTGAAAAACATATAATATGCCCATATTGCAATGGTGACATATCTCGTCCAGAAGAAAAAAAGACCGATGTTAATATTTCAGTAAGAATGATAAATGACTGCATACACAACAACACTGATAAAGTAGTTCTTGTAAGTGCTGACACGGACTTAATACCACCTCTTGAGCTAATAAAGAAAGATTTCCCAAATAAAAAAATAAAAGTTTGCTTTCCACCTTCAAATTACAGTCATGATATGACAGCAACTCTATTGACTTGGAAAGTAAAACCTACACTATTAAAAAATAATTACAAACGCTTTGAAAATGCAATAATGCCAGATAGTATTGAGGGAAAATACAACATTCCTCCAGAATGGAAACTAAGACAAACTATCATAAAATGAACCGCAATGATTAAATAAGTGATTTCTAACAATATCTGGTCATATTGTGAAGTATACTTCTCAATATGACCAGCCTTTTCTATTTAACCATTTCAGTTCATATTTTTATGCGATGAAAAATCATCTCTGAACTGTTCCCTTGTGGATTTTTTCCGCGGTTTCGCAGCCGGCCAGAAGGCGCACAAGCTCCATTGCAAACTGTTCGGCTGTGCCGGCGCCGCGGCTTGTGATTACGTTGCCGTCTGTCTCAAAAGGACTATCCGAACAGTGGACGCTTCCCTCCAAAACATCAGCAACAGAAGCCTCTTTTCCGCAATACTGCTCAACGTTTTTTTCCATATCCGGATAGCAAGTCCATTTTTTGCCCTTAAGAACACCGGTTTTTGCAAGAACAACAGCCGGCGCAGCACAAATAGCTGAAACAAATTTTCCAGCCGCCGCGCATTTTTTTATGTACGCGGTTATCTCCTCGTTCGCGGCAAGGTTTTCAGAACCGGTCATTCCTCCCGGACAAAATATTAAATCCGGCAAATCTGAATCATCGGAAAAATTAGCCTTGAATTCTTCAAAATTCATATCGGCAATAACCGGAATGTTGTGCGAACCCATAACAATATACGGATCATTCATTGTCGGGCTTGGAACAGCGACAGTCGTAACTTCCACCTGATGACTTCTACGCAGATAATCAACAGGAGAAAGCGCCTCTATCTCTTCAAAGCCATCTGCTAAAAAAACAACAGCCTGTTTCATAAATAACTCCAATTAAACGCCGTTAACGGGCAAGAATTTCTTTAAGCTCCGGAAGTTTTTCCAGCTCTTTTTTAAGAGATTCTTCGCGGGCTTTGTTCACATAATCCTTTGACTGGAACGAATACTTAAAATTCGTGTGAACATCGTAAGTTCCTTTCATAAGAGCATAAGCGTCCTCAGTCATCACAAGTTCCTCATCAGTCGGAATTACAAAAATCTTTACTTTTGAGTCATCAGCGCTGATTAAAGTTTCTGCATTCGAGGTATTTGAAAGCGCATTTTTCTTTAAGTCCATTTTTACGCCCAAAATCTCAAGGTTTTCTGTGGCAAGCTCGCGGATTCTTGGCGAATGCTCGCCAACACCAGCCGTAAACACAATCGCATCAACCTTTCCAAGCGCGGCAGCGTAGGCACCGATTGTCTTCTTGATTCTGTATCCTTCCATCTCCTGGCCAAGTTTACAAAGCGCATCGCCTTCTTCCGCGCCTTTTTCAACATCGCGGCGGTCAGTATATTTTCCAGTGATTCCAAGAAGACCCGATTTTTTGTTCAAAGCCTTGTCCATCTCGTCAACGCTCATTCCGGTTTTTCTCATGATATAGAAAGGAAGAGCCGGGTCAAGATCACCGGAACGCGTTCCCATAACAAGACCTGCAAGCGGAGTAAGCCCCATAGTCGTATCATAGCAGACACCGTTTTTTACAGCGCAGCATGAAGCGCCGTTTCCAATGTGGCAGATAATAAGATTTGTGTCTTTTGGATCTTTTCCCAAAAGGGCAGCCGCGCGTTTTGCAGTATAAAGGAAAGAAGTTCCGTGGAAACCATATTTTCTTGCGGCATACTTTGTGTACCATTCGCGGGGAATTGCGTACATGAATGAACTTTCAGGCATTGTCTGATGCCATGCAGTATCCATGACAGCCGCGTGAGGAACATCCGGCAGAACTTTCTGAGCCGCCTCGATTCCCATGATATTTGCAGGCATATGAAGCGGTCCTAAATCAACAACAGAGCGGAAAGTGTCCAAAACCTCCGGCGTTACCAGAACTGATTTGGTAAATTTGTCGCCACCATGCAAAACTCTGTGTCCAACTGCGCCAATAACGCTCATATCTTCAATAACACCAACTTCTTTATCAGTGATTTCTTTAAGAATAAGTTCAATCGCCTCTTTGTGGGTCGGGCACGGACTTTCAAATTCAATCTTTTTACCGTGAGCCTTGTGCGTAATGCAAGAACCTGAATCACCAATGCGCTCAACAACGCCGCTTGCCATTACAACCTTGTCATCCCAGTCATAAACCTGATATTTTGCAGAAGAAGATCCGCAGTTAAGTGTTAAAATTACCATTTTCGTTCCTCTAAAAAGATGTAAATAGCCAGATTTTCGAGTTTTATAAATTCAGCACAAAAATTGAATGAACTACCAGAAAAAGCGCGTCAATTCGCCATACTTCGCTTACAATGTATCAGACTGCGCGATTTTTTCAAAACCGCTTGCTATCGCTCAGAATGGCTCGGTTGCCGCTTTCTTTTTCTTCCCGCTCATTCAATTTACGGATTCAGTAAAAAA